>JABEBW010003285.1_pt2 | contig 194688 bp, 158 predicted proteins | sample 7245961 | NCBI WGS metagenome assembly JABEBW01 (sample SAMN14506364, study PRJNA622280) | hot springs metagenome | biome: hot spring [ENVO:00000051]|acidic hot spring [ENVO:00002120]; feature: spring [ENVO:00000027]|sediment [ENVO:00002007]; material: sediment environment [ENVO:01001048]...
CCAGGCCTCGTTCACCTACACGCCCTCCACGGTTGGAGTTGAGAGTCTAATGGCCAACCTCGTCTCTGCCCCGTCTATAACCTCCAACACGGTATCGCTTAACGTGACTGCGTTGCCCAGCACAGTAACAACTACCACTACTACTAGCAATACTGCACTCTATGCCATTGTGGCTGGCGTGGCCATCGTCGTAGCAGTAGTAGCAGCTGTGCTAATTCTTAGCAGGAGAACTGGGAAGAAACGACCATAATATTAACAGTAAAAGTAAACCTTTTTCTTTTTCAATTTCTTGTTAGGCGAGTGTATTATGCCGAAGGTTCTGATCATGAAGGCTTCAGATGTTGTATGTGCTGAATTAGCTATGCAAGTTAGCTCGGCTAAGTCAGCTTGACACGCGACCGCAGTCGAGCTGGCCGCTTTGAAGGGTGATTTTGCTTATTGTGAGGCATTTTTCGAAGTTTAGGCTGACAAATAATAATTACTTCAGTCATTTAGGCATGAAAGCCTTGCATCGCCTTATATGTCGAACGAGTACGCCGGAACTTCTATGTGATCGGAAGCTATGATCTTTAGTTCGCTTTGTTCTTAAATTCATTAATTGTCATCAACATGGTAGACATTTTATTCTGGTGTTCTGCCAATCGACGAGCTCAGAGCAGTAGCCTTTGAAAAAATGCCTAAGAAAATTAAGAAAATAAGGAATAGCGCACCTAGTCTATACCAATAGCCGGTACTAGGATTGCATGTTTCAAGAAGGTCCTCAGAGAAGGTCAGAGAGCTTTATCTCTTTCGCTTTATTTTGGTGGCAAAAATAGCGCCTACAAAATCTCATGAAGTTTAGGCTACTATGTATGTCACTAATATACGCGACCTCAAATGGTACTTCTGCTCCAATTACTGAGAGTACTCTAGGGCCTAGCGTTAGAAGAAAGGGTAGGTCTTCGCAAAGTGCCATCAGTGCTTCTTTAGCCGTAACTTACGAACGCGTCCTTTAAAAGAATCTGAGGATGTAATTAATGGAGTAGTCGCTGGCCCGGCTTGCTGCAAGCTCGTCCTTACTCGTCCTTATCTGCTGAAACTTGTTATCGCGGCTGGTTTATTTTAGCTGTAGCTATCTGTGGGCGTCTTCAAGAAAGGGAGGAGCATGACTTAGCGCCCCAGAAGTAGCCCGTTTTTACCAAGGAGCCAACTTGATGTCAGAACGCGCTAACTAGCTCATAACCGCTTTTCCAGATCTTATAAGCTACGGCGGTCCTTTTTTCATGGACTATAGGACAACTCATGTTGGAAGCCTGCCTCGTCCTTCGGATCTAAACCAGTCCAACCTTGAAAAAGCCATAGAGGACATAGTGAAGGTTCAGCTAGAAACGGGAATCGATGAAGTAAACGACGGCGAGTACAGGAGGTCGATATTCTTCGGCGACATATCGGGTTTACCCGGCTTTGTCCATGGCGACCTCGTTTGGACGGCATCTGCCGGGGATTCCGTAAAGGTGGCGTATCCAGCCGAGAAGATCAGGTACGACTTCTCTCACCCGATCCTTGGAAACGAGGTAAGAGGGATAAAGGCCGCTCTGGATAAGCTTGGAGTGAAGAAGAGGGTAAAGGTTACGGCTCCGGCCCTAAGCCTTATGGTCTCATTCTACCCGGATCCCTCGGTGAGCCCTGCAAGGCCAAGGGAAGCCTTGGAGAAGGCAAGGGAGCAGGTCAGGAAGTACTACCCGACAGTGGACGACTACGCCGACGACATCAAGGCCATAATAATCAACGAGGTGAGGTCTGCCTTTGAAGCGGGAGCTGACAGCGTGCAGCTCGACGCGCCCGAAATACTTCAGTTCGGGGTTTACGGCGACTACAGGGAATCCCGCTCCAAGGAGGCCGTCAGAAAGGCCGTTGACTTAAACAACGAGCTTCTCTCATCTCTTTCCGCCGAGAAAATACAGGTCCACGCGTGCTGGGGCAACCTCAGGAACACGCAGTTCAACACCCACGGGCACTACGACGGCGCCCTTCCCGAGCTCTACGAGCTCAAGGCTGGGGTGATAGGTCCCCTTGAGGTATTTGACGGCATAAGGGACTTCGATGAGCTATCTTACTTCAGGGAGTACCAGCCTCCAAAGGATAAGGGCTTGGCGCTTGGGCTAGTGAGCGTAAAAACCAGAAACGTGGAGCCAATCGAGGTGATAAGGAAGAGGTACCAAGCGGCTGTGGAGGCCACCGACAAGGACGACCTCATAGTTGCGCCCGGGTGCGGGTTCGCGTCGGATCCCATAAGCATACACACGCTGGAAAGCGCCAAAAGGAAGCTAACGAACATGGCAAAGGCAGTCAACGGAAGTCCGTGACCAGCTCACGTTTATATTTTTGCAATTCTAGATTTCATGGACTACGTGAGTTTTGGAGAGAGCGGTCTTAAGGTCTCGCGCCTTTGCCTTGGAAACTGGCACCTGCCGCCATCCACGGAAAAGGATCAATACGGCGTGTACAAGGTGGACGAGGACCTCTCGAAGAAGATCGTTAAGAGGGCGATCGACCTCGGCATAAACTTCTTTGACACCTCGAACATCTACCACGGCGTGCTGTCGGGGATCGATCCCGTTCACTCGGGAAACGCGGAGAGGATACTCGGAGAGGCTCTTCAGGGTTACGCGCGCGACTCGCTGGTAATAGCCACAAAGGTGTTCTTCAAGGTGGCTGATCACCCCAACGGAGGAGGTCTCTCGAGGAAGCACGTGAACTGGCAGATAAGGGAGTCGCTTAAGAGGTTGAAAACCGACTACGTCGACATCTACCAGATGCACCGTCCTGACCCCACGACGCCCATAGAGGAAACGCTAGAGGCTTTCTCAGATATGGTAAGGCAGGGGCTGGTCAACTACGTGGGAGAGAGCTACTTTGATCCCACCGACATAGCCGACATCGTTCACATTTCGAGAGAGCTTCACCTTCCCTTCATTTCCATGCAGGAGCCCTACAACCTCATAGAGAGGGACACGGAAAGGGACAAGTTCTGGCTGGCCAAGAAGTATGGTCTTGGGATTATGGCCTACATACCCTTGGCCCAAGGAGTGCTCAGCGGAAAGTACGCGCACGGAATCCCTCCCATGTCCAGGGCCGATTACGTGCCCGAGCTTGCAAAGAGATATCTCACGCCCGAAACGCTGAAGGCCGTGGCTGAGCTCTCCGCGATGGCCGAAGAAAAGGAGATCACCTCGTCGCAGCTCGCGCTGGCTTGGATACTCAAGAAAGCTGAGCAAGAGGGGATAACGGTAGTGCCCATAATAGGCGCCACCAAGCTCGAGCACCTCGAGGACAACGTGGGTGCTATTGACGTTAAACTGAGCGATGACGATATGAAGAGGCTTGATGAGATATCGAAGCAGGCCAAGGTCAACTACACAACCCGCTACACAAAGATAAAGAGAAGAAGCCCTGCGCGAGCTTTGCGCCGTTAGAGGACATGCGAGTGCTGAAGCTTTAACGCGATCTTAAGAGCGCTGCGGTTTTTGAAGGCAATAAAGGTTAAATGGGAAAGAGCAACGGCCCTATGACATATCTCGTGCCAGAAGGGCTTTACTACACCAAGGAGCACGAGTGGGCCAAGGTCACAACCGACGAAAGAGGGCAAGAGCTTGTTGTGGTTGGCATAACCGACTACGCGCAGGCAAAGCTCGGGGACGTTGTGTACGTTGTTCTGCCCCAGTTAAAGGCTTACTCAAAGGGCGAGGTGCTGGCGGAGCTTGAGGCCTACAAGGGGGTATCGGAGGTCTACGCCCCCGTGTCGGGAGAGGTCATTGAGCGCAACGACAAGCTTGAAGGAGCGCCGGAGCTCATAAACCAGGATCCCTATGGCAAGGGATGGATAGCGGTGATAAGGCCAAGGGAGCTCTCATCGGAGCTCCCAAAGCTCCTAGATCACAAGGCCTACGAGGAGATCATAGTTGGCCACCGAGCGGCCGAAAAATCCCTACGTTCCGTTGAGCGAGCAGGACGTCCAGGTCATGCTGAAGAGGATAGGCGTCCCTTCAATCGACCAGCTCTTCAGCGACATCCCTTATGCTCCCCACAGCCCTGTGCTTCCACCACCTGTTGAAGAGGAGGACCTCGAACGGGAGCTCGTGAGCAGGCTTGGGCCAGCTCCGCCCACCGGGGTTCGCCTCAGGTACGTTCCAGCCCTCGTAGACGAGGTCGCCTCCAGGGCGGAGTTCTACACGGCCTATACCTCTTATCAGAGCGAGCTGAGCCAGGGAATGCTTCAGTCCCTCTTTGAGTTTCAATCCTTCGTGAGCTCGCTCACGGGCATGGACGCCGTTGCGTCATCGCTTTACGACGGCGGGGCTGCGCTCGGAGAGGCTGCTCTCCTCTCTAAGAGGGTGAGCGGGAGGAGAAAGGTCCTTGTGGCCTCTTCAGCAGATCCCCAAAGGAAAGCGGTCCTTAGGACTTATGCCCGCGGCGGAAACCTGGACGTGGTTGAGATCCCCTTCGACGAGACGGGGGAGCTCGATCTTTCCTGCGCCGACATAGGGGAGGAGACGTCGCTGGTCTACGTGGAGTCTCCCAACTACTTCGGCGTGCTGGAAGAGGGACTGTCCGAGCTTTCCTCGTGGGCGCACTCCAAGGGCGCGCTGTTCGGGGTGGGAGCCGATCTTCCCTCGCTTTCGGTGTTGAGGCCTCCCTCGGACTACGGCGCGGACTTGGTAGTTGCGGAAGGGGTTGGCTTGCATCCCTACGCCTCATCTGGTCTTGGGGTCTTGGCGGTGAAGGCGGAGCTGGTGAGGCAGCTGCCCGGAAAGCTCGTGGGAGCCACCGTCGATTCTGAAGGGCGCCTCGCGTACTGCCTGACCCTCCTCACAAGGGAGCAGAGCATAAGGAGGGAAAAAGCAACCAGCAACGTAACGACCGACTCCGCCCTAAACGCCCTGAGGTCTGCGGCCTATCTTTCCCTGTTGGGCGCGAAGGGGCTGGCTGAGCTCGTGAAAAAGGAGACGCTTGGCGCGCGCGAGCTCGAATCAGCGCTGCGCTCGCTGGGATACAGAGCTCCTTCCCTTTCAGGGCCGCACCTCGGGCGCTTTGCCGCCGAGCTCCCAGGCTCCTCAAAAAGGCCGGTTCAAGCGGTGGGCGTGCCCCTGTGGACGGACTATCCGCTTCCTGATCAGGTGCTGCTTTTCGGCGGGACCACCCTCAGCGAGGTGGCGTCCGCCATGGGGTGGTCCCTTTGAGGTATAGACAGGCCAAGTGGGAGGCGGGAAGGGAGGAGAACGAGCCCCTCGTGTTTCAGCTCGGCTTCAGCGATCCCTATTCCCCCAGCGAAGTGGCCAAGGAGCTGGGAATCCCGGAAGGGCTTGCCAGAAAGTCTCCGCCAGACGTTCCAAGGGTTCCCGAGGTGAGGCTTGCCAGGCACTACCTTCACCTCTCGCAGATGAACTTCGGCGTCGACTCGGGCCCCGTCCCGCTGGGCTCGTGCACCATGAAGTACACGCCGAAGCTGCTGGAAAGGGTGGCCAGATGGCAGAGGATAGCCGACCTCACCTACGAGCAGCTGAAGAATGACAGCGCGCTTCTCGGCCTTCTCCTCGAGCTTCAGCTTTACCTCGCCGAGCTAACTGGCATGGACGCCTTTACGCTGGCTCCCAAGGCCGGCTCCCAAGGCGAGCTCACCGCGTTGCTGATGATAAGGAAGTACTTCGAGGAAAGGGGAGAGGTGCGCGAGGAAGGAGGGAAGCTGGTCGGCAGGAACCAGATACTCATTCCGCTCACGGCTCACGGATCGAACTTCGCCAGCGCCGCCATGGCGGGCTTCGAGGTCATCAGGCTTCCGGTTAAGGATGGGCTTCTCTCCGGGTGGGAAAGCGCCGTCAGCGAGAAGGTGGCAGCCGTCATGCTCACCGTTCCCAACACATACGGGCTTTACGAGCCGGCAGCTCCTGACTTGGTGAGGGCTGTTCATGCCTCAGGCGGCCTTGCCTACTACGACGGCGCGAACATGAACTCCCTGCTGGGCCTTTACAGGCCTGGCGACATGGGATTCGACGTGGTTCAGCTAAACCTTCACAAGACGTTTGCGTCCCCGCACGGCGGAGGAGGGCCTGGCGCCGGCCCCGTTGGGGTAAAGCGGTTTCTTTATGACTACCTGCCAGTCCCGCGCATAGAGGAGAAGGAGGGCTCGGCCTTCCTAAACGAGAACGCCCCTCGCAGCATAGGAAGGATCTCTGAGGGCGTCGGGAACTTGGCTGCCCTCGTGAGGGCTTACTGCTACGTGAGGCTCTTGGGACCCCAGGGGCTGGCCGATGTCGCCCGCTACAGCGTGCTCAACTCCAACTACGCGGCGTCGCTTTTGGATGACCGCTTTTACCTTCCCTCGCCGGGAATGCCAAGAAAGCATGAATTCGCCTTCGCGGCCAAAGGCAAGAGGGCAAGCGACGTGGCCAAGTACCTTCTCAGCTATGGCTATGCGCCATCCGTTCACTTTCCCCCGGAGCTCGAGGAGTCTCTCATGATAGAGTTCACGGAAACGGAGGGAAGGCAGGAAATAGAGGAGTACATGTCCGCAATTCTGGAGGCGGTGGGCAAAAGCGACGAAGAGCTGTTCCGGGAGCCGTCCGGCGCTTCGGTGAGCAGAGTTGACGAGGTCAGGGCAGCTAGGAAGCCGATAGTCACTTACTCTGCACTGCTCTCCTCTGACCTAAAAGACAAGGTCGTGAGCTAAGCGCTCGGTCCCGCTGCGCGCACCAGTTTTTTGGAAGGCAGTATCGCTTCGCTCTATGTGCTGCGCGCGCATGAGATCGAAGACCTCGTCCCTGGAAGACGGGCCGTCCATGGGGCTAAGCTTTGTTACCGATATGGCGGCCGCAGCGCTTGCGAAGGCGGCTGCCTCATCCGGCTTTGCGCCACCCTCCACCATGGCCAAGAAGGCGCCGTTGTACCAGTCTCCCGCGCCGGTTGCGTCCACCTCCTTTACGGCCGGTGTCCTCACGCTCCTTTGCTCTCCCCTGACGAACAGCTTCGACCCGAGCCTTCCCATCTTGAGGATGACCACTTTGTCCTTCGATAGCGAGGCGCAGGCGCTTTCAGCGTCGCCGAAAAGCTCCGCGGCGTCCTCAACGCTCAGCATGAGGTATGAGGAGGCCTTGCAGAGGGACAGGAGCTCTCTTCTAAGCGCGTCTGACATGAGCTCTTTCCTCACGTTTGGGTCGAAGGAAAGAGGTATCCCCTGCTCCTTGGCCAGCCTAACCGCCTTCCTCACGGCCCTCGCCATCCCCCAGCCCATGCCCAGCGATGACCCGGACACGTGAATCGTCGATGCGCCTGCGAGGTCCACGTCGTCCTCGTTGAGCAGCGCCGCCGCTGAGTCCTTCCCGTGGAAGAGGAAGTTGCGCTTTCCTCCCTCATAATAGAGGAATGAGGTGGCGGTTGTCCTCTTGTCCGTCATCTTTATGAGAGATGTGTCCACGCCATCAGACCTCATCCTCTCTACGAACGCCCTTCCAAACTCGTCCCTTCCCACCACGCAGGCGAACTTGGACTTTCCCCCAAGCCTGCTGACGGCCGAGGCCGTTATGGCGGGTGCCCCGCTTGGGAAGGGACCGTGGAAAGTGCCGGGCTCCGCTAGACTCCCTTCCTCGCTCCTTATGAACTCGACGAGAGCCTCCCCCAACGAGAAGACTGTCATAATGAGGGATGATCGACAAACATAAGCGTTTTGCTGCGCTTCTCAATACCAATAATCTATAAATTGGCAGAAATGTTTAAATAATTGGAATCTTACTCTACAAATTGCCGCCAACAGATATAATTGAAAAAGAAGCCTCAACAAAAGACAGAGAGCTAAAACACGCCCTTGGGACGTGGGACATATCTTTTCTTGTGATCGGCGCCATGATAGGTAGCGGCTGGCTTTTCGGCGCCCTAGGCGGCGCTTATACCGCTGGCCCTGCCGCAATAACCTCATGGGTTATAGCCGCAGTTCTCATGCTTTTCGTCGCGCTTGTCTACGCCGAGCTTGCCGGGATGCTGCCAAAGTCGGGGGGAATCGTGCGCTATCCCCAGTACGCCTACGGTGGCCTTGCCTCTTACATATTCTCCTGGTCTTACCTCCTTAGCTCGGTAAGCGTGGCTCCGTCGGAGTCGCTGGCTGCCATCACATACATGTCATCCTACGTGAATGGGCTCTTTACCAGCAGCGGCGTGCTGTCGCTGAAGGGATTTGCGGTGGCGCTTGTCCTCATGCTTTTCTTCTTCGCGCTCAACTGGTATGGAGTGAGGGTGATGAGCAGCGTTAACACCGCCGTTGGGGTTTGGAAGGTCGCCATTCCCACGATCACTTTTGCGCTTCTGTTTGCTCTTGACTTTCACGCATCCTACGTGACCTCTCTCAGAGGAGGGTTCGCTCCTTATGGGTGGGCCGCCGTTTTCATGGCCATACCCACACAGGGCATAGCGTACTCCTACCTTGGCTTCAGGCAGGGAGTTGACTTCGCGGGGGAGGCCAAGAAGCCCAATGACGTCATAAAGGGAACGGTGCTCGGCTTCATCCTGGTGGCGCTGATATACGTGCTGCTTCAGGTCTCGTTCATAGGGGCCGTCAACTGGAGCGCCGTCTCGGTTGCGCCCGGGGACTGGCAGGGTCTGTTCTCGGCGCTGCGCTCCGGTCCCTTCTACCTGATCATGAAGCAGAGCGGCGTCTATGTGCTGGCTGGCTTTGCGGTGCTTTTGCTCATAGATGCGGTGATATCGCCGGCTGGAACTGGTTGGATATACGTGGGGACGTGTTCTAGGACCATGTATGGCATGGCGGCCACGGGGAACCTGCCCTCATCGTTCCTGACGCTCAACTCCCACAAGGTTCCGCTTTGGGGAACTGTCTTGACCTTCCTCATAGGGCTCCTCTTCTTCCTGCCCTTCCCCACGTGGTACGCCATCTCGTCTTTCATAGTGCTGACCACGGTACTGACTTACGTTGTTGGAGGACCTGCGCTGGTAACGCTCAGGCGCACTGCCGCCGATGCCAAGAGGCCCATAAAGCTTCCCTGGGCAGAGCTTATTGGCGCCATAGCGATGATCGCGTCCTTCCTCATAGTTTACTGGGCCACCTACTACGTCCTCTGGTTCGCGTTCGTGCTGATAATGGGCGGGTTGCCCCTCTTCTTTGCCTACGCCGCAGTTAAGGCCTACGGATCCAGCTTTAAGAGGGGAATAGCGACCGCGCTCCTCTACCTGGCAACGCTCGCGGCTTCAACGTACTACCTTATATACTTGCCCATAATCGCTCCCACGGGCTGGCCTTCGTCTACTCCTGTTGCCATTGCGGTAACGGGAGGAAGGCTGTTTGACTTCGGAATTTACGTGATTGTGGTGGCTATTGCGACGCTCCTTGCGCTGCTCTACGTCAGGCCTACCATGGATGAGAGGGGAAAGAAGCACGTTCTGTCTGGGCTCTGGGTCATAGGAGTGCTGCTTTCGGCTTACGTGCTTTCCTTCCTCGGCGCCTTCGGCGTGTTCTCGGTGCCCATCATACCATTTCCCTACGACACGGTCGTCGCCGCCGTCACGGCGCTGATCTGGTACTGGGTTGCCGTTGAGAGCGGTATAGTTACCGAAGAGCTCCAGGTTGCGCTAAGAGAACTGAGTGCGCCTTAAACTCTAATTTTTTGTTGCGTAAGATCGCGAGGTTTAAATTATAAAACGCCTAAATTTATATGGCGACTTTTCAGCAATTCATGGATAAGATCATCAACTCTCTATCTCAAATGAAGGTCTTTGACGAGGACGAGCTGGCGTCCAGTTTGGGAGTTGGTAGGGAGGAGGCCCACATCATGTTCAGGCAATACGTCCTTGAAAACGGCCTGCTTCCCCGCCCCTCGATCAACATGGCCGCTCTCGGCCTCAAAGAGATAAGGGTTTTTGTGGAGTTTCCATGTGAGCTCGTAGATGCCATTCCCATGATGCTCTCATTGTTGAGGGAAAGGGGTTTTCTTGTATCGTATTACAGGGCGCTGCAGGCGTGCCGTTACGTGACAAGGCATGCCGTTCCAATAGATCTGGTGAAGCCATACTTGGACTTCTTCGAGGAGATGAGGTCGCTGGGCTGGCTGCGTGACTACGAGGTGAAGGATATGGACTCCACCTACAGGTTCAGCCCAAGTCCCTACGTCTTTGACTACGGCAGGGGCGAGTGGGGCGTAAATCCCGTGTATCAGGTGGAGGACAGGAGGCTTCCCGCCTTCAGGAGGGAGCCATTTAGCTCCCTGGACAGCGTCGACCTGCAATTGCTGGTCAGCTTGAAGCGGCATCCCCTTCAAAACAGGGAGAACTTGGCATCGTCCCTGGGGTTGACCGCTGAACAGCTTGACGAGCACATAATGGGTCACTTGGTAGAGGGAGACCTGATAAAGGGCTGGTACCTGGACTTTGGGCCGGGTTTTCTGGACGGCGAGATGCTTGTCCTCGGAGCCTTTTATGAGAAGAGAGGCGATGACGACGCTTTACTCCGTGACATCCTAAGACATCCCTACATGATATTTCTTGGCACGGGAAAGAAGTGGCTTGAAACCCTTAACGTGGTTCCCAACTACAGGCTAAACAGGGTGCTTGAGATGGTCGAGAGCCCGATGAGGAAGGGAAATGCCCGCGACTTTGAGCTCTACCTATGCCCTACTTACGACCTGAATACGCTGGCCGGCGAGGGAGGTTCCACTTTCTTTGAGAATAACTTTCAAGACGGGAAATGGGTCTTCTTTCCGGATATACTGAGAAGCAGCTTGCGCGCGGCCGTCCAGTTGAATCGCAGCGATGAGAACGTGAGGGCGGCGGGGGGAGGGGGAGGAACGGGGGACGGGAGAAGAGCGGAAGGACAGGATGGGAGAGCCAACGTTAGCGGCCAATCACCTTCATCTGCAATGGGGGCGATTGGAATCGGTTGAGCCTTGCCCAGCGCCTTGTCGCATGGTCTCTTGCCGCCGGCCTTTGGCAGAGGTGTTCCTCTTCCTGTTGCCCTTGAAAGCGAGCAAAGCGTTGCAATGATGAGTGCTTTAGGCGTTATCTCTAAGGAGCGCTCGCCGCCCGACTTTCGGATGCCTTTCTAAACGAAAGCCCTTAGCGGAAGATCAAGTTAGCGTCTTTTTCCATTGCGGGCGCCAGCTCGTGCGGGTTACTCCTAACTCCTTAAAAGCCCCCGCGTTAGGGACGCAGGTTGAACGTCTCGCCACCTTATTATCTGGGCGTAGACATAGGCACAACGGGAGCTAAGGTCATCTTGGTGGACGTGGGAGGTTACGTTATCTCCGAGCGCGTTGAGGAATACCCCCTTTACACTCCTGAGCTCGGGTGGACGGAGCAGGATCCCGAGGACTGGTGGGCTGCCGTGAAAAGGGCCCTTTCAAGCTTTTGGGCGCAGGGAATCAAGCCCGACGACATAGAGGGAATCGGATTAACGGGGCAGATGCACGGGTTGGTTAGCGTGGACTCTTCCCTGAAGCCCATAAGGCGGGCCATACTTTGGAACGATCAGAGGACTGGAAGCCAGGCGGCGGAGCTGGCAAAGAAGCTTGGCCTCGACAGGATAATAAGGATAACTGGAAGCTATCCTCACACCGGCTTCACAGCCCCAAAGCTGCTGTGGCTCAAAGAGAACGAGCCCTCCAACTACTCCCGCTTGAGCAAGTTCATGCTGCCAAAGGACTACATAGGCCTGAAGCTCACGGGAGGGGTCGTAACGGACGTGAACGACGCCTCCGGCACGTCCCTATTCGACGTCAGCAAGAGGGGATGGTCTCATGAACTTATAGCTGAGCTTGACATATCCGAGGGCGTGCTTCCAGAGGTCATGGAGTCTCCGTCCGTAAGGGGAGAGGTAACCGCGAGGGCGTCCGAGGAGACGGGGCTCAAGGCTGGCACGCCAGTGGTCGCTGGAGCTGGAGATCAGGGGGCGGCGGGCGTGGGCTCGGGCGCCGTTCGCGAGGGCATTGGTTCGATTAACGTCGGCACCTCCGGCGTGGTCTTCTCGAGCTCCGACTCCTACAGGTACGATCGCAAGGGGAGGCTTCACTCCTTCTGCCACGCCGTTCCCGGGAAGTGGCACGTCATGGGCGTCATGCTCGCCGCCGGGGGAAGCCTTCGCTGGTTCAGGGACACCTTGGGAGAGCCCGAGAGGACCACAGCCTCGCTGGCGGGGCTTGACGTTTACGACCTCATAACTCAGGAGGCTTCCCTTGTTCAGCCGGGATCGGAGGGAGTGATCTTCCTCCCATACCTCTCAGGCGAGAGGACCCCTTATGGCGACCCGGATGCCAGAGGCGTCTTCTTCGGCCTTTCGCTCAAGCACAGCAAGCGCCACATGGCTAGGGCCGTTCTCGAAGGGGTCGCGTACGGCCTCAGGGACTCCTTTGAGCTCATGGCCGCCATGGGCGTTAACCCCAGCGAGTTCAGGATAATGGGAGGAGGATCCAAGAGCCCTCTGTGGAGAAAGATAATAGCCGACGTTTTCGGCCGTCCAATATACACCATGGAAGTTGACGAGGGGTCCTCTTATGGCGCCGCGATACTGGGCGCGGTTGGCGCGGGTGCCTTCTCGAAGGTGGAAGACGCGGTGAAGGCCATAGTAAAGACGAAGGACTTCGCTGAGGCAGACGTCGAAAACCACAGGATGTACGATGCGTGGTACCAGCTCTACCGCTCTCTCTATCCAGCTCTCAAGGACGAGTACAAGATGGCCTCGCAGATCATTGCAACCAAGTAGCAGATCATTGCAACCAAGTAGCAGATCATCACAACCAAGTAGAGGATTTTTTGCCTGAAATCCTTATAAATGGTTCTTCCGGTGTCGCAACTTGAAGAACGCGTCTAAGTTCATAGCATACGTCTCCCTGTTCGCAGCCCTTGACGTGGTGATGGGAGCCCTGCCTGCCCTTCCCATGATCAGCTTCGCGGCCTTCATAAAGCCCTTTGAGGGAATAGCGCTTGGCTCGATCGGAGGTCCCGTTGCTGCCCTCATAGGGGGGCTCATAGGGATGCTCCTTTTTCCCGCTGCGGCTGGGCTTGGCCTCTACACGTTCAGCACTGGAGTCGTCGGCGCCGCGGTTGCAGGTCTCATAGTCGACATGAGGCCGAAGCTCGCGCTTCTGGTGATGGTCATACCGCTGGTCGCCTTCTTGGCCAATCCGCTTGGAAGGGAGGTCGCGCTTCCAGCGCTCTACGACCAAATCATCGCCCTCTTTCTTCTGTATCCCTCATATCTCCTCTGGAAAAGGGCAAAGGAAAACGAGAGGTACCTCCCGCTGGCGATGTTCCTTGTTGCGTTCGTCGGGACAGAGGCCGACAACTTGACCGGAAACGCGATTTTCCTGGATCTGCGCCTCTACTCCACGCTGTGGGGAATTCCCGCCTCTTCCCTTTACTCCTTGTTCTTGGCTGGAGCCTTTTTCTACCCCTTTGGAAGGGTGCTGGTGGCGCTGGCGAACGCGGTCATAGGCACGCCTGCCCTCCTGGGGTTAAAGAGGTCGAAGCTCCTCAACTACCCCCTCACATGAGCTCCCTTAATCGATTGCCGCCGCGGGTCGCCTCTGGGAAGCGCTTCACTTAAAACCCCCGTATATGAAATGTTGATAACGATGGACGAGGAAAGAGCGACGGAGGCCGCGCTGCCCGCCGACGTGGACTCGGCGCTTCAGCTGGTGAGGAAAAGGCTCTTGAGGCTGACGTCAAAGAAGCGGCCCACGCTCTTTCCTGCCGCCGCCCACCTCATAAAGGGCGGAGGAAAGCTGGTCAGGCCGTCTCTTGTTCTGCTTTCCTGCAAGGCGCTGGGGGGAGACCCCCAGAGAGCTTCGTCCGCCGCCGCTGCGGTGGAGATGATACACGTAGCCTCCCTGATACAGGACGACCTCATGGACGGGGACAGGACCAGAAGAGGGGTTCCGGCGGTTCACGCGCTCTACGGAGAAAACGAGGCCATACTGGCCTCAGATCTGCTCATACAGCTGGCGGTTTCGGAGGCGAACAGGCTCGGGAGGAGGGTCGTGGCCGAGCTGGCAAGGGCCGCAAAGCTGCTTGCCCAGGGCCAAGAGCTGGACCTCAAGTCGAAGAACAGGCGCCTTTCGCCGGCTTCCTACATGAAGATAGCCAGGCTCAAGACGGGAGTTCTCATGGGTTGTTGCATGGCCGAGGGCGCCATAGTGGCCGGAGCACGTCCCTCCCTCGTGAGGACCGTGAGGGAAGCTGGGACGCTGTTTGGCATTGCCTTTCAAATACACGATGACTCGCTTGATTGGCAGGCGGGCGAGAGGTCTCCTTCTAACGCGGTTGCGGTTCTTGGCCCAGAGCTTGCGAGAAAGACCGAACAGGGGCTTTTAGAAAGCGCCATATCAAAGCTGTCGGCCGTGAAGGAAAACATGAGCCCCGATGTGGATTTCGCTGCCCTGTTTAGAGCGTCTCTCGTCGGGAAGGCCGTACGATCGCTCGAGCAGCTTCATGAAGCGCTGTGAGTCCTCGAGCATGTTCGTGTTGTTGAATATCAGTAGGATGTCGCCGCTTATCGCCTGCATCATGTCCTTGAGCTTTTTCAGCTCCTCGTCTGAGAAGCGGTAGACGTAAGGTCTTTCCCCAAGCCCATGCAGCCTAAAGTAGTGAAATCCCTCTGACCAGACCTCTCTGGCCACGAAGGGATCGACCACGTGCGATGCCACGCCCTTTAGCGCCTCCATGAGCTCCTTCTCATGCCCCGCCCAGCTCCTACCCCTGTTCTCGTACCCGACCCTGAACCCAGCCTGCCTCGCCGCGAGCAGCGTATCTCTCACGGCCTGCAGGGCTTCCGGTCCAAGAGAAGGCGGAGTCTGAAAGAGAAGGTATTGAGCACCAAGGGCCTTCGCGGCCGCAAGAGTGGCTTCAAGGGCCTTTTTCCCTGTCTCCTTGCCCGAGTCCATGCGGGCGTCGTGCGATATCCCCCTGTTTGCCTTCACGGAGAACACGAAACCGCTTGGGGCCATTTCCCTCCACCTTTTCAGCGTTTGTTCCCTGGGCAGCGCGTAGAACGTGCGATTTACCTCGACCGCGGCATAGGTTTTGAAGTACCTCTCCATCGAGGTCGGGAAGTTCGCACATCCCACGATGATCATCAGCTCTCCCACATCCGTTCTCCAGAGGAGTTTTTAAGCTCACGCAGCACCAGATTGGGAAAAATTGAAGGCGCTAGTTCTCGAGGAGGTTGGAAAGCTGGATGTAAAGGACATCCCGGAACCCCAGAGAAAGAAAGGGGAAGTCCTCATAAGGGTTATGAGGGGAGGCATATGCGGCACCGATCTTCACCTTTGGAAGGGGCAGTGGAAGGCGAAGCTCCCGCTTGTCCTTGGTCACGAGATATCCGGATACGTGGAGGAGCCAGACGATGAAGGGGTGTTTAGGAAAGGGCAGCACGTGGTCTTTGAGCCAAACGTGGTGTGTCATCACTGCTACTTCTGCAGGCTTGGGGAGCCCAATTACTTCTGCACAAACCTCAAGGGCTTTGGGGTTGAAATGGATGGTGGTTTCACTAAGCTGATCTCAGTTCCGTTGGAAAACGTCTACGCCGTGCCTGACTCCATGAGCTGGGAGGAAGCCGCCACGGTGGAGCCCTTGGCATGCGCGGTGAGGGGTATTGACCGCCTGTCCATGAAGATAGGCGACAGGGTTGCAGTTGTGGGAGCTGGGCCCATGGGCATACTCATGATACAGCTCGTGAAGATGATGGGGGCCAGCAAGGTATTGGCGGTCGAGCCCAGAGAAGACAGGAGGGAAGCGGCGCTGAAGTTCGGAGCCGACGAGGTCGTCACGCCTGCAGAGGCGCTGGACAAGGCGCTGAAGATGACCGATGGGATTGGGGTTGACAGGGCCATCGAGGCCGTTGGCCATCCCGCGGCCATAGACACCGCGTACCCGCTGGTCAGAAGGGGAGGAACGCTCGAGATATTCGGCGTCTCCCCTCAGGACGCCAAGTGGACCGTCAGCCCCTTTGACCTTTACAACAGGGAGCTGACCATAGTGACGTCCTACCGCAGCCCTCTGACCTTTGAGAGGGCTATCCAGGTGGCGTCCTCGGGAAGGATAAATCTGAAGGACATGGTGACGCACGTCTTCCCCCTGGAAAAGGCGCCGGAGGCCTTTGAGATGCTCGAAAAGGGAGAGGGGAAGGCGATCAAGGTGGACCTCGCGCCCTAGCCCTGCTGGCTATTCTTTTCATGTAGAAGGTCTTGCCCGCATAGCTCAACCTCATGATTTTTTTCTCATCGATCAGCCTTTCGATCAATTCAGGGGAGGTGCCGTCGGTAAGAAGAAGCTGGAGCACCTCGTCTTCCCTCATTGGGTGGACGGCCAAAGTTGAGAGGAGATCGTCTTCAGCCGATCCCGTGGCTCCAAATGATCCGCTCTCCTCCTCCGTGAGAAGTTCCACGTCCGGAAGGCGCTGCGAGAGCGCCTGAAAGACCACGTTTACCTGCTCCTCGCTGGCTGGCCTAACCCAGCTTTCCGCGGGGGGCCTTGTGGGCACCGCCACGTAGGCTTTTTTTGGAGCAAGCTGCGCAATGAGGCGAGCGAGGCCCTGCGCCTCTGGTAGGTAATCCTGCCCGCCAACCAGCATGGTCTCGGTGAGCAGCTCTCCCCTGTACTCCTTGGCGAACTCTTTCACTCCCTCGATGACCTGAGCGAAGTCGAGGTGCCTGTCGGGCCTGTTAACCACCCTCCACAGCCTTTCCGACGCGGCGTCGACCTTAAGCGAGACCACGTCCGCCTCTTTGAGCTCCTCCCTGACGTCCTTCATGAACAGCAACGATGAGTTTGTGAGCACTGCAACGGGTATGTCGAGGTTCTTGAGCATGGCTATCTCCTTTCCCAGGTTCGCGTCCAGCGTCGGCTCTCCATCAGGCACAAAGGTAACGTGATCTATTTTCTCGTCATTGGCCCTAAGCTGCCCTATCCGCCTCTTCACGGCCTCATAAACTTCTTCTGGTTCGTGAAACTTCGCCCTACCGTAACGCGTCGGGTACGTTCCGAGCTGGCAGTAGATGCAGCCGTAGGTACAGCTCTTCGCTGGAACGTTGTTAACTCCCAGGCTCCTCCCAAGCCTTCTGGAGGGGACCGGCCCAAAGGCTATTTGTTCCACGCTATTGGGCCTCGGAGGGCTTATAACGGTATCTGGTCTTCTGAGCTAAAAAGGCCTGGAGAAGCCTTTGCGACGAGGAGCAAAAACTCTTACGGCTGAACCGCCACCTTTACGGGTTGCTGCCCAGCCGGTCTCACCGCTTTTTTTCTTGGCCTAAGGGCGATGAAGGCCAACGCCGCGCCGACGAGCGCCGAGAGAGAGTAAGCGAAGGGAGAGGAGTAAAAGTAAGAAAGCGAGTCTTGAAGCCGTTCGTAGGAGCCAGACCAGGCGCTTTCCCACAGGCTCGGCGATGCCACGTAAACCACAAGCGAAAGTATGAAAACCGCTAGCAATAGGGACGCCAGCAGAGCAGGCCTCTTCCTTGCCAGCGCGCCGATGACCAGCCCGGCCGCAAAGAACTCAAGCACGCCTTCCCAGATCATGCGCTAGAGCCATGGGAGAGCATAAACCCTTGACTCTGAAAGTGAGGCCCTCGTTTTCATAAATGTGAATTATTGGCTTAAAAAAGAAAAGCCTATACGCCCCGACGCCTTTTCATTGAAATTGAAGTCGGTTGATGTATTGGTGATAGGCGGTGGAGGAGGAGGCTATCCGGGTGCTTTTCGCCTTTCAAAGGCCGGCTACAGCGTCATGATGGTTGATCCAAAGGGCGTGCTGGGAGGCAACTGCCTTTACTCCGGATGCGTTCCATCAAAAACCGTGAGGGAGATGTGCCAGCTCGCGGCCAGAGCCAGGAAGTTCCTGAAGGTGGAGCCAAGTCACTCCTTCTTCACCGAGGTCCAAAAGCACAAGGACGAGGTGCAGGAGATACGCTTTGAGCAGCACAGGGAGGAGATCAGGGAAAACGGGACCGAGTACGTAAAGGGAGAGGTCGAGGTTAAGGGGCCTAAGGATTACCTGGTGAAAACCGAAGAGGGGCAGCAGGAAGTGACGGCGAAGTACGTAATCGTGGCCACGGGCACGGAGGTCGAGAGGCCTCCCATACCCGGGGCGGAGCTCGCCATAACCAGCGATGACATATTCTCCTATCATCCCACGCTAACGGAGCTCCCAGACGAGATGGCCATAGTCGGGGGAGGCTACATTGCCTTCGAGGTAGCCTCGATGCTGAACGCCCTTGGCACAAAGGTGCACGTGCTCGTTAGGTCTGACAGGGCCCTCAGGGAGGTGGACAAGGGGCTTGTGGACATGTTCCTGTCCTCCCTTGACAAGGACATCGACGTTAAGTTCAACTCTCCAACGGTGGCCATAGAGAAGAGGGGAAACAAGAGGGCAGTGATATACTCCAACGATGGACAGAAGAGGGAGATAGTTGCCGATCACGTTTTGGTGGCGACCGGAAGGAAACCTGTGACGCCGAAGGGGCTTGAGAACGTGATCCAGCTGAACCGCGGCTACATCCCTACGGACGATGGCATGGGCACTCCCGTTCCAGGGATATTCGCCACGGGGGACGTCACTGGAAAGACAACGTACTTCCACGCCGCCGTGAGGGAATCGCTGGTCGCCGCGCACAACATAATGGCAGGAGGAACGAGGGCCGACTACATGGACGTAAGGGACGTTCCTGTAGCCATATTCACTTTTCCTCCCATAGCTTACGTGGGTATAACGCCCGAGGTTGCGGCTAAGATGGGCATTAAGCTGCTGGAGGCATCGTACCCGCTCAAGAGAGACGTCATGGCGCAGGTCTACGACGAGAGGGAGGGCGAGGTCAGGATATTTGTGGAAAGGGAAACTATGAGGGTAGTGGGAGGCTGGGTGCTCGGAGAGGAAGCCCCTGAGGTGATAAACGAGATAGGCCTCGCGGCTCAGTCAGGGCTTAACCTGAAGGCGCTGGCGGAGTACGCGGGACAGCACCCAGTTCCCTTCGAGGACGTGTCGTACGCAGCCAGATCGGCGCTGTAACGTGCACGTTTCATTTTTCAACGAGCAGATAGAAATCCACTGCTTCCTTATGGAAGCTAGAAAACAACCACCTCAAGGGCGGACAAAGCCTTTTGAACTCGCAAGAATTATTTTCATTGATGTCATGTGGAGTTTCCGAATTGGGCCTTCCGGTGTTTAATTTCCCACGATGTCATTACTTTGCTTGAAACGACTTGAATGGCTAGGTATTTTGAGCTTTGTTTTTATAGCGTTTCCACCTAAACGGCTTTCTCCAAGTTATAAGCGCAAGTCGATTCCCTCTTCCTAATAAATGTCCTGCGGACCGTGAGCGAATACATAAGGTCGTATACCCATAAAGAAACAGGTGACGTCTGCTTTCTTTGTATAAGAGGCAGAGGCAAAGATTTTGGCTAAAGCCTTCTCAAAAGATCTTCGACGAGTTAAGTTAAGAGAGGCAATCAAAGCTCTTCGAAATGGTATTCAGAGGTATGTTCAGAGAATTAGCCGGAAGACGGAACGAAAATCCCAAAGAGTCCGCTCGTAAACTTGCACGAACAGCAGCGTTCTAGCCCGTTGTATCTCCTCGTGCCTTTTATGGGTATGTTTAAATTTCGAGGCTTCAAGCTCATGTGGAAATGAGGACCAGTATTGTAGTCGGCGCTCTGATGCTTATCATAACGCTGATTACGTATTTGCCTCATTTTACTGTTCTTGGAGCTCAGTTGCTTTCTCCAATTTTCTCTGCGCAAGTGTTCAGCATGTCTTCAATGACAAAAAGTGACTACCGTGACCTTGCGTCTCTTGGCGTGAACACGGTGGAGCTTCAACTCTTTTGGTCTCAGATAGAGCCAAGGCCCGGGAGCTACAACTTCTCATTGCTTAGCACTAACGTGAAGTATGCTGAAGGGGCAGGACTGCACTACATATTGATATTTTGGTATGGTCCATGGGACCCTAGCTGGATAAGCGAGTATGAACTCAACTCCTCATATGAACCCGTGAATGGTCCTATGGATAGTTACCCGTCGTGGTGGAATCTAACAGAAACGCGCTACTACATCGATTACGTGAAAACCACGCTCTCAAAGTTTGTTGGCGACCCTGATTTCGTTGGGGCTTACGTTAACTACGGTTGGCTGGACGCTTATTGGTATGGAGGGGGGTATTCCAATTCGTCCGTGGCGATGTTCAGGAAATACCTCATATCTGAGTACGGCTCCATAAGTGCTTTAAACGCCGCTTGGAACACCTCGTATTCCAGTTTCAATCAGGTCATACCCCCTTCAGGGCCAGGGAAGGCGGGATGGATTGACTTTGAGCGTTTTCGTATGTGGTCGTTGAACTACACGTTGAACTACATCTATTCTTCCATCGATCCGATCTTGACTGATCACGGAAAGCAGCTTTTTATCTATTGGGGAGGCTTCCTTACTGATGCTCCTTATCACGTTGACTATCCAGATATCGTATTTTCCGTTGCAAAGAGATATGGAGCGATAATAAATTTGGATGACGATACGTTCGCGGACCTGTTTCTTACTTTTACGGATCTGGCGAGGGCTTATGGGGTTAAGCTCATGTTTGAGTGGCCCGGTGGCCCGACCGCTTCGTCCATGCTACAAGCCGATAAAGCCGTTTTCCTTTCATCGCTATCCCATGCTCTTTCGGGTATTCCTTGCTCAGTTGGATACGATTACTTCGTTTATCCTCCATCCGATTGGTATGGAGTAACCACGCCTTATTATTCCTCGTTTATATCGACCTATCCTGCTGTAAAGTTTCAGTTCGTAAACTCCTCCGTTGCTGCCCTCTATAGCTTTGGTGCCGAAACCGCGGATCCGGCGATTGGAGCGCAAGAAGATAATGCCCTCAAGGATCTGATTTACGATTACGTTCCGTTTCAGGTGATAACCGACTATGAGATAGAGAATGGGGTAGTTAACCTCTCACGGTATCGTTACATAGTGAACCTCGCAGGCGCTTACGGCATGGGCTTAATGCCCGCTAAGGCTCAAAGAGCTATCGGCGCGTGGATGGCCTCGGGTGGCAAGTTGCTCCAGATCTCTCAGGACGGGCTTATGTACGCGGAGAACGAGAGTCAAGTTTCGGATTACGTATGGCCTTATCTGATCAGCAGCACGTTTTCTTGGCCTGGCAACCTGAACTTTTCGGGACCACAGGTTTCGATTGGAAAAACCCGCGTTGGAGGCGCGCCTACCCAGTGCTTGCTGTTGAAAGGACCTGCCGGTTCCTCGGCAAGATCACAGGAGATCCCCATTTCTCAATCGAGTGCCTACACGGTCAACCTTTATGTTGAGGCATGCAAGGCCAGCGGGGCAAAGATAGTTCCGGAGTTCACGTTTACAAACGGCAGCGTTGAGTCGGCACCTGCAGAGAGCGTTGTCACAGAAAATCGTACGTGGGTTTGGCTTCAGTTTGGCGCCCCTCCTGGAGCGCGTTACGTGCGCCTGGTCCTTCAAAAGCTCGGCAACGCCTCCGTTGGCTTCGCCGCCGTCAAGGTGTACTCTTCACGGTCGGGGGAGCCGGGTCTTCTCTCATGGGTATCCTATGGGTGGGCGGGCCTACCTCTGCCCATAGCTAATACCACCCTTATGGTGAACGGGAAAGCAAGCCCTGCGCTCGTCCTAAACACGACGATGACCAAGGCCGGCGAGATAGATTCGCAGATAATAGAGGTCAAGCCCGGCGAGCCCTTTTCGTTTTCGGCCTACGGTGAGCTTGGCAGCGGTTCTCCGGACGCGAGGATCAACATAAGATGGTACTTCCCTAATGGATCATATGTGCAGGAGCAGGCAGCCTACATGCAGTGGATTAATGCCGGATCGGAAGTCCTTTCCGTGACGGGCACTGTGCCTGCTGGCGTGAGCGGGATGATGCTGCGCCTTATCGACGACGGTTCCGGCATAGATTACTTTACGGACGTAACGCTAACTCTGACGCCACAGCCGCAGGAGGTGAAGCTCGCTCCTTTCGCATGGGTGGACGTGCCCTTTGAAAATCGGCTTGAGAGCCTGCAGCTGTTTCCGCTCGTAGGCGAGGACCACCAGCTTGCTCTCATAACCTTGTACGCCACGGATTTTACGGCCACGGATAGCACCACCAACATGCTGGGGCGTCCACTCGGGCAGATTCCCTCACCGTTGAAACTTGCCATCAACGTTAGCGCCCTGGGAATTAGCGCTGGCCAAGAGTATTACGTGGTAAACATGACGACTATGTCGGTTTTGGCCGGACCTCTGATTCCGGAAGACGGGGTGATCAACGTGAGTGTGAAGCTGAAAGTTCCAGAGGAGGCGTCATTGGTGGTGGGTTCAAGGCAAGCGCTGGAGAACGTGTCGGAGCTGCGCTTGTCAGGTCCAAGCAAGGTCGTCGTCGGTCGTCGCGTGAACTTCACGCTCTATCAAGTATCCCCCTTCGCAAGCGTTTCGCTAGCCAACGCCACCATAATCGTAAACGGCACGACTTGCTCGCTAGGCAGTGTCTACATCAACGAAGCGGGAAAGTACGTGGCCTACGCGGTCTGGAACGGCGAAAGGTCGAACGAAGTGATGTTCACGGCGGGAACGCAGGCGTTCTTCATTGCCTCTGCGCTTTGGTGGCTGCCGTTCCCTGCGGCTGTCGCGATAGTGGTGATCTTCGTGTATCTTTCCAGGAAAAAGAAGGCGAACCCAGATGCGACTTCCTCATCGACCTAATCATTCGTTCGCCCGTTTGTTCATGCAGAACTGTGAATGATGTGGTAGTGATCGGTGCGGGTTAAGTACTTCTCATGGAAAGATGCTTGGTATGGCGTGGGCCAAGAGGAAGGCATCAGGCTCCCTTCGAGTATGCGACCCATGCTAAGGCACGCCCAGCGCTGGCGGATCGGCAGTGTAAAGCGTATATTTTGTTCTCCGGTAAGTTTCACGGAAATTGAAAGCCATGCTCCTTTATGAGCCGGATAAGGTTGAGAACGATCCTCTTAAGTACGAGGACGTGCAAACCCCTCAGCCCAAGAGGGGAGAGCTACTCCTCAAGATAATATCGTGTGGGGTTTGCCACTCAAACCTCCACATGATAGAGGGCGACTGGGTGCAGTACGGTCTGCCTGCCAAGAAGCCCATAATCCCAGGCCATGAAATAATTGGAAGGGTCGAAGAAGTTGGAGATGGGGTGACCGACTTCAAGAAAGGCGACCTCGCAGGCGTCCAGCCCATATACAGCACGTGCGGCCACTGCGAGTACTGCCTAACGGGAAGAGAACAGCTTTGCCAGGCCAGACAGGTCACCGGCGAAACGGTGGACGGGGGATACGCGGAGTACATCGTCACCAAGGCAGACTTCACCTATCACGTGCCTGAAAACATAGATCCTGAGACTTCATCACCCCTCTTCTGCCCCGGGATAACCGCCTACGGCGCGGTCAAAAAGGCAGATCTGTCACCGGAAAAGACGGCCTACGTGATAGGAGTAGGGGGTGTCGGCCACATGGCCATACAGCTTGCCAAGCTCTACGGGGCGAGGGTAGTTGCCGTGAGCACGTCAGAGGCGCACAGAAAGCTGGCCGAGAGCTTGGGAGCGGACGAGACCGTGGACCCCGGAAGAAGCTACGAAAAGGTAAAAGACATGAGAAGGCAAGCCGACTCGGTCATAGTGTTCGCTCCCTCGCAGGACGCCGTGGACGCGGCGTTCAGGCTCGTTAAGCCAGGAGGAACCGTTGTGATGGGCGTGCATGGGCAGGTTCGCAACTACTACTTCTTTGACGAGGTAAAGGTGACGGGAACGCTCGTTGGAAACAGGCAGGACATGAAGGAAGTCCTCAAACTGGCCTCGGAGGGAAAGATAAGGGTGGAGGCTGAGAAGTTCCCGCTGAAGGAGGCCAACGAAGCTCTGAGGAGGCTGAAGCACGGCCAGATAAACGGAAGGGCCGTTCTCATACCGTAAAAAAGCCCTTCAAGAACAGCTAAGAGCTGCCTCTGAAGGCCCGGCAAGGATTTCTGAGCGCGCTAAATCAATTTAAAAAATCATCTGGACCCGCTCAGGTACTGGTTGAGCAGGTCCTCCAGGTATTCCTGCCTCCCGGACTTGGGCTTGAACTCCTCGTGCTCTAGGGCGTACTTCTCCAGCTCCCTCAGCGTTGCCTTCCCGCTCAGTATCTTCTTCCCGAGCTCCTGCGAGTAGCTTGCGTACCTCTCCTCCACGAACCTGTCGAGCTCTCCGTCCCTTATTATCTTCTCGGCTATTATGAATCCCTTGGCAACGGTGTCCATCCCGGCCGCGTATGCGTAGGCCAGGTCGATGGGCTCGAACGAACCCCTCCTGACCTTGGCGTCGAAGTTGAACCCTCCCGGCGCGATGCCGCCGTTCTTGAGCACCTCGTAGGCGGCCATGGTAGCGTCATAAAGGTCGGTTGGGAACCTGTCGACGTCCCATCCCACGAAGAAGTCTCCCTGGTTTATGTCAATGCTTCCCAGCAGTCCGAGCACGCGGGCGAGCCTGAGCTCGTGCTGGAACGGCCTGTTCGCCAGCGTGGCGTGGTTTGCCTCTATGTTCGCCTTGAACTTCCCCTCGAGCCCGTACCTCTTGAGGATGGCATATAGGCTCATGACGTCGCTCACGTACATGAACCTCATGGGCTCCATGGGCTTTGGCTCTATGAGCAGCTGTCCCTTGAAACCTATCTCTTTTGCGTAATCGGCGACCGCCCCTAAGAAGGATCCGAACAGGTCCAGGGAGAGCTTCATGTCGGTGTTGAGGAGGGTGTCGTATCCCTCCCTTCCAGGCCATATGACGAAGTTCTCTCCTCCCAGCTCAAGGGTGACGTCGAGCATCTTCTTCACCTGGGCGGCAGCCCGGGCGAACACCTCAGGGTAGGGGGACATCGCCGCGCCGTGCACGTAAGAGGGATCCCTAAACAGGTTCGCGGTCCCCCACAGCAGCTTCACCCCTTTTTCGGCTGACTTCTCCTTGAGAAGCGGAACGATCTGATCTAGGTGCTTCTCTATCAGAGATACCTTGTCTGTTGGAGGAATGACGTCCATGTCATGAAACGCGTAGTGCTCGAGCTGAAGCTTGCCCGCGAACTCGAAGGCTGCCTCTATCTGTTGCCTTAACCTCTTCTCCGGGTCAGAAGCCGTCCATGGGCGAACCACGGTTCCCGTGCCGAACGGGTCGGTGCCCTCGCCGAAGAAGTGCCAGAGGGCAAGCGAGAAGCGCGTGAGGTCGCGCAGCTTCTTTCCAGCGACCACTTTTTCCGGGTCGTATTGCTTTAGGTACTTTCCCTTTATCTCAGGGAAATATTCCGTCAATGATTTCACCACATCAAAGAATACGGTAGCATATAAACGTCGGCGGCTAAAAGGTAACATAGCGATCTGAGTGGGGCTGCCAGGCGTGTTAATCGTTTCGAGATAGCTCAAGGAACGGCGGTTTTATGTAAAAGCTTATTGCGGCGTGAGTCCGCGTTCTTAACTAAATGCGGTAAAGCTTCCGTCAGCCTCAAGTCTGAATTCGCCTAAGTCAGTGGTAAAGTTAACCCAGTTCCTTCCTCCGCTAGCTCCTCTTATTTCCCTTGGACGACGCCCCATGTTAAGTTCTTGCAATAGGCTATAGAGCTTGGGCTGCGCCTGCCAATCCATGCACTTTCTGTTATCTGGATCTTCTTTACCTTCCATGGGGATCTCGTCACCGTAATAAAGCATCGGTGTTGAGGGCCAAGCGTAAATGAACCGTAGCGCCCCCTCTACCTTCTTCAAATTGCCCAGCGAAGTGATGCACCTAGAGGTGTCGTGAGTCCCCAAAAAGAGCCAAGACTTCCTTATAAATTCCTTTGAAAAGAGATCTTTTTGTCTGTTCATGACGTATGCCAAGTGGCGTCCGTCGGCCTCCCCCTTGAGGAACTTCATGAGGGCGTCCCAGAGCTGATAGTTCATAATTCCATCAACAGCATCCTTCCACATGAACGGTTCCTCCCACACTTCTGCTATTATTGGCTTTCCCACATACTCGCGTAGTTCCCAAAGTGCTGCTGGGGGTATGCCTGAGGCAACGTCTATCCTGAAAGCGTCAACTCCGAAGACGGACCAAAACTTGAATACGCCCTTGATCCATTCTTTTGCCCCCTTATAGTTGAGCTTGGGCATTGATTTTACGTCATCGAACTTATCGTAGCCGTCAGAAGTTATGTAGTACCAGCTTCTGTAGCGCTGGTCCTTGGAGGCCAAAACAAAGGGTCTGGCTAGCGAGCTCGTGTGGTGAATCGGCATGTCCAGTATTACGCTTAGTCCCAGCGAGTGGGCTGAGTTTAGGAAGACCTTGAAGGCTTTGTTGCCTCCAAGGTAATCATCAACTGAAAAGAAGTCCGTACAGTCGTACCTGTGATAAGATGGCGAGGCAAACACAGGGGTAAGGTATATCGCGTCGAATCCAAGTTCTGTGACGCGGTTGAGCTTGCTCGCCATGGCAATGAGGTCCGCTCCTTGTTTTTCAGTTGATCTGCCCTCGGCCTTGCAGACGAACCTATCCACGAATATCTGGTATATCGATCTGTAGGGCCTGGGAGGCGAGGGACGGGGACCGAACGCCGGTAAAAACAGGGAGTTCTTACCTTTCCGAGCGCCTGGGTCTGAGAAAGTTCTTCCGTCTGCCTCGTACCAGTAAGTGTACTTCCCAGGTGGGAGAACGGTGTTTGCGCAGTAACTCGCCCCGCACCATTGGAGTTCTAAAGCCCCTCTGCCCTCAGCCGTGAAGTCCCCTATGACGTACGCAGACCGCCTGAAGGTTCTCGAAGTTGTGAACTTGACTAGGTAGTTTCCGTCGTGTCTCCTTGTCACGTAAGCTGGCATGCAGTTATGCGCTCGTGCACTTTAAGTGTTGTCTCAACTTTTGCAAGGCCAAAGCAAACGGCATGCTGTGGCTTGCCATAACACATCGATGGCGTCACTGCTAAGCTCACGGACATGGTTGCACTTTCTTAGCATGCGCCTAATCGCGTTTGGCCGTCTTACCATCGATGAAGACGTTGTGATGTCCCGGAGGGAGCTCGCTTCTGATGCTTTGTGTAAAGGGGGTGCGCAGTGTCCATATCGTAGGTCCCATGCAAGGGTGCCACCGCGACGAACAAGGAGGGCTCTCGCATTTTCAAACCATGTCAGTGACGGAGGAAGAGGTCTGGTTAAGTAAGACACCAGTCATACTGCGGCTCGCGTATGCAAGAGAAACCGTTTGGCGCGCAACCCTTTAATTCATTGGCGTTGTTTATGCTATAAAGTCATGTATGACGTCGTGCTCATCCACCCACCTCGTGTACCCTACTTTACGCAAGAAGCAAATCAGTTTGCCACAATGCCAGTCGGCTTGATGAGCTTGGCAACTGAGCTGAGGCGGGCCGGATATGATGTAAAGATTTTTAATTTGGGCATGGAAGCCTCAATTAACCCAAATTTTGATCTAAGGTCAAGGTTAAAGAGGATTGAGGCAATGGTCTATGGGATAGATTTTCAGTGGTTTGTTCACGCGTACGGCGCTTCGGCACTGGCTAATTCCATCAAGTCCCTGAGGCCCAACGCAAGGGTTGTCCTAGGCGGCATGAGCGCAAGCTGGTTTGCATCCGAGCTTGTAAAAGAAAGGTCTGTCGATGCGGTGGTAATCGGCGAAGGCGAGCAGACTTTGAAAGAGCTGGTGGACGCCTGGGAACAGAACAGGCCTTTAGATGGTATCAAAGGCATAGCATACAGGGAGGATGGGAGGGTTCGCTTTACCCCTCCCAGGCCACCAGTCCCCTCGGAGGTCTTTTCTGCGTATGATTTTACCTCATTGGACTTGATTGATGACTATCAGGCGTATGTGGGTATGGGAGGTAAGTCTCCCAACTTTTGGCTTCCTGTGGCTAGGGGATGTCCCTATAATTGCGCCTACTGCGGGGGATCAAGAGAAGGATATGCAGCTGCAATGGGAAGGGAAGTGGTCATTTTTCGCGATCCGGCTGCGATTGCCTCCGATATGGTCTCGCTCTCTAAATATGGCGTTAAAGTGGTCAGCTTTACTCATGACCCAGAAATCGGAGGAGAGAGATACTGGGCGCCTTTGTTAAGGGAAATCTCGTCGAGGGTTGACGACGTGGGAATCTACATAGAGTCTTTCCGCGTTCCCTCGGAGAAGTTCATGGAATCTCTTGCCAATGTAGCTGGTAGCAGCATGGCCGTATCGCCTGAAAGCGCGTCAGAAGAAGTTCGCAGGTTTAATGGCCGCACAGTGACAGATGACCAGATATTCCGTTCGCTGGAAGTCGCCAGGAGGGTGATGATCCCGGTGCTGGTGTACTTTTTGATAGGCCTGCCCAGGGAAGACTGGCATACTTTTTCCCTTTTCGAGCCAATGGTAAGGAGGATCATTGAGGGGAAGTTGGGCTTTGTGGTACCGCCGATACCCTATACCATGGATCCAAACTCTCCCATGTCGCTTCGTCCCTCGGACTTCGGAGTTAAGCCGCTGCTGAAAAGCTACTCCGATTATAAGTCGATGACGTCATTAAATGATGAAAAGATGTGGATTGCCCATGAAACAAAGTGGCTTAGCAGAGATGAAATTTACGAAATGCTCCTTAAGGCTAGGGATATCCTATCCTCCTTCTACGGAAAGCCCAAGTTCATTACCTTTGGATAGTAACCACTTTACAAATTCCCGTTTTGTTGAAATTATCTCACTTGAAGATGTCCTCGTTCAAGCTCGCCTTGCGTTTCCAAACGTGGGATAGATCAAAGAGCCCATATTTTCTGGAGTCAACGAATCGCTTAAGTCATTATGTTGATGCATCATAAGGAGGCACTAACTTTGGTACAAACGCCGGTAAGTGACGCACCATAGGGGCAATACAAAGAAGTGAAACTCATGAAGAAGAAATGCGGAAATAGCAAGGCGATGAGGCATCGAGTTGCGCCTGCCGATAGGTAGGAGTAGGCAGGCCTCTGAATTGGTGGGAAAAGCAAAGTGGGAAGGGAAAAAATCAATGGGAGCAAGGAGGAAGTGGACAAGACGGCTAGCGGCGTCTCTAGAGATATGTGCGGTAATAGCTGAAAAATGGAGTGGATAGCTTAAGGGAAGGAATATCGCCGTTTAGCTGAATTGCGCAGCTCATAGCGCGTTAGCCCTGATGTCTTCATCATCTATGTGAGCTTAGTCTTATTGAGTTATAGGCGTCAGAAGACGGACACCCGGCAGGATGCAACTTCCAGAATCATGGCTCCGGTTTTTACGACACAATTGCTGCGGGGAATGAGGACATGGCACTATCAGTTCGAAGGGTTTTTGTACGCGCTGGAAGCGGGAGGATAATCAAGGGCGCCGTTCGCGGACTAAGGGCCTGACGGCGTTTACCAAACGCGAACCTCAAGAGAGTGCTTGAGGAAACCTACACCCTCTATTTTCTCATTGGTATTCGCGACAAGGCAGGTTTTCGTCAGCGGGTTAACACGAGATCATATTAAGGTCTAGCGCTTAAAAGAGGCTTCTGATTGAGTTCATTTCATGCGAGATTACCGCTTATGCGAGAGTTGCGCCCTTTCACATGCATTTTGGTGTAATTATCGTTGGAGTAGTTTTCAGTGTCCTGATTAATTTATGCAGACTGTATTTAGATTATTGATTTATTTAATATTTCTTCACTGCGAAAAACTTTCAAGCAAACTAGAGATAAAGCTATTCTGTAAAAGATTCATGTAGAGCGATTTTCAAGCCTTGATTAGAGAATTCTCTAAGTACATCGATAAACTTAAGTTGCAAAGTATCGTTACATATATGCTGACCGATGCTCAAGGCCTTCTTAGAGAGTTTTCTAAGGATATCGACGACATAGAGTCGTTACTGCGTAAGTTGAAGGAGCTTGACGCGCTAGCCTCGAAGGGATCGATCGATCCGGTTGCCGCAAAGAAACTCAGAGACGAGTACAGTAACGGGATTATAAAAGCAATGGAGCATTTCTTTGACATCGAGGAGAAGCTTGAAGGCCTGCGCGCTGGGCTTAAGGTGGACATAGAGCAACGCAAGAAGATGGGTGCCGACGTATCAGAAGCGGAACGCATCATTAACATGATAGAAAACGCGTACATGCAGATCGATCCGAATATATGGGTTGAAATAGCTATAGCGAGTTTGACCGTATTTACGAGCGCAAAAGAGAGAAAAGAAATCTCAGAGGAGGAGTTTGCGCAGCTTCGTGAAACTTACAAGAAGTTCTTAGATTACATGGCCGATAAGTGGGATTATCAAAAGGCTGGTCTCGAGGAGGTCCGCAAGAAAACAGAGGAGGAGCTGGCAAAAGTCGACGCCTCCATGAAGGAGTTAACCGTACGGTACAAGGTAGGTGAGTACGACGAAAAGCGTTACGGCGAGCTCTCCGCTCCCCTTAGGGCTCAGCAAGAAGCTTTGCGCCAGAGAATGGAAAAGATCTCCGATTACGTCGATGCAATAGACTCTGCCGTGTTTGACTGCTATTACCTCTACACGCATCCAGAGGAGCGGAAGGATGTGAATCCCCAAGACCTCTTATCTGGATTGAACCTGCCCAGGGCCGATGAGCTTAGAGAGCTTTTAACCCCTGGCGAGACCGTAGACAAGATGTACGAGAGGCTTTACAACTACTACGCTTTGAACATGGGAGCAGACAGGGCGAGGGCGAGGTTAGAGGCCGAGATCGCGCGGTACATGTCTCAGGGCAAAAACAGATCTGAGGCCATAAGATCGCTGTACGCGTCGGTTATGGGTGAGCGAAAGGTGCTATTTGCTCGCGGTTTGATTATCTTAGCTATCCTGGGAATGCTCTTCGTCTTGTTAGTTCCCGTCGTCAGCGTATCAAAGGCTCAGACTTCACCCAGCTTAGCCACCGTCACGGTGGTTAACGACCACGACTTTGCGCTGGTGAACTTTCCATCGATCGAGACGATCTACTTTTCAGAGGGACAGGTTTTTATAGGCGGCTTCAAGCTGGTAGGGCTTACTGGCCAAGCCCTGCCATATCAGGTTTTGCGGGCCTCGGAGTATGCGGACGGCTCGATCAGGAGCGTGACGATAATCTTTCCGGTCAACGCGGCGCCACTCTCTAGGGCCGCGTACTACGTAGAGCTTGGCCACGCGCCGGAAGCCGCCAACTTGACGCTTTTTAGCAAGGGCGAGTATCGGATCGAAAACGGCGTGTTTTCTTTCTATCTATCTAACGACTCCGCAGGGCCGCTTAACCTTTCCGTTGATGGCGTCAGGCTTTCTGTTTTTACTCTTCCGTTTATGTCGTCGTCCTCGCAGGTCGATGGCTATCAGCTTTCCTCACAAAGCCTGCAAGTAAGGGTACTTCAGAACGGTCCAGAGCTGAGCGAGCTCGAAGTGAGCGCGATTGCTCCGTTGAGCTATGTTGAGAACTTGACGGTGTTTAGGGGCTTTCCTGCGATCCTTTACCGGATCAAGTTCAACTCGTCTGGACCGTACCGTCCGCTCATGGGGTACCTGAACGCGAGCGTCTTCACTGAGCTGGCGTACGGAAGCTCGCGCAAAAACCTGTCCAGCGTAGCTCCCAGCGGGAGCCTATTCCCTGCGGAACCTCTATACTCGCTCGTGGGCAGGACGCCAATTTCATTTAGTTCGAACGCCTCCTTTCAATATATGGCCTTGGGACTTAGTGGGCCAATCCTAGCTTACGCGTATCAATCGCCAAATCCAACTTTCAGCGCGCTCGTGATGCCAGGGGTTAACATGAGCTATGCGTCTAACATAAGCGGAGCTTTGAGCGGAGGTGTGAGAGCTTTGGTCTCCGAGCCTGCCAGCGTGCTATCCATATCTTACGCAAATACCGTGCAGGCATATGACGCGTTCAGGATCAATGTGAGTTTGTTCTTTACGCACAACGCTTCGAAGGTGGTTTTGCAGCCCCATCTCCCATACGGCATCGTCGTGGAAAGCCCTGGGATCACTGAGTTCCCCCACGTCATTGGAGGCTCCTCAAACTCGAGCGTATGGACGGTCTACGCGAATCGCACGGGTCTCCTGTCGGGCTACTTCGAGGCCAATGGTTCGCTGGTCAACTTCACCGTTAACTGTTACGTGCTACCACTTTTGCCCCCCGCCGAAGCGGTTATAGATGTTCTATCGGCAGGCAGTCCGCTTCCAGGCGTTCTCGTCAACGTAAGCGGCTCAGGTAGGACCTGGACAGGTATCACCAACGGGACAGGAGAGGTCGCTTTCACGTTGCCGCTGGGCGCGTACAGCGTAACCATGTCCAGAAACGGGGTATCGCTTGGGGAGAAGGCGATCGAGGTGTTTGGCTCGGGCATTTATCGCCTGAGCGCTACATCCGTTGACCTACTAGTTAGGCCAGAGTTTGAAAACGGCGTTCCCATGATGCCACCTAACTCTCCTCTGCTGGTGCTGAGAGAGCTTAAGACCAGTCAAACCTACTACTCAGTTCCCTCGGCGGCAAATGGCAGCGCGGAGGCCGTCTTTAAGTACTTGGCCCCTGGTTCGTATGAGTTGTTCGGCATAATGTGGGGAATGGAGACCACCCCGCTTTACGTAAACCTAAGCCACAGCGAGACGGTGACGTTTCGCATGCCGGGGCTTAACCAGCTCTCGTTCCGCGTTCTGACGGTGAATGGCTTCCCACTTTCGAACGCCACAGTGCAGCTTTACGGCGCTGGCGGGATATTTTTGACGCAGGCCAGCACGGGAACAGGCGGGCTTGTCAGCGTGGCGGTCCCGGCTGGCAACTACACCTACATGTTCCGTTACAGTGGCGTAACTGTAGCTGTGGGCTCGATTGATGTAAGGGGATCCGCAAGCGAGCTGGTAAACGCCTCAGCTTCTAGAACCGCAATTCAGGTTTCCTCCTTATTTGGTCCTATTGGCAATGCCCAGGTCCGCGTTTACTCTAGCAACGGGTCCTTGTTCTTGGTTACGCACACCAACTCTTCGGGTGATGCAACCGTTTATCTGCCGCAAGGAGACTTTGTCGCTTCCGTGTCATCGCCTGCTTATGCCGGATCCGCGCCCATAGCCGCGCCGGCCTCAAGCGCTCACGTTTTCGTTGGCCTTAGCACGCCTGCATGGCTTTTGATCTTTTTGACCGTAGCGGGATGGGCCGGTTACGTCGCGCTTGAGGTCAAGGGAGGAGGAAAAAAGGAGGAGGTGGCCAAGCTTAAGAGCATGATTCAGAAGCTGAACGAGCTGTATGAGAACGGAGAGGTCGACTTTGCGCTTTACAATAAGCTTAACGATGAATATCAGGCAAGGCTTGCCGAGCTGACCAGACATGAAGAGTGAGCTAGTCGCGGCGCTGGTCCTTGCCCTCATGGTAGCAAGCGCGTGCGGAGCGGCAAGCGCGCAGGGATTTCGCGAGCAGAAGGTCGTGCTCTTGCTGATGAACTACGAGGACAAGGTCCCCTTGCCCGCGATCCCAGTGCGCTTCAGCGCTTCAGGCATCATCACCTTCAATGGCACCACGTCTTACAATGGCACCGCAGCCCTAACCGTTCCAAGCAGCGGCGGGATAGTCCCCATAACGGATCTCTCGATAGGGGACAACTACACGGTGGTCATGGTGGGCTCTTCCACGATAACGACGTTTTCGCTTCCTTATGGACCGCTTTCTACGACCGTCTCATATGAGGGGTATTACAGCTCTGGCTTCAGCAACTACGATCAAACTTTTGAGCCAAGCGTGGCCAGCTCGGGTGGCTCCAGCGTGCAGGAGCTCGTTGTTTGGGTTGAGCCGGGAAAGGCCGTTAACGTTAGTTCGTACGACCTGACAACCGGCGAGCAAGACGAGCCCGTCATATCTCCGGCACTGCCGATAAGGGGTTCCCAGAGCTTCTTCGTCCCGATGTATTTCCCCATAACCGTTACAGCCGTATCGCAGTCAGGAGAGCTCACCCCAGCCTTTCGTGTGGTCATTACTCCGTCCGATCGGTACGTCAACTGGTCGGAGCTGTACTTTTCCGCGTACGTGAACAGGACTGTGAGCGATCTATCCAATAGGGTTGCGTCATATCTTCCATTTGGCTTTAGCTCATTTAATAAAGATCAGTACGCCAACATATTGCCCTTTTACGAGGAGGCCTTGGTTTACCTCAGGGAAAACAACCTGACGGCCGCAACCGCTTACTTCAATGAGGCCAGGAAGTTGACGTCGTCCGTTAACTCAGCGATTAGCTCTTTTGTGGCTTACGCTTGGATTACAACGCTCATAATATTGACACTGATATACGGGTTATCGCTAATTGTTGGCAGTTTCGCAACAAATAAGATGGGAAAAAAGACATCGAGGTTCGCCCCGCTCTTAGTTTACATGCCACTTAGCCTTTTCGTCGGACTTACTCAGCCGTGGGCTTCTCCAGCGCTTGCCTCAGTGCTTGACCTGCCGCTTCCGCTTTCGCCCGCGCAGGCGTTCTTCCTCTCCATTGCGATATTCTCCTTAATCTACATCGTGCTGTCCCTAGTGAAAAAAGCTGTTGCGGCGAACACGTCTGGTTTTGTGACCAAGATGGCCATGGAGAACTTCAGGAGGGGATTCTGGCGTTCACTGCTTGTGATAATCCCCATCGCCATAGTGGTGGGCTCTTCGATGTCGATAGTCAACGTTTCTGGGCAGTACGGAATGGTGAAGATAGGCTCAGGGGACCATGCCCCCAGCGGCCCCCTGCTCGTAATCCAGCCTCGCCCCGGCGAGCTTGCCGGCGAGAGCCTCTGGCTTTTGTCGCAGAAATGGGTTAACGATAGCTACTCGATATCATGCGAGCCTTCTACGCTTTTCATTGGCAAGGCCTCATTTGCTTATGTAACTCTTGAGGTTGAAAGCGGGAACGCGGTGAGCTACCTAAGGAATGTTTATTGCGTCCCCTCTTCAGCGTGGAATTCGACCGGGATATCCCTTCGCTCGGTCGTGGGATCGCTGCCCGCGCAGGGATTACCGCAGGTCCTCTTGCCGGAAGGGTTGAGCGGAGTGACGTTAGGAAGCACCGTAAGGCTGGTCATGGTGATCTCGCCCAGCGGAAGCGTTGGAGGGTCTGTGAGCTATGACCTGGGCACGTTCTCTGTATCGGGCTTTTACGAGAAAACGGCCTTTTCCTCTGCTCCGGGCTTCGTTGGTAACCTTGCGGGCAATGCCTTTGTGTCGGTTCCCCTAGCGGGCATGTCTCCCAAGTACGTGTTCATAGTGCCGAAGGAGGGTTACATGCCGACCTCCTTGGCTAAGCAGATATCCGAGCTCACGGCAATGCCCGTTACCGCAATAGAGAACGGGAACTGGGAGACTTATGACTTCACGTACGTGCTTGGCGCCACGCACGCAGGTGCCGCTGTTGGCCCGGTCCTGATATCGATCCTTCTTGCTTACTCGTTTACCGCTTTCTTCATGGAGGAAGAAAGGGATGACATCAAGCTCATGTCAGTTCTCGGCGCCGTCCCTCGCTCCTTGGCGGGCATGCTCTTAGTTCAGACGTTGGTACTGGGAACGATCTCCAGCCTGTTCGGCGTTTTCGGGAGCTACCTGATGAACCTGCTGGAAGGCGCCATGGTAGGATCGCGCGTTGCATCAAGCGTGTGGTCTTTAGGGTCGCTTGCCGTGGGCCTGTCCGTGGGGCTCGTGATACCGGTTATCGGGTCGCTAATAGCCATCAACAGGAACGAGGAGACTAAGATATTCGGCGGGCCCAAGAAGAGGGTGATACCGCGCGAGGCGCGCAGCGAGGGGGAAATGTTGGCCTACGAGCTACCCCTAAAGATAGGAGAAGAAGAGGTTGATATGTTCTTGAGGTATCTCAAAGAGCGTATAATTCCTGCCCTTAAGGGGCTTAACCCTGAACTCAACGTTAGCCAGTCCGGACAGTTCTCGCTCAGAATGGACGCCAAATGGAGGCTTGCCATGGGCAGCCCGGAAACGATGTTCATAAGGTCCAAAAGCGATCGTGGACTGATGAGCTTCGTGATGACGTATCCTCCCGTGCTGTCGGATGACACGGAGTTTCAAGGCTTCCTATACGGACTGGAGAGGTTGCTCCTGGAATATCCAATCTGGAGGGACAAGACGGTCAAGATAACCGTGACGCGCAGGGCCGTTCAGAGGAGCTCAGACGTGGTGCAGAGAAGGGAGAGGCAGAAGGACCTCGACGAGATAATCGCGGAGATCTCCAAGGTTAGGGAGATCGTCGACGAGTACTCGAGGAAGCTAGAGCAGCTGAACAGCATGAAGGGAGAGATATCCCCGTCGATATATGGGGACTTTGAGAAGAAGTACAACGCGGCGCTTAGAGACGCCCTTGCGAGGCTCAACCCCCTCGTCGAAGAGGGTAGAGAATACGTCGATGCCCTGAAGAAGGATCTCAGCAATCACATCAGGTTGCTCTCCGATATAGAGGCGGCGAAGAGGCTAGGCGAGATCTCCGATGATGAGTATAACGCGAAAAGGTCAGCTTACGAAAGCGAGCTCCAGGCAATCAGGTACAGGTTGTCAATGATCGAGTGGGCCATCTCAAGGATTTCCGCTCCTAGCTAGCCGAAAGCGCCTCGAAGCAGCGGGCAGATGCCAATGGCTTTCGCTTTTTCAACGAGCTTTTAGCGCTCTGGTCACGAAAGCAGCGGCTTTCACATTAAGTACCTATGAGGCTTGCTCCTTGTGGATTGGAGGCGGGTTTTTTATCCCGTCGGGTGTTCGCAGGCTTTCTCGATCCTCTCTTTATGCTCTTCTATTCTCTCGATCGTGTGCGCTGCTTTGCGGTAGAAGCCCTACTTGGGAAGTCGCTTGGGTTGCGATATGCGTGGCCTTATGGCCTTTAACTTGAGAAAGGTGAATGACATCCATGCGCCTTTTTTCGTGCATATCTATCGACGTCTAAGGTCTTCCCACAGAACCTAGGGCTGCCGTCTGTTTAAGTCCTTGCAAGCATTTTTTTGGTTCGCTCAATTTTGGCATGGGGGCGCTTGTTGGGCTTTTAGCGTTCAGTCCGCTAAGCCTTGACTTCGTGAGCTGAGATCCTCCGTAACCTGCAGATTGCATCCTCGTGTAGCTTGATAAATTTCGTGCTTGCCACCGGCGTACTAACGCCTCTTAGGACCCTGGGGTCTATGTAGATACCGCACTTGGTGAACTCGGGTGGCGCGATATTCTTGAGCTATGCCAGCGACGCGGAAAGACGTCGTACCGCAGCGCAAGGTTCAGAATATGTAGTATATCCTGAGCAGCGTTATGACAGCCACTAGCCCCATAATGGAGGCCAAACGAAAACCGTTGAATGAGTGACTTACTCTGGTGGAGTATGCAGTTAACAGCGCAGCCCAAATTTCACCCGCCCAGCCTAAGTATTCCCATGCCAGGTAGTAGACGTTTCTAGACAACGCGGTCAGGTACACCGACGGGTTTTCGCCTGAAGATATGACTATGGGCGGCAGCATTGCTGTCGGCAGCAAAGAGACAGCACCGGTCAGCATCAGTGGCGCCAGCGAGAAAAAGGAGAAAGCAAGGAGGCTTTTTCCGTCGCCCTTTATTGACGCTGCCCTTCCCACAAATGTGGCTATGATCCAGCAAACGAAGAAGTTGAACAAACCCTGCAAAAAGGTGACAACAAGCGATTCCATGAAATAGTAGGCGTATATGGTAGCAGGTATCTCATGAAGCAGGTTGAGCGCCAGCGAAGGGCCCTGAAAGCCGATCGGAGGGAGCTCGGTCACGAGCACTTTGGACAGCAGGAGTGCTTCGTTGGCTAGGCCAAGGACGCCTATAACTGTGAGAAATACGACCGGAACCGTTGCTTGTTGTTTTTCCCGAGCGGCCTCAAAGGCGCGGTTGGGATGGAGCAACAGATCTTTCGTGATGCTTAGAAGGCTTGTCCCATGATTCACCTCCACCATGGGCTGTTCTGGCATGCAGTCGATAACGCTGGCGCTTATATGGGTGACGAAGCCCTGATCGAAGTTTGAAGTCCGCCAGCATCGCGCGTTCTTGCGAGGTTGCTGGTTTACTTTTTGTATTCATTGGGACGGCGAGCTTCAGGAGGAATCCTTCATCCCGAGGAGCTTTCAGCATATGAGATGGTTGTTGCAGGCGCCGTAACGCTGTTCGCATGACGAGATAAGGAAGCGCCATTTATCTGGGCGTAAAACGCGGAGGGGCAAAGCCACATGCAAAAACGTGGAGGCTACACAGGGCTTCCTCCGCAGAAGAAGCTCTGCGAACGCGTTGCCAAGGGGATTGGTGCCTGGCGTTACATGAGGGACGCTATCGTGTGACGCGATGGCACTTCGCGCGCGAGCAAGCGAGAAAAAAGTAGCTTGTGGAAGCAGGCGAAACATGGTCTATGAATCATTCAATAATGTGTCATAACAGAAAAGGCTTAAAACCAGAAGCGGAATTTTTTACAGGATGTCGCAAACAAAAGAAGCGTTACATAAGGCGCTGACACCGACTTTTCTAACGGTGCTTATAATCGTTGCCGTGTTCTCGTTAATAGTCGGCATAGTCACTGCTGATCTTTCAGGCAGCTATAACGGCGTTCTCGAGGGATGGTTCATTCCCTTCATATACATAATAGTGCTGATGGAAGTACTGGGGCGTTACAGCAAGAGGCTTAGGTTGAATCCCGCTCAATACCTCCTCTTAATGATTCCGCTCTGGTTTGCGGCCGGCAAAGCCTATATAACTGATGGCACGCTGGGATGGGAAAGCCCGTTCGACTGGATGCAGGCTTCGAGCTTGGGTGCTTTCGGGATTGGTGCCCTGGCCGCGCCGTACAGCACGACCTGGATTCCGGCTGTTCAGCTTCTTCCATCCTTCGTTGTGCCTCACAGCGTGTCGGCGGCGCTTATAGAGTGGAACGGGCTTAAGGCCGGGCAATCGATACCGTGGGGATCCTACCTGGGTCCCATAATATTCTGGTCGCTGTTCCTAATCTTTGCTGGCCTCATCAATCTATCGTTGAGCTTCACGATAACCGGTCCAGAGTGGACCGAGACAGAGAGGCTCGTCTACCCGCTTATGGTTCCGCCAATTTACCTGATAAACACCACGACCACAAGGGATGAAGGTGGGCATAGCTTGCTTTTGAGCTTCAAGACCTCAAACATGAAGATATTCTGGATAATGGCGCTGGTGGGGCTGCTGGTAGGAGGAGTCCCAGTCATACTCTCTTTCATACCCGCCTATTCGTATCTTGGGGCTTATGAGTGGGGAGAGATACCTTTAACGTGGGGTTCCTACATAGCCGGGATAATGCCGGGAGCGTACATATCACCTGATTTCATAATCCTTCAGGCAATCCTGATGATCTTGCTGCCTTATGAGGTCATGATAACGTCGCTGGTGACGTGGCTTGCCATACCCATGTTCTACGATACCCTTGCGGTGAAGATGGGCTGGGTCACCTACGTGGCTGGCTCGGAGAACTACGGGGCGTGGCTGTACGGAGAGGAGGCTCCCTTCCCCTACCAGACATGGGCAACGCTGGGGCTAACCCTTGGCCTTGGCCTTTACTTCGCGTGGAGAATGAGGGGCAGGATCTCAAAGGTGCTCAAGACGCTGGCGGGGCCCACGTATCTCCAAGGCGACTTCTCCGTAAAAACCGGAGCATGGATGCTCGTGATCTCCACGCTTGCCTTCTTCGTGCTGATGCTGGCCATGGGCGTTAACTGGCTCATAGGGATAATATGGCTCATCCTCTACTTCATATGGGCGATAGCCTCCACCAGGATGATGGCGGAGATATGGTGGCACCCACCGATAATGATGTACACGTACTGGCAGCTCTACTGGCCCATAGGCGCTGGCCTCGGCATATGGGGCAACGTACCAGCCCAGAACAACGCGTCGCTTATGGCAATAAACACGGTAAACGTATCCATGGGAGACTGGTGGGCCGCAAGGCTGAACCCGCTGGGCCCAGGTTACCTCATGGGCTTGTACAAGGTGGGCCACGACGTGAAGGCGAGCATAAAGGACATCTTCAATTGGACAACCATACTAACGGTCATCACGTATCCGATCGTTGGATTCTTCGTCATATGGTTCTTCGCTCACATAGGGATGACGAACACGCCTTACGGAGGGGCAGCCGTATGGAGGGCGAGCAACGCCATGACGTCGGGCATTACGAGCAGCACCAACAGCTGGTACACGAGCGACTCGTTCGCAGCCACGTGGGCGTGGACCATAGGAGGAATCGCGCTCATATTCATCCTTATGTGGATACGCGGCATGTTCTCGTGGTTCATGTTCAACCCGACTGCCTTCGTGCTCACGCTCTGGCTGCCGGAGTACATGTGGCTTGCCAGCCTAGTGGCGCTCATATTCAAGTACATCTTCTCGAGAACGCTAGGTCCCAGGCGCACGGAAGAGCTCATAGTTCCCGCCGCCACGGGCTTCGCCATAGGCTATGGCCTCCTGTACTTGGTGGTGGGCATATACGTCTGGATAACGTATAGCTGGCCGTTCCTCATGACGAAATGGATACCATAACTGTAAACGAACTTTTATTTTTTGCTAATGCTTGATTGGCATTCGCTCTTATTTTTATTTCATTAGTAACTATCTGTTTTCTTGAAGTTTTCAAAGCGTTAAAATGGGTAAGGCTTAAATTCTAATAACTCATCTTTTTTATGGCTTTAGAGACGAGAAAGCCCGAGTTCAAGTCTGGCTTTACCTGGCGCTCGGCCCTAGGCGTAGTAGGGTCGGCCATGATGTTCATTCCCGTTTCGATCTACGCAAGTTTGCTCATTGGGTCTGGGCTTGCGGGGCCCGCGGTATTTGCCACGACAGTTCTCATGGTCGAGATTGCGAGGTTGTTCAGGCAGCCCCTTACGAAGCAAGAAACGCTCATACTTTACTACGGAGCTGGGGTCGGAGGGGCTACGTGGGGTAGCACCTTCGTGAGCCTTTTGCTTTACAGGACCTACTTCATTCACTCCCCCTTTGCGTTCATCTACAAGATAAACGGAGTTCCCTTGGCTGACTTGGTTCCCTCATGGTTGGCTCCGCCTTACAACTCTCCAGCATACAATGTGCGCTCTTTCTTCCAACCGGCTTTCTTGCCAGCAGTGTCGTATTACGCTGCTTTCTCCGCGCTTAGCTTTGTTGGCGAGATCGCTCTTGACATGATGATAGCGAGGGCTTTTGTTGAGGTGGAGAACTACCCGTTTCCGTACGCCAATGTTGACGTTTCCTTCGTGACCTTTATGAGCGATAGGCCGAAGTCGTACGTTAAGCCATTCTTTACGGCCATGGGAGTTGGTGCGGCCTTCGGCCTCCTGGTCTACGTTTTACCGTCGCTAACTCACTTCGCTTTGATACCCCTGCCTTACGACGACTTCACATGGGTTATACAGGGCATCCTCCCCGGCGCGGTGCTGGCCTTTCCAACGCCGCTCGGCTCTTACGTGGGTGGGTTCATATTCCCGTACGATGCAGCGCTCATAATGTTTATAACGGCTGTGGTCGTCGACGTTTTTCAATCGCTGTTTGTGACGACTTGGCCCAACGTCTTTCCGAAGTGGAGCACATCGTACTTCAGGGGGATGGGGCTAATAGCGATAAACACGCGTTCGTTTGCAACCCTGTGGTTTGCGCCCCAAATAGGGTTCATGATAGGAGGAGCGGTTATGATAGGCATAATGGCAAGAAAGGGCATAATCTCCGTTTTCAGGGCGCTCATTAGCCTTGGGAAGAAGTCAACGTCAATACTGGGCTTTCCGTCCGTAGCGACGCTTTTGCTGATGTATCTTGCTGCCACGCTCTCATCCGTGGCGCTTTTCCATTACCTCATACCGCAGGTGCCTCTCTGGGTCCCGCTGGTGATGTCGGTGGGCTTTAGCTTCGTGATTGGCGTGGTGCTTTCGGCCACGCAGGGTATGCTTGGCTTCGCTGTCCCGGGTGTTCCCGGATGGTCGTGGCAAGCCGTGCTTTACATGACCCCTTACGTGGGCTACACCGGATTTGTGGCTCCGCCTATCATGGTTGGGACAGCAGCAGGAGGCTTTTCCCAGACCATAAGGTCCGCACTCCTTACTGAGACAAAGCCCATAGATCTCGTAAAGCTCTCGATACTGACGGCCGTGCTTGGCACGGTGATAGGCCTTATCTCCATTAACTATTTCTGGGGAGTCGCTCCCATACCATCCTCGGTTTATCCCGCCACCATATTCGCCTACCCGGTCAGCGCTCAGACCGACTCCCTTATAGTTACAAGGGGATTGACCTTCACCCCGTCCATAATACTCTTCTCGGCCCTCATAGTCATGGTGATAATAGGGATCGGAGAGGTGCTCCACAAGAAGGCGGGCATGCTTTGGTCGACCTTTGGATTCCTGTTTGGCCTTTATGCCGGCTTTCCAACCGCCTTCTCGTTCTTCTTGGGATCAGCCATAGGATACTACGTGATGCCAAGGTTCGTTGGCGGAAGGGAAAACTGGAACACTTACAGGGCACCAGTGGTGGCGGGAGAGGCGCTTGGGGAGGGGATGGCCCTGTTCTTCGCCACAATCTTGGCCATGCTTGCCAAGTCTACGTGGCTTTGGCCATGGTAGAGGTGAATGGTCGTGAAGTCCAAGATTTTCGTCGCCGTGCTTGTGGTACTGATGGTCGCGGGCGTTGGGCTGGGCTCGGCGCAGACCACGACTACCTCAACTTACCTCTCGGCCGCCGTGAGCTCCCTCAGCTTACCTCAGATAAAGGGCTATGCCGAGGAGCTTTCCTCGCTGGGCACTAGGGTGACCGGCTACCCTGGAAACGTGGAGGCGGCAAAGCTCATAGAAAGCGTACTAAGGCAGGACGGTATAGAGGTGATTAACGAGAGCTTCAAGGCGGCGGTTCCCTTCGACACGGGATCGTGGGTCTACCTTCCATCTAGTGGTCAGAACCTCACGGCCTACGCGGTCTGGCCGAACGGACCCGTGCCGGGCTGGACTCCCGGATACCTGAGCGGAAAGCTGGTGTACGTGGGAAACGGATCCCTATCTGATATGGACGGCAAAGTCATAAACGGGTCGATCGTGTTGGAGAACTTCAACTCCGGCTCCAACTGGCTTTACGCCGCGGAGCTGGGGGCCAAGGCCGTTATATTCCTTGCTCCGGTGAACACGACCTCGCTTGAGAGCAGGGTAAAGGCCAGCCCTGATCCCGTATACCTTCCAAGGCTTTACGTTCAGGGAAGCGCGGCTGCTGCGCTCCTCGACGCGGCCAAGGAAGGAGACGTCATTTATCTTCACGACGGCATGAAATGGGAGAACGTCACGTCCTACAACGTCATAGGCGTGATCAACGGTACGGTTTCTCCTCAAAGCATCATAATAGCGTCCGCGCATTATGACTCGTGGAGCGTTGTACCAGCCATAGCCCCAGGAGGCCAGGATGCCCTTGGCATATCGACGCTCCTTGACCTTGCGAAGTACTTCTCCCAGCACAGGCCCGCGAACACGCTCTGGATAGTTGCGTACTCAGGGTACTGGGAAGGGCTCGTTGGCCCCTACGCCTTCGTTCACGAGTACCTGTACTCCCCTTCCAACTTGCAAGGGAAGACGAAGATATGGATGGACATAGACCTGGACCTGTCATCTGGGTCTCCAAGCCTTGACGCGCTTAATTACGGTTTCTTCACGGGGTACGACATGGGCTCGTACGCGGAGACCAAGTATCAGTCTTACTTGGAGCCAAGAGCAGATAGCTTCGTTCAGGAGGCCGGGCTTAGTCTCAACCTTTCAAACGGTTTGCCGGCGGTTAGGTTTTACATGCACGGTGCCGAGGACTGGGGCACACAGCCAACCTTTTACATGCTAGACGTTGAGCCCATAGTTCAGACGAACACCCTTGCCTTCACTCTGAGGACCTCGTTCGCCCAGAGAACGACTTGGCTTACCCCTCTGAACGATCTCATGTACACAAATTGGGATAACGTGCTCCAGCAGGCGCGCACGGCAGCTGCCATAATCGCCGGGTTTGCGAACGACCAGGACCTAGGCATCTCCTGGTCGTCGGATTCCCCTGCTGTGATAGGAACTGTGCCAGGGGCTTACGTGGGATTCGTTACGGTGGACGTGAGGACCGTCGAGTTCAGCCCCAATACGAGCTGGTACGCCCCTGTGCCGGATTCCCTGCTGCAGGTGCCCATGGGGGCTGCCCAAAACCCCGACTGGTGGGAGTTTGCCAGCCAGTGGTACTTCACCAATGCGAATGGATCTTTTGATTACTACGGGGCCATACCGTACACAAGCAAGAGCTTCTTGGCGTGGAAGATCAACGGCACGAGCGGCCAGCTGGACTACGCGCCAAACTACGGGGTTTACGGGACAGCTCAGGGCGTCTCCGGTGGCTTGGCTACCTCGATCCCCTTTGTAGCTTATCAGCCCTCTTACATATCAATCCCCATGTTCCAAGCCGAGCCGGTTACGGCGTTTAACATACTGGATCCTAGGACCATGTCCCCTGCCGAGATATATGATCCCAGGGACACCTATCTTACCTTCTTCTCAGAGCCGGGTGTCGTTAACGTGTACAAGGAAACCACGCGCGCGCAGCCGATATTCTGGGGGCTTTACTACGATCCCGCGACCACGGTCACCACGGCCTTTGTGCAGAAAGGGGAAAACATCGTGCTTACATACGATCCCAATCCCGTCCAAGTCGGTCCCCTGATAATCCTTGACAACGCCAGCGCATCTGATCCTCGCGGGGCGGGCTTCCTCATCAACGCTCCTTACGAGATCACCGATACATTCTATCAGGAGGCCAACGACATGTACCTTCTCGTGCAGGAGAGGTATGCTAAGCTGGAAAAGCACTACGCGACGTCTCCTGGGCTCGTAGAACTCATGTCAAAGGCCAAGCTCTACTTGGATTATGCAAAGGGCAACCTTACGCAGCTTAACTACTCCGCGGCTTACAACGACTCGCTGGTGTCCTTGGCTTACTCATCACAGGCGTACTCCACCCAGCTCATGCCCATGTACGGACAGATATCGGGAAGCATGATATTCTTCACGTTCCTCATAATACCGTTCGGATACTTCTTCGAGGAGTTGGCGTTTCACTTCACGGGATTCAAGCGCATAATAGCGCTCTTCGCCATTATCGGTGTCCTGCTGTACGTTTTCTCAATAATCAATCCAAGCCTAGCGGTGATAAGCAACTCGACGATGACCATACTTGGAGTTGGCCTGCTGATATTCGCGCTCTTCATAATCTGGGTTTTCTACGGAGAGATAAGAGACGTGCTGCGGCAGGGAGCTGAAAGCAGGCTGGGCGCTCATCAGGTCACCGGATCGACAGGGGCCGCCTCGCTTCACGCGGCCAGCACGGCTGTTGCAAACATGAGGAGAAGACCCCTCATGACCGCGCTAACGCTGGCAACCATAGTGATATTTGCCGCTGGGAACGTCGCTTTGACGTCTACCTCAAGCGGAATAGGCATAGCAAGAGCTGGAATTCCCTCAGCGGGAGCTCCGCCGCAGGAGGCCATAGTCGTGAAGTGGTATCACGGCATGCCGCCCCAAATAATGGGCGACCAGATGATGAACTACCTAGAGGGAATCGGAGGAAGCGCGTTCAATTACTGGCCGACTTACCTCTATTACCCGACCTTGATATACAAGATAGGGGTTTACTCGCTAGAGACCGCTTTGCCGGTTCAGGTCGAGGGGACAAATCAGAGTTCCGTGTTCATGCTGGCCTTCATGGGCATGCCCTCGGGAGAGGTATCGCAGTTCTTCTCAAAGTACATAATAGCCGGCAGCACGAACGTATCGGGGGACGGCGTCATAGTGCCACAGGAGCTCGCACAGCAGATGAACATAAAGATAGGCGAAAACGTCGACTTCATGGGCGTCGGGGAGTTCAAGGTCGTCGGAATAATGTCGAACAACGTCACTGGGACGGGCTATGATGGTTTCCCGATAATTCCCATAAGCCCGTTCTATAACACCGCCGCTGACGAGGGGTACACCACCGCGTACTCATCGGAGTCCTTGCCGGAGCCCCTGCTTCCCTCACAGTTCGTAATAATCAATTGGAGGGTTGCAAAGGACCTGGGGGGCTTCCTGTCAAACGTCGAGATGGTTCCCAAGGTTCCGATGAACGACACGCAACTTCAATCCTACGCGGATCTCATCAGGTACCCGATAACGCCGTCGGTTTACATCGGGCATGGGCCAACCTCCAGCGGCAGCGGCCACATAGTTTCGCTCTCTGTAATCTCAACGTACTCGCTGCTCGGTTTCTCGCTGACGGTGGCGCTGCTTCTCATAGCCGCGCTTGCCATACTCAACGCCCTTTATGAGAACGTGCAGATAAGGAGAAGGGAGATATACACATACGCTTCGCTTGGGCTTTCGCCGTCGGGCGCTTCCATGATGTTCGTGACCGAGGCTCTCGTCTACGCCCTCATAGGTGCGGTGCTTGGTTTTCTCCTCGGCTTCTTCCTCGATTACGTGTTCATCAGCTCCCACATGCTTCCTTCCTCGTTCACGTTCAACTTCACGTCGTGGTCCATGCTGGTGTCACTGCTAATGATACTCGTTGCCACGCTGGCAGGAGCCATATACCCAAGCCGCATATCGAGCAGGCTTATCACTCCTTCGCTTAGCAGGAAGTGGAGGCCTACCACCAGGGCTAAGGGAACCGAGTGGAACCTCGAACTCCCCATGAGGTTGTCTAAGAAGGAGGAAACCGTTGGCGTGCTGCGGTACCTCAGGGAGTATTACGCGGGGATCGGGTACGAGAAATCCTCGTTCAGGGTGGACAGCGAGCCGGAGCTAGATGAGTCCGTTCCAAGGTTGACTGTAAAGGTCAGGTTAGCTCCATTTGAGATGGGCATATCGCAGCTGGTAAGCCTCGACTTCGTCCAAGGTGCATCCATGGATTACGTACTGTTCGCGAACCTCAAGCTGCTGACTGGAGACCCAGGTCTTTGGCAGGCGAGAAATGCTCCCTTCCTTGACGATTTGAGGGCGCAGGTCCTCCTCTGGAGGACTTTGAAGCCCGAGCAGAGGGAAAAGTACATAACCGGTGGGACGTCAGCGCAACGATGAGAAAGCCATTGAAAAGAGCTTTGCTGTCCTGTTTTTTGCTCTTTCTTGCGCTGCTTGGAGCCGGCCCTTCGGGGGTTGCGGCGCCGGTTTCAGATCGCCTTTCGGATGTTTCGGTGCTTGGGTATTTCCCTTATAAGAACCCGAGGCCTGCGTCGTGGTACCTGTCTAGGTTTTCAACAAACTTTTCGGCTTTTATCTATGAGGACGTGAGCATAGATAACGCGTCGGGCGTGCGCCTCGTCGACTCGCTTGCTGCCCGTTATCCGGACGTCACCTTTTACATCGAGCTTGTGGTTCCTCCTCAGGTTGATCTTTACAACGCATCATCGCTCGCGCAGACCGAAAGCGCCCTCAGGGCCTGCCTTATGGCGATAAACGAGAGCAACATCAGGGGAGTGCTGTTAGGGGCAATGGCGTATGGCCAATGGGGAGTGCTGTGGGTGAAGCACCCTCCCGCCCCCGAGCTCAGCTCTTGGTATTCATGGCTTCAGGAGAGGGGCTTTCAAAAGCTGGCCTTCGCGCAAAATGGCACCGTTTACACGCCGCTTTTCGCGGAGTGGGCCATACAGTCGGCCGCTAACATAGCTGGGCAGCTTATCAACTACTCGAGAAAGGTAAGGCCCGATCTTCTCTATGGGGTTGTTCAGTACGACTCAGTTGCTGAGGACGAGGATACCGTTCAATCGCTTTTCACGTTTTATGAGGTAGCAAGGCCAAACTTCACGGTCACTCAGAACTTAGCGCTGGCGAGGCCCGTTCAGGGATACACATCCTATCCCTATGCGTACCTTGTACTGACGGCTCCGATGTCTCCCTATTATCAGGCCTCTGTCGGGCAGCTCTGGGTTGACGACTCCTTTGCGGCCATAACCTCTTCCAGCAGGGACACGACGGGCATGGCTCTGTTCAAGTTCGAGCTGAACGAGGTCTCGACTTATCTGTCCGGTGCAACACCCCTTGTCGACGCCTTTTACGTGGGGCCAGATGGGAGCTTTGTCCCGCTGCAAGAGTTCGTGCTCGATCCCGCGCTTCAGATAAGCTCGCTTCCGCGTCCATCCAGCTCTGCTTCATCCGTTTTGGTCATACGGCCGACGTACTCCATCGGGAACTGCAATCAAACAGATGCGTATCAGCAAGAGCTCTTTTACTCCTTGATCAGGATGGGCATTCCTTTCAACTACGTCTCGGAGGCGTTCGTCTACTCGCGCCCGAGCGTGCTCAGGCACTATAAGTACGTGATTTATGCCTCAAATGAGATAACCCCGCAGATGAACTACATATTGTCCTCCGATAACTCCTCCATCAAGGTAGGGCTGACATCGACTTACATCGGGGACTTTTACTCTTCCGAGCCAGGTTCTTACAAGCTGCCCTTCAACGTTTACGTGGCAAACTTCACGCAGCAGTCGCTTGGCTTTCTGGGGAAGCCACTTCCCAACTCCGACCACGAGATATTCTATGGAGACAACGTCTTGACCTGGAATTCCAGCGGGCTTTACGTGAATGGGAAGCTGATGCGCGTCCGCGCGGTTGACTACTTGGGGCTAACCAGCGGCTGGGTGTTGTTCTTGCAGATCGCGGGGATCTTGGCCGTTATAGGTGTCTTTATCCTAGCGTATTCAATCTATCGCAATAATCAAAAGCAGAGGAGGATAAGGCAAATCCTCGAAAGGGCGAATGCCTCATGGAGCGCTTGCCAATTTGGGCCCTTTTCCCCATCCCTTTTTCCACCTCTCTCAGTTTCCCCTTCACGGGTCTGGTCGGAGTCGTGAGGTGGATTTATAAACGTACATCACGGTGATTTGTATGGAAGTCAAGAACTTTAGCTTTGGCGGCTTTTCTGTCGACATTCCACGCGATTGGGAGGTTTCTGTCATAAGGATAACCAACGATGAGACGGTGCTAGGAATACAAGACCTGGAAAAAGGACGTCTCGAGGTGCGCTGGCAAGAGGCCAAGTGGAAAAAAACGAAGGAAGAGGCGAGGGCTAGGGGAAAGCCCCTCACGAAAAAGTTGCTTGAGCCTGAGGAAGTTGCCACAAACTATCACAGGGAGCTGAAGAAAAAAGTTAAGAGCATAGAGTTTGACGAGGCTGTAGCCCATGAAAAGATAGGCGGTCACACCTCGGTGATAAGCAAGTGGTACGACGCTGAATCAAAAGGATACGACGCGGTGTGGTACTGCGGGACCTCGGATCGCTACTACTACATACGCTATACAGATGGGGATGACTATGGAGCGTTTAAGTCGCTCATAAACTCTATTTCCTGTCATACGTCGTTGACTATGCTCAGGTGGAGGTACCTGGGACTTGACCTTCAGCTCCCAAGGGATTATCGCCTAGACGTTCAAAAGGCCGAGGTAGGGAAGCTCACCGCAGTCTTCATAGGACGCTGGGAAACGGAGCAGAAGAAAAAGGCTGCTTTATCGTGGCTTCGCCCACCTCCCTTGCCCATGCCAAGGAAGCTCATAGTTGAGAAGCTTAACCTGGTGAGGTTCGGAGGCTCTGACTTGGCGAGCTGGACGGCACAGGAGGCGGCGGCGCTAATAGGGAAGTACGTGGGAAGCGCCAGGCTACGGCTTGGGCCTACGAGCACCAAGGTCAATGATCACGACGGCTTCTTCGCGTTGCTGTCCGTTGGAGGGGGTTTCATGAGGGGCATGCCTCAGTACTTTTCCGCCTATGGTTGGAAATGCCCTCCGACGAACTCCTTGTACATGCTGATAGTGCCGCTGCCGCTTAAGACTGATTGGCAGGCGAAAAGCGACAACCTGCTCGCCGCTCCGGATTACGTTAGCTGCCATGGTGCCCTTGCGCAGGGAGACGGCAGCCACTCTGACGAGAGGCAGATCGATGTCCCGGAGTGAAGGCGCTGTGCCGGCGTAACCCGCGTTCAAGGCTTGGCGTTGGAATCCTTCGCGGGGTTCGAAAGCTGCGGGTTCCTCGGGCGTTCTTAGTAGGCGAAACGCCCATGGCGAGAGCGGCACAGTGGGAGTGCTTTCGGCCAGCGTCTTTATAAAATTAAAAAAAGTTTAAAAGTCATAGGTCATATATTTCTGACGTCACTTGTCCTCAGGAAAAGCAGATTACGGAAAAGTCGAACTTCCATTTAGCGAAGCGGTTAGGGTATCCTTAGATAACATCAAGAGGAGGTTCAACAGGACTTTGGTTTTGCTTTTGGGCAACGTGATGGGCATAGCGTTTATGATTTACGTCATAGCGGGTGGGGACATAACCGCGGCCGTTGAAGGGACGATGGCTGGCGGAGTTCACGCCTACCAAGTGTGGATGGTGACCATAGCGTTGCTCGTGACCACCATCAACATAGTTAACGTCATGCTGATGTCGGTGACCGAAAGGTACAGAGAAATAGGGACCATGAAGACGCTTGGGGCGCTGACCTCTCACGTGATCATGCTTTTCATGATAGAGGCCAGCATAGTTGGAATAATCGGTGGGCTGCTTGGCACTGTGATAGGTTACCTTGTGGCAGCGGCAGTTTACGGCGCTCAATACGGTTTCGGATACGTAATGAAGGCGGCTGGGTCTCCGTCATCTTTTGTGGCCATAGGGCCAAGCATAGTGAGCTATTTCATCCTGGGAGTTGGTATAGCCTTCATCTTGAGCGTTATAGCCACCGTTTACCCGGCTTACAGGGCCGCGAGCTTAAGTCCTGCGGTGGCTATCAGGTACGAGGTGTGAGAGATGGCTCAGGCGTCCAAGGAGGCAGCTGACGTGGTTCAGTGCGTGTGCGGGACTTACATAAAGAGCCCCGCCGACTATGGCCTTGTCTTCCTGAAGAAGGATCAGATGGAGATAGACATAATATGTCCCAATCCCGATTGCTATCTTCACGAGCTGGGATTCATAAAGTTCAAGGTGGAAAACGGCAAGCCGCAGCTGGTTAACGCAAAGTTCTACTCTCCTTTTTGCACGTGGAACGCTTCAAGGATGGGGAGAGAGACCATGGAGAAGAAGCTCAGAGAAAACCTCATATGGCTTGTTGAGGAAGGGGTTGATTGGAAGGGAGTGATGAGTAGCCTCAAGAAGTATGAGGATGAGAAGGCGAAGGCTGAGCGCGACCGCCAGCAGAGCCGCGCCAGAAACGAGGGAGCCGCTCCTGAAGGGGAAGCGAAGAGCGAGGGTGAGCGAAATGGTAATAGAGTACTCCGTTGAAGTGGAAAACCTATCCAAGGTTTACGTGCTCGGAAAGACCGGCAACATAAGGGTGAACGCGGTAGACGATGTATCGTTCAAGATAAGGCGCGGGGAGTTCATGTTGCTGATGGGCCCCTCTGGCTCGGGGAAGACCACGCTCTTCAACATGATAGGAGGGCTTGATAAGCCCACGTCCGGCTCGGTTTACATAGATGAGGTCGACATATCCAAGCTGGACGCTTATGAGCTGGCTTGGCTGAGGAACAAAAAAATAGGATACATATTTCAGACGTTCAACCTGATACCCGTGCTGACGGCCTTCGAAAACGTCGAGCTGCCCATGATATTTGCCGGAGTGGACAGGGACGAAAGGGAGAAGAGGGTGAAGGACCTTCTGGAGAGGGTAGGGCTTAAGGAGAGGATGAACCACAAGCCCAACGAGCTTTCTGGCGGGCAGCAGCAGAGGGTTGCCATAGCCAGGGCGCTGGCCAACGACCCTACCATAATATTGGCTGACGAGCCCACAGGCAACCTAGACCTGAACACGGGCTTGGAGATCATAAACCTCCTCAAGCAGTTCAACAGGGAGAAGGGCGTGACCATAATGACAGCCACCCACGACCTCAAGCTCTTGGACGTGGCCGACAGGATACTTTGGCTGAGGGACGGCAGGATTGAGAGGATCGAGGAGAGGGCTGAAGTGGCGGTTGAGTCGAGCACGGAGGAGGGCGAGGTTAAGAGGGGAGTCAGGAAGCAGGTGGTGTGATAGCCATGGCCCAGAACCAGGTGTCCGCTGAGGAAGAAGGGGAGTACGTCATAGAGGCCGTGAACCTTAGGAAGGTTTACGTCCTTAGCAGCGGCATAGAGGTCGTTGCGTTGAAGGACATAAACCTGAAGGTGAGAAAGGGGGAGTACCTGACGGTCATGGGCCCCTCTGGCTCGGGGAAGACCACGCTCTTCAACATGATAGGAGGGCTTGATAAGCCGACCAGCGGCAAGGTGCTGATCGACGGGAGGGACCTGAGCAAGTTCTCGGATAAGGAGCTTAGCTCCTTCAGATCCCACAGGATAGGCTACATATTCCAGACCTTCAATTTAATTCCCACCCTTACGGCGCTGGACAACGTGGCTTTGCCAATGATATTTGCGGGCGTGAACAAGGCCGAGAGGCAGAAGAGGGCGGCAGAACTCCTCGAGAGAGTGGGCCTCAAGGAGAGGATGAACCACCTTCCGAGCGAGCTTTCTGGCGGGCAGCAGCAGAGGGTTGCCATAGCCAGGGCGCTGGCCAACGACCCTACCATAATATTGGCTGACGAGCCCACAGCCAACCTAGACCTGAACACGGGCCTGGAGATAATAGGCTTGTTGAGGGATCTCAACAAGGAGCTGGGGGTGACCGTTATAACAAACACGCACGACCTCAAGGTCATAGACGTGTCGGACAGGATAGCGTGGCTCTCAGACGGCCAATTCCAGAGGATCGAGGATAAGATAGAGGTCGAAATAGGGCCGAACGACGCTAAGATCAACTTCTGACGGCATCTAACAGACTTTGTATAGGAAAGCGCAGGGGAAGCGCGCAGTTTTCTGTATTTCTGGTCTTCCCATCTTATGAAGAGATCTGATTTTAGCACAAAAGGGCATTTTGGCCTCTGCTTGCTGAAAAGCGATGTTAAGCTCCTTGAGGAGTGTACTTGTTTGAGCCATTGCGACTAGGTCGCTCGTGGGGGAGCGCACGTATACATCGCTCGTCAGGCAGCCTGACATAGGCGAGTTGAGGCGCGCTGTTAAACACCAGAGCCCAAGCGAATTTCAAGCGGTTACCAAAAGCACGTGAACGCAGATCATGATCGTATAAACAAAAGTCCCTTAATCGGGGTAAAGCAGCTAACCGAAGCCTGATAAGGAAGTTAGAGCAGATGTCCGATATTTGATACTAAGCAAGCCATAAAAAGCATGCTGCTTATTTCCATCATGCGCTTTGGCAGGAAAAGGGAGGGGCAGGAGATCGATAGATCTCAGTTTCTCTCGTCCTACCCCGTGAAAAACCCTGTGGTGATCACCAGGAGCGAGGAGGGAGGGCTCGTGAAGCTTGAGGTCCCCATGCAGAAGCCGTCAAGATGGGTTAGTTTGCTGTTCAGCCCGCCAGACAAGAAGATAATAAAGCTTGATGCGCTCGGCACCTTCGTTTGGCAGAGGTGCGATGGCGCGCACACGGTGCAGAACATCATAGACGACATATCGAGCCAGTACAAGTTAACCAAGGCGGAGGCGGCTGTTTCGCTGAGCGAGTTCATGAAAGATCTGGCTAAAAAGGGCCTTATCGCCTTCATAATAGCCGGGACAGCAAGCGGGCAAAGCGCGGGCGAAAAGGGCGTTAACGAGAAAGCTCAGGGTGAGAAAGCGGAAGGAGGTGAGGCTGTTTCCGCTGGAGAGGGCTCGGGCGCCTAGAGCCCGCTTCTTGCCGTATCGCTCCCGATCACATCATCGTACATCATCTCGATGGCCTTCAGCGCCCCTAGTAGCTTCGTCTTGAAGCCGGGGGAGGGCATGTAGAACAAGCTTATGCTCAAGTTCAGGTCCGTCCTGTCCTCCTCCTTCTTGACCATCACCTCGGCGCCAACTGGGTCTATTAGCGCTATCAGCTCCATCAGGACGCCGTCAGAGTTGAGCAATTGCGCACTGGGGCCGACGAAGTAAGGCGTCCTCTTTATGTACCCTTTCCAACTCAGCTCGGCGCTTGCCTCTCCCTCAAATCCCTTCTTGACTCCGATGAGGATCCAGTTCACCTCTCCCAACGTCAGCTCCACGGGCACCGAGTTGAAGAGCAGCATGTCTAGTGGCGAGTCTTTGAGCTCCATGATCACATAGTCCTCGTAACGCCGCCAATCCCTCACCCTTTCTCCCAGGTACGAAACAATGACAGGTGTGTAGCTCACGCTAGACCCAAGCCGTGCAAATTTAAGTCCTCCGCGTCATTTCTATCTGCCCGCGCCAAACGCTTAAATTTCAAGTAATTGAGATGCTATGTGGTTTTCAGACGAGGCGACCGTAGGTGCGTGCGGTCGAGGGCATGCTTCTTATTTTCATGATGGCCATGCTTCCCGCGTCAGGTCAGTCCGCGAGCGGCATAACGATGAACATGGCTTTTACCCCTCAGGAAGCCGGCCTCGGCTACATGGTGAGTGCTTCGATAGCTTCAACGGGAGTCAACGTGATTCCCCAGAACGTGAGCTGGATATCTGCTTACTCCAGGGTCTTCACCCAGTTTAACCTCAATTACTCCCAAGGGGGTTACGACGCCTTTCTGATATCGGAGGCTCTCCCTCCGTCTGTTAATCCCCTTAACCCTGTCTACAGCCTGATATCGGCCTACGTGCCGTCATTCGCCAAAAACATGAGCGAGTACGAGCAGACCGGGACGGCATCGTATCTGGAGGCAGCGCTTAACACAGTATACGAGGAAAGCTACGAGCTACCCCTCTTTTACGCGCGTCCCCTTTGGGCCATTAGCCCTCAGATAAGCGGTTTTAATCCTACTCTTTCGGCATATTATCCGCAGCCTTGGCAGTGGAGCGGGGCGCAAAACATCACCTTCATCCAGTACGGCCCGGCCCCTTCCACGATCCTCCCGCTTTTTGGGGCATCTGGCCTTCCAGCCTACGCGGTCTTTCAGCCATTGGTGATGCCTACATCCAGTGGTTACGTTCCCTGCTTGGCGACCAATTGGACAAACGAAAACTCAACGACGTGGTATGTTTACCTTAGGAGCGGGGTGCGGTTTCAGAACGGAGAGCTGATGACAGCGGACGATGTGGTGTGGTCCATAAAGGCAGCGCTTGACCCCCTGACTGGTTCGACCTTAAGGCAGCTGTATGCGGACGTACTTGGAAGCTCCGTTAAACTTGTGCTGTCGAATGGAACCGTGTACTACACGAACGGCACGTCTTATGAGGGACAAGTGATCGCCCTGAACGACCACGAGGTTGAGTTCGAGCTCCCCAAGCCCTTTGCGTTATTTTACCCTATATTTATGAGTAACGTCTTCGTTTACCCCATGGGAGTTTTGGCAAGGATAGGAGATGAGGGGATTCTGGGAAGTAAATTCTCCTCAGGAGCGGCGGCGGTGGGGACGGGACCGTATGAGATCGTGGGCGTAAGCCGCGGGAAGTACGTCCTGAGGGCCTTTCCCCAGTACTGGAACGGCACGCCAAGGGTGGAGTACCTTGACGTCCTTTACTCTACTCAGGGGGTGCAGGCCGAGCTTAAGCTCATGGGGCATAAGGGAGCTTACGTCCTGTCCTACGATTTTTGGCCCTATTCCTATTACGGCTCAAACCTGAGCGTCAGCTGGGCCATAGGAAAGCCAATTATATATGTTGGGATCATGCTTAATCTGGAGAGCCCAATATGGGGAACTGGAGCTTCCTTGCCATCATCGTCCGTTAACCCCACGGCAAGCGCCAGTTATGCGGCCCAGTTCAGGAAGGCGCTTTCCCTATCCATCCCCAGGAGCTACCTCTGCGAGGCTTTCTTCAAGGGGCTAGCCGAGCCGGCATCGCTTCCTTTGGTTCCCGATCAAGCGCAAGCGCTAGGGATAAGCTTGCCCCAGCCCTTGGCGTACAATGAGACGGAGGCCCACAGCTTAATGGAGTCGGTCGGATACAACTCAACTATATCCTCATTGGCCTTTACGGTAACGCCTCGTTCAATAAACGAGGGAGGCGCCATAAGGCTATACGGCTACGTTCTCTACAATGGAACTCCCATAAGGGCAGCTCAGATAGCGGTTATGGCAGGCAACCCCTTAAAGGAAGTACAGAAAATCGAGAGCAATGCCTACGGTACATTCAACGTTACCATGTATCCTCCAAGTGGCACTTACTACCTGCAGCTCAGTTACCCGGGCAATGTAACATCATCCGGCGTTGTGCCCCCCCTCTTGTCCGCGGTTCAGGGCCCAGTGAAGGTCGTAAACTGGTGGGAGCAGAACGCCATATACGTCGTGGTCCTGGTGCTCCTCGTGGTCCTGATGGTCTTCTTGGTGCTCCACTTCGTATCGAGGCATCGGTATTAGATCGCAAAAAATCAAGCGCTTTTGCAGCTTCCATCCAGGTCAACGGCGATCCTTTTCAGCTTCGGCGGGGCGCTCCATACGTTGCCATCATAGCTTACCTCGAAGCCGTCGTAAAGCTTTATCTTCCCACTGCCAAAGGCCCTTACCTCTCCATCCATTGGGATTATCGATCCATACCTTATGAAGATTGGATATGGGTTATTTACATCTACCCAAGTTGGCCCTTCGAATACCTTACAGGTCCAGAGGTCTGCCCATTTGCCCTTTGGCAGGTAGACTTTCCTGGATTCACCGTACATCTGCGGGGCGTAAAGAAGGCCTGACCCGACCATGTACTCGTCGAGGATCCCGTAGGTCTTTGGGTCATCCTGAAACTCGTAAAGAAGGGGCCTGACTATCGGGTGGCCGGTCTCATGGGTCTCCCTAGCTAGAGAGTATATGTAGGGAAGGAACTTGTTCCTGACGTTTATGGCTTCCTTTACCTCCTCTTCGTTGTACAGGTTAAAGGGTTCCTGGTCGTTTCCCGTTTTTTCCTTGTGATTTCTGTAGAGCGGGAAGAAGAGCGCGGCCCGGTAATACTTGAGCACAAGCGATGGGTTGCTCCTGCCTGCGAACCCTCCCAAGTCGCATCCCACGAACGGGATGCCTGAAATTGAGAGTGAAAGCACAAGAGAGAGCTGTAGCGGCACGGCCTCCTCGGTGCTCGAGTTATCGCCAGTCCAGATCATGGCGTACTTTTGGATGCCGGCGTAGCCTGCTCTGCTGAGCACGAAGGGCTTTTCGAAGATGCCCCTTAGGGCCTCATAGGTGGCCATGGCCTCGTAGTAGGGATAGGCATTGCGCACTAGCTCATGCCTTAGCTTCCTGCCGTCGTCGAGCGCGTGTAACACTGGGCCGCGAAAGTCATGTTCTTGGGTGAGCGTGGCGGGCTCGTTCATGTCGAGCCATATGCCGTCGATGCCCTGTTTAGTCCACTTGGTTATCTCGTCTCCCCACCAGTCCCTGCAGGCTTTGTTGAAGAAGTCGGGAAACGCGCAAGTGCCTGGCCACATTCTGTCGAGGTAGATGTTGCCATCCTCAAGCTCGCAGAAATGTCCAAGCCCGCTTAGGAACGCCTCGTAGCTTTGGTCAGCCTTTATGGCGTGGTCCACTATGGTGATCACCTTGGTTCCCATGCCATGGGCCTCCTCTATCATGCGCTTGGGATCTGGGAAGTTGTCTCCCCACGTGAAATCCTTGTACTTGTCCATGTAATCTATGTCCAAGTATATGGCACTCACGTCTATGCCCTCGTCTTTGTGTCTCTTTATCATAGCTATCACGTAATCCTGCGGAAAGTAACTATAGCGGGACGCGTGGTAGCCGAATGCCCAGAGGGGAGGGTCAAGCGGCTTTCCCGTTAGGTCCGTATAGCGCTCAAGGACCTCCTCAATAGTAGGCCCTTCAAAGATGAACATCTCGAGGTCGCTATGTGGAATGGTGACCGTTATGCGGTCGTAGCGAGACACTCCAAAGTCGAAGACAAGCTTTGCCGGGGAGTTGAAAAAGAAACCGATCGCCTTTCCCTCGCTTAGCGAGATGAAGAAGGGCACCGACACGTAGAGGGGATCAGTTCCCCAGCGGTACCCGTAGGCGTCGGTATTCCACATAACCGTCCTTGTCCTCCGCCTGTCTAGCTCGAAGGCTTTTTCTCCAAGGCCAAAGATATGCTCATCAATTCCGAGCGGCTTTGTGACAGTTAGGGAATTTTTTTCCTCCGAGAGCTCGATCCCGAGCTCCTTTGCGAAGCGACCATCTTCTTCGCTTCCCTTGAAATCAAAGTTCACCACCGGCCTTGGGTCATTTATTAGGATCCTGTGGGTTTTACCGTTCACTTCAAACGCTGTTTTCATTTGATTTTCCTTTGCGTTAAGATTTATTCCTTTTGCAGCGTTAACTCTGATCTTTCCAACAGCTTCTTTGCGCCAACGCGAGATCGGGTAGGCGAGCGCCTTTCTGTACGCCGAAGAAAGCACATGTTGAGAGGATTAGCGCGGCTTTGCGGGAGTTGAGTGCATGTCAAAATCGGCAGAGCCCATGGTGATTTCATGCCCAAATCGTTTTATTCTGGGGCAGTTCATAACCTATGAAGAGCGCGCTTGCTCTTTTCGCGATCGTCATCGCTGCCTTTCCGGTTGCGTTCGGCGAGGCGGCGCCGAACTTCGTGTTTTACGCCGCGCCAGTTGCTGTTTGTGAACGCGGCGTCATCGTTTACTCAAATCAACCCTTCGAGCTGACCGTCATCAAGGCCGGATCTGGCGCCCAATACATCACGATCGCGCTGCCTGCCGGCGAGAGCCGCGTAAGCCTTCCAGTTGGCAGCTTCATACTAAGGGCAACAAGCTCTGGCATTGTCAGGACGGCACAAGTGCAAGTGCTCAAGGACCCTAAGCCGATTTACGTGGCTATCGTTTGGCACGACCATCAAGCGCCCAACTTTTACCCAAACGGGACGTTCTTTTCGGATTACGCCTTTTCACACGTGTGCTCGAAGGAGCTTGAGCCATACTACGATGAGGGAGTCTATGCCTTCAAGGCGCAAGCGCTTCTGAATAACCCCGGGATAAACGTCTCAGAGGAGATCTCTCCCCCGCTTCTCCTTCAATGGGAAATCGGCACAAGCAAGGGTTGGATTTATGACGGAAATTATCATTCGCCAAACGGGAGCTGCGCCTCTGAGGTGAGGTGGACCATGGAGACGTTCCTGAACTTGTCAAAGGAGGGAAGGGAGGAATGGTTAACCGATTTCTACGCCCATCCAATATCGGGCTACATCCTCTCCCATTATGGTTGGTACAACCTCATGGAGCAGGACCTAAGGATGGGGGAAAACATAACCGACTCCTTTACCGGCGTGAGGCAGCAGGGGATGTGGTTGCCGGAGATGGCGTTCACGATGAAGGACGTTGACCTGCTGAACGAAAGCGGTATAAGGTTCACGGTGCTCTCATACGGTGAATATGAGGGTGCTCATGCAGCGCCAGGCTACTCCAAGCCGTCGCCTTTCGAGCCCTATGTCATCGAAGACCCCCTCACCAAAAAGACTATAATCGCGTTCTTCAGGGACTCGGCCATATCGAACTACATAGCTTTTCAGAACAACGACGCCACGGAGCAAGCCGCAGCCGAGTCCGCGGAACAAGTCATCAAGATGATATACAACGCCACTAACGGTACCGGCGGCGTGGTCACGATCGCGCTTGACGGCGAGAACTGGATAATCGACTCCAGCTTTCCGGCCAACTCCGCGTACTTCCTTAATGTGCTTTACTCGCTGTTGGAGCAGGAGCAGGCCGAAGGCGTCATGGAAACGGTAACGCTTCAGCAGGCACTAAGGAAGGTGCCTCCAACACAGGTGCTGGATTACGTTCCAACTGGTTCATGGGTAGACATGAGCTTTGCCAAATGGACTACACAAGCGAAAAGCGTGCAGCAGCCCATGTGGAATGAGCTGAACGCTACGCACTCTGCATTCAAGGCGGCAGAAGTGCTGGGAGCAAACGCTTCCTTGATAAAAGAGGCAGAAATCGGGCTTTTCCACGCATCAGACTCCGATTACTACTGGGCGGAGTACGTCGATCCTGGTCCCGTATCGGCGTGGTGCAAATACGTTGATGAAGTGCTGCAGCCGATTCTGGGCAAGGAGAACATCTCGGTCTCTCGCTACGCGGGAGGATTGAAGGTGGTGGTTGTGAATGGGCTAGATCGCTACGTAAGCCTTTCGGTGATAGTGGGCGGGACCTTCGTGCCCAAAAACGGCACCTCCCCCGTCAACTATACCCTGAGGCTGGCCCCGCTGTCATCCGCTCAGCTCGAGCTCAAGGGTAGCGTGGGAAGCAACGCAACGGTTTGGCTCGCTGCCTCGCGCTACGCGTTTAAGGAGGTTTCAGTGATCTCACCCTCATACAGCTTTCTCATCGTTTACGCAGTCGTATTGGCCGCCCTCGCCTCGGTGATTGGGCTTTACTCTTGGAGGAGGCGCAGGGTATCGGAGAGGGGCCAAGCGCACGTTTAAACGCTATCCCCGTGAAAACCACATGCACCGCGGGGTAAAGATCGCAACGGTGTTGATCATTATAGCGATCGTAGTTGGCGGCTCGATGCTTGGCTTGATGATGAGGGGAACGCGCTTTCTGGCTTACACGAATTATCCGGATTTTCTGTTGCTGAGCAATTGGTATAACGAAACGGCCTGGATCTCAACGGGCAACAAAGACCCTTATTTTCCGGGCTACAATCTCTCAATTCCGAGCCTTTACTGCGGACCCTATGGGCTGCTACCAGTTAAGCTCTACGTGCTCAGCGGGGGGAAGACAACTGGCGCCGAGCTAACCACAGAGAACGAGATGGTCATAAATCAAACGAAAGGCGTTACGCACTTCGTTTTTCCTCCATCATCTAGTCAGCTCGACGTCTCGCAGGACCTGACCTCCGGGCCAGTTAGGATTCTCTTTGTGGAGTCCTCTGCCTATCCCATAAGGTACAGCATGGGGCAATCGACGCTTACGCTCATAACTCAGCCGGTGATAACGCTTTACATGCCTGGAGGCGACTTCTTTGTGTCCTTTTCTCATGGGGAGTTTCGGGTGTTGGCCGAGTCGGCTAGTCGGAATGCAACGCTCGGACTGGTCGTTGGCAACTCGATACCCATGGACCCATCAGAGCTGGAGAAGATGAACGCAGTGGAGGTCAGCGCCTGGCTCAACTCGTCTAGGGTGCCCAACCTGAGCGGAAAGCTCCTTGGCCTTTACTATAGATCTCTTCTTCTGGTCAAGGATGACCAAAACCCATATCTTGGATGCTTTGTGGCATCCCCGTCTCCCGTCTACTTTTACGCGTGGGTGAGGGATGGGTCGTTCTCGGCCATGGCCTTGGCCTACTCAGGGCACGTGAACTCGGCCCTTAGGTACTGGAAGTGGATGGCGGGCGAGGTAATCGGCAGCGGGGAGGATGCGGGGACTTGGTACACGCGCTACGACTTCTGGACCGGCTCGCCTGACACGAGCGCGCCGACGGAGTACGACAGCATAGGGCTTTTTCAAGTGGGAGTATGGCAGTTTTATCGGGAGACCCAAAACGCCAGCGACGTGAGGCCCTTCGTCAGGATCATAAATTCATCGCTGACCTGGGAGCTAAAGCAGGTGAGCTTGACAGGCCTCATACCTGAGGACGCGAGCGTATGGGAAGACGATCACGCCTACAACTTCTGGACGGAGGCCTTTGACGATCTGGGAATATTGGATTCTGCAGAGCTTTACTCGGCATTGGGACTGAAGGCGACGTGGGTTTTTGCCTTGTCCAAGAGGTTGAACTCAAGCATGGGGATCTTTTACGGGAGCGATGGCTTTGCGCAGTATGCCATCCCCACCTCCACGGGGCTTCAGGCCTATGAGGTACCTGATTCCTCCCTGATAGCGCCGATCGACTACGGTTACATATCGCCCAGCTCACCTGTGGCCATCGCCACCGTAGAAACAGCGCAGAAGTACCTCACGGTCGAAGGGGGTCTGGCGAGGTTTCTCGGAGATGACTATCACTACGGATGGGATAGCAGCGGGAAGATGCCACCGTGGATAATAACCACGATGTTCTTGGCGCTTTACTATGAACGCTTGGGCAATTTCACGGGAGCGCTGTCGCTCCTCCAGTGGTGTGCCGCGCACCAACAGGGAGGGCTTCTGCCCGAGGCCATCGATCCGAATTACGGGAACCCGCTACCCACGACATCGCCGTTGACGTGGTCGGCGGCCATGTACATCGTGGCCGCGCTTGGCTACGCCGGAAAATAGCGCTCAAGAAAGCTCAAGCCTGTAATACACGTAGCCTAAGATTAGGCCATAAATCACTGCCATGACAGCGTTTATGGCGACGAAGGCCCCTAAGAGGGCAAAGCCAAACCTCTCATAAAGGTAGACGTCTGCCATGTTGAAGAGGAAGAGCAGGACACCCATGGCTATACCCTTGAGTGCAGGGCTTCTCCCCGGTATGCCGTTGTACTTCCATCCATATATCAAGCCGAAGAAGGCGCCGAAAAGCACGGCCGACGACACCGTGGATACAAGGGAGCTCTCGATCACTGAAAGCGTGAGCGTCAACCCCATCACTTCCTTGAGGGCGCGCGCCGCGAAGGCCCCAAGCATCAGAATGTATGTCGATTGCCCCAGCCCGTAGGCCACCCCACCGGCAGCGCCGGCCATAAGCCCTGATATCTTGGAATCCATGGAATGATTTTCCGCTGCCTTTTATGGCTCTCCTCAGCAACCTCGCTGTCCCTTTCAATGAGTGGATAGGATTTGATGCCATCAAGCTCCCTTTGAGGAAATTTCACGCATTGGGCCAGACGCACCATTACAAGCGGGGAAGTTCGCGGGCAACGCTTCTACTGAGTTCGCTGAAAATGAGCGAGATTTCCGCGTACTTTGAGAGGCTTCAGCGGAGGGAGCGGGTAAGTTTGTTAATACACAGATGCCGCCTTTATGCCAACTGAAAATAAAAAGGTTAGAATAGGCTTCACAGGCGCCAGGGGGCATAGCTGTAGCACACTACGCAGGTACAGGACAATACCGGACGTGAATGTTGAGGCCATATAGACGTCAATGAAAGCGCTCCCGAAGAAGTGAGCGGAACGTGTCGTCGATAATACCTTCAGGCATTATAACGACATGCCTTCTTCTGCGGGGCTTAACGGCGTGAGCGTTTTCACTCGTCGCAGGTATCACGCGCCTGCATCTATAGCAGCGCTCAAGAAAGGGGTGAACGCGTTGGTTAAGAAGCCATGTCCTCCACCGCTGACGAGGCGTAAGCCGTGTACAAGGCGACGGTGGAGAGCTGAAAACCCTGGAGGTGGTATTTCAAAGCAGGCACGGCCAGCCTTCGTGGCGGCCAAGAGCTTTGCGGACTTAGGTTTTTGGGCAGGACCTATCACGCGGAAGCCGTGGACGGGCGAGGACGGAGAGGAATACCCCAATGGGAATCCGACGCCGGTCATACGTTCACTCGCATGTCGCTGGCAGGGGGTTGGCGTGACGCTGGACACAGGAGTTTACGTTGTGGATAACGCACTCTACTTGCTGAATAATACGGAGCCGGTTAGCGTGATTGCCACAACGGCGAGATACGTAGGGCTGAACTAGGATGCAAGCAAGGCGACAGATATATGGGATTGGTATCCAAAGAACTTTGAGTTCGAGGACCTCTCCAGCATTCATAAGGTTCGAGAGCGACCTCGCCCATGTTCTACAGGCAGGTTTGGCCATGCACGCAGAACGGTTGGGCAATCCCGTCATCTCGGAGACGAAGGGGCATCTATAAGAGATGGAAGGCCTCTTTTACACAGACTAAGGTGCCCACATAGTTGTTTAGCCTCCAGCGGACTTCCACGCCCTGATATCTTCAGGCAGAAGACGGTTCACTTCGTCGACTCCACAAGCGGAAAGAAGCAGAATCCCGATTGTCCGGGGGGTACAGTGGCGATGCAGTACTTGATCAATCGGATATGCCCTTCAGCAGAAGCTAAGAAAGCGGTCAACGTAAACGTGCCAGAGGAGCCTAGGGGATAAGCTGCGGTAGCAGGGAACATAGGAGTGTGATCCTCGAATGGGAAGAGCACGGTCAAGGGCGCGAGCAAACTGGCCCTGGGGTCGCCGTTGCGAGCACTGCTTTTATCTCTGCAAACACGGCCAGTTCTTTCAACGAATGGCTCACCTGACATCATGACGTTCATTCTTTAGTAGCACAAAACCTATGAGGGCAAGGCAATTCTCCGTAAGCCTCGCGTCGCGAAGTAATTGCACTACTTCATGATAGCGCGAAACCCACGAACCGGTCCAGTTCTTGTCCTCGCGTCGAAAGCTCTCGCATAGGTTCGGTTGGCATCAAGCCTTAAGAGCGGATGCGTCAGTAGAGTAAATTGAGAGCGGTTTGGCTAATGGAACCCGGAAAGCTTGTCATGAAGGAGACCGAGGAGGTGGAGCCCGGGAGGGGGGAGGTGAAGGTGAAGGTCAGGTCAGTTGGCATATGCGGTAGCGACGTCAACTACTACAACGGCATAAACTCTTGGGCGCTTCACACCATAGGCGATAACCCCCTCCTCCCTCCCTCCATACTTGGCCACGAGGTGGCGGGAGAGGTCGTGGAGGCAGGGCCCGGAAGCAGGAGAAGGGTTGGCGATAGGGTGGGGATAATGGCAATGCTTCCTTGTAACGAGTGTGAGCAGTGCAGGAGAGGCCGCTACAACCTCTGCTCGCACGTGCTTCACATGGGTCATGACGGAAACTGGAGCACCACTGGCCTTCCTCACAACCCAGGAGGATATGCCGACTATGTGACGGTCAAGGACTTCCAGGCCGTTCCCCTACCGGACAACGTGGACTTTGACAGCGCAACGCAGCTTGACGGGACAGCTGTGGCGGTCCACGCGCTGAGGAGGGCCGCCATATCTCCCGGGGACACTGTAGCCGTCATAGGCACTGGACCCATTGGGCTTTTGGCCCTTCAGGTGGCTAAGGCATACGGGGCCGGAAAGGTCATGGCCGTGGACGTGGAGGAAGCACCGCTTCGCGTTGCCGAGCAGGTTGGCGCCGATGCGGTTGTCAACGCCGCGAAGGAGGACCCGGTGGAGGCCGCCAGGGACTTCAGCCCAGGGGAGAAGTACGACGAAGGGGTTGACCTTGTCCTCAACACGATCGGAGGGGAAACGACGGTGGAGGGGCTTAAGATGCTCAGAAGGGGAGGGAAGGAGCTCCTTTTCGCGGGCCTGCTGAATAAGGTAAGCGAATTCGACCTCATGACTTTGGGAGGTGAGAGGGAGCTTACCAGCACGGCCAACAACCAGCCGGAGGACTATCCCATAGGCGTTAAGCTTATGGCGGAGGGAAAGGTGAGGGCAAAGCCCTTCATAACCCACGTTTTTTCGCTAGACGAGTACGAAAAGGCCTTTGAGGTAGCGCTGAACAAGGGCAAGTACGGAGCCATAAAGGTCGTTATGAGGCCTTAAAAAAGAGGCCTAAAAGAAGCCCAGGGAATGCGGCTGAACTACGTGCATTCCGCCGTCAACGAAGAGCGTGGCGCCCGTTATGTAGGAGGCGTAATCTGAGGCCAGGAACAGTATGGCGTAGGCCACCTCGTCAGGAGTGCCGAACCTCTTCATCGGGTCCCCCCTGGCGAGCTTCTCATAGCCAACCCTGTAGTCCCCGCCAAACATCTCCCCCATCTTCTTCCTGTTGTGAGGGGTATCGATGGGCCCCGGCGCAACCGCGTTTACCCTTATGCCGTACTTTGCCAGCTCCACCGCCATCTCCCTCGTCAGCGTGAGCTCTGCCCCCTTCGTGGTGGGGTAAAAAGCGTTGAAGCTTTCCGGGTTCAACCCCTGAACTGAGGAGACGTTGATCACCGATCCCCTGCTCTCCTTCAGATAGCTCAAGAAGGTCTTAACTAAATTGAAGTAGGCTATGACGTTTACCTCGCTCATCTTCCTCGCGTCATCGACCGATATCTCCTCAAAGGGCCTATCGATCTCGAGGGGAGCGTTGTTAACTATGACGTCCAGCCTTCCGATCTGGCCGACAGTTTCCTTCAGCTTTTCAACCGTTTGCCCGGAGGATATGTCGCCCACCACGTAATGGGAGCGATAACCCCTGCTCACAAGAGATGAGTGAACTTCAACGACGTACTTGTCGGTCAGGGCGTTCATTATCACCTCGGCACCGCTTTCGGCGAACCTCTCAGCGGTGGCGCGCCCTATTCCCTCGCCGGCGCCCGTAACAAGAACGACCTTCCCCTTGAAGCTTATCTCCATATAGCACGTGAGAGCGGGTCTTAAAAGCGTTGTCTCGCACGGGTGCTGGCCATGGCCGATGCAGATGGCAAAGACCTCGCTTGCGCCCCAAGGCGTCTTAGAGCCGCCCGTGGCTTGCGCCCGTGGCTTGCGCAAGGGCCTTTTAGAGCCATTTCAACGGTTGCGTGGCGAAGAGGTAGCTGCGTTCGCCATGGCTTGGGCTTTTTCTCTCCCCCTCGTAGCCCTTTTGCGGAAGCGCGTTTCAGTAGGCCGCGCTTATCGTGGCCGAAACGGGGAAGCTTGCGGACACGCTGACGTAAGGGGACGGAACGTCCAGAACCACCTTGCCGTTCTCCTTCAGTTCGTACTTGGTCTTTACCTCCTCGTCATCGGCGTTTGCTTTCTCCGAGATCTCAATGGTGGTCTCGGACTTAACCCCGGTCACGAGCACGCTTAGCGTTTTTGCGTTTCCAACGAAGTACCACTTGCCCTTCTGCTCAGATACGAGCGCCCTGTCCGACAGAACGCCGTACGACTCGTTCTTGAATATCTCCGGCCCCACCTCCACGGACCATATCTCGTGTGCGTATCCCTCCCTTGACGTGCTTGGCGTGGAGCTCCAGCTGTCCCTGAAGGAGGCAAAAAGGAGCTTGGGAACCCCATCGGGCTCGGTGGTGTAGTGGGGATGCCCTACCTGCACGAACTCGTCGCTTAGGCCCAGAAGGGGCATTAGGGAGCCGTGCAGCAGCCCCAGCTCCTTCAGGAACTCGTAGTTCACGTCGTCAAGGGAAGGGCCCAGGAAGGAGTGGATGAGCCACTTGTTTGTGGCGTCTTCTTCCACAAAGGCGGCAAGCCTTGGGACGGTGGCGAGGTCCAGCACGTCGTTTGACCTTCCCCACCTTGCCACCACTCCGATTTCCTTGAAGGCAGCCTTGTCCACGTCGTCCACGTCGTCTATTTCGGCAAGGACTATCGCCTGGCCCCTCGGTATTACGCTCAAGGCATCGTGGTTCTTACCATAGCACCCAAAGGGCCTTATGGGCACCGAGTGATCGCCCACGCCGTCCGCTATTATCTTCTTGTAGGTTATCATGGTCCAATCCGGCCTGAAGTAGTAAAGGTAAGCGCTTCTTCCGTGCGTCGTGGTCAGCACGAACTGATCCCTTACGGCGTTGTAGATCGCCCTAACGGTGTTGTTGGTGTAGCCCTCCCTTTCCGGGAAGTCGCTTGGGATTATCTTCCTAACCGATGCGCGGTCGACGGAAAGGTCGGAGTCAACAGGGGCTACCCAGACCTCACGCCTTGAGCCGGTGGGATCGTCCCAACCCGTGAAGACGAGCCAGTGCTTTTCCCTCCTCGGGTCGTAAACGATGTTCGGAGTTCCAACGCCGCCTCCGAGCTCCGCGATCCCCTGATATGGAGACAACACCTTTTTTATTCTTGCCATACTTTGAGCACGCGTTAGCGTAAACGCCTTGCGCGAGGAGGTTCTAGGCGACGCCGTGGAGGCGATCGCCTCTTAGGAGCGTTAAGCTTATGTGCTTCCGCCTCCTAAGAGTGACCTGAAATGGCCAAGTGCCCTTATGACGGTACGGAGGTACCTACCCCAACGAAGACGTGGACCATGTTGGGGAAACCCATGGGAGGCAAGAGGGTAAAGCTCACGAACGGCATATTCCACTGCCCAACCTGCAACAGGAACTTCAGGGCCGTGGTGAAAAAGGAAATAGTGCCTGCGTGAGATAACTTAATTTTTTTTCTGATCTGACTGCGTGGTCGCCCGCGTGGTCCTCTTCCTGTCATCGGATATGGCAAGCTGCGTGCAGGGGGCCGTTATCCCTGTGGACAGCGGCTTCCTGTCCTCTTGAGGCAAATCAAGGCCAATTGAGGCTTGTTAAGGCCGATGAAGCAGATTGAGCTCGGTTGGACGCCTCACCTGTAACCGGTCAGGAACTCCATCTGAACTATCCTATCCATTACCTCCACGACCTCTCTTTCCAGCTCCTTCAGCCTCTCCTCGTAGTCCTGATCGCTTATCAGCCCCCTTTCGTGCTGTTCTTGTAGCTCCTCTATGCGCTTCGTCAGCTCCTCTTTTCTACGCTGGAGCTGCTTGAGCGCCTCTTCAGGGTCGTCAGACATAACAAATAGGCGCGCGGGCTTTTAAATTTAGGAGCCCGGACCCTGAGCGAGGCGCCTGAGGCGGGCAGGCGATAAGGCTATAGCCGGGGCCGATTGAGAACAAAATGGCGCTTTTGGCTTACGGGCTGGAATTCTTTCCCAACGCCTTTGCCTTAAGCCTGACGAAAAACGGGGAGCAGCAGCTCCTTATCGAAGGCCCGTACGCAGTTGTGGGCATCTCTAGCACGCAAGAGAAGCAGATCTTTCACCTGAGCGCGGCAGAAGGGGCGGAGGGCAAGGAGCTCACTGCTGAGGTCGTCAGACGCGAGAAGAGCATATCCTTCTCTCTGGAGTCGCAGGCCGACTTGGATCTCTCATTTGCCTTCAAGACTGCCAAGGAGATGTACGGTGCGGGTTTCCTCGTTCCCCAGGACTTCCCCCTGAAGGGCGAGCTCAAGGTCGACTCATTTCCCGCTGGCAACGTGCAGCTGCCTTACGTTTTCACGTCCTCGGGGGTGGGCCTTCTGTTCAAGGATTACCCCCAGCTTTCTGTGCGCTTTAAGAGGGAAAGGGAGAGCGCCCTTTGGGTAAGCAAAAAAGGGAGAAAGCTGAGCTTCGAGCTTCTGCTGGGAGAGAGCGTTAGGGACCTTTACTACCAGTTCTTGAGAGAGGTGGGAAAGCCCTCCTCCTCTCCGTCTTTCTTCCTCCTCTCGCATCCCATCTACAGCACGTGGGCGGAGTACAAGCAGGGAGTCGATCAGGAGAAGGTGCTTTCCTACGCGCGCGGGGTTTTAGAGAGGGGATTTCCCGTGGGCACGCTTGAGATAGACGACAAGTGGGAGGTCCACTACGGGGACTTCTCCTTTGACGCCCAGAAGTTTCCTGATCCCTCTTCCATGGTGAGGGCGCTTCACGACATGGGCTTTTCAGCGACGCTGTGGGTTTATCCCTTCGTGAACTTGGACTCCGCGAACTACGAGCTGGCCGCGGGACAGGGCTGGCTCGTCATGGATGGGGATTCCCCGCTCAGGGTAAAGTGGTGGGACGGGGAAGGAGGGCTCGTGGACTTCACTAACCCAAAGGCAAGGGAGTGGTTCAGGGACAAGCTCCTATTTCTGCAGAGGGAATACGGCTTTGATGGCTTCAAGTTCGACGCGGGAGACGCGGGCTTCTTCAAGGAGGGAGCGAGGACCTTCGCCGCTGTTAAGCCGTCCCAGTTCACCGACTCCTACTTGGAGTTCATTGCAGAGAACTTTGGGCAAATGGCGGAGACCAGGGTAAGCACTTTCTCTCAGCGCCTTGGGCTTCTGACGAGGCTTGGAGACAAGGACTCGAGGTGGGGCCTTGACAACGGCCTGGCCTCGGTGATAACCTCCACCCTTACGTACTCGATGCTCGGATATCCCTTCGTCATGCCTGACATGATAGGGGGAAACGAGTACAGGGAGAAATGCGACGAAGAGCTCTTCACCAGGTGGGTCGAGGCCTCCGTCCCCATGCCTTCGATCCAGTTCTCGATACTCCCTTGGAGGTACGGCGAGAAAACGACCAACATAGCAAGGGAGTACGCGTGGCTTCACGCAACCCTTTCCAAGTACGCGCTTAAGCTGGTGAAGGAGGAGACGCTGAGGGATGGAACGCCGCTCATACGTCCTCTCTTCTTCGACTACGACGATCACTTTGACGTGGCCGACGAGTTCACGCTCGGCGAGGGCCTTCTTTTCGCCCCCGTGGTGGAAAAGGGGGCAACCAGCAGGGAGGTTGTGCTTCCAAAGGGGACTTGGGTAGACCTTTGGGACGGAACCGAGGTAGAGGGGCCTGCGAGGGTTGCTTGCGAGGCGCCTATCTACAAGCTTCCGGCTTACGCTAGGAAGGGAGCAATAGAAGAAGAGCTCCTGAAGGAGATAAGGAAGGGCATCGAGAAGGTGAGGGCGCTTGGCGGGCAGGCCTAGTGCTTCCATCGACTCACGCAAATCAGGCTTGGGCTTTACGGGATGGCTTGCGGAGCTCGCGCTGAGGGCTTGTGCTCAAATGCGATAGCTCATTAGCTGTGGTGGGCGCGCCAGAGCTCAAGCAGAAGGCCTTTCCCTTAAGAGCGGTGAGCGCTTCGATCGCGACCGCTGGCCTTGGAAAAGCGTCTGGAGGCTTGCATGGGTGTACGGCGAAGCGGCTAGCAGAAAGCCCGACAAATAGGGGAGGGCTGAAAAGCAGGCGTGACATCGCTCAAAGGAGTGAAAGGCTTATGGATGCGCATTGAGGCACGCGAAGGGTGCTTCGAGATAACGGTGAACAGGCTCGCGGCCACCAACCACGGGTGGGGAGTCAACTCACAGCGCGCCTTAAGAAAAGGCATGTGCGGCCTTCACGAGGGCTTCTTGAAGATCGCTTTTACGCGAAGGCGCAAACCCCATTCTCCTCGACTGTGAAGGTCTCGTTCTGGGCTTAAAGGATGCTTTTGCGCGTCATGATGCCATGGTTAACGATGGGGAAGCACACCTCATTGGAATAAAGCTCTCGGTGGGCTGCGATGGCGTCTTCGCATCCACGAGGAATGTGACTTCTTTAAGAGGGGCGCGGAATGAAGCAAAGAAATGGGTCATCGCGTCTCATTTCCTTGAAAACGGCTTCTGGCGTCGCTCCTAGCTGCGCTCTTGAGGTTTGCACTTGCAGCAAGCCAAGCTAGATAGAAAGCGAAGAGCAGCAGAAGCAAGAGCCCAAACTTCTAAGCAAAAACCACGTAACCTTGCGACTCCAGGGCAGTCAATCTAATGCCGATGCTGGGTGCTCGTGCTTATCAGCCTCGGAGAGGCCGAGGTTAATGGCTATGAACGCACGATGCAACGATATGCGTGAGGAGGAATCGCTTGACCATCGAGCGAGAGGTGTCCCGTGGCTATCGCATCCTTTGTTCTCTGATTAAGTTTCACCGCATACCCTGTGCGAATTTAAATTAGGTTTATATGCGATCGCGTGAAAGTCTATTGAGTATGTCTTTCAAAAAGGAGTTTCTAGATTTACTCGATAAGGACGCTGAGTTTCGTTATGCCGTTGCGGGGTACCTGGGGCTAGGAGATGTGATAAGGAGGCTTGACAAGCAACAGGAAACGCTGGAGAGACTGTTAGCTAACATAGATAAGCTGTGGGAGGAGAACCAGAAGATCTGGCAGGAGCTTAAGTCTCTTCGCGAGGGCCAGGACAAGCTGTGGGAAAGCAACAACAAGCTGTGGGAAAGCAACAACAAGCTGTGGGAAGAGGTCAAGGCGCTTCGCGAGGGCGAAAATAGGCTGGAAGCTACAAGCAATGCGCTATCAAGAAAGGTAGACCGTCTTGCAGCAGAGGTTAATTCCTTCGGAAGAGCCTTCGGCAGAATGCTGGAGGACTACACCTCTTCCTTTGTGAAACTGATTTTGGAGGACAGAGGCTACGATGAGCAGAAGCTTGAGATAGGCAGAAAGGAGCTTATGGTCAACGGCGGGCAGGTAGAAATCGACATATTCAACGAGGAGCCCCTTGTGGTAGGCGAAGTGGCCACGTACCTTCCCAACGAAGAGGCGGCCAAAAACGAGTTCGAGAAGTTGATGAACCACGTGAGCGCAGCCGAAAGTGTCTACAAGAAAAAAGCGGTGATGAAGCTCCTTTCTGTGGGAAACGCGCCAACTGATGCCGTGGACTACCTCAGGAAGAGGTGCAAGGAAGAGGGAGTGACGTTCGTTTATGGAAAGGAGCTCATGGATTAATCACTCGGTTTGCCCTGCTTCACTTTGTTGCGTTCGACCCTTAAGAACGTTGACCTAATCGTCTCGCTTAAACTGGGTCTTTTGGAAGGCCTAGGTTATGCTTCCGAGCATGGGAGGTTTGGTCTAAGGCGCTTGTGCTTCGATGAGCGTTGTGTACGCAGAGCTCCCACCCTTATCTACTCATTTTACCTATGGAGAAGGAAGAGGGTCATCGATCTAACAACATGCAGGAATGTTCTCAGCTGAGGTAGGTATCAGGAATGCCCAGCTCATCAAGGTGCTATCTCTTGTTAAATCTCAACGAAACGGCTTCATCGGGTTCCAGGTCACAGCTAAGCGGAAGCGTTTATATTTCAGTTATTCGATGGAATATCCCTTGGGCATCGTTGTGGCATCGCCGCCTCATATCATAGGACGGACGCACTGCATCCTTTGTCAGGACAATGATTGAAGGGCAGAAGAGAAGCCTTAGAAGCGGGGATATTGAATGAGAAATAAAATATCCTTGAAGAAGGGCTTGGATAGCTAACGCAGCGAAAGGAAGCTTTTGGCTGACGCCCACATAGCGGGTATGCGGGCCCAATAGATCATGTTTAAGATTGAGATAGCGATCAAAGCGGTTCCGCTTTCGCGTGAGCAGGCGCGCGAGCTCGAGAATTCCCCTTTGCTTTGTGATACTGCGCAGGAGGTCATCGCAAGTGCAGGTAGCACATGAGAGGGCCGCGGAGGAGCACCCGAGGGAGTTCAGGGAGATGAGGGACCTGACGCTCAAGGTGAATAAGGCCGTTTCAAGGCTAGGGAGAGTTGACTGAGACCGCTGACGCGTACAGGAAGGTGAGGAAGGGAATTGAGCACTCTGTGGCAAACGAGCAGATAGAGAAAATCCGTCCAAAGGAAGGGTAAGGACGTTGGACGGAAAGCTTGAGAAGGCTAGCAGGGCGGCCGTGGATTTGGCTAGCACTAGCGCCGCCTTCAAGCGCTCCAGGGGCATGCCTATGCTTATATCGCGCAATAGGTTTTGCGCGAGATGCAGATCTCTCCCATGTACTTGGCCTTGCTCGAGATATCGGTCCTGCTCTTCGCGGCGGAGGGCTCGAGAGGGTTAGTTCGCGCCGTGGGAGTACCTGCGGTCGTGGGGGAGCTCCTCGTGGGCATGGCGATAGGCCCTTACGCCCTTGGGCCTTTTATCAACTCCTTACTGGGCGTTCCCCTGATATCGATAAACGACTACGTGGGGCTCTTCGCCCAGTTCTCCGTTATCCTCATGATCTTCTCCTCGGGCCTCGAGGAAGGGCTTAAGGGGCTCAGGAGGGCGGGAGTGTGGGGTATGCTCGGGGCGGTTTTCGGCGCCCTTTTCCCCTTCCTTGGAGTGACTGCGGCCCTTTGGCGCGGCCTTGGCCCTTCGGCCTCGCTCATAATGGGAGCGGCCTCTGCGGCCACCAGCCTCGCGGTCGCCTCTTACGTGGCAGACGAGGCCGGCTTCTCCGGCCCGCCGAAGGACTTCCTGCTCACGGCTGGAGCGATCGACGACGTTGTCTCGCTCATAATCCTTTCCGTGGCCTTGGCCATCTCCGGCGGGACAGGAAGCCCTTCCTCCGTCCTTTACACGGTTGTTTACTACGTGGTCGCCTGGGGAATAATAACGGCTGACTCGATCATAATACTGCCGAGGGCCGCCAACAGGTTGGGTGAGAGGTACGCCCGTCCCTTCGCCCTCGTCTCCCTATTCTCCCTGGTCGTTATAATGGTGGCCTTGGGCTTCTCCCCCATAATAGCCGCCTACGTGGCGGGCCTCTCCCTGTCCACGAGCAGGCTCTCGGAGACCTTCAGGACCATGGCGGTGGGCCTCTCCTCGCTCTTCGGCCCCCTCTTCTTCGTCATAGCGGGCGCGGAGACGAATCTAGGGGTTGGGACGCTTGAGGCCCTCCTCCTTTCTCTTGAGGTCTCAGCGCTGGCCTTGGCGCTCAAGTTCGCCGGCGCCTTTCCCTTCGCCTACGCGGGGACGAGGGACGGAAAAGGGTCGGTGGCCGCCTCGCTCGGCATGCTTCCAAGAGGGGAGATGGGGCTGGCCATAGCAGCGTCTTCAGCGGCCGTGCTCGCGCCCTTCGAGTACGCGTCGATAGTGCTCATGGTCATAATAACAACCGTGGTGGGTGCGATGTCCTTCTCGTCCTTCGCGAGAAGGCTGAAGCGCCCATCTGGCGAACGAGAGCACGTTTATCCTCTTTCCCTCGTAAACCTCCTCGCCGTCGCGGTCGTAGGTAACGAGGACGGGCTCGGCTCCCGTCTGCCTTGCCATCTCAGCCAATGGCTCCAGTTCCCTCTTTCTGTTTCCCTCAGAGAGCTCGTACGTAACCTGAATCCCGGTGACTGGCTGCCCCCTTCTGGAAAGCACGAAGTCGACTTCTCCTCCATCCGACCAGTAGTTTACCGACAGGGTGGGGTCGCTTGCCGCAGCCCTCTGCAGCTCCAAAAAGGCCGCGTTCTCCAGAAGCCTTCCCATGTCCAGGGCACCGAAGAGGGGAGCGAAGCCGTTGTCCACAAGGTAGGCCTTCCTTCTGGACTGGTTCGAGCGCTTGAAGCCCTTTGAGTATCTGAAGAGCTCGAAGAGGAAGAAGACCGACTTCGCGTGATCGAGGTAGGCGTCCACAGTTTTCTTGCTCACCCTCGTCCCGCTGCTCTTTAAGTAGTTGTAGACCTTGCTCGAGCTGAAGGGGTTCCCGTAGGAGGAGGCGGCGTAGCGGAGGAGGGTGGACAAGGTGCCCGTGTCCCTCACGGAGTACCTCTCCACTATGTCCCTGAAGACTATCGAGTCGTAGTATGAGGAGAGGAGCCTGAGCTTCGTTGACTCATCCCGCGTCAGTACGACCTCGGGAAAACCTCCATAGGTGAGGTAGGCGTTCACGAGCCCCATGACCTCTCCCCACCTAGAGTAGAGGGAGATTGGATCGGCGTCGAAGCGGACCGCTCTCAAGAACTCCCTGAAGGAGAAGGGGAAGACGAGGTAGGTTATATGCCTTCCCGCGAGGGCGGTGGCTATCTCGCGGCTCAAGAGCTTTGATGAAGAACCCGTCACGAATATCCTCATGCCCTCGTCGTGAAGCCTCCTCACCCAGCTTTCCCATCCCTCGACGTTCTGGACCTCGTCGAGGAAAAGATAGGCTTCATCGCTCTGGCCCGCGCCGGAGAGCTCGTAGTAGACGTCGAGGAGGGCCTGAAGCTCATCGGCCTCAATGCCCCTAAGCCTCTCATCCTCGAAGTTCACGTAGAAGATCCTGGAGCGGGGCACGCCATGCCCCATCAGCGTTTTCATGATCGAGAACATCTCGTAGGTCTTGCCTGCCCTCCTAACTCCCGCCAGGGCGATTATGGAAGCGGAGTTGATGTCCACGCTTATGTCGCGAGGTATGACGTCGGGAAGAGGCCTGTTCAATGACTCGGCCACCACCCTCCTGAGCGTTTGTCTTTCTATCATATGTTTCCTATAGGAAACAAAATTTACGCTTTTTTGTTTCCTACGAGAAACAAATCTCCGCGTCAAAGACGGGCCAAAACCACCGCGGCCGGTAAAAGCGGCGATTGATCACGACCGGAAAACAAAGGTTTAACGCGTCTTGAAAACACTTAAAAGTGAATTTAAGCACGTTAATGAAAGGCAAAATGGCTCAAAGTGAGCATGCCGGGAGCTATATAACTGGTCGCGAGTTGCCCATTTCTGATGTTGAAATAAAAAGTTTCAGGGGAATAAGCGAACTAAAGCTGAGCTTTGGGGACGTAAACGTGATTTACGGGAAGGCAGGAACCGGAAAGAGCTCCCTGCTCGAAGCCCTGTTTATACTCAGCAATGGCATGCTCATGGATGCGGTAGGTACTCCCATAGTGAGTCAGATACCGAGAAAGCTCCCTAGTGCCGTGGAAGACCCGAGCTTCTTGATAAACGTTTCCCAGGATGAGAGCCTCATAACTGGATGGATCGGGAAGAACCGCCTGGAGCTGCAGTTGCTGAAAGATTGGATGAAGCTCGTCGATGGCCTGGGTTCGGAAGCAGAGGTGCCTGTGACGAACATACGCACGTCGATGAGCTCGTTGCTCGGAAATCAGCCCCTTCGTTATGTGACATACAGGCTTAAGTCTAACGACAAGTTAGCGCGCGTTGGCGCGATAACTGTTAGTACGTATTTCGCGCCCCCATCAGTTGTTGGGTTTCCGCCTATGAGCATTCCATCAAGGCAAGAAAACATCACAAGCAACGTCATACCCTATAACGGCCCTCTGCAACTGGAGAGCAGGGCTTTGCTGCTGAGAGAGCCTGGCGAAAGGCTCGTTGATGTTTTCACCAGGGTTATAACCCAAGGAAGAAAAGAAGAACTTCTGAAAAAGCTGGCGGATATCTTCGAGGAGAGATCCGGAGAGGTTTCGGACGTGAACTTGGTTAACAATAAGATCTTGGTAACGATCGCATCGCTTCCCAAGCCAATAGAGGCTCAGAGCCTTGCTGCGGGTTACCTGAGGGCAATTGAGATGATATCTTCTCTGAACTGCCTCGATGAAGGAAAGGCGCTCCTGATAGAAGAGCCGGAGATACACGTCAATCCCGCGCTTTTCAGCAAGCTCATTAGCGTGCTGATAAGCAGCGCGTTGGAGAAAGGCTTGCAGCTCTTCATCGTAACCCACAACCCCGAGATAGCGATGAACATCGTTAATCGCTACAGGGAATCAGGCGGCGAGGCGAGCGGTAGGAGGCTGGTAAGCATATGGATGCGCAGGGAGAAAGGGGAGATTAAGGCTGACGTGTATGGCGGGAAACTTGCGGAGCGGGCAATACAAAGAGCCGCCGAGTACGACTTGCTGAATTAGCGGAGGTAATTTTGGTGTTTGCAATCACGCAGATGAAGAAGCTGATATTAGTGGAAGGCGACGAAGATCTGAATTTCTATCCGTACTTGGTAAACTCCATTTACGGTGGCCCGAAGCCCGAAAGAATCGACTGCCCTAAGCCTCCGCCGGAAGCTCCTTCGGAAGAGGGTGCCTCCTTTCGTTACGTCTTGTTTGGGGATTTGGCCTTCAGGGAGCTGAAGGGCTCAGACCACGAAACTATTGCTAACGCTATAATGAACTATCTGCAATACGATGACCCGGACCTCTTCGGGGATGCCGGGCTTTTAATGCAATGCTATCGGGCAGGCTATCGTGTTCTAAAGGCCAGTGAAGGCTTTTCTGTCGCCGTCGTGGTCGAAAAAATAAAAGAGGACTTGAAGGGTGAGGCAGAAGATTTAAAGCAAGAGGTGGAAATCATGCTTAACGGGTTAAAAGAATCATCAAGCGATCTTAAAGTTAAGTGCAATGCGCCGCGGTATGAACAGGAATATGTGATGTTAGATTATAATGTTCAAAGGGATTCCCACACCACTCCCATAAAGATACTCATAATGAGATCGTGCATCGATAAAATAATATACGACGTTTTCAGCAGCTTGTTGCCCAACCGCGAGCGCATCGATGAGCTCATAGAAGAGCGTTTTGCGGGCGCCGTGGGGAACTCAGAAGGACAAGACTCCCAAGGAAAAAATTCCAAAGAACAAGAGTTTAAGCTGAGGGCCGATTTGATGAGGGTCTTGCTTGTGGGAAACTGCACTTATCTGAACTTCGCTGAAGACATCATTTGGGAGAAGCTACACGGCGAGGGGGCGGAAAAACTGCTTGAGGCGGCTAAGGAGGAGTTTCGCGCTTACGGCCTAGATGAGGTATTTTCGCCCAACGCGTAGCTTCAAACGCCAAAAGAGGAAGCGCTCTTAATTTGAAGACGGGCGAAACCCCCAACGCTTGAGCTATAAGCTGGGCTTGAGCCGCTGAAGCTACGTCGCTGGCATCAAGCCCGTTTGCGTCGCTCAGCGCCTCTTAGGCGGTCTTCTGTCTCTCGTACGAGAACAGCGCCGCCGCCGTTGGAATGACCACCCACGCCGCCACTGCGACAGCTATCTGGGCCGGTATCGAGGTCGCGAGGGGACCCAGCCCACGGCCCTGGAGGCCTCGGCCTTCTCCTTTCTGGTGTCCTTCCCGTCGATCTTAACCGTGCCCGACGTTGGGGCAAGCACGCCCGCGGCTATCTTGATTGTGGTGGTCTTTCCCGCCCCGTTCACGCCCACGAGGCCCGCGACCTTTCCGTCCTGAACGCTGAAGGAGACACCGTCCAGCGCCCTTGCCTTCCCGTAAGCGATGATCAGACCTGAAATCTCTATCATGAAACAATTGGTAAGGCGTTTATAAACTTGCTTAAACTATGAGCGCTCCAAGTGAAAAACTTGGGTTACGCTTCTTCTTTCACTAATTTTAAAGGTTTGCGATGAGTCAGCGCTCTACGCGCCGCTCGGCGACGGATCGACTTCAGCTCTTGCGTTTTGCGCAGCTTGCCGCTGTGCGCTCTCGGCAATTGGCAAGGCCTTGGCCGGGTTATCCTAAGTGAAAGGGTTAAATGCGTCCGGGACGCTAACCGCATGGGCAGTGGACCAAAGGTCACCCTCATAGGCGCTGGGAGCCACACCTTCAGCATTACGTTGGTTGGCGACCTGCTGAGCTACCCCGAGCTAAGGGGAATGACGCTTTCCCTCATGGACATAGACGGGGAGAGGCTCAGCTCAACGGCCAGAATAGTTAACAAGATCATAGCCCAAAACGAGATGGACGTCAGCGTTGAGGTGACGACCGACCTAAAGGCGGCGGTCAGGGACGCAAGCTACGTGATAACCTCCATAAGGGCCGGGGGAATGGAGGCAACGCGCCTCGACCTGGAGATCCCCGCTAGGTACGGGATAGAGCAGGGGGTGGGAGATACCCTGGGCCCCGGCGGAATCTTCTACGGGCTGAAAAACGCCGCCGCCCTGCTGGACATAGCTCGTGCCATCGAGGAGCTCAGCCCCGATGCTCTCCTCATAAACTACACGAATCCGATGGCGATTGTCTCTTGGGCCATAAGCGACATGAGCAAGGTAAAGTACGTGGGGCTCTGCCACAGCGTTCCCGGCACGGCGCGCGAGCTTGCCAGGTACCTCGACGTGCCGTTCGAGCAGCTCTCGTACACCGCCGCCGGCATAAATCACATGGCGTGGTTCATAGAGCTCCTCTGGAACGGGAGGGACGCCTACCCCCTTCTGAGGGAAAAGCTGAGCGATCCGCGCGTTTACACCGATCCGACCCATCCCGCCTACAACGACCTGGTGAGGGTTGAGGTGTTCAAGGCCTTCGGCTACTACTCGGCGGAGGACAGCAACCACCTGGCCGAGTACCTACCCTACTTCCGCAAGAGGCGCGACCTGCTCCAAAGGTACCGCGTGCTCGACCACGTGCAAAGGATGGAGGTCATGGCAAAGCGCGCCGAAGCAGACGAGGAGCGCAGGAAGAGGCTTGAGGAATCCCAAGAGATAGAGGTTCGCCGCAGCAACGAGTTTGCGTCCCAAATAGTTTTCGCGATGGAAACGGGAAGGCCGGCCAAGATATACGGAAACGTGAAGAACAGGGGGCTTATACCCAACCTCCCCTACGAGAGCGTAGTCGAGCTGCCCGTGCTTGTGGACGACAGGGGAATTCACCCGACCTACGTGGGCGAGCTTCCCCCGCAGCTGGCCGCCCTTAACAGGATGGACATAAGCGTTCAGGAGCTGGTGGTGAGGGCGATCGAGGAGAAGAGCAGGGAAAGGGTGTACCAGGCGCTTCTTGTGGATCCCCTCACCAGCGCCGTCCTGACCATACCCGAGATAAGGAGCATGGCCGATGAAATGCTGAAGGCGGAAGCGCCCTATTTGTCGGAGCTTCGGTGAGTTGCCTGGGCTTTTGGATCAGGGGGGCGGGTCATGAAAAGGCGGATCTTTGCTGGGCGCATTTCGGATTTTCAAGCGCGCGCCAAGCGGCGTCTTCTGGATAAAAGAGAGTTTGCGGCGCTTGGGCGGCGAGCTGCGGCTTTCGCCCTTTGCGCTCAGGCATTTCCATCACTTCTGCCGGTGGTAGAGCTGGCGAGGATGTCCTCATCCCCCGCAAGCAGGAAAGCGCGCAGGGCGCCAAGGTACCATCGCGACAAGCACTAGGCCGCTGAGAGCTAAGCCGTAAGGAATTCCAGTGCTGAAGGGTCGTAGGGGGCTCGGCGCAATGGGAAGGGGGCAACCAAAAGTCAGCACCAAAACGAGTTATGAGGTCAAAGGAAGTAGTGCGGGACGCGTGCAACCTTGGTTCCGTCGGCCTCTCTGACTCCGAACTCCTCCCTGCTAAGGACGAGGGCAGCGCGCGGCGAGTAGGCCTTTATGAAGCTCATCAGTCCCCTTCCCTCCCTTCCTCCTGACTTAACCTCTACAGGGACGAGCTCTTTTTCCTTCGCCTCCCCCTGAGGGGCCACCACGAAGTCGACCTCTGCCCCTCCAGACGTGCGCCAGTACTTGACATCGTAGCCCTCGGCGATGAGCTCCCCAAGCGCGAAGCCCTCGAGAAGAGACCCAGAGTCTGTCCTCCTTGATAGTGGAAGGAAGTTGCCAATGACGGCGTTCCTCAGCCCGCTGTCGAGGAAATAGGCCTTCCTCGCCTTCCTCAGCTCGGTCACCATGCTTGAGAAGTAGGGCCCAACGGTCCTTATCACGTAGGTGGAGGTGAGGACGGAGAGGTAAGCCTCAAGCGTCCTGAAGTCAGCGTGCATCCTCTCGGCCAGCGAGGAAAGCTCGAGTATGGAACCGTTTGCAAGGGCCAGGTAATCCAAGAGGGACTTGAACTTCTCCCTTTCCCGGACGCCAAAGAACGAGAAGACGTCTTTCTCAAGGTAGGTGGTGGCCAGGGCCTTCAAAAGCTGCACCTTCACCTCCCTTTCCCTTTCTTTCACTATCGCTGGGAAGCCTCCATACGTCACGTACTCCTCGAGCAGCTCATAGAATTCCCTTTCGAAAGCCGGGGACGGTGGCCCCTCTGCGTTTCCATACAAGAAGTCGGTGAGCCCCTGCCTGAAGGACCTGTAGACCGGAAGGAGGTCTTTTGCCCTCCAGCTCAGGAACTCCTCGAAGTCAAGCGGAAAAAGCTCGAAGTAAAGGGCCCTTCCCACGAGGTACCTTCCCACCTCTACCTTGACGTCGAAGGAGCCCGTGGCCACGATCTTCAGCTCCGGATGGGCATCGAACATGAGCTTTATAATCTTGCCAGCCTCCTTGCAGTACTGGGCCTCGTCGAGGAAGAGGTAGCGGCCGGGGGCATACCTTGAGGCGAACTGTTCTGGCGCTTCTTCAAAAGTCCTCAAGGCGTCCTCGTCCTCAAGGGTGACGTAGCTTCCCCCGTACCTCTGCTCCAGGTGGAGAAGGAGCGCGGTCTTGCCGCTTTGCCTTGGCCCCCTGATCAGGATGGCCTCCCTGCGAGGCATCCATTGGTCCAATTTTTCTTCTATTTTTCTTGGAAGATACTCCATAAATAATGGCAGAAAAGTTGTAATAAGACTTTTTGACGCCCGCGTTGACGCGATTCGGAGGTCGCTTGCGGCCGCGATTTTCCCAGAGGCCGACCTCGTGGCTTCGCTTTTATGAAGAGGTTGCGGCAGTAATAGCGGCAGCAATGAAAATGCGGGGCATTCTGCTGAAAGGCTTAAATCTTCGCCCAAGGCAATCGCGTGAAGCCCAAGGCGCTGATTTTGGTCGTCCTCCTTTCCTCGCTGTTCCTTTCCCCCTCGCTCGCCGCTTCCTCCTCGACCAGGACCCCAATCAAGCACGTCATCTTCATCATGAAGGAGAACCACTCCTTCGACAACTACTTCGAGCTCTACCCAGACGGCGTAAACGGCTCCCTATCCTCGAACCCGGTGGTCCGCGAGCTGTCCAAGCCCTACGTCGCCCCCCTCAGCGCTTCGGTCCCGGTTTACCCGGGCCTTCCCTTGGGGAGCGTTAGGCTCTCTTACGAGCCATCGGCCGTCCAGCAGAACCCAGGGGAGGGATGGGTTGACTACCACGGGGACTGGGACTACGGGAGGATGGACGGGTGGGTCGCGTACTCCGGCCCGCAGTCGATGGTATACCTATCGGAGAGGCAGCTCTCGATCTACTGGGACTACGCCGAGGAGTACGTGCTGTTCGACAACTGGTTCTCGCCTGCCATGACAGAGACCCTCCCCAACAGGCTCTTCTCCCTCGCCGGCATCGCCCCAGTCTCGAACGACTACGGCCCGCCTCCCTACGTCCCCCTGAACCAGACGATATTTTACCAGCTGACTCAGCACAACGTGAGCTGGGGCTACTACGAGCTCTTCACCGCCGTCAAGGATCCTCCTGCCTCGGAGATATATCCCCTCAACTCCATAAGGGGATTCTCCTCATCGCCCATGATGCAAAACGTTATGAACATCTCGGTCTTCTACCAGCAGGCCAAAAACGGGACGCTTCCCTCTGTGTGCTTCGTGATGCCCTTCGGCCTTTACGGTGAGGACGGCTATCCTGACGTGAGCGAGCACCCTCCAGCCAACGTCACAGTTGGGGAGCTCTGGACGGAGAGCGTTGTCAACGCCGTGATGGAGGGGCCCGACTGGTCATCCTCAGCGATATTCGTGACGTGGGACGAGTGCGGAGGCTTTTACGACAACGTTCCGCCTCCGCAGGTTAACCCCTTCGGCTACGGTGAGAGGGTGCCCGCCCTCCTCATATCTCCCTACGCCAAGGAGAACTACGTCGACGATCAGGTTCTAAACCACATGAGCGTTTTGGCCTTCATAGACTACAACTGGGGGCTTCCCTACCTCTCAAAGTACGTGGAGCAGTCGGGGGTTCCGCTTTCTGCCTTCGACTTCGCGATGAAGAGGGGGCCCATCGTGCTCGGAAAGGACGCGACCTTTCCGCTGCCGCTTCAGATTCCCCTGTCGGAGCTGAACTACTCCTCTCCCGCTTACTCCCTTCCCTCATCAACGGTGGCGTACCATGCGCCGCCGGAGTGGATGCCGGGCTTCCAGCTCTTGGCGGCGGCTGCGTCGGCGGTCGCGCTGGCCCTTTCTAAGAGGTTCAAGGTTGCGCTGAGGGGGACCTCTCTTGCGCTTTCCGGCTTGGCGGCCGCGCTTGGCTTCGTCTTTCCGGCCATACCGGCCCCTCCGGCCCCTCCTTCCCAGCCCACGGAGTCCGTCCTCACCTTTTTTGCGGCAGTTGTGCTCTTCGTCGCGGCGGTGGTCCTTGCGCTGCCCTTGACGAAACGGTGGAGGAGGGCGCTGAAGGCCACGGGCGCCGCTGCAGTGGTCTTCCTTGTCCTCTACGCGTTTCTTACGCCTGGGGTGCTTTTCTCGCCCTCGGGGCCCGCTCCCTCAGACCTCGCCCCGCCTCCAACCCTGCTTGGGACTGTCCTAGCGATTACGAGCCCCGTTACCAAGGGAACGGCGCTCCTCCTCTTTGGAGAGCTGTTCCTGCTCGGGAGCGGAAGGATTAGAGGGAGGAGGGAAAGAGAGAGAAGGTAGGGCCTGCAAAGGGCAGGCCTTTAAGCCTCCGCTCCCCTTTCGGCATGAAGCGCTCCGCCGTCATATCCTCCTCATCGATGACGCACGGCATAGGGGCGTACGCGCGCCGCCTCTTCTCGCTGGGCCTTTTTGACGACCTCTACCTCTTCAAGGTCAGCACATCGGTCAGCGAGAAGGGATACGAGAAGGTGGTGAGGTCGCCCTTCAGTTCTAAGTTCCTCTACCAGGCCCACGTCTTCTCGTCCTTTTACCTTCCTTCCAGGTGGGGAAAGGCCGTCTCCGAGATGGAGAGGGTTCACTTCGCCTCTCCTGACTGGTTTCAACTGGCCAAGTACAACGGGGACTGCTACGGCACTGTCCACGACCTAATCCCACTTCAGTTCCCCCAGTACCACTCGCCCTACTTCAGGCTCTACTTCAGGAAGGGGCTCTCGCGCGCCTCGCTTTTGAAGGGGGTAGTGGCCGTGTCAAAGGCGACCGCCGACTCTCTTCTCGACGTCTTCCCTGACCTCAGGGTAACGGTCATACACCAGTGGACCGACGACGACTTCAGGCCGAGGGACAAGGAGGAGGCGAGGAGGAAGCTGGGGCTTCCCCTGGACAAGAAGGTGGTTCTGAGCGTGGGAAGGGACTCGCCCACGAAGAACCTCGGGATAATACCGCCCGTGGTGAACGCGCTGGGCTACTTCCTCCTGAGGATAGGGGGATCAAGCAGCATAAGAGAAAGGGTGCACGAGGCGGTCTTCCTCGAGAGGGTTCCGCAGGAGCTCATGCCATACTACTACAACGCTGCCGACGCCCTCGTGGCCCCGAGCCTCGCCGAGGGCTTCGATTATCCAGTGGCGGAGGCCATCAACTCGGGGATATCAGTGGTGGCCTCTGACATACCGGTTCACAGGGAGATAATGAAGGGAGGGGGGCACCTCGTTGATCCCCAAGACGCAGAGGGGTGGGCTGACGCGGTAGAGAAGGCGGCCCAAAAAAGGGACGACTGGTCTTTTTTGGAGGGCTACTACAGGGGGGAAAGGGCTAAGAGGGAGTACGAGAGGTTCTACGGGTCGTTTCGATGGGGACCTCTCCTAGGAAGGGGGTGAAGGGCTGGGCCAGGGGGCACCTTGGGCTTCTCGTAGTGACGGTGGCCTTCGCGGCCTACATGGTTTACTGGTCCTGGTTCTCAATAACTAGGTACTACGACCTGTACGCCACCTACTTCGACCTCGGCCTCTTCCTCTCCTCCATGAGGCAGGTGATGGAGGGCCAGAACCTTTTGTGGTACGCTCTGGACAGGCCCTTCCTCTTCCTACTGTCCCCCCTCATCCTCTTCAGAAGCGCTCCCCTAATGCTCGTGCTTCAGACCCTTTTCATAGGGGGAGGGGCCCTTCCCCTTTACGGGATAGCCAGGCGCCATCTGGGGGAGGGGGCGTCCGCCGCTCTCTCGGTCGCTTACCTGATCTACTTCCCGCTTGCCCCCGCGAACACCTTTGACCTTCACATGCAGGCCTTCTTTCCCCTCCTCTTCCTGGCCGGGTACTACTTTTACGAGAGCGGAAAGTTCTGGCCATCCCTTGTTTTGATTGCCCTTTCGGGAACCGTGAGGGGCGCGTACGAGATTTTCCCCGCGCTCTTCTCTGTCCTGCTCATCGCTGACTTGGGCTTCGCGAGGGTTGGACCTGCCGCGAAGCGCAGGCATCTCTTTGGCTTTGCTGCGCTTTCCCCCATTTCTGAGAAGAGGAAGGCGGTCCTTTCGTTTGCCCTGCTGGGGCTCTCCGCGTGCGTCCTGCTGGCCTACTACTTCATTGAGCTGAGAGGCCCCTCGTCTGCCCTTGGGTTAATTCACGTGAATTCAAACCCGGCCAACGTCGAGAGCGTAAGCTCATACCTCGAGCTTTACACGCTTTTCGCGCTTTTCTTTCCCCTCCTTCTGACTCCCCTCCTTTCGAGGAAGTGGGTCCTTTTTTACGTCCCTTACCTCGTCGCTCTTCTCTACGTGGGCTACTGGGGATACGACTTCCCGTTTCTCCAGTACGTGGCCGGAATAGCCCCCTTCCTTTTTCTGGGGGCAATCGATGGCCTTTCCAGCCTGCCGAAGCTGGTTTCGCCGAAGAAGGTGGTGGCCCTTATATTGCTGGCCCTCGCCTTCTTCGATGCCTTCTACGAGCCATACGGGCCCTTTTTCTCTCCTTACTCTCCCCGCCCCCCGCTCATATCTCCCTACTATAATAACAACAGAGATGGGGTGCTGGTCACCTCCAAGCCCAACGCGGGCGCCTTTAACTCGCTCGCGGAGGCGCTTTCCCTCGTTCCCCCGAACGCCACGCTGTCGATTGAGAACAACATGCCCGAGGCTTACTCCAAGCGGGTGCTTTGGGATCCCGTAAACGGGCAGCAGGAGTACGCGCTCTTCGACCTTCACGTGAGCGATCAAGTCCCCGCCGTTTGGCTTTACAAGCCCTATTACGGCTACGGGAACCTCTCGGCCATGGAGGCGGCAAACTGGTTGCTTGCCCATGGGTACGGCATTTACGCAGAGCTTGATGGCTTCGTGCTCATGAGGAAGGGTTACTCGGGGTCGCCCTTGAGGTACTCTCTATTGGTGGAGGACCTGTCGCCATCGCAGTTCTGGCACTCGGGGCCGGCGCCAGCTGGCGCCCCGGCCAACCTTTCCTGGTACGGGCCGTACGACGAGCTTTTTACGGTCAGGTTTTCCGGCCTTTCCTACGAGGTAAGCCCCGAGTGGTACGGGCCGTACCTGGCCCTTCCGCCAGGGAAGTTCAAAGTCGCCTTCCTTGTAAGGGGGGTGCAGGGGGAGGTTGGGGCGTACGTCTACGCGGACAACGGCACCTCTCTGATCAATTCAACGAGGGTGCTTATGAAGGCCGGAGGGGGGTGGGTCAACGTCACCGTGACGCTGGGCGCCTTTCAGGGGTGGATGGGCCTCGGGATAAGCTCTGGGGACCTTGAGGAGGTAACCGTGACGCAGCTCTCGCCGGGCAAGGCGTAAAAGGGGAGGCGCAAAAAGCCCATGAAGGCCCTCGTAACCGGTGGTTCTGGTTTCATAGGGAGGAACATCGTTAAGAGGCTGAAGGAGCTTGGGTGGGAAGTGGTGGGCGTGAGCGCTGAGGCCTCCGACGGGGTAATCAGAAGGGACATCAGGGGAGACCTGTCGGACCTCATGGAGGGCGTGGACGTGGTTTTCCACGAGGCGGCAGTCACGTCCCCTCCCCAGTTTGAGGAGGATCCCTACGCCGGCCTTGATGTAAACGTCATGGGGACGTTCAACGTGCTGCAGACGGCGGCGAGGAAGGGGGTGAAAAGGGCGGTCATAGCGTCATCCTCAGCCGTTTACGGCTTGACGGAAAGGCCCGGAAGGGAGGACGAGCATCCCGAGACCTATCCCAACCTTTACCCCATAACCAAGCTCTTCGGCGAGTACCTGGGAAGGTACTACGCGGAGAGGAAGGAGCTTGAGGTGGTCTCTCTTAGGTACTTCAACGTCTACGGGCCGGGGGAGAACTCAAAGGGAGCCTACTCCTCTGTGGTCTCTAAGTTCTTGGATGACGCGCTCGCGGGGAGGAGGCCGGTCATATACGGGGACAGCACGCAGAGGAGAGACCTTGTCTACGTGGAGGACGCGGTGACCGCCAACCTCCCGGCCGCCGAGAAGGGAAAGGCCGGCGAGGTCTACAACGTGGGGACGGGGGAAGCCGGTAAGCTTCAACGAGGTAGTGCAGGTCATAGCGAAAGTGTTGGGGAAGGAGATAACCCCTGTCTACGTGAAAAACCCGCTCAAGAGCTACCAGCGCTTCACGCAGGCTGACACGAAGAAGGCGAGGGAGGAGCTCGGCTTTGTCGCCAAGTACGACCTGGAGTCGGGGATAAGGGACATGCTCAAGAAGATGGAGGCGGAAGGGGGCCGGCGAAGGAGCGCGTGCAACGTTTATAGGCTGACGCCACTACATAGCGGACATGAATGTCGCAAAGCGACTTCCGCTACGTGGTGGCCAGAGCCCCCCTCAGGATAACGTTCACCGGGGGCGGAACGGACCTTCCATCCTTCTACAGGCGCTATGGTCCTGGGGCCGTTGTTTCGGCGGCCATCAACCGCTACATATATGTCACGGTGGCGCGCAACTTCTACCCCGACGAGTACAGGATAAGCTACTCGATAACGGAGGACAAGGTGAAGGACGTGAGCCAGATAAGGCACCCGACCGTGAGGGAGTCGCTCAAGCTTCTTGGCATAAACAAGGGCATACAAGTGATAAGCGTAACCGAGATACCCTCTAGGGGGACGGGGCTTGGATCCTCCTCGAGCTTCCTGGTGGCCCTTCTCCTTGCCCTCCACACGTGGCTCGGGGAGAACGTGACGCCAGAGGCCCTCGCAAGGGAGGCGGTGCACATAGAGAGGGAGGTGCTAAAGGAGCCGGGGGGAAGGCAGGACCAGTACATGGCGGCATACGGCGGGATCAACCTGCTGGAGTTCTCGCAGGACGACTCTGTCAGGGTTAAGCCCATAGTGCTGCCAAGGGAGAAGAGGGAGGAGCTGGAAAGCAGCCTCATCATGTTCTACACGGCTAGGGAGAGGCCCTCCACGGTCATACACGAGGCCCAGGCCGCAGAGCTCGACGACCACGTGGAGGCCTACAAGAGGATGAGGGACATAGCGTACGAGACGGCTGACGCTATATCCTACGTGGAGCTCGAGAGGCTTGGGAAGCTCATGAATGAGAACTGGTCGCTGAAGAGAGGACTCGCAAACGGCATAACGGACGGGGAGATAGACGACATCTACGAGAGAGGGATGAGGGCTGGGGCCGTGGGGGGGAAGCTCATGGGGGCCGGAGGAGGGGGGTTCATGCTCTTCCTCGTTCCCAAGAATAAAAGGCAGGAGCTGATCAAGGCCCTTTCGGACTACAGGGCCGAGGAGTTCAGGATAGACCCCCTGGGCGCTAGGGTGGTTTACGCGGAGGACTACCGAGATGGGATCTGGAGAAGAGAAGGAAGCGAAGGAGGCCGAAGAAGCCGAAGAAGCCGAAGAGGCGGAAGAGGCCGAGAAGGAAATAAGGAGGTACCTGGAGGAGGGAGAAAAGGCGAGGGAAGGGCTGATCGCCCAGGCCGACAGGATTGCAAGGATAGCGCTTCTGGTGGCGCGCGCCTACTCTCAGGGAAGGAAGGCCATATTCATGGGAAACGGGGGAAGCGCGGCCGACTCCCAGCACCTGGCCGCCGAGTTCGTGGGGAGGTTCGAGAGGGAGAGGAAGGCTCTTCCCGCGCTGGCCCTCAACGCCAACTCCTCCACGGTGACGGCGATAGGGAACGACTACGGTTATGGGGCCACGTTTGAGAGGCAGGTGGAGGCCTTTGCGCAGAAAGGGGACGTGGTATTCGCCCTCAGCACCAGCGGGAACTCTGAGAACGTGGTGAGGGCTGCGGCCAAGGCAAAGGAGATGGGTTGTGAGGTGATCGGCATAACCGGGAGGAAGGGGGGGAGGCTTGCATCCGTGATCGAGGAGGACAGGCTAATAAGGATTGACAGCGACAGGACCTCCATTGTTCAGGAGATGACCATAACGGTGGGGCACGTTGTTGCCTACCTAATCGAGAAGGAGCTCTTTGGGGAAGGCGGCCCGAGCAAGGGAAAGGGGACTGAGGCCCAAAAGGGGCGACCGCATTGAGGGACCTTGAAGGAGAGGGAGGGCCGAGAAAGAAGCGCTTTTCTCAGAGGATGCCCGCCATCTTCCTAGACAGGGACGGCACGATCAACGTTGACTGCCCTTACTGCTCCAAGCCGGAGGACGTGGTCCTCTACGGGGACGCGCTCAAGGCCATAGCTGACCTGTCAAGGGACCACCTCATAATAGTGGTTACAAACCAGTCAGGGATAGGGAGGGGCTACTTTTCCAGGGAGCAGCTCAGCGCCGTGGATAGGAAGGTGAGGGAGGAGGTGGAAAAAGCGGGAGGGCAGATAGACGCCATCTACTACTGCCCCCACAGGCCTGAAGAGAACTGCAGCTGCAGGAAGCCTAACACGGGCCTCTTAGAGGAGGCCATTTCCGACTTCGAGATAGACCTTGGCCGCTCGTGGGCTATTGGGGACGACCAAAAGGACGCCGAGATGGCAAAAAAAGCGGGGATAAGGGCAATCCTTCTGGAAAGAAAAGGACAAGAAGCGAAGGGTGCGCTCAAGGTAAGCGACATGCGCGAGGCCTGCAGGTTGATTAGGGAAAGCGTTTTAAAGGGGCAGGCGAAAACCTCATGAGTGAAGCTGGCCTCACGCCGACGATTTCTCAACCCGTTCCGGGCGGAAGTGCGCAGCCCCTTCTCAGCGTTGTCATCCCAACCTACAACGAGGCGGCCAATGTGAAGCCGCTTCTCGAGAGGTTGCGGAAGTCCCTCGACGGGATAAGCCACGAGCTGATCTTCGTTGACGACAACAGCCCGGACGGGACGGCCAAAATCCTGAAGGAAAACGCTGACCCTACCACAAGGGTGCTGGTGAGGTACAATCAGAGGGGGTGGGCAAGCGCCTTCGTCTACGGGGCTGAAAGGGCAATGGGGGAGTACGTGGTCTTCATGGACGCCGACATGCAGCATCCCCCTGAGGTCCTCCCCAAGATGCTCGAAGCCGCGGTGAGGGAGAAGGCGGACGTGGTGGTCGCCTCCCGGTATTCCGAGGGAGGCGGGGCGGAGGGCTGGAGCACCCTTAGGCTTATAGTCAGCAGGGGCGCCACATACCTGGCAAGGCTTCTCGTGCCTGAGTCGTGGAAGACCGACGATCCCATGTCCGGCTTCTTCCTGTTCAAGAGGGGCTCGGTCGACCTTTCCTCGGTTAACAGGAACAACCTAAAGCTTCTGCTGGAGGCCCTGTGCAAGAGCGGGGAGCTGAAGGTCGTGGACGTGCCCTACGTTTTCAAGCCTAGGGTGGCTGGGGAGAGCAAGATGAACGGGTGGGTTGTTTTTGGCTACGTGCTTAACCTGTTGAGGATGTCGAAGCCGCTGAAGTTCTCAGCAGCGCTCGTGAGCGGCGTCCTCATAAGCGTAGGGGTCATGTTCGCGCTCATGAAGCTGGGGGTCGAGTACGACCTGGCCAGCGTTGCCGGGATCGAGACGAGCGTTTTGGCCGCCTATCTCTTCAGGGGGATATGGGGGTACCTAGACAGGGGGCGCTCCCTTCTGTCTAGGCTTCTTCATTATCACGCGGCGGTTGGCCCCGCGGCCCTTTCCATGTACCTGTTCATGAAGGGCTTCACGCTGGCGACGGGGGTTTACCCTCCCAGAGGTCAGGTGCTTGCGGTGCTCGTTGGATTGGGAATTTACTACATCTACCTGTCGATTGGCGCGTGGCCTCCCTGGGTCAACGGCTGAGCGCTCAGAGGCGGCCCCGCGACCTCCCCAGCGATCTGTCGTTGGAAAGGAAATCTTTTTCGCGGCTTGGGCATACCCATTTAAGCCTGCGAGGTAAAGTACCCATGAAAGCCCTTATAACCGGTATAACAGGTCAGGACGGCTACTTTCTTTCGCAGCTCCTTTTATCCAAGGGCTATGAGGTTTACGGGGTAGTGAGGAGGAACTCCAAGAAGAGCGCTGGCAACCTCGACCTCCTCCCGGAGGCCGTCAGAAGGGAAATAAGGTTACTTGAGGGGGACGTCACGGACACGAACTTCATGAACAGGGCGGTGGAGGAGATAAGGCCGGACGAGCTCTACCACCTGGCAGCGCAGTCCTTCGTCGCCTACAGCTTCACGAACCCAAGCTTCACCTACGACGTCAACATAGGGGGTACCCTCAACGCGATAAACGCGGTAAGGGATTACTCACCCAAGACGAGGTTTTACTTCGCCGGCACCTCCGAGCTATTCGGCGAGCCCGACCGCGTCCCGCAAAACGAGGAGACCCCTTTCCGCCCCAGGTCACCGTACGCAGTCTCCAAGCTCGCCGGGTTCTGGACCGTGAGGGTATACAGGGAGGGATACGGCCTCTTCGCTTCGAACGGCATACTATTCAACCACGAGAGCGAGGTGAGGGGACCTGAGTTCGTGACGAGGAAGATATCGCTGGGGGTAGCGAGCATAGCCTCGGGATCGGAGGAGCCAATCCTTTTGGGGAACTTAAGCGCTAGGAAGGACTGGGGATACGCCAGGGACTACGTGGAGGGAATGTGGATGATGCTCCAGCGGGATAAGCCGGACGACTACGTTCTGGGGACAGGCGAGTCTCACACGGTCAGGGAGTTCGCCCAGGAGGCCTTCAAGGTTGCGGGGATGGAGCTCAGGTGGGAAGGGGAGGGACTGAACGAGGTTGGCATCGCGGACGGGAAGGTGGTCGTTAAGGTGAGCAAGGAGTTCTTCAGGCCTCTCGAGGCCGAGAACTTCTTGGCCGACTACTCGAAGGCCAAGCGCGAGCTAGGGTGGGCGCCCAAGACGACTTTTAAGGAGCTCGTGAGGATAATGGTGGAGCACGACATGAAGGCCTTGAGCGGTTCATAAGGGACTGAGCGTTGGGATGCGGTTGTAATAGTACCCAAGAGGCCTTAGAAAAGACGACAGACAAGAGCTTCCCAAAACGCGGCGCTCGATGGATAAGGGATTTACTACAATTGTTAACAGTTGCGCATGTGGCTTACCTTGATGCCGCCAACGGGCAGCGCAGGGTGAGGCGTTCCTGGACATCAATCACTTAAACGACAGGGCCCTACGGTAGCCTTATCTTGGCACCTACCGGATTACCGAACTTGGCACGGGTGGGGTTTCGCTTGGATAAGGGGTCCGTCGCGGTCATAAACTACATGGACGTGCTTAACCCGCTGAGCGGGGGAGCAGAGCGCTACTGCCATGAGATGGCCAAGAGGCTTGCGGCGGACGGTTATAGCGTGGTCTTCATAGCCGCGGGATTCCCGGGGGCAAAGAGGGAGGAGCGCTACGAGGGCTACACCATAAGGAGGATAGGGAACTTGAGGACGGTTTACTTCCTGGGTCTCTTCGAGCTGCTGAGGGTAAGGGGCCTCTCCTTAATATTCGAGTCGATCAACGCCATACCTTTCTTTTTCACTGTGGCGTTCCCCGTGAAAAAGGTGAGGATGGTTTACCACGTCGTGACGTACGACGCCATAAAGATGAAGGTCGGAAGCGGTTTCCTTTCGAGGGTCGTCAACTTCCTCCAGCTGCGCGTGGCGCCGGCGCTCTATCGGTCGAGGATCATAACTGACTCGGAGTCAAGCGCGCGCGAGTTGCGCGCCCTGGGCTACAGGGACGTGAGGGTAGTGAGGTTGGGGGTGTATCCCCCGGAGCGCGGCGCGGTAGAGCGCAGGGAGAAGCTGGTGGTTATACCCGGTCCGCTCAAGCCGCCAAAGCACCCGGACTTGGCCATGAGGGCTTTTTCTTCGCTCCCAAGGGAGTATGGGCTCGTCCTCTTCGGCATTTACGAGTCGCCGGAGTACGAGGCCTACCTGAAGGCGCTGGCGGAACAGCTGGGTATAGCCGAAAGGACAGCGTTCATGGGGAGGATATCCGATGAGCAGAGGGACGACCTTTACTCGAGGGCATCGCTGGGCTTGATCGCAAGCGAGAAGGAGGGATGGGGGCTGGTGGCGATGGAGCTGCAGTCCCACGGGGTCCCCGTGGTGGCCTTCAGGGTTCCCGGGATCGTGGACTCCGTCGTCGACGGGAAGACCGGAGTGCTGGTGGGGTTTGGCGACGTGAAGGGCATGGCGGACGCCGCGGCGCGCGTGCTGGGAGACCGTGTCCTCTGGAGCAGGCTTTCCGACGCGGCGTACGAGAGGGGAAAGGAGTACAGCTGGGAAAACTGCTACCAGGACTTTGTGAGCGCGCTGTAGCTGAGTTAGCGGCAAATACCCCGCTTTGCCGGGAGGCGTCCGAGGACAGCGCGATCGAGAGCTACGAAGGTTACACCTCGCTATCTGGAAATTGGCCTTTAGCGGAACGCGTTAGTGAGCAGCTGCAGCAACGGGGAAATCATCGTTCATCTAAGTTAGCCTGTGAAGGGGAATTGAAATCGCTGAGTCTGGGTGGCAACCAGGGCTGCAGGCTGAGCGAGCATATAAGGATAAGGTGCGTCTTGCGTCATCAGGGCTCAAGGGGGAACTCAGCATCTTCACGATGATGGCCGCAGAGGGAGTTGCCGTTTTTACAATTCCTGCACTTTAGCCGGGGAGGTCACGAACGCGTGGTGCAATTCCCTTTCCCAGAGATACCTCGTGGAAGAAGGAGATTTTCCATCCGAAAAGTTTGTTACGAGGATAGCCCTTGGGGAGAGACCTCCTGTCCCGCTCTAAGGCAAGGGCGCGCTTGAAGGGCGCCCTTTTCACAGAATTAAAAGAGAGCGGGAATTAAAAGAGACCAGCAGGCGCTTGTGCGTTTCGCGCATTTCCGAGTCCCGGAGAGGGCTTTTGCTGAGGGAGTCAACGCCAAGACTTCTGCGGCGGTGAAGACCACTCGTAAGGTGAAGGGGCTGCGCGGAGTCTACTCGCTTTGCGCAGGGGTTCGCGGAAACGCTATCTGCGCGCGCCTAGTCAAGGAACCTTGGAAGGTCGTGGGCTAACCTTCGTTTCTCGGTTACCAGGGGTTCGGCCTTTCTCTTGTAGAGGCGGCCAAATGCGGCGTCCCCACCGCCGCCCTCGACTCCCCCGGCGTCTTCGAGGTGATCACCGAGTTCGGGGTAGGGAAGGCGGCTAAGGAAGTGGAGGGGGTGGTTGGAAGCGCAAAGGAGATGGTAGAAGACAGAGAGGGATGGTCTGAGGGCGCGCTGAGGGGATCCTCGGCTTTCTCTTGGGATGCTTCCGCCAAGTCTTGGGAAGTTCTTCTGGAAAGGATCTCGTGCCGCCGAAGTTCGGCCCTCCCAAGGCGCGCAAGTCGCCGATTGCACGAACTGGGCCCGCTTCGTCCAAAATGCCGCATCTTCAGCAGGCTCCAGATGCCTCCGTAGAGCTCTTGCGGTTTCGCCATGCGGCGCTTGATGACGGTTAAGCCGAGAGTTCCCAGCCATCGACAGCGCTGAACGGGCTCCAGCTTTGCCCTTCGAAAGTCAGTGGGCGCTCTGCACGGCCGTTTTCCCGCGGCTTCCAAGAAGCGCGTCTCCCTCGCCTTTCGTCGCTCTCGCAGCACGCCCATTCCGTTAGCCTTTCGCTGCCTCAATTTTGGCTCAGCATTAGTCATCGCTCTCAGCGAAGGGCTTGAAATCGTCTGGCATCTTATGTGGTTCCCACCTCGATTTAAGGTCCTCGAAGACCTTGGCGAGCTTCGGGTAGTCCGGCCAAAGAACAGTGCCGATGGTGGAGGCGTCCTTCTTGGTCTGATCGCCCCACCTCGAGGCGTACTTCCTTACATCTGACAAGACGTGATAGGCGTTGGCCGTGAACTCGCTGTCAGCGGTCCTAAGGGTAAGCGGCTTCAAGGGAGGAAGCTTGGCCAGTTCGGAGATGCTCGACGGCACTTCCCCGAGCAGGTAATGCGTGTAGCGGTCAAATATCACCAAGGTGATGTAGTTGGCGAGGTCTTTTTTGCCCGCGGCGTTAATCGGGGGATTGACCTTGTCCAGCGCCTTCAAGACCTCGGACTGCGCTGTGAGAATGTTGTTGCCCGATTGGGGTGCCAGCGACGAGAACCCAAGCAGGGGATCCTTCCTTGCGTCAAGGACCATGAATACCCCGTCTTCGAACTCCCCCAGCGCTGCAGCTAGATTTTCTGCCTCCTTTAATATCATCTCGGTTAACTTCTTCTCGGCGTTCAGCTCCTGATTCAGCTGCGCCTCGCGCTTTTTGAACTGAGCTTTGCTTTCCTCTAGCTCTGATGTTTTCGCCTCAAGCTGTTGCTCCTTCTTTCTCAGCTCGTCCTTCAGCCCCTTCAGCTCCTCGTCGCGCCTTTTAACGCCATCGCGAAGCTCCCTGGCCTCCGAGGACAGCCCCTTCAGCTCCTCCTCCAGTTCCGCGTTCTCTTTCTTCAGCTCCCGCGCCTCCTTTCCCTCCTCGATAAGATTCCTAAGCTCTTTGACGTACTCCCGCGTCTCCTTCTCCACCTCCTCGGAGCCTAGGGAGGCGGCCCTCTCCAGCTCCTCTCCGTTTGGCACGAGCCCGCGTAGCGACTTGAACGCCACCTTTCCGATGGCATAGTAGTTGATCGTCCCGCCTCCTCCCGCCCTTGTGGACGCGCGAAGGAGGTGAGACTTGTCCCCGTCTTTTACGAAGGCCCTCGTCTCCGCGCTTTGTGGGAAGAAGGAGGCGTGGGCCCTCCTCGCGGACGGGTCCTGAAGGCAGTGGTTCAGGAGGAGGGCGCTGGCGTAAACGTTGAGCTGCTTTCCCGCCTTTGAAGCCTTCTCCTCGAGCACCAGGCAGGCCTCATCCGGCAGGTCCAGCCGCACGCTGTACTTTTTCGACGCCTGCGATATCATCTTCCTCTCTTGGGGGAGGAGAGAGGCGTCCGCGCCCTGGGATAGAAGCCTTGCCAGCAGGTCCTGAAGAAAAGCGCGGAAGCTCTCGCGCTGCCCCCCTCCGGCCCCCTCTTCGCCGAGTGAGGCGCGCATCTCGGCCTCGAGCGCTTCCCTGACGTGCTCAGGGAGATAAACCGAAATCGTTGTTTTGGCCTTTTCAGCCATATAAGCATTTGTAACTGGTATTTAACAATAGTTTTGAGGGCGCTTTTTCTCATAAATTCGGCGCTTTTTTCTTTGGCCCGGCGAAGCGCTTTTCGGCAGGCTGGCTGGCCGCGGGCGCGAGGGTTAGCACGCGGGGCGCGCCAGCGCCCATCCGTTTCTCTGGACTGGGCGCGCTGGGATTTGGCTCAGCGGCCGAAGCGCTTTCGGCATCCCGGTGGGCGCCGCAGGCCTCCGGAAAGGATTCGGATCTGGCGATGAAGCTTTTTGGCCGCCGGTGGTTAGGCCCTAACGGTTTAAGGTTCCTTAAGGGGTTTAAGGGCCTTTAAGAAAATTTAAGGGGTCTTTAAGAAACTGAAAAATGCCGGGATTGGCGGGCTAACCTTTCTGAAAATGATGGCTTCTGTCCTCCTCCGCGGGCTCCTTTATGAGCGGATCCATGAGGAGTTTAAGGGACTGTAAGGTAGCTTAAGGCGGTTTAAGCAAAGGCCGCGCGCAAAAATTTATCAGCATATGCGCCTATAACGGGGGCGCTCGAGGGAACGCGAGGCCACGCAATTTGCTCATTGCCGCTTAAGGGTTGCCTTAGGATTGGCCGCCGCGCGGCCGAGTCGTGTCAGTTTCTGACGCTACTCAGCATCTTTTGATGTGAATTTTGCCCTAACGGACGCGCGATCGCGTCTCGGACCCGCAAAAATCGAACATGGATGGAATATATTACGTTGGAAAAACGCTCATGGGTCACGCGGGGAACCAGAATTTATTACTTTGGGAAAAGGAGGACGGAATTTATTACTTAGCGAAAAAGAATTTACCACTTTGGGAAAAACCTCATGCGCGTGTGGAGGAGCAAAATTTATTACTTGATGAAATGATAGCAGAAAATTTATTACTTAATGAAAACCCATGGATCATGTGGAAGGGCAGAATTTATTAATTAAGGAAAATGGGGATCGGAATTTATTGATTTGAGAAAAGCGATTTATTGATTTGAGAAAAACCCTCATGGCCCATGAGGGAGAGCCGGAGAGAGTGGGGATTATTAATTTGGGAAAAGGTGATTTATTGATTTGGGAAAAGAAAATCGGGGATTATTAGAATGGGAAAAACTGATTATTAAAGGAAGAAAATAGTATTCGGGCTGATTATTGATTTGGGAAAAACCCTCATGGTTTATGAGGGGGAGGCCGGAGAGGCCAAAAATTTATTGATTTGAGAAAAGCGATTTATTGAAATGAGAAAAACCTCATGGTTTATGAGGGTTTAAGGAAGTTTAAGGTCGATTATTGACGAAGTCCCGCAAAAACCTACCAGTATATGCACTATAACGATGTGCTTGCGATGGCGCGTTAGCGCGGGCAGGGAAAGCCCTGCCTTGCGCATGAGCTTTTTCGCGTCCTCTCGCAGGGTGCAAGGGCTGGGCAACGAGGACGCGTCAGAAACTGACGCGTCCTGGGGCGCCTTGATTTTTTGCATTAAAGGATCCGCAGTCGGGGGATCGTGTTTCGGGCCCGTAAAAATTCGAACATGGCCGGGCATCCGCCCCAAATGGCAGGCGCGAAAGCGAAAGGTACTTTTCCGAGCTAAGGCGGTGAAGGACCTTCCTCGCGAAAAGGCGGCATTCCGTCGCTTGGCCGATTTGTGCGCGTTTTCAGCTCGTTGGGAGAAGCAGGAAGGCCAAAACAAGGCAAAAGGAAGGCCTTCCTAGAGGACTGATGAGAGCACCAATGGGGCAAGAAGAGCGCTCGTCGCCGAAGGGCGCTTACTCCGAGCAAGCTCGCGGGCGCTAATCTAGGTCTGACGTTTCTCGCGCCTCTTAAGAGCTCAGGCCAACCAGTTTAGCTATGAGGGCTGCCTCCTCTTCGATCCTTCCGACAGAGGTGTAGGCTCTTGCCTCCTCCACGGCTGCCCTAGACATGCGCTGCCTCCTCTCTTCGTCCTTCAGCAGCTCTCTCACGGCCCTTGAAGCGCCGATAACGTCTCCTTCCTTAACGCGCACCGCGTTCTTGAACGGATAACCCGGTATGTCCCATATGACTGGCACCGCCCCTTTGCACATGGCTTCAAGCGTCGAAAGGCTAAAGCCCTCTTCATGCGAAGGGAAGAAAAAGACCTTGCTCCTCGCCAGCGTCTCGTACTTCTTTTCGTCGCTTACGACGCCCAGGTACTCAACCCAATCGGGCATTGGAAGGCCCATTTTAGCTCCCATGACCACGACCTTGAGTTGTGGCAGCTCGCGCTTCAAAGCCTCGCACACCTCGACGAACTCGTGAAACCCCTTGAGCTTGCTCATCCTCCCAAGGAAGCAGACGTCGATATCTCTGGCAGCTTTTTTTCCCTCTTCGCATGGTATGTCGGCCCTGCTCTTTATGTAGGGGTGCTCCCTCGGCTCGCTTATGGGCATAGCCTCGTTGTAAAGCGTGTGCACGTTAGGCAGGTAGTGGGAAAGCCTCGCTGGCAGGTAAAAAATGTATGATGCCAGTCCGTATGACCATCCCAAGAACTTCACCCTCGCGTACAGCCTCTGCTTGTGGTGCATCATCACAAGAAGGGGGCGGCGCTTCGCCAGCGAGAAGCCAAGGGAGTAGAAGAAAGTGTTGAAGTAACTAACCGTGCAGATGACCGCGGCCGCGTTTGACTTTCTCCCGTCCGAGAAGCCCCTTAGGAAGGATGTAGGCTCAAGGCGAGAGCGCGGTTCGCGCTCCACGAGCTCTGCTTGTGGAAACATCTCATTTAGGAAGTCGTTCAGCAATTTCCGCTTGCCGACGAATGAAATGTGAATGCTCCTCCGCTGGAGCGCGCGCGCCAACTCCAGGTAGTGCTGCGTCCCTCCCGCTATGAGGTCCGTGCCCTCTAAATCAACGAAGACGAGGCTTTGTTCTTTCACGCGGAAATGGGCAAGGCACTTAAAAGCCCTCTGCCGCTTGGTTGTTGCTTTGGCCTGACTGAGTAGACGGAACAGCTGGGCACCTACACTCAAATCACCCTGCCTCATGGATGAAAAGGCCTTGCCCGGCCACCGCGTTCGGCATCCAAGGCACATGGTATCTCTACGGGTGCGTTGAGTTCTCCCTGAACCCCGCAAAGCGCGGCACCTCCATTGACCTCTTGGCGTGCTTCTCTTCAATTGCAATCCCTTTCCCATAACCCCCTTCGAGAGCCTCAAGGGCGCATCCACGGTCTCATAGGCCGCTTCTATTACGTGCTCTCCGTCCCTCAAGCGTGCCAGTTCTCGCGTTTTTGTTAGTTCGTGCTTCTAAGTCCACGCTTGAGCACGGCGGGGAGGCCTTGCACAAGACCCCCCACATCCACACCTCAGATCTCTCACCGAATCCGAACCCTTGCTCAAGGGCTCCCATGCTCGCGCGAGTCGGAGCCCATCTTCGGATGCCCTCTTAAGTACGATTGCCTTCTGTTCTCTGCTTTGGCGCCTCGCGTAATGCTCATCGATCTACCCCTTGAAAATGGCGAGCGCTTCACTTATCTCATCTGCCACTTCTGCGCAGAGCTCCGCTTTCCTCACCTAATGCGGCGTCGATCCCGATGGTTGATCACCTCTTACTAAGAGAGATCGCTTAATGTTCCCTTTGATCGGGTCACACAAGCGTGCCCGCTATTCTGAAAAGGCTAGGAACCCAAAGCCTTAAGTCTTTCTATCTCCCTAGCTCATGAGAATTCTCCTGGTGGGCGCTTCTGGCGCTTACAACCTTGAGGCGTTTTACATGGCCGCCCTGAGGAGGAAGGGGGTTGACTTTCTTTTTCTCGACCAGTACGAGGGCGTGACCAGAAGGATGGCCACTAGGCTCGCCTTCACGCGCCTTCCCATTAGGGGCCTTCTGTCCAAGTTCACGGTTAACAGGAAGTTGCCAGCAGTCGCCAAGGCGTTCTCCCCCGATGCGATACTGGTCTTCAAGGGCGAGCTCGTCGACAGAAAGGTCCTTAGGGACCTTTCCTCCTCCTACAGGCTTGCCCTTTTTTACCCAGACGCCTACAGCTTCCCCTCCCTCCTGAAGGAGCTAGATATGTTCAGCGTGGTTTTCACGTCAGCTAACCGCGTGGACTTTTACTTAAAGAGGGGGGCGAGGAGGGTGGTAACGGTCCCTTTTGCCTGCGATCCGTCCTTTCACAGGAAGATGAACGTCGAGAAGAGGTATCCCTCCTCGTTCATAGGCACCTTCTACCCCAACAGGTACATGACGCTTAGGAAGGTGAAGGGATTAACCATTTTTGGTTCAGTCTGGCCGCCCGGCATGGCGCGTCCCCCCCTCTTCGGAGAAGACTACGTGAGGGGGATTAACGAGACAGTCGTGAACGTGAACGTTCACCACCCCTCCGGCTTAGAGGCCGACGCGCCTAACATGAGGGTCTTCGAGGTGACAGGGTGCTCGGGCTTCCTGTTGACCGAGGAGATGCCCTCCCTTCGCTCTTACTTCCCCCAAGGGGTTGAGACCTACTCATCCAACAAGGAGCTGATCGAAAAGGTTGAGCAGTACAAGGATGATCCTGAGCTCGCGGAGGAGATGGGGATGAAGGCTGGGGAGAGGTGCCGCTCTGAGCACACATACGACAGGCGCGCTGAGGTGCTGCTCCGCGAGCTCTCCTAGGGCCGCTGCTCTGTTGAATAATTCTTGAACCACGCTTTTCCCTGTTTTTCGTTGTCTCTCTGCTTTTCACCCCTAGCTCTTGCGCAGCAGGTCATCGCATAGTAAGCCCAAGCCCTCTGCACCGCCCCTGTAATGAGCGTTTCCTGTTTCTCAGATATGGTATCCTCACCGAACGTGCTGAGAAGAAGCCCTCCGCAACCCAGCAGGTACCATATCCAGTTCGTCCCCTCTCCACCTCTTGTAGCGGAGTGAATGGTAATTCCTGACCTCGCCCCTTCTCCTCCTGCAGCAGCGGGAGGCATCCGTGGCCGCGTTTTCCCTTCACGGCGCTTTGTGCGCCTTTCAGCGAAGAGAAGACTGGGTTCATGCCGTAAGTTGCTGCCGTACAACCTCTTGATGGTCTTGCCCTCTTTTCGATCCCTGGCGACAATCTTTACTGCCACCCAGGGCTTCCAAGCGACCTCTTCCCTCTGCGTAAGCGTCAACGCCTGGTAGCTTCCTGTGCCTTATGTCAACGGTTATGGCCGAAACCACGTGCTTTTTCCGCCTTCCAGGCTTGCCGTACCTGAATGTGCCCTCCCGCGCTTCCCGTCTTGAGCTTAATGTCGTCTGCCGCCACTTCCATCTCCTTAACGCTGGGCAGCCTTACCTCGGGCATCATCTTGGATATCCTGCGGTAGGCGGTTGTGTAATCGTCAGTCCTGGGGATCTGGCGCAGGAGCTTAAGGGCGCGTGCTATTCCCTCCGGGCCGCGGTAATCCACCCACTGATGCCAGACTGCCTGCCACTCAATAAAGGAATCCGGGTAGAGGAAGGGCCTTCTCCTCTTGTTTTTGTTCGCTTTCCTAAGGTCCTTTTTCCAGCGCCTAAAGAGCGTGATGTCGAGTAGGAACTCTCCCCTTATGACGAGCTGCTCATTATACGCGCACCAATTACGTTTGGAGCTAGGCTTATTCTCTCTCTTCCCGGGAGCTATACCCAGCGGTTAGAGCTCTTGGTTGCCATAACCCTATGGCTGTAACCACAGATTATCCCATGTGATGAAAGTTCTCTTTGAAATCATGCAACAAAGCACATGCTAGAAAACCCTTAAATGCTCGCTCAATCTAGAGGTAACAATGGATAAACTTAACATAGCTCTGGTTGGGGTAGGCTACTGGGGAGCCAATTATATACGCGTGCTGAGGCAACTTAAGGACGTCAGGTTAACTTACATTTGCGATAAGGATCATAGCGCGCTCGAAAAGTATAGAGATGTGGCCGATCATGTCAAACTTACAGATGACATCCACGAGCTAGCTGAAGATGAAGGTTTGCAATTGGTGATAGTGGCCACCCCCGCCTCTACGCACTATGAAATAACCAAAGCTATGTTAGAGGCACGTAAACATGTGCTGGTCGAAAAACCGTTAACAATGAACTTTGGGGACGCGGTCAAATTAGCAAATTTAGCTAAAGAGATGGGAAGAACTCTTATGGTAGGTCACATTTATCGGTTCAATCAATCGGTAAATTATATTGAGAGCATGTTGAAGTCGGGAAGGTTAGGTGAACTTTTCTATGGCGTTGGGTTGAGGATGGGCTTAGGACCTATTAGGAGCGACGCTAGTTGCACGTGGGATCTGGCGACGCATGACATAGCGATGCTCGACTTCCTTTTGAATAAGATGCCCAGGCAGATTAGTGCCCATGGGTCTTCGTTTCTGCGGAAAGGCAGAGAAATATATGATTACGCTAGCGTCTTTCTGGATTACGAGGATGGTTTCCGGTTCAGTCTCACGGTTAGTTGGTACGCTCCAGAGAAGATACGTACGTGGTACTTGATGGGGTCTAAGGGAATGCTAAAGTTTGATGATAATAAGAATCCCCCCGTAACTATTTACGACAAAAGCGTGACGTTTACGCCTGCGAGTGAAAACGGCATGTCGAAGGCTGGCAATATTTTACCAAAGCAAGGTGATACGATCATGCCGTATATAGAGCAAAGCGAACCCCTAATGGCGGAGGTTAGACATTTTATAGAGTCTTCCAAGAATGGCAGTACCCCTCTAGCAGACGGCTGGCAGGGCGCAAGGGTTGTCCGGGTGTTAGAAGCTGTGGAGGAATCGATAAAGAACGATGGAAAGTTAATAAGTTTAAAAAATGAAGGAGATGCTGGGGCGTGAAACAACGCAGGAAAAGATGATTATACGAGGATGAGATCTTGAAAGACCTGTCTTTGGCTGGAAAAATCATTTTGGTTACGGGCAGTAGCAGAGGTATAGGAGCTGGAACGGCCATAAAGCTGGCTCAAGCTGGAGCGACCGTGGTCCTTAACTATAAGGATCCAGAAAGTTCAAATGAGGCCTCAGCGGTCATGTCAGCGATTAAGGACGCAGGCGGCAATGCGTATTTAATTAAGGCTGATGTATCGGTGGATTCTGAAGTTAAAAATATGATGGAAATAATTAAGGAACAATTTGGCAGACTCGATGTACTGGTAAATAATGCGGGCATTATTAGGGATCATACAATAGAGAATATGACGGAGCTCGAGTGGGATAGCGTGTTGGATGTCAATTTAAAGGGCATGTGGTTGTGCTCCAAATACGCTATTACGTTCTTTATGGAGAATCAGAGATATGGCAAAATTTTAAATATATCTTCCGTAGTAGGGCTTGGTGGAAACATGGGGCAGACAAACTATGCCGCGTCGAAGGCTGGCATTATAGGCTTAAGCAAGAGCTTGGCGAAGGAGGCGGCCAGATACGGCGTTTACGTCAACGTAGTTGTGCCCGGCTTTATAGACACGCAGCTCTATCAGGCGATTGCTGATAAATATAAAGAGAAGATACTGGAGAGAATTTTATTAAAGCGCGTGGGAAAAGTAGAAGAGGTCCCTAACGTAGTTCCTTTTCTTGCATCAGATATGTCTTCTTATATAGACGGCGCCACCATAGTGGTTGATGGGGGGTACTCGCTATGAGCTCTAAGAGGAGTAGCCTGCGGTTACCAGAGAGCGCAGACATAGGGGAGCACTCGTCAATAGGTGAAAACACTGTAATAGAAGACGACGTCAAAATCGGCGATTACGTAAGTATTGGGCATAATTGCGTGATTCTAAAGGGCACGGTAATAGGTAGCGGGACAAAGATTGGCCACTGCACGGTATTAGGCCAACAACCGCTAAGAAGCCCAATTAGCACGCGCAAAGCTACCGAACAACCTCCGTTGATAATTGGTGAAGACTGCGTTATTGGGTCCAATGTTTGCATTTCCGCTGGGACTAGGCTTAGCAAGGGGGTCCTGATAGGCGATCATGCGTCTATCAGAGAGGGGAATACCATTGGAGAACGTACGATAATAGGGAAAGGAGTTACCGTGGAATATGACACGAAGATCGGTTCTAATTGTAAGATTATGACTTCCTGTTATGTCACTGGGAACATGGTCATCGGGGATCATGTTTTTCTTGGCCCGATGGTGAGCACGACTAACGATAAGTACATGGATGCAAAAAGCGTAGAGCTTAGAGGGCCTACAATCGATGACTATGCGCTCGTGGGATCGAATGCCACACTGTTACCTGGCGTGAAAATAGGTAAATACGCGGTTATCGGCGCGGGCTCCGTGGTCACAAAAGATATCCCACCCCATTCCTTAGCGGTGGGCGTGCCAGCGAAGGTTATCAGGCAGGTGTTAGAAGGTTATCCGTTGGCGGGGGAACAGCCATGAGCAACGAAGCAATCAAGATCCCACTGGTAGATTTAGTGAAGCAGTATCATTCCATTAAGAAAGAAATAGATGAGGCTATATCCGGTGTGCTAAATAGCGGATCCTTTATTCAGGGTGCAAATGTAAGACAATTTGAACAAGAATTCGCTTCGTACATTGGGGTTAAGCATGGAATCGGAGTTGGCAACGGGACGGACGCGCTTCGTTTGGCGCTGGAAGCGCTGGGGATTCGTGCCGGAGATGAGGTTATAACCGTTTCCTTCACGTTCACCTCTTCGGTCGATTGCGTTGTTCATAGAGGTGGGGTGCCTGTCTTTGCCGATATAAACCCAAGCACGTATACAATGGACGTAGATGCCGTCAAAAGCTTGATCACTGAGAAAACGAAGGCAATAATTGCGGTGCACCTTTACGGCAATCCCGTTGACCTTAAGCCCCTTCTAGAAATTTCCGAAAAACACGGCCTGTACCTGATGGAAGATGCAGCACAAGCTCACGGCGCCAAATATAACAACAGAATGATTGGCAGCTTTGGTCACGTCAGCTGCTTCAGCTTCTACCCCAGCAAAAATCTCGGCGCTTACGGCGATGCCGGGTTCGTCGCCACCAACGACGAAGAGCTAGCCCATAGGGTTAGAATGCTAAGAGAATACGGTCAAAGAGAAAAGTACTTTTACGAGACTTTAGGTTATAATAGCAGACTTGATGAAATACAGGCGGCGGTACTCCGGGTAAAATTAAAACATCTCGATAAATGGAATGAGGCAAGGAGAAGTAACGCGAAGTTGTACTCGGAATACCTCAGTAAGCTTAGTGATGCAGGTAAGATTATTTTGCCAAGCGAGACGAAAGGGGCATATCACGTATATCACGTGTACGGTATACGGGCCAAAAAGAGGGACGAGCTAAAATCGCACCTCTTAAAGAACGGTATACAGACTGGGATACATTATCCCGTTCCCGTTCACCTTCAACAATCGTACAAGCGCGTGCCCTTCCGCAGTGGAAAACTTCTTAACACGGAGTTAGCGGCGGAACAGGAACTTTCGCTTCCAATGTTCCCGGAACTAAGCGGATCGGAAATTGATTTGATCTCGCGGAAAATCGCTGAGTTTATGAGCTCTCAGTAACAGATAGAATTGACAGAGTACCGCCATGTGCACGGGCACGGAGGGAGAGCCAGAGCTCGTGTGGGTGATCCGCGTGATCCTCTCTGGGGACGATTACACGGCCGCTTGGCGCGGGATATCAGAGATGATACCGAAATAAAACTGCCAAGCGCCATGGACATAGAGGTAGTGGCAGACGGCACCGGGCTCGAGACCGGAAGCGCTGGCGAGCTACCCGCTGGGCCGTGGAGGGCTTCCTCCCAGGAAGCTCGGCGATGATACTGTCGCTAAGAAGCCGCAAGCGCTCGTCGCCGGGGCGGTGCAGGAGGCTTGGGCCCACGACACCATGGCCTGCTACGCAAGAGCTAGGGATGAAAAGCAGAGAGGCAAGGGGAAACAGGGGAAAAGCACGGCCCAGGAGTTATTCAACGATACAAGGGCCGCAAAAGGTTTATCAGCTCCCGCCCCCAAGTCCCCATGCGCCGCCTTGCCCTCCTATCGATATCCCTCCTGCTGGCCGCCGCTTTCTCTTCATGCGTCGCGGCCTACTTCTACGCCGTGACCCCTTCCCTGGCGCCACCGACTCGCCTTGCCCTTAACTCCACATCCGTTTCGCCGCCACCTCTCTCCCCGCGTTTCAAGGTCGGCGTCCTCTCATTCCTCTCGAACTCAACGACCGACGCGCTCATCACGCCTTCCTCACCCCCTTCCCCCTGGTCCCCTCGGGCGCCGTTTTGCCAAGCGCCGAGAACGTCACCATATCCCTCTCACGGGGAACGCTCCGCCTCTGGAACCTCTCGGTTTCCCCAGATATGGTCAACGGGAGCCGCCTCTACCTCACAGTTGCTCCCTCTTCCTCAGGAAACGTCCTAGTCCTCCCCAACGGCGAGTCCGCCAATGTCTCAAGCTCTCTAACGATGACCTTCGAGAGGGAGGGAAGGGGGTTCAAGGCCTTCCTTGGAAACGCCTCGCTCTTCTCGGTGCAGGGGGAGGTCGCCTTCAGCCCACAAATACGCGTCCAGGCTGAGAAGGGGGCCTCGGTCCTCCTTCGCGTCAACTACGTGAGCGCGTCCTCTACCACCTTCATGTTGAGCTGATCGTGAACTTCCAGCTCCGCGACCGTCACGCTTTGCAGGGCTTGCCTGCCCGCGGATAGGGCTGCACCCTCGGATCCCTCCACGTCCATTTTCAGGGCTGATGGCTTAATTCCCCTTTTCTCTAATTCGTCCAGCGTGGTGCTGTTGACCTGTTTCCCCGTGGTGCCTATACGTGACATCACTTGTTCATCGGATATGCGAAGGGTTAACCCGGCTTCAGACCAAAGCGCTTTTTCAATTACTAGGACGTTGTTGGCATCGTTGAGCTCGATGTTCTTTTTTAGCATTATGGCGTTGTGGGGCTCTGGCTCGATCGCGACCACGGTGCCGCTTTTCCCAACAAGCCTCGATGCAAGCAAAGCAAAGGTGCCGATGTTCGCGCCCGCGTCCACCACGACACCTCCTTGCGCAAGCCTTCTAGCAGCTCGCGATAGCTGTTCAAGAGGATCACCTGGTAAAAGGCAGCGTAATCCCCCCTCCTTTCCAGAGCGAAGGTCACGTCGAGCCCAAGATAAGGCCTTGCGCTGGCCAGCATAGTTGGGATTGTATGTCGGTAGCATATATACATAGCGTACGTCATTCCCACATAAGCAAGTTCCTAGCGCTAGTACTAACGCTTTTCGCCGGCGCAGCGGTATATGAGAAGATGTAGCGGCTTTGGGTCGGCGCACACACCCCGCTCAAAACATAACTTGATGTACGACCAACTGAAAACTTAAGAGCTCCTACGCTTAGACCCCATGAGGTTCCTTATAAGCGGAGGCGCTGGCTTCTTGGGCTCTCACCTCGTCTCGTCTCTCTTTCCCGAGCACGACGTTACGGTTATCGACGACTTCTCGACGGTCAAGTACCTTTCCCTTCCCCGGGGGGTGAAGGTGGTGAAGGGAAGGGCGGAGGAGTTCAGCACGGCGGAGAGGTTCGACTACGTGGTCCACCTGGCCGCGAGGCCGTCTCCCGAGGACTACGTGGCTCACCCCGTGGAGACCGCTCTCTCGAACTCGCTTGGCACCTACAACATGCTCGAGATAGCTAGGAAGAGCGACGCTGTCTTTCACTATACCTCCTCCTCGGAGGTCTACGGGCACGCCGAGGTCATCCCGACACCGGAGGACTACTGGGGAAAGGTCAACCCAAACGGGGTCAGGAGCTGCTACGACGAGGGGAAGAGGTTCTCGGAGGCCCTGGCCTTTTCTTATAGCAGGGAGTACGGGCTCGACGTCAGGGTGCAGCGCCCCTTCAACGTCTACGGCCCTAGGCTCAGGGAGGACGGCTCGTACGGCAGGGTGATATCGAGGTTCATCTACCAGGCCCTCACGGGAAAGGATTTAACGGTATTCGGGGACGGCTCGCAGACGAGGGCCTTCCTCTACGTAGATGATTGGGTGAGGGCAACGCGCCTCATCCTCTTCTCGGAAAAAGCGAAGGGGGAGGTCTTCAACGTGGGCTCCTCGGAGGAGGTGAGGGTTATAGACCTGGCGAGGAAGGTGATCGAGCTGACGGGCAGCCCCTCCAAGGTGGTCTTCATGCCGCCGAGGCCCGACGACCCCCCAAGGAGAGCGGCGGACACTAGGAAGATAAGGGAGAGGCTCGGGTGGGAGCCTTCCGTGGGCCTCGAGGAGGGGCTCGGGAAAACGATTGAGTGGCTGAGGGGTGAGCTGAAACGAGCGAGAGGATCGGGATCGTCGGCCTTGGCGTCGTCGGCCTCGTCACTGGGGCAGTGCTTGCCGAGCAGGGGCACGAGGTGGTGGGGGTTGACGTGGATGAGAAGAAGGTGGCGATGCTTCAGCACGGGAAAATCCCGTACGAGCCCGGGCTTGGGGAGCTCATAAAAAGAAGCTCTGACAGGCTCTCCTTCTCGACGGACTACTCCTCCCTTTCGGGCGCCGAGTTCGCTTTCATAACAGTCTCGACCCCAACGGTCAACGGAAAGATATACCTGGGGCACGTGCTTGATGCTGCCTCCTCGCTTTCCTCCGTCGTAGGCAAGGGGACTAAGGTGGTGATAAAGAGCACCGTCGTGCCGGGGACCAATGCTAAGGTAAGGGAGGCGCTGGGAGGAAGGGTTCCCGTCCTCTCAAACCCAGAGTTCCTGAGGGAGGGAAGCGCGGTCAAGGACACGAGGTCGCCCGAGAGGGTTGTCATAGGCTCTCTGGAAAAGGATGCGGAGGCCGCCTCAGCCCTTGAGGAGCTGTGGTCCTTCACGCGTGCCCCCGTCCTGAGGGTGAGGCCCGAGGAGGCCGAGATGATAAAGTACGCGGCCAACTCCTTCCTCGCTTTAAAGGTCTCCTTCATAAACGAGGTCGCGAACCTCTGCGAGAGCCTTGAGGACTGCGACGTGGAGGTAGTGGCCAAGGCGATAGGGATGGACAGCAGGATATCCCCCCACTTCCTCAGGGCGGGGATAGGCTGGGGAGGCTCATGCTTCCCAAAGGACACGGCTGCTTTCGCCGCCTTCGCGAGGGAGAAAGGCGAAACGCTGAGAACCGTTGAGGCGGCCATGGCCGTGAACGAGGAAAGGGCGGGGAGGGCGGTTGAGGCGCTGAAGGAGATGATGAGAGGGCTGAAGGGGAGAAGGGTGTGCGTGCTTGGCGTTGCCTTCAAGCCGGACACCGACGACACCAGGGAGAGCGCGGCCCTCAAGGTGATAAGGTTGCTGAAGGAGGAAGGGGCGGAGGTGCGCGCCTATGACCCCAAGGCCAAAACCGACTTGGTACCAATGGCAGAGAGGGACGAGTGCGTGAGGTGGGCCGAGGGCGTGGTCATAGCTACTGAGTGGAACGAGTTCAAGGGGATGGAGGAGGAGCTGAAGGACAAGTACGTGATGGACGGGAGGAGGGTTCTTGATCCCCGCAGGATGCCGCTGGGAAAGTACAGGGCCGTGGGGCTCTCAGCCAAGCGCGGAGACAGCCCAGCTGGGAGGCGAGCGAAACGGCAAGCCCTCACGCAGTGATAACCGCCGCGGGGCTGGGAACGCGCATGCTCCCTGCCTCAAAGGAGATACCAAAGGAGATGTTCCCCTTCCTCGTCAGCGGGGAGCTCAAGCCCGTCATACAGGTGGTCTTTGAGCAGGCCTATCAGGCGGGGATAAGGGACTTCGTTTTCGTCGTCGGAAGGGGGAAGAGGGTCATAGAGGACCACTTCACGCCGGACAAGGACTTTTTGGCCTACCTCAGGCAGAAGGGCAAGGGAAAGCAGGCGGACTCGCTCGATCATTTTTACGCCATGGTAGACGACAGCACAATCGCCTTCGTTAACCAGCCAGAGCCCAAGGGATTCGGCGACGCCGTTCTCAGGGCAAGGCCCTTCGTCTCGGACGACCTCTACGTCATCGGCGCAGATACTGTACTCGAGGGCTTTTCGATCGGGGGCATGCCCGTTAACTCCCTTGGCGTAACAGAGGTGGAAGATCCCCGCCAGTACGGGGTTGTGGAGATCGGAAGCGGAGGAGCGGTGCTTTCCATCGAGGAGAAGCCCGAAAGGCCCAAGTCAAACCTTGCGGTAGTTCCCTACTACAGGTTCGACGAGGAGATATTTGACGCGCTTGAAGAAGTAGAGGAGAGGAGCAGAAGAGGAGAAGAGGTCCAGCTGACAGATGCCATAAGGCTTGAGATCGAAAGGGGGAAGGTCTTCAGGGCGATTAAGGCAGAAAAGGCCTATGATGCGGGCAGTCCCGAGAAATACTTGGACGCCATGAGGAAGCTCGGCGTGCGACGCGGTCCTGACGCCAGGAAAAAAAGCATAATGGCGTACATATCGGCGGTTAGCTGATCGCTATGCTTAGTATGAGCGTCTCTTTTTGGCCAGCGAGGGCTTGGCAGAAGGCTACTTGAGTAATTTGGCAGCGTTGTGAGGGCGTTGCCGCGTGCAGATCATCATCCTGACTAGACTTTGGCTTTTGGTGCCGCTACAGCCATCTCCATCGCCTAGCCAAGGCCTCTGGACGCCGCCTCGCTGGAATCGCGTGAGGCCGAGCACCGCTCTCCTTCTTGGCCGCTTTTCTTCTTCTTTCTACAAGCGCGATGCCGTGATGATTTATCGAGCTACTTCTTTGCCGCTTCAGCTGGCGGCTGGCTCTGCTGTTCGGAAGGGGGTGCCACCGAGAAAGGGAGCGGGGGCGCTAGGGGGCAATTGTTCCACCATAACGGTCATCATGTTGGCGATCGCGTCCTTGGGAACGAATTTGAGGGCCAGTAATACCATATCAGAGTTTCGCCGATTTTTTCGGTAGCTTGTTTATCTCATCGTCATAGATCTTGTTGTGCGCCTTAATTTCCCTCAACTGCCTTATTTCGTTGAGGAGGGCCTGTGCCTTCCTCCTAGCCGGCGCGAGTGAGTAGATCGCGTCGGCCGCCCACTTAACGAACTCATCCGGACTGTTGAACCCTTTGCGGACTCTCTCGATGTCTTTGGACGATTTCCTGATCTGCAGGGCGAACATCGCGGCCCTCTTCTCCAGTTCTTGGGTGGCGTCCTCCTACCACGTGACGTTGGCTATCACGGACGCCATTAAAGGAGAGCCCGCCGGCGGCGCAGACACGGAGTTGAGGTCCTTTTCGATGTCTCTCCTCCACTTTTCTTCACCCTTTCTCAGTTCATCATCCGCTTCCTCATTTTCCCCTCGGCCTTGCCGTGGATGACTCCCTCCTCTTCCAGCTCCTTGGCGCCCGTTAGCTTTTCTGGGATCATCTTACATCCCCTGCTAGGCTGTCGCCTAGTCGTCCGCAGAAGGGATCACGCGCAGGAGCTTTAGGCAGCCTACCTCCAAGCGGCGGTAACCACCCACCGCACACGGCCTGCTACTTGATAAAGGAGCCTGTAGAGGAAGGGGCTTCCTTCCCCTCTTGTTCTTGTTGGCTTTTCTGAGATCCTTTTTCCAGCGCCTAAAGGTCCTGATGTCGAGGAGGAACTCGCCCCTGATTACCAGCTCTTCGTTGTACCTGCGCCAATCACGTTTAGGGCTAGGCTTATCTCCCTTGCCTGCAGACTTATGCCAGTGGCTAGAGCTCTTGGCTTTAATCACTGCTTATCCGCTGTCCTGAAAGTTCTCTGGGGATTTATGCAACAAACCAGCCTCCTCTGCTTTACCGAATAACGCTCATGAAGATCATTCCAAAGTCCTCACTTCATGAAGAGAGCCGACGGGAGATGCCGGAATTCCCTCATGAAGTTCGCTTTGCCGTGAAATTCATGAGCGAATTTATGAGCATCTTTGGAGTTATTCAGCAAAGCAGTCTCCTCAAGTCAATGTAATTTGCAGGGCAAGGCCTCTGGCTCGCTGGTTCGGCATCGGCATTATGCTTAATAAATCAATGCTATGAAGGTTGCTTATGTTTCGTCCCTCGATTTCGGTAATAGTTACTGCTCATAAGGAAAGCGCGCTGACAAAATTGGCTATAAGTTCCGCATTAAATCAGACCTTGGACAGGGGTATGTACGAAATAATAGTCGTGTCGAACGTTAACGTCCCAGAAATGACCGGCATAAGCATATTGAGGTCCAGCGACAAATGGGTGGGGCCTAAAATGGCAGAGGGGGTGAGGGCGGCCCGGGGCGATGTAATCGCTTTCCTCGATTATGACGATCTGTTTTATCCTAACAAGCTTGAGCATGTCCTGCATCATTTTAGCTTTGACAAGGATCTCGTGTTTTACTGGAACAAGCAGACGTTTATTAACGAATATGGTTCAGAAGTCGTGATGAAGGGTCTGCGCGGTTCATTCAGAAGGCGTTTGATAAATTTATCGGCAGCTGAACCTGAAACGTACAGCCTGCTGCGTATGGCCACCTTTAATGCGAGCTCCATGAGCGTAAGGAAGGAAGTTATTGCGAGATATTTGTCGAAGTTGCAAGAGGTCAGGGTATCTGGCGACTCGCCGGCGTTAATAGCGGCGGTCTTGAGTGGAGGCCATGCCTTAATCGATGATGTACCTTTGACGAAGTACAGACTCCATCCATATGCGACTGACCCCGAAATTTATAAGTCGTATATGCATGATTATGCAATATTTGTACAGTGGTTGGAGGAGCAAGGAAATAGCATTATCTCTAAATATCTAAAAAATTACTATAACTACTTATATGCATGGAGTGAATTGCATCATCAATTGTATTCAAAAACGAGGAATAAGGTTAGGGCTACCCGTGCCCTCATAGATTGCATCCGGTACGGAGGGGGCGCTACGGAGAGCAGTAAGGCCCTGGCCGTGTGGGCCTTAACTCTTCTCGACCCTGTTGCATCGCTTACCATTTATCACAGACTGGGAGGAGGCAGGGTCCGTGCTTGAACTAGGGGTAGTTCAGGAGCGGCTGGGCATCCATCATCGGCTTAAGCTAACCCTTCCCCGCACGGGGTCGTTGGTTTCAGTACGCCGCGGAATCCACGAGGCACCTCAGGCTCGCGGTATCAGCGTGAGCGACTGGCCTAAAGTTCACGCCCACGCGTGGGTCCATATCCTCTAGCTCAAGGGCTACATTTGCAATAGGTAATGATGTCACAGCAATAAGCAACGGAATTGCATTCGATCACGCTTAACCCCCATTTACCAATAGCGTGGCGCTCTATTACGCTACGGCATCTCAACGAACGCTTGAGGCGCTCGGAGAGAATGTCGTGATCCACAGCGCCCCTTGGAATTCGAGTGAATCGCGCCTGATGCGCAAGTTTCGATTGCGAACTTTGAAAAACTGGTTGCGGTAATGCATGACAGCTTTTTTAAACGAAGCAGTCGTGCTTGGCTAGGCAAATGTTTCTGAGGAGAGCTGGGGAATGGGATTTCAAAGCGCAATCGCCAAATGCCGTTTTTGTTTCAGTAGCAGGTGCAGGCTGGCTTTCCGTTTTTAAAGGATCGATCTCGCGCTTTAAAGTCGTGTCCAGCGATCCCGATTGGATGAAATGCCATCCTTATCCGCGCGGGATCATCTGAAAACACCCCCAACGAACCGCTAGGACTCAAAATCATTGAAATCTCTGTTGTTCTTGCTAAACAGAGCTGCGTCTTCCATGTCAGGGACTCTAGTCCAAAATTGGGAATGCGGTTGAAGGTCATAACGCTAAGGTCGTAACGCTTTGGACGAGTGATACCCTATGCAAGTCCCGGATTACAGTGGGTCTCCCAACTCTGTTATGGTTTGTGGGGCGTCTGGATAACGCTCGGTCGTTTTAGGCATGGTATCTGTTGTTTGCCAAATGCCTGCGAGCTGCAAGGGCATTGCGTGAGTATTGCACCTTAAGGGTGGGATACATGGAAGCCTGAATGCGAGGCGGGGTTCCGTTGGCAAGCTCGAGTTGGCGCAGGAAATCCGCAGGCGAGTTGGCTGGGCATTTTAACGCCTTAACCTCAGAACGGGCTCTCCGGTCAAATATCAATTAAAGATTGATGCGTAGTTTAGGCACGCTTTGTTGTATGATTTCAATGAGAACTTTCGGCACATGGAATAAGCGGTGGTTAGAGCTCTCGGTGCGCATAACCTTGTGGCTCTAACCACTGCTAATTCTCTCCCCTGAAACTTCTCTATGGAATTACGCAACAATCCAGTTTAGGCAAAAAGCCTTATATAGCGTGCTTTCGGTTGGCCTATAATGAGTAAATGGCATGGCACGCGCCTGCGGCGGATTTCTTCCGCTTTCAGTCCTTATCTGCGCGACCCGTACCTCGTAGCACTATCGCTGCTCTTTCTGGCTTTTTCGATCTACTGGAGCCGCGTCTCCCTCCTCAAGTATTATTCGCTGAACGCCACGGTGTGGGATCTTGGGGTCGCCATGGATGTCGCGTGGTTCTTCATACGCGATCCTTTAAGTTTGTACGGGCTGGTCTCTCATCCCGTTCTTTGGCTCATTTTTCCTATTTTCTTGCCTCGCAGCTTTCCCATTATACTCATTTCCCAAGACGTTTGGATAAGTTCGGCAGCTTTCGCCATATACGGCGTGGCCAAGCACGAGCTGAAGAGCCGTCCGGCCTCCCTTATGATGTCGGCCTCGTACTTACTGTTTCCTATGCTCGCCGGTAGCTACTGGTTCGACTTCCACTATCAGACCCTGTTCATCCCCTTCTTCACCTTCGGGTACCTGTTCTACCTGAAAAGGCACTTCGCGGTTTCGCTGGTCCTTTTATTGCTGGCTGGCTTCTCGACTTTTCCGTACTTCCCGCTTATAGCGCTCTTCGCAGGGGTCCTGGTGGCAGAGCAGCTTTATCGCAGACTGCTCGGAAACGTTTACGACGCGTCCTCGCTGAGGTTCTCGCTGACGTTATTGCTGATTCTCCTAATATACGGGGGTTATTTCATTATCTTCTGGTATGGCGGAAGGCCCTTGGGGTTCCTCGATCTTATGATGGGCAGTGCCCACGCGGTTTCCGTTCTCAGCTCCTCTTACGCGGCGATAACGCCATTCACAAATATAGACTACAAAATATTTGCCTTGTTGCTGATATTCTTCCCCCTTCTGGGGCTTCCTCTTCTATCCAAGAGGTTTCTTCCCATGCTTCTTCCCTACGTCTACCTGACGATCTATGCCAACTCTTGGGTATATGAGTTTCCCATGTTTTTCTTTCTGCAGTACGGTGCCCTCATAATCCCCTTCCTATATCTAGGGGCTATCGACGCGCTGGGCTCGACCTTCAAGCGGGAATTGCCTGCTTTCGAGCGTTCATGGAAGGGCATTATGAGGACCCTCAGGGATAACCGCGTCAAGTTCGCGGGGGTCTCGCTTATCCTTGTGGCGCTTGAGGCCTCGGTGTACTCGCCCATGGGGCCGTTTAACAACAAGTACACCCAAGCCTACTTCGACGTCCCCCTAAGAACGGACGTGAACTGGGCTAGGTTCAACGCGCTGGAAAAGGTAGTAGCGATGATGCCTCCTAACGACCCAAGCTTCATCACCGGAAATGGCATCCCTGAGGTCTTTCCGCGGCCACCGCTTTACGGGAAGCCCCAAGAGGTTGACTCCTTCAAGAACAGCTTCATCGAGGTTAATGGCGAAGTCGAGATATGGAGCTTTGCCGCTAAAAAGTACGTTTCCCTCGACTACGCGCTCTTCGACTTTGCGTCGCCATGGTTCACAGGAAACGCCGGGGCTCCCGGGGCCACTAACCCCTGTGCCGTCGCCAACGCCTTTTACGGCTCTGGTGACTACGGCATAGTTGCTTACGCTGATGGAGTTTTTCTCCTGAAAAAAGGGTACGCGGGGCCCATCGTTTATTACTTGCCCTTCGAACAATACTTCTCGCCTTCCTACTTCAGCCTCGAATCAGGGCCGATCTACCGCATGCGCAACGGCACGATAGTTTCTGTCAACGTGAACAAGTCAAACATCAACCAGTGGGCCCAGCTTTGGGGCGGCCCAAACTCAGGTTTGGGCCCGGGCAAGTACAACGTCACGTTCGAGCTCAAGACCAGCGACACCAGCGCGAACAACACTGCCTGGCTGCGGGTATTTTCAAGCCAAGGCAACTTGGCCTACTTGGGCATCAACGGCAGTGACTTCCCGAGGGCAAACGCGTGGACGAACTTCACGGTCACCGTAACTCTGAACGACTTCCAAGGTGCGGTTTGCTACCAAGGCTACTCTCAAAACTGGAAGGGGGAGCTGGCCTTCAACGGCGTCTACGTGAAGGAAATAGCGGAGCCTAAAAGCAAGTTATGATAGCGCTTTCTCGTTGTGAGCTGGCCGCTTAGAGCTACGTCGCATCTCTCGAAACAAGCGTTTCTCGGCGTGGGCACGCGAAATGATGGATGGTCTTCGATTGACGGCTTCTGGATTCGGCGCGAAGGCGGCTTTACACACGTATCACTTGGTTGCGTCTGCGCCTTGAGCTCCCTGTTTTTCGCGCCCAACTTGAAGGCCGAAAGCAATGCCTGCTTACGCGCTACAGGCAAGCTTTGAGATGGCCTTTAGAGATCTTCGACGGTGCCGTCCTTAAGTGTTATATGTGTCCTCTAAAGCAAATGTGCGTTTTGGCCCGATGGGCCGTGCATATGGCTCTTTTGTGCTTTCAAGTTACCTTTGAGAATCGCCATTACGATTTTTACCATCGGGGCCTTGAAGGTCTTCGGCTTTACAAGGCCTGCAATCGCTTTTCCGATTGTTCGATTCTCGCCGCGGCTCCCAAGGTACGGGAGCACCTTGAAGATTTCCCCATCAATTAATCCTTGCGTAATTTCAAAGAGAGCTTTCGGGGCGGAAAACAAGTAATTAGGGCTATAAAGCAAAAAAGCAAGAGCAACAGTCACCGCAATAAAAATAGCAAGAAGCGAAATAAATGGTGAACATAATCGTCGTGATCAGGAGTGACCATAAGACTTTATCAGGCCGCTTCACGCCCCTTACGCATGCCCCCTTGGGGAAAGGCGTTGCCCAGCCAAATAACCTCAATTGACCTAAGCCTAATCGCGTAGTTTCGTAACCCGTTTTTGCTTAAGTTGGTTTCCGAATTATGAACGCCCAACAAGGTTGACAACTGGCCCTAGCTTGGGTTTCGATGCGTTCCGATCTTTTGTGATTGACGCGATGGAAATCTTCCTAAAAAAGCTTATCTTTCCTCCTTTCCGTGTCTTATGCGCGTTTCCTCGGTCCTCGCCGTCATAGTCGCCCTTCTCCTGGCCCTCGCGGTTTCCTACGGCCTCTCCTACCGCGCCTACTCCTCACTGCCTTCGCGCTCCAACGCCACGGCTGTTCCGCTTTCCTCTTTTTCCGTGTCCCCGTCCCGGTTTTCCGGTTACTACGACCACGGCATCCTCTCCTTCATCTCGGAATCCGCGAGCGATATCTCGATCTCCCCCTCCAATTCCACCTCTTCCCCCTCTCTCCTTCCTTCCTCCTCTTCCCCTTCCTCCTACTTCTCCAACATCACCTTCTCCCTCTACTGGGGCTACCTCTTCCGCTGGAACTTCTCTGTGTCCCCAGGCTACGTCAACGGCTCCCGCCTTTATCTCTGCGTGGTCCCCGCGTCCAATCTCCCCTCAGAGAACGCCTCCCTCCTCTACGGCGGGAAGAGGCTTTCTGCCAATCTCTCCGGCTCCCTCACCCTCCTCTTCTCCTCAACTCCCTCCTCCACATCGGTTCTCCTTGATGGCAACGAAACCCTCCTTACCCTTAAGGCTCCCCTCTCCCCTTCCCCCCAGATAAACGTGAGCGCCGACAGGGGAGCCCTCGTCCTGCTCCATGTCAACTACGTCACCCTCTCCTACGCAAAGAGCTTTCAGGAGCAGAGGGCAAGCACCGCCCGCTCTTCCTTCCTTTACTCCTTCATCCCCTCCCTCGCCGTTTTCGAGGCCGTTGCGGTCGAGAGGAAGAGGGCTTACTTGGTTTCCCGCTCCGCTCTCCTCTTCGCCGAGAGAAGGCTCCTCCTCCCCCTGTCCGTCCTCTTCCTGGCGTCCGGAGGTGCGGCCAGCTACTTCTTGCTCAAAGGGCTTTCAACGCCGGCGAACGACGCGGCCCTCGTGGCGTACTTCTCTCTAGTGGCTGCCGTCGCCCTCGAGCTGCACAGCGTTTACAGGTCGGAAAGGAAAGGGGAACAGAAGGTAGAGGAAGGCGCCACCAGAAATAACTCGCCAAAGCGACGGGTCGTCCAAAATGCCATCGAATCGAGTGAATGGTGGCCTACAAAACGCGAAGTGCCAAAAAAGCATAGGGGAGCCTAGAAGGTCCGCGCTCGCCTTGAACGACTCGTTGGTTAGCTGGCCGCTGCGGCGATCTGCGAGTTTTTAGGCTAATCATCTCGCCTTTGTTTTCTCATAACTTGCCTTCTTGTGCGCTGCGTGGATGTTGTTTTCCTGCGCTCTTTGATGATCAGTTCGCTCCAGAGAATGGCTCCGTTTACCGCGCCTTCAGCAGGGGAGCAGACTACTACCACAACGAGAGGGCCCTGATAGACGAGGGCGGGCTTCCCCTTGGCGAGACCAGGCGCCCTTCCTACCTGATAGGCGGTAAATCGTTCAGGAGGTGGCTTCGCTTCATGGCAAAGGCCCGCACGGACTTCAACAGCAGCTCCATCGCTATCCGCAGGTCCCTTCTCGAGGGCAGGGAGGGCATGCTCTCTTCCCTTTCCCTAACGGTCGACTCGTTCTTTTTCGCCCTTTCCCTCGCGAGCGAGGGCTCTGTCTTCTTGGACGGCAGGCCCCTAACTTTTTACAGGGTCCATCCCGGCCAGCACGACGTGGCCTTTGGCGATCCAACGGCCTTCGCAAGAGCGCAGGAGCGCGCCGCAAAGGTCCACCTGAGGGACTACGAGGTCATGTTTGCCCTCGTGAAGGGGACTCCCTATGAGTCCTACTTCAAGCACCTGATGGAGGATAGCCGGCTGATTGCTGGGCTGTACGGGGACGAGGTGCTGCCGGCAGGGTTCTTTCGCGACCTTCCCTTTCTTTTCTACGTTCCCCCAAAGGGGAGCTTCTGTTCAGGCTTTACGCGCCGCTGAGGGCAGAGCTTCCCGCTAGGTTGAAGCGCGCGCTCTTTGCGTGGTCGTACCGCGAGCTGTCGCTCAGGGAGCGCAGAGGGATGGCTTGGCCTAGCCCTAGCGTGCGCGAAAAATGGAGGTCCAAGGAGGGCGCACTCGGCTTTCTAACGTTTTACAGAAACACTTAAATTCGCTAGCCTTATGAATTAAAATGAACAAGAACGTAAGGAAGGGCATTTCCCCCATAATAGCAACTGTGCTCCTGATTGCCATAACCATAGCTGCCGGCTTGGCTATCTATGGATGGGTATCAGGTCTCATAGGAGCTGGCACGAGCTCGAGGGTCACGGGCGCGACGCCCCTCTCGATTACGGTGGTTAACGCGGCGTATAACGCTGCAAGCAGTGGGCAGGATAGTGTGGTGTTAACGATAACGAACGGCGGAAGCCATGACGTAACCCTTCAGAATACGAATATAGAGATCGTGAGTTCAAGCGGAAACGCCGTTAGTACCGCATCTATAACCTTTGGATCCTCATCAACGGGCTCTCATTCAGTCACCATTAGCGCTGGGTCCACTACCACCGTAACTGTTACCTTTCAAGGCGGTACAGGGACCTACACTCTTTCGATCGTGGGAGCAACGGATGCTGCCGGTAATACGGTCATAGCTAACTCCGTAAGCTTCAACATTCAATAGATAAATGGAAATGTTGCATTTTTTATTTGATTTGCGCTAAAAGCGTGCCCTATCTTGAAAGCTTGAAGCCAAATAACATCCTTATCTGCGACTTTTCTGCGACAGACGGCTTATTCGGATTCAGGATCTGTTTGATGCCGGCTTAATCCCGAACTCTGAACTGGGACTTCGCAATTTCGAACCACGCGTTTATGTAGCGATTTTCCAGGGCATCAACTTTAGAGCTGTCTCGTTCTGGCTTTATCTTTTCTGCCTCGTGTTATAATCTTGGGTTCCGGGTTGCTCTGGCGTGGCGTTGTTTATTTATGCGCCGTAATATTCTTAAGCGTACATCGCGTAGCCCTATGGTTCGCTCGTTTTTCTTGCTAGTTTTTCTGCTCCTCCTCGTACCTTTTGCTTTGTCAGCTCCGTCTTCCTATCAGGTCAAGTTCGAGGTGGAGGGCCTTCCCTCAGGGACCATGTGGGAGGTCACAGTCAACGGCACAACCCACTACGTCTACACCAACTACACCGGCCTTATAACCGTTAACCTCACCTCGGGCTCCTATCACTGGTCAGCTCCTCCCCAGATTTCCGGAGGTCCAGGAACCGTGTACCGCGCGCAGGTCGCTAACGGCACAATCTCCGTCCCGTCCCAGACCCTTGTGGTCGTCAAGTACCTCCCCTACTACCAGGTCAACTTCACGTCGGGCGGGGGAGGCTCCGTATACCCCTCTGGCTCCTCATGGTACGAGGCGGGATCAGCGCTGAAGATAAGCGCCAAGCCCTCTTCCGGCTACCGCTTCTACAAGTGGGTCTCCTCCGTCCCCTTCATAGTCTTCACCAACGACAGCCTTCCCAACACCACCGCGGTGATAAGCGGTAGCGGGTACGTCGAGGCCGTCTTCAAGCCCGTCTCCCCCATCCCGTACTGGGCCGTTGCGGCAGCCGTGGTCCTGATCATAGGCGCGGTCGTCGGCGCGCTTTACGCCTCCAGGGAAAAGAAGCAGGCCACGAAGACGACGAAGAAGAAAAAGGTCTCGCGCAGGTAGCCTTTAATCTCATCGCGCGTCTACCATATGAAGGTCAAGATAGGCTTTGTTCCGCTTCACAGGGTTCCCTTCGACGACGAGTGGGGACGGGAGCTCAAGCACAAGCTGATCGAAGCCATGTCCTCCACGGGCGTGGCCGATCTGGTCTACCCCGACGAGTCCCTCACCGAGAAGGGGCTCGTCAGGAACGACGATGAGGCAAAGAAGGTGGTAAGCCTCTTCAAGGAGAAGGGGGTGCAGGGGATAGCCATGGGAACGGTGACCTTCGGCGAGGAGCTAGCCGGCGCAACGGTCGCGGAGGCGTTCAAGGGCTACCCCATGGCTGTCTTCGGCACCGAGGAGCCTCCGCAGCTGGAGGGGGGATTCCGCAGGTCAGACTCCTTCTGCGGCACCCTCTCCCTCTCCTCAGCCCTCACCAGGAGGAAGATACCTTTCGTCTTCTTCGGCATAGTGAAACCGGACGACCTCTCCTTCAAGGAGAAGTTCGAGGACTTCGCGAGGGCGACCGCGGTTGTCTCGAGGCTGAGGAACGCGAGGCTTGGGCTGCTGGGCCCTAAGCCGTCTCCCTTCGAGACCGTTACCATCAACGAGGCAAAGATGGCCGAGAAGTTCGGGCAGAGGGTCACAAACGTCACCTTGATGGAGGTCGTTGAGAGGGCAAAGGCGATCAAGGACGACGACCCGCGCGTGCAGGACCTGCTGAAGGATTACCAGAAGATATTCTCGAACTTCTCGCAGGCCCCCTCTGAGGCGGTAAAGAAGGTGGCGAAGCTCGAGATAGTTATGAGGGAGATAAGGGATCAGGGGAATTACGACGGCATGGCCGTGAGGTGCTGGAACGAGATTGAGCAGTACTACGGGATAGCCCCCTGCTTCGCCATGGGAAGGATGACGGGCGAAGGCGTGATGACGGCCTGCGAGTCGGACATATACGGGACGCTGAGCATGATGGCCCAGTACGAGGCCTCCCTCGAGTCAACTCCTCCCCACTTCGTGGACTGGACGATCAAGAACCCGAATGACCCAAACGCTTTCTTGGCGTGGCACTGCGGCAACGCCCCTGTTTCTCTCGCCCACGAGGGCTCGCCAATCCAGTTCAGCTACCAGAGCGTGCTCTTCAGGACGCTTGGGAAGGAGAGCTCCTACGGTACGGCCGAGTTCAGGCTCAAGCCAGGCCCCGTCACGATCACGAGGATAAACGAGTACGATGGCGAGTTCAAGATGTTCATCACGAGGGGAGAGATAGTGGACGAGCCGGGAGAGTTCAGGGGAGACTGGTCGTGGGTCAGGCTGAAGGACCTGGACGCTGCCTACAGAAAGATGGTGGAGGAGGGCTTCGTTCACCACGCAAGCATAATCCACGGCGACTACGTCGAGGCGCTGAGAGAGGCCTGCCTCTTCTTGGGGATAAGGCCCGTGGTCGTCTAAAAATCAAAAAAAAAATCGAGCGATTTTTTAAGGCTGAAGCTGTACCTTTATCACCTCTCCCCTCGAGAGCCCAAGCCTGAACCCTTCTTCCGCCTGGTCCAGGGGAAGGACCTTGCTCACCAGCCTCTTGGCGGGCACCTTGCCCGTCGCCACCAGCGAAATGGCAGTTGGGAAGTCTCCCCACGCGTATCCCAGGTTCCCGTAGAGCTCCTTTTCGTTGTTGACCAGCATCATTGGGTTGAACTGGAGCTGCGGAACCTCGAACACGCCGGCCACCACGGTCCTCCCTCCCTTCTTGGTGAGGGAGAGGGCGAGCGCTGCGGTCTCCGACTTTCCGACGGCCTCAAGCGCCACGTCCACGCCAACCTCGGTGTCCTTCACTATCTGGTCTGCGTCCTCAGGCTTCACGACCAGGTCGGCCCCCAGCTCCTTTGCGACCCTCTGCCTCCACTCCACTGGCTCCACGACCGCGGTGTATGAAACCCCCGCCGCCTTCGCGGCCGCCAGTATGTTGAGGCCTATCGTTCCTCCGCCAACTATGGCTATTCTATCCCCCTGCCTAACGCCTCCCCTTCTTAGGGCGTGCACCGCTATGGCCAAGGGCTCGACGGCGGCTCCCTCCTCCCAGCTCATGGAAGAAGGTATGGTGTAGACCCTTTCGTCCATCACCGATATCTTCTCCGTGAACGCTCCGTTGAGCTGGCATCCAAGCCACTTCAAGTTGAGGCACCTTATGTACTCTCCCCTCTTGCAGTAGTAGCAGTGCCCACATGTCTCGATTGGCTCCACCACCACCTTTTCCCCAACCTTGTGGGTTGCTCCCTCTCCGGCCTCTACGATTTCCCCGGAGAACTCGTGCCCAGGCACTATGGGCAGCTTGCAGTCCGGGTGCTTGGCCACAAAGGTGTGCAGGTCGCTGCCGCATATGCCGACGTTGTGAACCCTTATCACTACCCTTCCGGGAGTGGCGTGGGGCTCTGGCAGGTCTATGAACTGAAGCTTCTCAGGACCGACAATGCTTACCGCTTTCATGCCGTGATCAGGGCGCAACTTTTAAATGTAGCGTGGGGAAGCGCATCGGTCGCCTCGGAGTCGGGCTCGGATCAGCGGCTCAAGACCAGGACCACGACGCCTGGCGCGAGAAGTCTCGGTTGAGACGCCTCTGTGCGGGACGCGGGAGTCCGCAATGGTCACTGAGAGATAGAGCACGTAAAAAGCAAAAGCTCAGGCTCAGAACGCAGTCCACCCGCCGTCCACGGGTATTATCGCTCCAGTAACGTATGACGACGCATCAGACGCCAAGAAGACCAGCACCCCCTTCAGCTCCTCGGGGCTCGCTGGCCTTCCCATCGGCGTTCTCAGCCTTATGTGATTCATTATCTTCTCATCCTTGAAGAGCTCAGTCGTCATCTCCGTTGCAACGTAGCCTGGAGCTATGGCGTTCACGCGTATGCCGTCCTTGGCGAACTCGGTGGCGAGGGCCCTCGTCAGGTTCACGACCGCGCCCTTGCTCGCGTAATAGGCCGCGTGAAGCTCAATGTTGCTTAGCAGCCCTGAGATCGAGGCTATGTTGATTATCCTTCCCTTCACCCCGTGCTTGAGCATGCTCCCTATGGCGTGCTTGCTGAAGAGGAAGGCGGAGGTGACGTTCGTGTCCATCTCCTTCTGCCAGCTTTCCCTGCTTAAATCGGTCGTTGGGCTGTGGATTGTCATTCCCGCGTTGTTGACGAGCACGTCCACTTTCCCGAAGCTCTTCTCCGCCTCCTCCACGACCCTAATGACGTCCTCCTCGACGGTGACGTCCGCCTTCACGGGCATCACCTTCCTTCCCGTGTAGGAGCTTATCCTCTTGGCGTTCTCTATCAGCCTTTCCTCCCTCCTCGCGCATATCACCACGTCGGCCCCGGCCTCCGCCAAGGCCTCCGCGAAGCTCACGCCCAGCCCGCTCGACGCTCCCGTTACTATGGCCGACTTCCCATCAAGCCTGAACTGATCTAAAACGGTCGTCATACGATAAGCGCGCCTCGGTTTTTAAAACTGGCCTTGCGCGCCTCTCTTCGCTGTCCTTAGGGCTCTTGCATCTCTCGCAGGCCTTTTATTCTGAGGCGGCGCATCACATATGACAAAGTTTCACTTCGGATTAAACAACTGCTGGGTCATAAAGAGGTGGCCCACTCCCAGGGAATGGGCCGAGCTCTACCGCAAGATGGACGTCAAAAACGTCCAGTTCTCCTTTGACCTGCTGGACCCGAGGTTAAAGCCCTCGGTCCTGGATTACGGGATTGGCCAGCTTAAGGATGCCCTTTCGCGGTACGGCCTCTACCTTCAGTCCACCTTCACCGGCCTCATACCTTACTCCATGAACTGGCTTGCGCACCCGGATCCCGTCATGAGGGCTGACGCCCTTGACTGGTACCTTGAGGCCATAAGGGTTACTAAGCTCATGGGCGCAAAGATGACCGGAGGGCACATGGGGGCTAAGAGCGTGGCGGACTACGGGGATAAGGCCCGCGCCGAGCAGATAGATGGACAGCTCTTCGAGGCCGTCAGGGCCATGCGCGCCTATGCTAAACAGGAAGGACTTGAGGCCCTTCTTTGGGAGCCCATGCCCGTCCCAAGGGAAACGCCCTGGAGCCTCGAGGAGGCGAGGGTTGTGCTGAAGAGGGCAAACGAGGGGGAAGGCGTTCCACTTAAGCTGGCGATAGACATGGGCCACCAGTGCACGCTGAAGGGCCCTGACGGAAGCCCTTACGAGTGGCTTGCCCAGCTCGGCGCAGAGTCGCCCGTGATTCACCTGCAGCAGACGGACGGGAAGGCAGACAGGCACTGGGCATTTACAAGCGAGACCAACGAGATAGGCATAATAAAACCGGAGAAGGTTGTGGAGAGCCTCGAGAAATCGGGGGCCAAGGAGGTCTACGCCTTCGTGGAGTACATACCTCCCTCAGAGGAGGACGACAAAAAGGTGCTGGAAAGCGTGGAGGAGACCGTCAAGGTCTGGAAGCAGTACGCGGATGACTGAGGGCCCTAATCGCCTAGCAGCCGCCTGACTGCCTCAAGGCTCACGCTGGAAGTGCTCGCGCCAGTGCACTTGACGGCGGCGGTGGCCTGGGCGAACCTCAGAAAGCGCTCCACTTGCTCTTTTTCCTTTGGAAGCCCCTCTCTTGACGTCATCTCGATGAAGCCGGCAACGAAGGAGTCCCCCGCCGCGGTCGTGTCCACAACATCAACCTTGAAAGACGGCTGAAAAAGCGTTTGATCTCCCCAGCAGGCGGTTACCCCATCCTCGTCGGTCACGGCCGCGATCCTGGCTCCCATCTCGTGAAGGGCGCGGGCGGCCTGTTCCCACTCCTTTTTACCCGTCAGCTCGCTTGCTTCATCCCTGTTTAAGTGGAGAAAGTCCACGTGGGGAAGCGCAGGCTTGAGGTAATCCCAAGTCTTTCCCAAAGGCCTGACCGAGTCGGCAAAGGTTATGGCTCCCAGCTCCTTTGCCCTCTTGAAGGCCTCGGGAAGGCGCTCGTCCGCTCTTCCAAGGATTCCGCCGGCCATGTAGAAGAACTGGGGACGAAGCTCCTCAAGAGATGAGATAACCCAGTCAGCCTCGAAGGAAGCGTTGGCGCCCACGTCAGCGACAAACGACCTGTCCTTTCCCTTGGGCTTCAGGCTTACCGTCTTTCCGGTGTTGGCGCTTAGCTCGCGCACTCTTAGGCTCACGCCAAGAGAGCCCATGGCGCGTATTATGAAGTCGCCGAAGAGGTCGCTTCCAACGGCGCCTACCAAGGTAACGTCCCTTGGGTCGTGTCCAAGCCTCACCAGCGTTGACGCCACGTTGTCGGGATGTCCCCCCGGATAAACGGATATGCCGCGAGGAGCGTAGACAAGCTCCCCGGGGGAGGGGATGTGGGGGAGGTCGGTCGCCACGAGGTCGACCATTATGAATCCCGCGAGGAGGATCATAATGCGGAAGGCGCCGCAGCTTATAAGGGAATTTTGGACGCGTGAGACGGGGAAACAGCGGCAGCTGGCGCTGCGGACTCGATTTCGAACGGGTGTCCGCCGTCGGAGTTTTACCTGCGCTTGATTGCCACCTTCATGTCTTCAACAGGGATTTTGCCACGCGATGAATTCCCCTAGGGGAGTGGGGTCGGGAAGCACCGGCTTCTCTGCGATCAGCTCATCTGCTTCTTCCACGGCTAGGGTGCAAACTCATATATTGTTCTCTTCCAGATCCTCTTTCCAGTTACGCGCTCCACTAGGCACAGCAACTGCATTGTAGACGTTCCGATGCCAATCCCTACATCGCGTTCTCCAGCGTTCCCTTCAATGTGAGATCGACGACCCTTTTGATGTCGCCGACGTACGTGTAATCCCTAACGTGCGTTTCGTCGCCGTAGACCGTTGCCGTTTGAGAGGGATATGGCCGTCTTTATGAAGAGGTAAACCGCGCCTTTTCCGCTCATCTCGCCGTACATGTTGAAGAACCTGAGCACGTAGCCTTGGGTTAAGTAGAGCTTGCGGTAAAGCGCTATCCACTCGACCGCCTGCTTCTCAGAAAGCGAGTAGAGAAGGGATTTGTCGTGAGCCGCGCGGATCACGAGGACGGAAAACGAAGATCGGGCGATCGAACCTGCTCTTCTCAAAAAACCTGAGTGCCAGCGCTAGGTCGTCCTGAAAGTAGTCGTAGGGGGCCTTAACCGATTCCCTTATGAGACCTCTAGCCGCCATGTGAGTTATGGCGTCAAACCCCTCGTCGGTAAAAGCGTCTCCGACGCCAAAGCCCTTCACGTCGTGGCCCTCTTCTGCCAAATGATAAAATATGCACCCTCCTATGAAGCCCTTGCGACCGGTTGCGAGTGCCCTCATGGGATGAGTTGGCCGGCCGCTTTTGGAATCGGTGCTCGGGGCGCCTTCTGCGCCTTGCGGCGCCTGCTCCAAACCCTGCCCTGAATCGGCCTCGTGAAGCATGAGCCAGAATTGTCGCGGTGCTTTCACGTAATCGCTTACTTGATCGGAACTGATGACGTTGACGCCGTAAACCTTTCTGTAGTAGGCCTCCCAGTTCTTGTCCATGCGCGCGGCCACTGCGTCCTTCACCACCGTTATCGCATATCCCCTGAAGAAGGCGTCGGCGGCCGTGTGCCTAACGCATATGTCCGCGTCAAGCCCCACGAGCACGACCTCGCCAACGCCAAGGGTGCGAAGGAGGTAGTCAAGGGGAGTGCCGTAGAAGGCGGAGTAAGCGTGCTTCTCGAGCACGTGCTCACCCGGGCGGGGCTTTAGCTCGTCTACGACCTCGGCTCCTTCCGTTCCCTTCATGGCATGATCTCCCCAAAGCCCCATCTCGAAGTCGGTGGGCAAATGCGAGTCGTTGACAAAGAACACCGGGAGGCGGGCTTCCCTGAAGGCCTCCAGCACCCTTCTGGCAGGCTCCACCGTGGAAGCCGCCTCATCCGTTTTCAGGTTACCGTGAACGAAATCGTTGAGCATGTCAACGACTATCAAAGCCTTTTTGGCCATATGCCTATCATGGGCGCGAATTTAAGCGCTCTACCTGCGCAAGAGATAAACGCCCTTGACTTCTAAGCAAAGGTTGAAGAGCCCCGATGTAGACGCGTCGCTCGCGATCGACCTGGGCGCGAGCGGAGGCAAGTGCCTTGTAGGGACCTTGGAGGACAGGACGCTATCAGTGAGGCAGGTCAGGTCATTTTTAAATTCGCCGGTTAAGATGGCGGGGCACCTCTACTGGGACGTGCCGCGCTTGTGGGAGGATATAAAGGCAACCATGAAGGCCGCAGGTCCAGTTTCCTCGGTTGGCATAGACAGCTGGGGAGTGGACTTCGCCCTGATGAGAGGGGGAGAGCTTGTTGGCATCCCGCGCGCCTACAGGGATCCCTGCTTCAAGGGGGTCATGGAAGATGTTTTTGCGGTCATACCAAGGGAAGAGATATACAGGAAGACGGGGATCCAGTTCCTAGACTTCAACACGATCTACCAGCTCTACTGGATATCCAGGCACGCCCCTCACGAGCTTGGGTCTTCCCTTATCATGATCCCCGACCTCTTCCACTTTCTGCTGACCGGGGCTTCAGCGGGGGAGATGAGCAACGCTTCGACAACGCAGCTGCTTGACCTCGAGGGAAGGTGGTGGGAAGAGGCCTTGTCCCTGCTCAAGATAGGGGTGGGTCTTCCCTCCCCTCTCTCTGCCTCCGCGCCGATTGGAGAGCTTAGCCTGGAAGTCGCGGAGGAGCTAGGATACCGCGCCCTTGTCGTCCTCCCGGCAACCCATGACACGGCCTCCGCCATAGCTGCCGCCCCGTACGTCTCGGAGGACGTGGCTTACGTGAGCTCGGGGACGTGGGACATAATAGGGCTGGAGCTCTCATCCCCAAGGACCGGCGAGGATGCCATGCTCAACAACTTCTCCAACGAGAGAGGAGCCTTCCATAAGTTCAACTTCCTGAGGAACGCCCAGGGGATGTGGATGCTGCAGGGGCTGAAGAGGTCCTTTGAGATGGCTGACGGCAGGGAGTACTCTTACGATGAGATAACCAGGCTTGCGGCCTCGTCCAAGGACGTGGGCTCCTACGTGGACGTCGACGATCCGGCCTTTGCCCTGCCCGATGACATGGCGTCAGCCGTGGTTGACTACCTGGAGAGGACCGGGCAGAGGAAGCCGGTGGGAAAGGGGGAGCTGGCTAGGCTGGTGACAAGGAGCTTGGCCATGAAGCGCAGGTACGTGCTGGAGCTCGCGCAGAGGATATCCGGAAGAAGGATAAGGGCTGTCAACGTTTTCGGCGGGGGATCGAGGAATTCCCTTCTCAACCAGATGACAGCCGACGTCCTCAATCTTGCGGTTTACGCGGGACCGGATGAAGAAACTGCCGTCGGAAACCTGTTGGTCCAACAGGTTGGCCTTGGAAACCTGCCCCCATCGGAGGTGAGGGACGCGGTCAAGAGGTCCTTCGACGTCAAGGTCGTGGAACCGGCGCGCTTAGACGAGGGCTATCCCGATTTCCTTCGCGCGATAGGCGCTGCGAAGGAGCTACGAAAGACGGGGCATGACATCGGGGATGACGTAGGGGCCGTCGGGGATAGCCACCACCTTTCTTCCATCGGTCAGCCTCTTCGCGATCTCAAAGGCCTCATCAAAGCCAGAGGCCGGTATCATGTTCAGCTCCTCCACCTCCTTTTCTTTTACCCCCTCGCTAACCACTATCACCTTGTTCCTCAGAAGCACCTGTTCCAGCTTCTGCACCTGCCACTGATCCCTAATGGGCTCGTCCTCCCTTATGTGATCTAATATCTTCTGGGGATCCTTGCTGAAGGCCGCGAGCTCCCTGAAGCTCTCGTGACCCACCCCCTCCTCGCAGCGCGACAGCGCTATTATGACGCCTCCCCTCCTGGTCACCCTCGCGGCCGTGGTCATGCCCTTAACGGCCTGATAGAGGTTCAAGTCGAGCGGGTGGCCGCCGTTCGTCACAACGGCTATGTCCGCCTCAAAGGGAACGGAGACCCTGCCGAAGGAGTCGTATCTCTTTGCCCCGGCCTCGTGGGCCTGATAGGGGTCGCCGGAAAATGCGCCGATCACCTTTTTCTCCTCATCAAGGATGACGTTAACTATGAAGGAGAAGGCGCTGACCATGCGCGCGGCCTCAACCATGTCCTCGTGTATAGGGTTGCCCTCCAGGAAGCCGCAATCGGCCCTTGGGTCGGCCATCTTCTTGTAATCGTGGTTCTGGTAGACCGTGCGTGTTCCGGCCACGCCTGGCAGCAGCAGCTTCCTTCCCCCGCTGTAGCCGGCAAAAAAGTGGGGTTCGATCAGCCCCGTTCCGATTATAAGGTCGGAGCTGAGGACTTCCTTGTTGACGTAGAGCTCGGTTCCCCTGGAGGTCTTCCCCACGTATGAGAGGCTTTCCTCGTCGTCGGAGTCGTGGTCGATCACGCTGTAGCTCTCGTAGATATCGTCGCCAACCAGCTTTCTCAGCTCCCTCTCGCCGCCGGGCCTGTGAAGCCCATTTGCCACAACGATCGTAAGCCCGCCGGCTTTGTCTTTTGGGAGCGACTCCGTCAGCGCCTTAAGGACGAGCTCGTTGGGCGTGGCGCGCGTTTTGTCGGTTATGAGCACCGATATGCCCTTGGCATGCGCCGCGACGTCTTTTAGGCTCCTTCCCACCGGGTTTCTTATGGACTCCCTTATGAGCTTGATCGCTTCATCTCCGGTCTTTCCCTTGGGCATGTGCGCCCTGGCGACGTAGGCGTCATCGGGAAGGTCCACCTGCATGCCTTTTTCGCCGTAAGCCATGGAGACCTTCAACTTGATGATCGAAGAGGCGGTAGGCTTTAACTCTCTCGCGCTTTTCCTAAGCGTCTGCCCTCGCTTCGGGGCGTCTATGGCGTTTCTCTGCTTTTCGTACGTGTCGTAGATGTTGTACTTCTTCAGCACGTTCTCCACCCACGCCCTTGCGGGCAGCCCGCTCTCGGTTATCTTCTTCAGCGGGTCAACCCTTGGGCCGAGCTGCTCGTCCTCCCACCTCCTGAGCTTCAGCTCCATGTCGTTGGCGACGTCGGCTTTCTCCTCAGCCAGGTTCTTGCTCTCCTGAGGGTCGTCCTTTATGTCGTAGAGCTCAAGGCGCGGCGTCTCCCAGTAAGCCTTGTCGTAAGTGAGTATCAGCTTGTACCTCTTGTCCCTTACGGCCCTCTTGGCTGTCCAGAGGGCCTGATTGGTGTAAACGCGGTCCCTTCCCTTTCCGCCAGCTGCCACCTCCCTTAGGTCGAGTCCCTCCGAATCGGTTGGCGGAAGTCCGGCCATCCTCAGGATGGTGGAGGTCACATCGATCCCCTGAACCAGCTGTTCCGCGCGTGTTGCCGGAAAAGTGCCGGGAAGCCTTGCTATCAGAGGCACGTGCACCGTCGTCTCGTAGACGTCCGCGTGATCGAAGTAGAAGCCGTGCTCGCCTAGGCTTTCGCCGTGGTCAGCCGTCAGAAAGAGGGCCGTCTCATCCGTTAAGCCGAGGTCGTCGATCTTTTGCACGAGCTCGCCAACGGCGTCGTCTACGTGCCTTATCTCTCCGTCGTACTGCGAGATCACGAAGTTCACGTCGGTCACGTCCTCGTATCCTGCCTCCTTGAGCCAGGTGAGGTGGTGGTACCAAAGCGGCGTCTTCTTCAGCTCGTCAAGGCTGTGGTTGTTTGGGTCGTTGTACACGCCGTCGTAGAACATGGCGCGGTAGCCCTCGGGAGGGAGGTAGGGCGTGTGCGGATCCCAGTAGTGAACGAAGAGGAAGAAGTCCTCCTTCTGGTGCTGCTCGATCCAGGGAAGGGCCATGGCGTTTATCTCCTCTGCCTGAACCCGCTGCACCCGCGAGGGATTTCCTGCAACTGGGTTCATGTAGTAGTGAAAGCCCCTTGAGAAGTACTTCTTCATTATGTAGAGCGTTGTCACAGCACCTGTGACGTACCCCTTTGAGGCGAGAAGCTCCTGAAGCAGCGGAACGTCATCGCCCACGTTCTCTTGAAGGCTGTGGCTAACGACCCCCGTCTTTATCCCTCTCTTTCCGGTCATAAGGGCGGTGAAGGAAGGCTGGGTCGGCACGTCTGAGGCCGTATCGTTGAGGAAGAGGGTGCCTTGTTTTGCCAGCTTGTCGATGGAAGGGCTTGTGTTTTTCGAGTAACCGTAGCAGCCTAGGTGATCTGCTCTTAGGGTGTCTATGACGGCGAGAACAAATTTCATAACGATAGAGGTAAACAAAATTTAAACCTTGTTTAAGCTTCATGTGCAAGCGGCTCATATAGCCGCGCTGATGCAACGGGCTTCGAGAGTACAGGCAGTGGCCCGCGGCGCAAGTCGTTTAAGTTGAGCTGGTTCTTCGTTATGTTTTATGGGAAAATCCAAGAGGGGAATTCCCTGGTAAGGATATTCGACTACGCCCACTTCTCGCTTTACGGGCTGAGGGCCGCGTCCGACTGCAGCTTTGAGCTGAGCCCAAAGTCCTCGGAGATGCTTGCTTTTTCGCTTAGGGGCGGCTTCTTGGTAAACGGGCAGCGGCTTGAGGAGAAGGACATGGCGTACATCCCATCCGGCTTTAGCGCGAAGGTGGAGGTGCCCTTGGGCGGCGCCCTTTACGTGGCGGAGTCGCGCTACCCATCATCTTTCCCGTTTTACGTCAAGCGTTACCGCGAAGTGCAGGCGCTTGAAGTTGGGGTTCGCAACTACGCGAGAAAGGTCAAGACCATGATAGGCGAGGGCGACCCGGCCGTTTCGTTTTTGGCGGGCTACACGGAGGAGTACCCGGGAAACTGGAGCTCTTACCCGCCTCACAGGCATGAGGGAAAGCCCGAGGCTTACATCTTTTACGGCGTGGATCCCGGTTACGCGGTTCAGGTGTCTATGAAAGAAGAGGGCGAGGAAGCGCACGTGGTCCATGACTACGACGTGTTTTTGGTGACTGGCGGCTACCACCCTCACGTGAGCTCACCGCTTACGGGAAGCGGCTACGCATGGGTCATAGCGGCGCCCGCTGGGCAGAGGAAGCTCGAGGTCGAGGTGCATCCAAGCTTCAGGGAAGAGGAGACGGGAAAGACGCACCTGACCATCAAGCGAGGGGCAGATGGCCTTCGCTCGCTCGAGGCCGAGGGGCCTAAGCCACTTTTTATCCGCAAATGGAGCAATTTCCCTTAGGTAGTCCAGCGCCTCGTCGCTAGCCGAGAAGCCGTCCAGGAACGAGGACGGAACGTACCTCTTGCCGGCTTTCTCGAGCGGGAGCAGCTGTGGATTGCCCTTTTCACCTGGGCCCAGCACGCCCTCTTCCCCTTTCTTTAGGAGCTCGATGGCGAGCCTTCCCAGCTCCATTCCCTCTTTTTGGTCCTTCTGATTGGGCTCCACGCACCTGAAAAGCACGCCCGGCCACTCGTACCTTGCCCTCATTCCCTGTTCCTGCAAGAGCTCCCTGAGGGCTGGCGCCGTTCCGGCCCTCTGGTACTCCCCCGCCTTCACAAGCTTATCGTTTTCGATGGTCACTCCTTCAGATATGGCTATGAGCACCTTTCCTTTGCGCGCCACGGCCCTCTTTGCCTCCTGAAGGACTTCATCCACGCCGTAGGTCGCTTCAGGGAGAAGGATCATGTCAGGGGCTAGGCTGCCGGCGAGCGCGGAAGCAAGGGTGAGCCAGCCCGCGTCCCTTCCCATCACCTGCATTACGTCGGCCTCAACGTAGCCGATGTAGGAGGAGGCGTCGTACCTCATCCTCGCTGCCATATCTGCCACGGCTTCCGACGAGCTTGGGTATCCCAGGTCGTGGTGAAAGGGACCTAGGTCGTTGTCTATGGTCTTGGCGATTCCCATAACCGCTACCCCTGCTTTAAGCGAGCTGAGGAAGGCCATGGAGCCCTCGCCTCCTATGGTCAAGAAGGCGTCAACTCCTAGGCGCCTTATGGAGCTGGCTATTTCTTCCCTGTTAGTCTTGTCTCTGAATGTCACGAGGTAGGGGGAAGGAGATGCGGCGACTTCCTTGGGGTTGAGGCCCTTGAGCGGGATCACATCGCCCTTCGCTAGCCCTATCCAGCCTCCCACCGCTCCCAGCAGTTCGCATCCATCCACGCACGCCGAGATCGCTCCTGCCAAGGCGGGATTTGAGCCTGGAGAGGGCCCGCCGGACTGAACTACGAGGACCTTCATACGAGAAGGTCGGATGCCAATTTACGCGTTTTGAAATCGGGATAAGCGTAAAAGCGGCCGCGCCATTGCTCTCATGAGCGAAAAGCCGAGGCTTGGTTTCATAGGTTTGGGGATAATGGGAGGAGGCATGGCGAGAAACCTGCTCAAGGCGGGCTTTCCGTTGACCGTTTACAACAGGACCAGGAGCAAGGCCGAGGCCCTTGCCAAGGAAGGGGCGGCCGTCGCCGACACCCCTGCGGAGGTAGCCCGTCGGTCAGACGTGGTTTTCGAGATAGTGACGGACGCACCTGACGTGGAGCAGGTGCTGTTCGGAAGAGGAGGCGTCGTGGAGGGAAGGCACGAGGGCCTGATTTTCGTGGACGAGAGCACCAACTCCCCCGATAACGCCAGGGCCTTTGGCGAAAGGCTGTCGAAGCTCGGCATAGAGTTCCTGGACGCGCCCGTCACGGGAGGAGACAAGGGGGCTAGAGAGGGAACTCTCACCATCATGGTGGGAGGAAAGAGGGAGGTGTTCGAAAGGGTTAAGCCGGCCTTCCAGGCCATGGGCAAGACCGTGGTCTATGCCGGAGAGGTGGGAGCGGGGCAGGCGCTCAAGCTTGCCAACCAGATAGTGGTGGGCGTGGACATGCTCGCGCTCGTGGAGGCCATGGTAATGGCCAAGAAGAGCGGGATAAGCATGGACGCGCTCTATGAGGTGCTTTCCAGCGGCGCCGGGAACTCCTTCACCGTGCAAAGCTACATGCCAAGGATTATGAAGGGTGACATGGAGCCGGGCTTCAGGGCTGCGCACCTGAGGAAGGACCTGCACTACGTTATAGAGGTGGCGCACGCGCTCAACGTCCCTCTTCCCGGCACGGCGCTGCTTCTGCAGCTTTACAACTCGCTGGTAGCAAGCGGAAAGGGAGAAAAGGGAACGCAGGCGCTCATACAGCTGTATGAGGACATGATGAGAGCCCAGTAGGCGATGGGAGCGGGGTAAACTCTTTTACGCGGTCAAATTTTTATTGCATGATTGAGGCGGGATTCGGCAAGGCGGACATAACTCCAAGGGGAACGGTGGAGCTCACTGGCTTTCCCATAGGAGATAGGAAGAGCGAGGGAGTTCACGACAGGCTGTTCTGCAGGTCCCTCTTCCTAAGGGGAGAGGAGGAGTTCGCGATCACGTCATGCGATCTCTTCGGCTTTGGACGCGAGTTCGCGGGCGAGGCCAGGAAGGCCGTGGCTTCAAAGCTGGGCATCAAGCCATCGCAGGTCATGCTTGCCGCCACGCATACCCACTCATCGCCCCCTACGGCGTTCTTGAGAAAGGGGGGAAGCGTTGATAGGGAATACCTGGAATTGGTTATGGGCGCGCTGGAGGAGGCCGCCGAGGCAAGCGCCAGCGCGAACAGGTCGACCGTTAAGTACGCCGCCACGAGGGCCGCAGGTCTTACCTTCGACAGGGTCTACGGCAGCGCTCCTGACGACTCGCTTTCCGTTATCCACTTCAAGCCGGTCGGAGAGGGAAAGAAGGTGACGCTGATAAACTACAGCTGCCATCCCTCGGTTTTGGGTCCTCAGAACAGGCAGATAAGCGCCGACTTTCCCGCCTACATCTACGCGCTCTACGAAGCCGCTGGGGAGGAGGCGATTTTCCTGAACGGGGCATCGGGAGACATCAATCCCTACCTCGCGCGCGGACAGGCAGGTACCTTTGCCGACGCCGAGCGCATAGGGAAGGCGATCGGAGAGAGAAGCCTTCAGGAGGGAAAGGAGGTTGAGGCGCACTTGCTTTCGAGAAGCAAGGAGGTCATGCTGGAAAGGGTGAGGCCGCAGCTCGACGAGAAGGCCCTGAGGGAGCAAGCGAAGAGCTGGCGCGAGCACGGCGAGGCGGTCGATCCAAAGACGGGGCTGCCCTTCCGCGCCAAGGCAGACGCGCTTGAGGAGTGGCTTGATGAGGTCGGAAGCAGGTCTCCGATGCCGGCCGTGGGTGAGGCGCAGGGGATTGCCTTATCCAGGGGCTTGGCCCTTGTTTCCTTCTCCGGAGAGCTGTTCAGCTCGGTGGGGAACCTCATAAAGCTTGGCTCGCCCTTTGCGGAAACGCTGGTCGTTGGCTACGCGAACGGGCTCGTGGGCTACGTGCCGGATGCCAAGGCCTTCGATGTGGGGTCATACGAGGCGGGCGAGGCCTACCGGTACTTTGACACGTTTCCCTTCAGCAAAAGCGTGAGCAAGGCCGTGGTTAAGACGAGCCTTGAGGTTCTGAGCTCGCTTTCAGCGGCCATCGCCTCTAACGGCCTTTGAGGTGTAGGGCAGCTTTTTATTTCACGGCGCCGAGAATTTATGAAGAAGGCCAAAGTCGAGGCCATTTTGAAGAAAGCACGGGAGATGGGGCTCAGCGGAGTGCTGCTGAGGAATCCGGAGAACTTGCTTTACGCGGCGGCGTACTGGCCGGCGATCGGGCGCTCGCTTCTCTTTCTTAGCTCGGACGGGGAAAGCAGGCTCCTCGCTCCCGCCTCGGAAAGGGACTACGTGCCAGATGGCGCGGCAGATGAGGTTACGTGGGAGGACGACGAGGGATTGGACAGGATTTTCGATCCTTATCCCGCTTTCAAGCGCTTTCTGGGGGAGCTTAGGGGCAAGATAGGGGTGGAGATGGGAGCGGAGGTGGCAAGCATCGTGCACGCCGGGACGGAGCTCTCCTACGCGTCGTGCAGGACGTTTGACCTGGTGAGGGAGGCCGGGGCTGAGCCGGTGGACTTCGCCGGCGCCATGGAGGAGCTGAGGGCGCAGAAGGACGAGGACGACATCGCAAAGATAAGGGTGTCCTATGAGCTTGCGGCCGTGGGACTGAGGGAAGGCATGTGCAAGCTGAAGGAAGGAGTGGCGGAGGCGGAGCTCGCGGCCCACATAGAGTACGCCATTAACTCGCTTGTTGGGTACAAGGAGACGCAAAGGGTAAGGGCGTACGCCTTCGTGATGTCTGGGGACAGGGGATCGTTCGCGTACTACCCGTTTAACTCTTCGTCTGAGAAGAGGATAAGGGAGGGAGAGTCCGTTCTCGTGGAGCTCGACGTGCAGGCCGACGGCTACTGGTCCGACAGCACGAGGACGTGGTTCCTGAATCCGTCAAGAGATCTAAGGGACAGGTTCGAGGCAGTGCTGGAGGCCAACGAGGCCGCTGTGGCGGCTGCAAGGGTCGGAGCGAGGGCTGCTGAAGTTGATGAGGCGGCAAGGCGGGTGCTTAAGGAAAAGGGATATGGGGAGGAGTTTGTTCACAGGCTTGGGCACGGGGTGGGCTTCAGGCATCACGAGCTTCCCGCTCTGCATCCGGCTTCGGCCCACGTGCTGGGAAAGGGCTCCGTCTTCACGGTCGAGCCCGGAGTGTACGGGAAGGGATTCGGCATAAGGATCGAGAACGGGGTGCTGGCGACGGAGTCCGGCGGGCAGAGGCTGGACGCAGCTCCGCTGGTAATTTGAAGCGCCGATTACGTTAGAGCTGCGGCTGGGCACCCGCGAGACTTCTTCGGCACCCTTAAACGGCATGTCCCGTCAACCGCATGCTCGTCATTGGGCACAGGGGATTTCCAGCGCAATTTCCGGAAAACACAATCCCCTCGTTCCTGGGTGCGCTCAGGGCCGGGGCGGACGGCGTCGAGCTCGACGTTCACCTGTCAAGGGACGGCGTTCCCGTTGTGATTCACGATTACTACGTGGACAGGACCACGGATGGGAGCGGAAAGGTTTCCTCTTTTACCGTCGAACAGCTTAAGCGCTTGGACGCCGGGGCGAGGTTCGGCATGCCGGGCGTGAAAATTCCCACGCTGCGCGAGGTGCTTGAGCGCGTGAAGGAAGAGAAGGAGGATGCCCTTTTCATAATAGAGATAAAGAGGGGGTCGGCGGTTTATCCGGGCATAGAGGAGAAGGTCGTCTCCGAGGTCAAAGAAGAGGGAGTGAGGGCGCAGCTCGTCTCATTCGACTACGATTCCCTTAAGCTAGTCAAGAAAGCGTGGCCAGAGGCCGAAACCGGGATAATATTCGTCGGAAGGCCGTCCTATTTCTGCGCCATAGCGAGGGAGGTGGGAAGCGCTTGGCTCAGGGGGGCTCACGATCTCGTGCAGATGGGAGATGCGGAGCTTGTCCACAAGCAGGGGCTCAAACTCGACGTTTGGGCGCCAAGCAGCGCGGGCGAGCTGAGGCAGGTAGCGTCCATGGGCCCCGACTCAATAACGACAAACGATCCCCGTGCTGCGGTCTCGATCCTGGAGCGGACCCAGGGCGACCGCCCTTATCGACATATGAACGATCGTTCGCCAACCCTTAAAAAGAAGCGCTCATAGAGTACGTAAGAGATGTCGATGTCTGAGCAAGCGTATGTGTCTGATTTGGAGTCGCTGAAGCTTCAAGAGATCGCCTACAGGATAAGGCGCCACGCCATAGAGATGATCTACAACGCGAAGTCGGGTCACCCTGGCGGCGCCCTTTCGATAGCCGAGATCCTCTCCGTGCTCTACTTCAAGGAGATGAGGGTTGATCCCAAGAACCCGTCTTGGCCCGATAGGGACAGGCTTGTGCTCAGCAAGGGCCACGCCTCTGCGGGGCTTTACGCGGCGCTGGCCCTGAAGGGCTACTTCCCGGTAGAGGAGCTCATGACTTTCAGGAAGATAAACTCGAGGCTCCAAGGCCATCCATACATAAGCACTCCAGGAGTTGAGATAACCACGGGTTCGCTTGGCCAGGGGCTGAGCAACGCCGTCGGCATCGCGCTGGCTGGGGCAATTGATCACAAGGATTACAGGGTCTACGCCATAATAAGCGACGGGGAGTGCGAGGAGGGAAGCACGTGGGAGTCCGCCCTCTTCGCGTCATCTCATCACCTGACAAACCTCACGGTTTTCGTGGACTTCAACGGGCTGCAGCTGGATGGGAAGCTTCTGCTTGACCTTTCGAGGGTTGACGATATGTGGAAGGCATTTGGATGGAACGTCATAGACGTAGATGGGCATGACGTGCAACAGCTGGTTCGCGCCGTTGAGGCAGCCAAGCGCGAAACGGCGAGGCCAACCGTTATAGTGGCTAGGACGGTGAAGGGCAAGGGAGTCTCCTACATGGAGAACAACGACCACTACCACGGCAACCCGCCGGAGAACGAGGAGAAGTACAAAACAGCCATAGGCGAGCTCCAGGCAAAGATAGACGAGCTTGACAAGAAGATAAGCTCGCTTGGCGGATCGCCGCTGGAGGTGAGCTGAATGGCAGTTCAATCGGTTAAGATGAACGCCCTCAGGGATGCCTTCGGAAACGAGCTGGCAAAGATAGGAGGCACCAACAAGAACATCGTGGTGCTGGACGCGGATACGTCTTCATCTACCCGCAGCGCCGTGTTCGGGAAGGCCTACCCGGACAGGTTCTTCGATGCCGGCCTCATAGAGGTCAGCATGATGGGAATAGCTGCCGGGCTGGCCTCCTCCGGAAAGAAGGTGTTCGTGGCGGGCTTCGCGTCCTTCATGAGCGGCATGGTCTACAACACCGTCAGGCAGAGCATATGCTATCCAAACCTTGACGTGAACATAGTGGCCACTCATGCTGGCATAACCGTCGGGGAGGATGGGGCCACGCATCAGATGCTCGAGGACCTGGGAATAATGGCCGGGCTTCCAAACATGAAGGTCGTTGCACCGGCTGACGCACCTGAGACGACCCGCGTCATAGACGCCGTTGCCGAAAGCAGAGGCCCCTTCTACGTTAGGCTTAGCAGGGAAAAGGTCGCAGACGTCACAGAGGGATACGAGTTCAAGCTGGGAAAGGGACTGGTCCTGAGGGAAGGAGGAGACCTCGCGCTCATATCCACCGGCATACTGCTGGGAGAAACGCTTGAAGCCGCTGAGATGCTGAAGAAGGAGGGAATATCCGCAACGGTGGTTGACATGGCCAGCATAAAGCCCATAGACGCCGACCTCATAGTGAAGGTGGCGAGGGACACGGGACTGGTTATGACCGTCGAGGAGCACAGCGTTTACAACGGGCTTGGCTCCAGGGTGGCTGAGGTGCTGTCCGAGAGGCAGCCCACGCCTCTCAAGAGGCACGGCATATACGACGTGTTCGGAGAGTCGGGAACCGCGCAGGAGCTGCTGAAGAAGTACAGGCTTAATAGCGACGGCATAGCGGAGGTTGCAAAGGAGTTCGTGGAGGCGAGGAGAAAGTGAAGATATTCTTAGACACCGCGAACGCGGAGGAAATCAGAAAGGGCGTCGAGATGGGCATAGTGGATGGGGTCACCACAAACCCCACCATAATTGCCAGGGAAAACAAGCCGTTTGACGAGGTCGTCAGGTCCGTGCTTTCGCTCTGCAAAGGACCGGTGAGCTTGGAGGCCGTTTCAACGCAAAGCGAAGACATAGTGGAGGAGGGAAAGAAGCTTGCCTCCCTTGCCGACAACGTGGTCATAAAGGTCCCGCTGACGGCGGAGGGGCTGAAGGCCATGAAGAGGCTGTCGCAGCTTGGGATAAAGGTCAACGCAACGCTAATATTCACGCCGCTTCAGGCCCTGCTTGCCGCCAAGGCGGGGGCCGCCTACGTGTCTCCCTTCGTGGGGAGGCTGGATGACATCGCGGAGGACGGAATGAGGATAGTGGAGGACACGAAGCGCATCTTCTCCAACTACGGCTTCAAGACCGAGATAATAGTGGCCAGCATAAGGAACCCCATACACGTCTACAGGGCGGCGCTCATGGGTGCCGACATAGCCACCATGCCTTTCCCAGTGCTGGAGGCGCTTTTGAGGCATCCCAAGACGGACGAGGGGCTTGTCCGCTTCGCGGAGGACTGGAAAAAGGTGCAGGAAAAGGCGAAAAAGCCGCGATTTTTGAACTCACTCCGAGTTGAAGTTTTCTATTACTGAATTGTAGGCCTTAAAGGACTCCACTGGGTTCTCGGTTCTGAATATGCCCGATCCCACGATAATGACCTCTGCCCCTGAGGAAAGGACTTCCCCGATGTTGTGGAGCTTTATTCCCCCATCAGCCGCTATGATGAAGTTCAGCTCCTCTCTTTCCCTTACCCTCTTGAGGTGCTTTATCTTCCTCAGGGACTGCCCTATCATCTGCTGGTTTCCGTAACCGGGCTCCGTTAGCATGACCAGGACGTGGTCTACCTCTGGAAGCAGGTAGGAAACGGTTTCCTCGCTGGTGCGAGGGCTGAGCGCTATCCCTGCCTTCAAGCCCATGGAGTGGATCTGCTGGATAAGGCGGAAAGGAGCCCTTGCGGCCTCGTAGTGGAAGTATATCACGTTCACCTTGCTGTCCAGCTCGTCCATGTACTGCTCGGGATCAGTCACCATGAGGTGCGCTTCGAGGGGGATGTCCGTGAGCGTCCTAAGGTCGGCGGCCATCCTGGGGCCGTAAGTTATGTTTGGGACGAAGTGGCCGTCAACTATGTCTAGGTGAACCCACTGAAGCCCGGCATCAAGGACGGGCTTTAGCTTTTCCCATATTATGGGCATCTCTATGTCGAGTATGGAAGCCGAGAGCACGCGTTTGTGATCCACCGTCAGCTCACCTCTGAGGGCGAAAGGTCGCCCTCGGGCCGAACAAGGGCAAACAACCTAAGGGAGGCAGGGCGCTCCTTTTCAGCTTAACGATCGAGCAGGTTGGAATTCGGCCCAGGATAAAGCAGAGATCAGGCAGAGAGGATCGCCGGAAGGAGGAAGGGAAGGATGAGGCTGAGCACGAGGCCGTTGAAAAGCGCGATCCCCTTGTAGTCGTCTCCCAAGGTGGCCGCGTAAAGGGAAAGCGTGTCGTCCATGGTTGTGGATCCCCCTATGGTCAGCAGCGCTCCAGGCCTTTGACCGCGCAGGGCTGGGACGGCGAAGAAGGTGATCTGCTCCCTGAGGAAGTTAACCATGAACGCCACCATGCCCATGGTCGGGCCGAAGTAAGAGGATACAAGAGGGCCATCGAGGCTGTACCAGCCCAGGCCAGCTGAGGCTGCGACCGCGAACTTCACGTTGAGGCCGAAAACCAGGGACGAGACGGCCCCACCGAGCAGCGCTCCAGCCAGCGCTGAGAAGGGGATCCACGAGTGCTTGAGGTCGCGCTTGAACGACGTGAAGGTTATGGAGGGAGCCATGTCTATGCCTATTACTATCACCAGGACTATGAGGAGGGCAGTTATGTCGAAGCTCGCGTTCGGGAGCAGGACGAAGGAACCTAGGACCCAGCCAAAGGCCGCGCAGGCCATGAAGGCATAGGGCAGCTTTCCCCTCTTGGCGTCTTCTTTTCCTCTGGAGGCATCGCGGTCCTTGAACGCGTAGGCCATCGCGTAGCCGAAGGCGAGAGAGGGGACCAGTATTTCAGCCGAGCTGAGGAAGAGCATCCCTATGGCAGGGAGCGACTTTATCTCGTTTCCAGCCCACATGCCCATGAAGAATATGAGGGTGCCGGTGACGTAGGGCAGCGCCTTTCCCACCCACCTAACCCTGATTGCCTTTCCCACGGCAATGGCCAGGGCAAGCGCAGTCAGGTAAACGTAAATGAACTCCATCCCAGAGGAGCAGACCGGCGCCTAAAAGCCTGAGCTAAGGGGAGATCGTTATCTCGATCCTCTTGTTGTGCTTTCCCTTGTTCTCAAACCTCTCGAAGTTTATCTTTCCTATTTCGCCAGTGTTTTTCACGTGCGTTCCGCCATCCATCTGCTGATCTAGGCCAACTATCTCGACGACCCTCACGTAACTGAGCTGCGAAAGGAGCTCCTCTCCAGGCCTCGTGCGAGCAAGGTCGGGGATGGCGGCCGCTTCCTCCTTGGTCAAGAACTTCACCCTGACCTCCCTGTTTTTTCTTACCTCCTCGTTTACTTCCTGCTCGAGGGAGGGAAGGTCCTCGCGCCTCAGCGTTGGCCAGTCGAGGTCGAAGCGCGCCCTGTCCTCGTATATGCTGCTTCCGGTTAGGAAGCCCTCCTTGTGGTCCCTTATTATGACCGCGTCTATGAGGTGTATGGCGGTGTGAAACTTCATCAGCCTGTACCGGCGGTCCCAGTTCAGCTCTCCCCTGACAACGGTCCCCGCCGCAGGAAGAGGTCCTCCCTGAACGAAGTGCTTCACCAAGGGGTTTTCATCGCTTCCCTCCTTTTGCACGTCAACGACCTCCAGCTTTGTCCCGTTAAAAGTCAGAAAGCCGGTGTCGTGCGGCTGGCCTCCCCCTGTGGGATAGAAGGCGGTGCGGTCGAGCACCACGTAGTTGCCCTCTGGGCTTACGACCTTTGCGTCGAACTCCTTGACGTAGGAGTCATGAAGGTAGATCAGGTTGTCGTATGGCATAACGCCCCTTCTTTTGGGCACTTAAATGTAACGGAGGTTTTTTACGCTAAAGCATGGCTTTCGTATGGACTTCTCAATTGGGAAGTGCAGGCTCGTTTTGAAGAGGGGAGACATAACCGATGAGGACACCGATGCCATAGTAAACGCGGCCAACTCATCCCTTATGGGAGGGGGCGGGGTGGACGGGGCAATACACGCCAAGGGAGGCGAGCAGATAGACAGGGAGTGCGCGGAGATCAGGAGGACGCTTTACCCAAGGGGATTGCCCGCGGGCAGGGCGGTGATTACATCTGGGGGAAAGCTAAGGGCGAGATACGTTATACACACGGTTGGGCCCGTGTGGAGGGGAGGGAACGCTGGGGAGGAGCGCGTGCTGAGGGACGCCTACAGGTCCTCACTTGAGCTCGCGCTTCAAAAGGGGATCAGGTCCATTTCCTTTCCCGCCATAAGCACTGGAGCTTACGGCTATCCCATGGAGGATGCCCTCAGGGTGGCGCTCGAGGCAATAACATCGTTTTTGAAGGAGAGGGGAGGACCTGAGGAGGTAAGGCTAGTTCTTTACAGGCAGGGAGACTTGGAGCTCGCGGAAAGAGTGGCAAGGGAAGGGCTAGGGCTATCGAACTAGTTCTATTAATCGATATACTTATAAGACCCCCTCCGAATTAAGTAGATGAGTTATGATCTACGATCACAAGGACTTTCCTTATGGCGACTCGCGCTCTTCACCCCCTCCGCCTCCGCCCATAGCGAGGGACTACCACGGGCGCAGCGGCCTCAGGGGATGGGTAATAATAATACTGGGGAAGGGACCGAGGAACGGCGCCGAAATAATGGACGAGATCGAGACTATGTCGTTTGGCTGGTGGAGGCCTTCACCTGGGTCTCTCTATCCCGCCCTCGAGGCCATGGCCAAGGAGGGAGTCATAAGGAAAAGAGACGACGGAAGGTATGAGCTTACCGACTCGGGAATGGAGGAGTTCAACAGGTTCAGGAGGGGCAGGACGAGCACCCCCGAGAACATAGAGGAGATGATAACCAACATGGAGGGCTACCTTTCATATATGGAGGAGCAGGGAAGTGACGCTGTTAAGCCGTATAAGGACAGCTTGAAAAAGGTGGCCCAAAGGATAGGCAAGCTTATAGGTGAGTGAATGTGACGCAGCAGGTTCAGGAAACGAAGGCAGGAGAATCTGAGGAGTATGCCATAGAGGCCGAGAACCTTACCAAGGCCTTCGGCAACTTCGTGGCAGTTGACCACATATCGTTCAAGGTCAAGAAGAACGAGATATTCGGTTTCTTGGGGCCTAACGGCGCCGGAAAGAGCACGACCATTAACATGCTTACAACGCTTCTGAAGCCGACGGAGGGAACCGCCAAGGTGAACGGGTTTGACATAGTAAAGGAGCCCGCCAAGGTGAGGCAGAGCATAGGCGTGGTGCCTCAGGAGTACACCGCTGACGAGGACCTCACGGGATGGGAGAACGTGCTCATGGTCGGCGACCTCTACGGTTTGCCAAGGTCCTTTACAAAGCAGAGGGCAAGGGAGCTCCTGGATATGGTGGAGCTCACGGCGGCAGCGAACAAGAAGGTGGAGAACTACTCAGGGGGCATGAGGAGGAGGCTTGAGATAGCCATGGGGCTCATAAACCAGCCTTCGGTTCTCTTCTTGGACGAGCCCACGCTGGGGCTCGACGTTCAAACCAGGGCAGCCATATGGAGCTACATAAACAAGCTCAGAGAGGAGTTCGGCATGACCATAATGGTCACCACGCACTACTTGGAAGAGGCCGACGCCTACTGCGACAGGATAGCCATAATCGACCACGGAAACATACTGAAGATAGGGACGCCAAGGGAGCTGAAGGAGGGACTTGGAGGAGACGTGGTCACGTTAACCGTGAGCGGAGATCTGGAGGCCGCCAAGCAGGCGGTAGCGCAGCTACTTGCGGTGCAGGTTGACGACGTCGACGCGGCAACGCTGAGGTTTAAGGTCAAGGACGCAAGCACTGCCGTCCCCAAGCTTCTGGAGGCCTTGGGCGGTCGCAACGTCAAGATATCGAAGTTGACCATAACTGAGCCCAGCATGGATGAGGTCTACATGGAGTACACGGGGAAGAGCCTGAGGGACGAGGAGATAAGCTCCGAAGAGGCCTTCAGGCAGAGGGCCACCATAAGGAGGGCGAGGTCGTGATGGCCCAGCGCGTAAAGGTTGACAACGGCCCGCTGCACGGGCTTTGGGCGATTACCAACAGGGAGCTGAAGAAGTGGTACAAGAACTACATACTGCTGGCGATGTCCCTTGTGCAGCCGATACTGTGGCTTGGCCTTTTTGGCAAGTCCATGAACTTGGGCTCGCTTTTTACCAGCGTCTCTAATCCTGCGTTAAGTGCCTTGGGCTCAGAGATAATGGAGCACACCTTCGGCACATCCAGCTACTTCTCGTTCTTAGCGGTGGGAATGCTGGCCTTCATAGTCCTGTTCACGTCAATGCAGAGCGGTATGAGCATAGTCTGGGACAGAAGGCTGGGATTCCTGTCAAAGATAATGACCACATCGGTTCCCAGGGGGAACATCATCGTGGGGAAAGCGCTGTCATCTGTTCTCAAGTCGCTGGCTCAGGCCACCATAGTCCTTATCATAGCGACCCTCCTGGGGCTTCAGTACAGGAACGGCGTCAACGTGCTTGACTTCCTCGGCATGTACGCTGCATTGTTCCTCATGTCGCTGGGGCTGTCCTCCATATTCTTAATGCTGGCGCTCAGGTCCACTAGCTGGGAATCCCAGATGGCAATAATGAACCTGCTCAACATGCCCCTGCTTTTCGCCAGCAACGCCTTTTACCCCGTAAGCCTAATGCCGGGATGGCTGAAGCCCGTCGTTGAAGTTAACCCCATAAGCTACGCGAACGACATCGACAGGCAGCTGTTGCTGGGATCGGTGGGCATGTACTCCATAGCCTTTGACTTCGCGTTCCTGGTCGCCTTTGCGGCGATTTTCACCGGCATATCGATGTACATGTCTTGGAAGTACCTGACCAAGTGAACCTCGGGATTTTTTCGCTTTTTATCGCGGCCTTTGTGCCTGCGTTAGCATCTGCGAGCTGATGTTGCGGCATACTTTCTACCGTGCGTCTTTAGCGGCGGCATTTATGGGCTAATGGAGCCGGTGAAGCCTGCTGGCCTATATGTAAGAAAAGCTTTATATATATAGCCAATATTACATATTGATCGAGATGTGCCCAAAAAACTCGATGAGGTGGTCAGCGTCATGAAGGTGCTGGCCAACCCCATAAGGCTTAGGATGATCGCCTCCCTTTACGAGTCACCGAAGCACGTCTACGCTTTGGCGAAGGAGATGGGGCTTTCGTACCCGCTTGCGCTGCTTTACCTGAGGTCGCTTGAAGAAGCAGGCCTGGTGGAAAGCACGGAGAGCAAAGAGGTCGGCGAAAGGGAGAAGAGGGTGTACAGGGTCAAGGACTTCGTCTTGAAAATATCTCCTGAGGAGATAGCGTCCATTGTGAAACAGGAGGGTGATGGTCATGAGTAAGCTTGAGGTCGTAATGACGGCGATTCCGAGCGCGGTAGTAGGGGCAGGCGTTCCCATAGCCGCCCTTTACTACATGAGCAAGGGGTTGAGCCCAGTCATGGGGTTCATAGCCATATTCCTCTCGCTGGGCGTGGCCCTCGTGCTTGGGGTCGTGGGATTCGGCGTCGGCTATGGTGAGAAGTCGGACGCCGGGGATCTTGAGAGGATCAGGATGCTTCGCGCCGCCCTCAGGTCAACGGCCGAGGACCTCGACTCGTCGGTGGAGCTGCTGAGGGAGATAAGGGATTTGCTTTCGATTGGTGAGCAAAGTGAGCGAAGCTCGCAGGCTGGATGACATGACTGATGAGGAGGTAATAGAGCTGCTGAGAAAGAGGGCAAGCGAGATGAAGGAGGTTCTGAAGCAGATAAGGGATCAGCTCAAAAAGGTGGAGGGCAAGTGAGCAGCTTCGAAAGGCATTACGCGGAGCTGGCAGGAAGGAAAGGGGATCCCTGCTCCCGCCAATATCCGAAAGGCACCAGAAGCATAAGCGGCAGCGCGAGCTTTGACTCGCTGGAAGGCTCGGAGATAAAGTGCAGCGGCAGCGTGATGATAACTGGGGAACTGGCAGCCCAAAAGCTGAGCTTAAGCGGCTCGCTGCGCACGGGAAGCGCCTTGTGCTGCGATGCCAACGCATCTGGATCGCTGCACGTGACTGGCCATGCCTCGTTCGGCACGCTCTATGCGAGCGGGTCAGTGGTAATCGAGGATGCGTTGGAGTGCGGCGTGTGCGAGTGCTCGGGAAGGCTTGAGGCGAAGGAGATAAGGGCAGATAGCGTATGGGTAAGTGGCTTCGTCGGCTCGGAGCTCCTTGAATGCACCAGGCTTAACGCCGAGGGAGGAGGAAACGTCTCTAAGGTAAAGGCAGTCGAGCTCAAAGTCAACAGTAGATCTCACGGGCTTTTTTCGCTCTTTAGGAGAGGAGATTTCAAATTTCAAACCCTGATAGCGAGCGAAGCGGCGGAGCTGGACATGGCCAGCGGGCACGTGGTGGCGGCGAAGCGCGTGAGGCTTGGGAAGAAGTGCAAGGTCGATGATGTCTTTTACGTGGAAAGCTATGAGGCGGAGGATGGGGCTTTGGTCGGGTCGGCCAAAAAGGTAAGCTCGTTGGAGGGAATTGAGCGATGGAGAACGCCGTGGAAGTCGAGGGATTAACGCACACCTATGGAGGTCCAGCGTATGCCTTGAGCGATGTTTCGCTCGCCGTTAAAAGGGGAGAGATCATGGGGGTGCTTGGGAAAAACGGCGCGGGAAAGACGACGCTCATAAAGATACTCACAACGCTCATAAGGCCCACAAGCGGAAGGGTGGTCGTTGCTGGCCATGACGTCCTAAGAGAGCCCGAGAAGGTCAGGAAAAGGATAGGTGTGGTTCAGCAGGAGCCATCCATGGACTACATGACCGTGGAGGCAAACCTTGACACCTACGGGATACTGTGGGGCGTGCCGAAGGCCTTAAGGGAGGAAAGGAAGAAGTGGCTTATCGATGCCTTCGGCCTGCAGCCGATCCTCAAGAAGAGGGCTTTCGACCTTTCGGGAGGACAGACTAGAAGGCTGCAGATAGCGAGGGAGTTCATGCATGACATGGACGTGCTTTTCCTCGACGAGCCGACTGTCGGCCTTGACGTGTTCATGAGGAAGTCCCTTCTGGACCTCATAAAGAGGATGGCCGCTGACGGGCTAACCGTCATATTCACCACGCACAACCTCGAGGAGGCCGACTACCTGTGCGACAGGATAGCGCTCATTGACTCGGGGAAAGTGGTGGCCTTGGAAAGCGCCAAGGACTTCAAGGAGAAGTTCGGAAAAAGGAAGACCGTCGAGGTGAGGGTTGAGGAGGGAAGGGAAGCCGCCCTTTCGCTCGCGAGGTCACTTGGTCATGAGGCCGCTGCCGCAGAGGGAGACTTGGTCACGGTTACATCGGACAGGCCGGGTGAGCTGGTCAAGGAGCTCATCGAGGAGGCGTCGAGAAGAGGTGTAACGATAGAATGGCTGAGCGTCAGGGAGAGCACCTTAGAGGAGGCCTTCTTCAACGCTGTTTCAGGTGGTCAAAGCTGAACGCGCGCAGCATCATGAGGCTGGTATACAGGAACTACAGGGCCAACCTTGATCCAGGGACCTTCAGCGTACTGCTGTTCATGCCGGCCATGTTCTTGGTTTTCCTGGGACTGGGATACGGGTCGCTGTCCGGTTCTTCCTATCTTTCATTCTTGGCGCCTGGCATCATGGCATCGGAGTGCGTGACGGCTGGGCTGTTCAGCGGGGGAATGCTGTGGTCCGATAGAAGATGGGGAATGCTGGCGCAGCTGCTGGTCGGTCCTTTCACGAGAATGGAGTACCTCGTAGCCAATGCCGCAATGTCAACCACTGTGGGCCTTCTCGGCTCGACGGCAATGCTCGCGCTTTACTGGGCAATAGGGGGAAGCATGCCGGCGAGCCCCCTCGATTACCTGCTCATGTACTCCTCGCTGGCAGCTGGATCCATTATCTTCTCGTCGGTCTTTCTCGTGCTAGCGGTGCTGATCAAGTCCGCTGTGACGTTCAACAGCCTTCAGAACGTGCTGGTCTTCGGGCTTGACTTTGGAAGCACCATATTCTACTCAGCTGGGGCTTCGCTGCCGGCGGCTTTGAAGGTCGTGGTGAGCCTTAACCCAGAGACCTACGTGGTGAACCTGACAAGGGCAGGCTTCTCAGGGACATTTTCGCCTTTTGAAGGATATCAGATGGCCGCGATTTGGGTTCTTGCGCTTACGGGCCTTGCAATAACGAGCTGGGTTTACTCATCTATGAGGATATACACGCAGTAAGCGCGAAGGCCTTTTACGTGAAGGGAGGCCCCTCTATTATGGGGGAAAAGGTTATCCTGAAGGGCGGGAACAGGGAGTCCATGAAAAAAGCTGGAGGCGGATTGTTCGTTGCGGCGCTGCTTCTCTTCTTCGTGTTTTATCCGCTTAAGCTCTCCTCCCTATCAGCTCCTGCGTACGTCAGCGCCGCGGCGATGGCCGTGCTCGGAGCCTGCCTCTTCGGCTTTGCCATATCCCCGCTGGCCAGAGACGGCTTTGTGATAACGGACAGAGCGCTTTACGTTGGAGGAGCAAGGATATTGCCGTCGGACGTGGAGGGCGCGGCCCAAGAAGGGGCCCACTCGGTCACCCTAAGGCTTAGGCAGGGCAGCAAGGTCAAGCTCTCTGTGGGGAGTCCTTCTCGCTTTCTGGAGGCCCTAAATGAGATCGCGAAAGGGGAAAGAGGGCGAGCGTCCATGCATCGCATGACTCACGCATATATTCCAAGCCGCGGTTAACTTATGGCCATCAGGATTGCTCTCTTGGGTCACGGCTTCATAGCGAAGGCGCACGCCCGCGGCTTCTCCGGAGCGGCTCAGTTTTACGACGTGGAAGCGCCCGTTCTTAAAGTGGTTTACGGGCGCAGAGCAGAGGCGTTATCCGATTTCGCAAAGCGCTTCGGTTTTGAGGCCTTTTCAACGGATATGGGTGAGGCGATCAGGGAGGCGGATCTCGTGGACGTGTGCCTGCCCAACTACCTTCACGCTCCTGCCGCGCTGCAAGCCATAGAGGAGGGGAAGGACGTTATTCTTGAAAAGCCCATGGCGGTCTCGCTGAAGGAGGCGGAAGACCTGGCATCGGCGGCGCGCAGGAAAGGGGTAATGGCAGTTGTGGGCTTCAACTACAGGTTCCTTCCTGCCATTTCGCTCGCGAAGCGCTTGATATCAGAGGGGAGGCTGGGGGTTATCCACACGTTCAGGGGGACTTACCTGCAGGGGTACTTGGCAAGCCCAAGCGCTGGCTCTGAGGCCCTCGTGGGATGGAGGCAGAAGAAGGAGCTGGCTGGAAGCGGCTCGCTTGGGGACTTGGGATCTCACGTGATCGACTTGGCCCGTTACCTGGTGGGCGACGTGGCGCAGGTGGTGGCCCAGGAAAAGGTGCTTTATCCGGAGAGGCCGGCAAGCGGAGGCGCGAAGCTCAAAGTGGAGGTCGACGACGCGTTCATGGCCTTGCTCAAGTTCAAGGGAGGGGCCAGCGGAGCCATCGAGGCGTCGAGGATAGCGGCGGGGATGAAAAACCAGCTTAGGGTTGAGGTTCACGGGACAAAGGGAAGCATAAGGTTCAACCTGGAGAGGCCCAGCGAGCTCAACGTTTACCTGGAAGATGACGATGGGATAAAGGGCTTCAGAAACGTCATAGTCGACGACCCCAGGTGGTGGCCTCCAGGGCACGTCCTGGGATGGGAGCACTCGGTGGAGATCGAGGTAGCCCACGTGCTGGAAGCGCTTGAGCGCGGCTCGGAGACGAGCCCTGCTGCCACCTTCGAAGACGGGCTCGCGGTTCAAAGGGTGATCGACGCAGTAGAAAGGTCGTCGAGCAGCGGTTCATGGGAAAGGGTGGCTTAAAACGAAAGGTTTGGGCGCAACCTTTTTAAATAGGCGTTTCATAACGTCAAGATGTCATTTAAGGACATAGGGCAGCAACGCCAATATATGCGAACGGTTTGGTTGCAGCTCTCATAGAAACTTCGGATCGCTTGCGCTGCCAAGGTGTTTTAACCCTTAAAGGGGAGTCGCGCCCAGAGGTGTTTTTCTCATGATAGGCAGCATAAGGGCGCGCATAGATGAGGTAGATCGCCAGCTCGCCGACCTCGTGGCTGAGAGGATGGCGCTTTCCGCGCGGCTTGGCATAGAGAAATCAAAGCGCGGCCTACCAGTTACCGATAGGGCTCGGGAGAGAGCAGTGCAGCGGCATTGGGAGGAGCTTTTCGCGCAGAGGGGGCTTTCCCTAGCGCTTGCAGATCAGCTCATCGAAGCACTGCTCAAGGAGTCGAAGCGCTTGCAGATCAAGGCAGAGGTGCCCGCCAACGTTTTCATAGTAGGAGAGGGAAGGATGGGCTCTCTCCTTCAAAGGTGCTTTGCCGACGCTGGCCACAACGCGGTCAAGGCGAACGCGGAAAGGGCAGCTGAAGCTTACGCTGGGCAGAGGTTCGTGTTGCTGGCCGTTCCGCCGGATGCCGAAGTGGATCTTGGTTTTGCAAAGGGAGCAGTGGTCATGGACATAGCTTCCTCGAAGGCAAAGGCGTTCCCCAGGCTGGAAGAAGTGTCGCAGAGGATAGGCTTCAGCTACGTGAGCACGCATCCGCTCTTCGGCGCCGTCGATTATCCCTTTGATGAGAAAGTCGTGGTCATACCGTCGAAGACCAGCGGGAACGCGCTGTCAGAAGTCGTCGATCTCTGGGAGGGCGCGGGCTTCGGCGTCATAGTGAGCTCCGTCGAAGAGCATGAATTGGCGATGTCCGCTGCGCAGGTCATGGTGCATGCCCACCTATCATCTCTTGCGCTTTCGCTTAGCGAGTTCAAGCGTCAGACAGGACTTGATCCCTACGACTTCCAAACGCGCACGCTGAGGAGGCTGAGGCCAATACTAGAAGACCTTTCAAACAACCAGCGCGTCGTTGCTGAGATAAGGGAGGAAAACCCGCACGCGAAGGAGGCGCTGTCCGCCTCTCTTGAGGCCTTCAAGAAGGCCGCTGGAGGAGAGGCAGATTGATGGTCTACTTCTTAAATGATGAGGAGACGTTCGTGGAAGCCGCTTCAAAGTCCTCGGCGTCTTACGTGATGGTAACCATTTACGGAAAAAAGGTGGCGATAGCGTGGCCCGACGAGGAAGCGCCGCGCCTTTCCCGCGGAGGGAGCTGCCTCAGCATAAGGAGGCCCTACGCGCTTTCCTCAAGGGACTTCAAGGCCGAGGACACGGTCGTGCGCGTTGGGGACGTCGAGATCGGACCTAGGGGCCTAACGGTGGCCGCTGGCCCCTGCTCTGTGGAGGACGAGGAAGAGCTCGTGGAGCTTGGGGCGAGCCTAAAGCGCATGGGCGCGGACATGCTCAGGGGTGGGGCCTTCAAGCCCAGGACCAGCCCCTACAGCTTCCTGGGCATGGGCGAGAACGCGCTGAGGGCGCTCCAAAGGGTGAGGGATGAGCTCGGGCTTCCGGTGGTAAGCGAGGTGCTGGACGCGGGAAGCCTCCCGCTTTACAAAAACGTTGACATGCTACAAGTTGGCACCAGAAATGCGCAGAACTTTCCTCTTCTGCAGGCCCTTGGAGACTTCAACAAGCCCGTGCTGCTGAAAAGGGGGATGAGCAATACCGTGGAGGAATGGCTCGCCGCGTCCGAGTACGTGCTGTCCCGGGGAAACGGTAACGTCGTGCTGTGCGAGAGGGGGATAAGGGCGCCTGGGTCTTCCACCCGCTTCTCGCTTGACGTTGGGGGGATACCGAAGGTAAGAAGGCTTAGTCACCTTCCCATATGCGCGGATCCGAGCCACTCAGCCGGCGAAAGGGACCTGGTGGAGCCGCTCACACTTGCGGCCGTGGCCGCAGGAGCGCAAATGCTGCTCATAGAGGTCCATCCCCATCCCGAGTCCGCGCTCAGCGACGGGGATCAGCAGATAACACCAGATGCCTTTGGTTCGCTTTTGAGCAAGGCAAGGGCGCTCTGGCAGCTGGTTACGCGCGTGGAGGTCAGGGAGAGAGATGAGCTGGAAAGCCGAGTACGAAACCCGGTTCGGAAGGACGAGGGTGGAGGTGGGAGAGGGGACGCTTCCCTCCCTTTCATCCTTGGAGGGAAGGAAGGCGTTGATCGCGCCGGCCGCGCTCAAGGGCGAGGCGCAGGCCCTATCGCGGGAGCTCCAAGCGTCGCTTTACCTTCTTCCAGACGGCGAGAAAGCAAAGAGCGTGAGGGAAGCCATGTCGATGCTGAGGTGGCTTTCAAGAGAGGGCTTCACCAGGCAGGACTGGATCATAGCCTTTGGAGGCGGGACGGTAAGCGATGTTGCCGGCTTCGTATCAGCGATCTACATGAGGGGCACAAAGCTTGCGGTGGCGCCAACAACGCTTCTGGCTGCCGTTGACGCGTCCATAGGAGGCAAGAACGCGGTGAACTTCGCGGGGGTAAAGAACCTCGTGGGAACGATCAGGCAGCCCTCCCTTACGATCGTGGACATGGCTTTCTTGAGAAGGCTCCCTCAGCAAGAGCTCGTGAACGGCATGGCTGAGGTGATAAAGTACGCCCTTTCGCTGGACGGCGGGCTTTTCGATTTCCTGAAGAAAGGGAAGGATGAGGTGCTTTCCAGAGGAAGCGCTCTTAACGAGGTCGTAGCGAGGAGCATACAGCTGAAGATGTCGGTCGTTGTTAAGGACGAGCTGGACGAGCTCGGGATAAGGGCTGTGCTGAACGTTGGGCACACGTTTGGGCACGCCCTTGAGGCAGGCAGCGGCTTCTCCATACCCCACGGGCTGGCGATTGCCGCCGGCATGTCCATGGAATGCGATGTGGGCAGAAGGCTTGGCGTGACGTCTGAAGATGCCTTGGATTCGGCGCGGCAGCTCCTCCTTGACTATGGCCTGCCAACGACGTTCAAGGAGGCCTTGGCGTTCTCAAAGGGCTTTAGGCCTCGGGCAGCGCTGAGGGCGCTTTCAGATGACAAGAAGATGAGGAGCGACGGAAAAATGCTCTTACCCCTCATTGCCGAAGTAGGGAAGTGGCGCGCGGTAACCCCTTCCATAGGAGAGGTGAGGAAGGCGCTTCGCGAGGAGATGGCCTCATGACCCTCAGGTTTGGGCTTGTTGGGGAGGACCTGTCGCGCTCGCCTTCCAAGGCGATACACGGGTACGTGTTTGAAAGGCTAGGGCTTGACGCTGATTACGGTCTCTTCCAGGTAAGCAGAGAGGAGGCCAAGGATAAGATACCGGAGCTTTTGCAAAAGCTTGACGGATTAAACGTTACCATGCCGTACAAGGAGGAAGTGGCGTCCCTGCTTTACGCGAAGGGAAGCCTAAGCGATGAAGCCATGAGGGCTTTTTCTGTTAACACGGTGTGGCGGCACAGGGGCTACAACACGGACTACGTTGCCATAAAGAGGATACTGCAGCGCCTGAGCTTGCGGCCTGGAAGCAGGTGCCTTTTGATTGGCGCCGGAGGCGCGGCTAGGGCAGCGGCGCTGGCGCTGGGTGAGCTCGGGTTCAGGGTGAGCGTGATAAACAGAAGCGCGGAGAGGGCTCAGCGCCTTGTAGAGCACATGCGCGAGCTGGGCTTCGACTTCAGGGCTTTCAAGGCCTTTGACGGCGAGGAGATCGTCGTGAACGCGGCGCCCCCAGAGCCCTCTCTGGGCTTTAGGCCTAGGGCCTACGTGGACTTCTCGTACGTAAGGCCCGCGAGGCTCGGAAGACAGGTAAACGTGGGAGGAGATGAGATACTCGTCGCTCAGGCGTTGGAGGCGGACTCCATATGGCTTGGGAGCGAGGTGAAAAAGGTAAGCGAGGAGGAGGTGCTGAGCGTTGTCAGGCAATTCCTTTGGAAAGGCCATTAGGATCACCACATTTGGCGAGAGCCACGGGCCCGAGGTGGGTGCTGTGATCGACGGCCTTCCGGCTGGCCTTCCCATATCCGAGGACGACGTGCGCTTTGAGCTCTCTTTCAGGAGGCCAGGACGCCGGTACGTTTCCGCGAGGATGGAGGCAGACGAGCCGAAAATAGTGAGCGGCACGTTCAACGGCGTAACCACGGGCATGCCGTTGGCCATAGTCATCGAGAACAGGGACGCTCAGCCCCAGCATTACGAGGAGGTCAGGTACAAGCCCAGGCCAGGACATGCCGATCTTCCCTACATAAGGAAGTACGGATACGAAAACTGGGATTACAGGGGAGGAGGAAGGTCGAGCGCCAGGGAAACAGCGGCGAGGGTTGCCGCTGGGGCGGTGGCGAAGAAGCTCCTGATGCTGACCGGAACGATTGTCGCGGGCTACTTGAGAAGCGTCGGCGATGTGGAGGAGCCCAGCGATCCAGCTTTTGATGACGTGCTTCGCTCCAGGAGGTCTGAGGTTAGGTGCATTTCGATCGAAGGAGAGGTGAAGGAGCTCATAGCCAAGCTGGCCGCTGAAGGGGATAGCGTGGGAGGAGTTGTGGAGGCGAGGGTGAAGAACCCTCCGCGGGGGCTGGGGGAGCCGGTGTTTGACAAGCTCAAGGCCGACCTCGCCAAGGCGTGCATGTCGATACCGGCCGCGGTGGGCTTTGAGTACGGCATGGGATTTGCGGGTTCAAGGAGAAGGGGAAGCGAGGTTGCTGATGAGATAAGGATAAGAGGAGGCGAGCCTGCCTTTTCCAAGAACGTGGCAGGAGGGATTTTGGGAGGGCTGAGCACTGGCGACGAGATGGTCATAAGGGTGGCTTTCAAGCCCACAAGCTCAACAAGAATACCAGTCAGAACGGTTGACCTGCGCGACATGAGCGAGGCCACGCTTTCCTTGGGAGGAAGGCATGATCCCTGCGTGGCCATCAGGGCCGTTTCGGTGGTGGAGTCGATGGTTGCCCTTACCCTTGCGGACCACGCCAAGAGGGCGGGGATAATCCCTGCCGACAGGATCGAGCGCGCGGAAGAGGTGCAGAGCAGATGGGAGGAATACGTGAAGGCGCGACGGGCAGGGCGTGCGCTTCCGCCAGGGGAGGCGTTTCGGTGGTGAACGCCCTGGGCTGTGGCCTTGGGTCCACCATGGCGGTTGAGCTTAGGGCCGAGAGCTGCGCCTTCGCGATGCCCTTCGACGACGTGGAAGAGGGCTTGATGAGGTACCTCTCGCTTTACGTTAAGGCCTTTGGAGCTGATGTGAGATTTGAGGTCAGCTCTGAGATCCCTCCCTCGCAGGGATTGAAGAGCAGCAGCGCCGTTTCTGTCTCGGCCCTCTCGGCCGCCCTATCCCTGCTGGAAGGTCCCATCCAAGCGCCAGCGGTTCCGCTGCAGGAGCTCCTCCCTCTTCAGCTGGAGCCATGGGAGCTGGAGCTTCTTTCGAAAAGCCGCTATCCCCCTTTGCTGTCGGCGCTCATAACCAAGGGCGTGGGGCTTTCAGTAACGGGGGCCATGGACGACGCCGTCGCCAGCTACCACGGGGGCATCAGCTTTACCGATAACGGCCGCTTCACCATGATGGGCATAAGGGAACCACCTGATGATGTGTCCGTTCTGATATTCATAATGCCCTATGGGAGGGGGGACGTGCGGGCGCTGAGGGCTTACGAGGGGGAGTTCAGAAGGGCGTTTCTCAAGGCGCTTGGCGGGGATCTGTATGAGGCCATCAACATAAACGGGAGGGCAGTGGCTATAAGCATGGGGTATTCGCTCAAGCTGCTGAAGACAGCGCTTGCCAAGGGCGCGCTGGGGGCGGGCGTGAGCGGGAACGGGCCGTCGGTGTTCGCGGTGACCAGGGAAGGAGACGAGGGGCCTGTTATCGAGAGCATGCAGAGGTTTTCGATTGGAATGATCATCACGAGGCCTGGACGCGTTGATGCTTGAGGTAGGTAAGGCGGTCGTGGGTGGCACGGTCAGGGCGCCCCCGTCAAAGCCCCTCGCCATGAGGTTCCTGCTGGCCTCGCTGCTGGCCGAAGTGACGCTGGTAGGCCTTGATGGCGTGCTTGCGCTTGACTTCCAGGCCGCTCTCAAGGCGCTGGAAAAGCTCGGAGTTCGCGCCCGCAGAGAAGCGGGCGCCTTAAGGCTGTCACCGCCTCCCTCTTTTCCGCCTTCTGTCGAAGTAGACGCCGGAGGATCTGCGTCGTTGGTAAGGATGCTTGCTCCCGTGCTGGCGGCGGCCGGGGTTAGGGCCCGCTTCGAGGGGGACCAATCCCTCAGGAAGAGGCCCATGACTTCCCTTGTGAAAAGCTTGGAGGCCGCCGGCATCACCGTGGCGCACGAGGGATACAGGCTGCCCATGGAGATAAGCGGGCGCCTAAAGGGCAAAGAGCTTTTGGTTTTCGGAGAGGAAAGCAGCCAGCAGGTCACGGGCTTCGCCTACGCGCTGGCGCTCCGGGGAGGAGGGGAGCTGATCGTAAAGGGGCTGACCTCGAGGTCTTACGTGGAGCTCACGCGCTGGGCTCTGTCGCAGGTCGGCGTGGCCGTGGAGGAAAGCGAGCGGGGATTTTCCATCGGCGGAGCGAGAGGCGGTCGCTACGAGTTGGCGATAGGCGGGGATTACCTCATATCTTCTTTTTACGTCGCGGCCTCCATGCTTACCGGCGGCAGCATAAGGGTTGAGGGCCTTTACCCGCAGCTCAACTTCTTCGGTGATCACTCCGTGGTAAGGGTCTTTTCAGAGCTTGGCGCGGAGGGAGGGTTTCGCGACGGCGTTTGGGAGGTCGACCGCTGGAACAGGGAAAAGGGGGCGCTGGAGCTGGACTTTGACGAGTCGCCCGACATGGCAGTTTCGGTCTCGCCGCTGCTGGCTGTGACTGGAGGGGAGTTAAGGGGAGTATCCAGGCTGAGGCTGAAGGAAAGCGACAGGATCAGCGGCATAGTCAGGGTAGCCGGCTCGCTCGGTCTGCCGGTTGTGGAGGAAGATGGCCTGCTTAGGTTTAAAGGAGGCGTGCCCAGGAGCGGCATCGCAGATCCCCAGGGAGACCACAGGCTTGCCATGATGGCTTCTTCGATCATGGCGGCCTCTGGCGGAAAATTAATGGACGCGGCCTGCGTTTCCAAGAGCGACCCGCTTTACTGGGAAAGGTACGCTTCAATTGGGGGTAAGATAAGGTGGGTGCAAGGCCGAAGATCGTGGTATCGGTTCCTGTGAGGGATCCCTTGCAGCTGGCTGAGCTCACGGCGCTTGAGGATGGGCGCGCTGACCTCGTGGAGCTGCGCCTTGACTACCTGAGATCGCCCACGCAGCTAAGCTCCTCGCTTTTGCAGGGGCTTCTGCCTCACAGAAAAAAAGTGCTGCTGACCGTGAGGGATCCCCGCGAGGGAGGAAATCTTCCTGTTGACGATGAGCTCAAGTCCAAGTTCTTGAAGGCCGCAAACGACATGGGCTTTTCGTACGACGTCGAGCTGAGCTTCTTGAAGAGGAGGGATGACGTCCCGCCAGGGCGCGTGGTCTCAAGGCATTGCTTGGGTCCGCTTCCCTCCTTTGCTGACCTCAAGGAGGAGTTTCGGCCCTTCGAGGATAGCGTAAGGAAGCTGGCCGTTATGCCCGTTGGAAGCTACAGGTCGCTGCTGCTTTCCTTTCTCGAGGAGTACCCTGGATCAGCTGCCATGCCGATTGGAGGGGATTGGAGGGAAAGAATTGCCCTTTGTATAATGGGCTCAAGCCTGATTTACGTGCATGCAGGAGAGCCCACAGCGCCGGGCCAGGTAAGCGTCGATAAGGCGTGGGCGGTGATATCTCAGCTGGATTGGGGATGACCGAGCTTTTGCCTGAGGCCCTGCAGGCAGTTCTGGCAGCACGCGTAGTAAGTCCTTCTTCCCTTTTTGAACGTGATCGGCCTGCCATGTATGGGGCCTCCGCAGAAGTCGCACACCAAGCTTGCCTTGATAACCTTTTCTCCCACCTTCCTGGTCGCGATGAGATAAGAGATCTTGTTTGGTATGGCAGAGAGGGCCTCTTCCACCTCATGGATGTCCGCACCCTTAACGAGTATAAGGCGGTTTCCGTCGATGAGGTCATAGGCCTCAGCTCCGTCCGGCACCGGCGCCGACCTCGTGCTTACGACAAAGGCGTAGAGCGAACCGTCGTAAAAACGAGGCACAAAGGCGATTCCCTTCTTCTTCAGAGAGTCTATGAGCCTTGAAGCAGTGGCCCTGCTCACCCCTATCCTTCTTGAGAGCTCTGTGGCGGACATCCTTGCGTCTTGCATCAGCGCGTCCAGAGCCCTGTACTCTTCGTTGGTAAGCCTTTCAGCGTTTTCGTCTTCCATATGCTCTTCCGATGGCTTGGTTTAAGTGTTTGCTTTATCTCGCGAAAAACGCGCATTTGCGACATTGATCGTGGAGACTTTGCGCGTTTTATGCATAGATCTGCGCCAGATTTGAGCGAAATGCTAAAAATAACGCTTATGCGGTCAGCGCTGAAAATGCAATCATGACTGCCTCAGATCCCGTTTGCGGAATGAGCGTTGAGGAAACAACTCCTTACAGGTCCCTATACAGGGGAAAGGTCTACTACTTCTGCAGCCAAGGCTGCAAGAAGGAGTTCGACGCCGACCCCGCCAAGTACCTCAGGGAGGGGCCTCGGGGAATGAAGCGAAGAGGCCGAAGGCCGATCGCGGTTGTCTTCGTCTGAGGCCAAGGAGGAGCAGCTCAAGGTCGTGGGCATGCACTGCGCTACGTGCGTGGTCACGGTGAGCAGGGCCCTGAGCTCTGTGAACGGAGTTAAGTCAGCTCAGGTCAGCCTTGCATCTGGACAGGCAAGCGTGGTAACCCAAGGAGCGAAGCTCAAGGACGTCGTGGACGCGGTCAGAAAAGCTGGATATGACGTTCTGGTCGCGAGCGCAACCCTGAAGGTTGACGCAAGCCGCGAAGAGCTGTCATCTCTCAGGAAAAAGGTCGAGGAAATAGACGGAGTGATATCGGTGAGCTTCGGAGATGGGATTTTGAAGGTCTCGTACAACCCCTACTCCCTCAGCCCAGATCGGCTTGTGCAAGAGCTCAAGGAGATGGGCGTCCGCGCCTCCTTGAGCGAGGGAAAGGCCGAGCTCCCAGAGGTCGAAGCCGCCAGGGCGGAGCTGAGGTCCATGATGAGGAGGCTTTTGGTTGCGATCGCCTTCACGGTGCCCACAATCGCGTTGGAGTTTTCCGGTTTTCCCTTTTACGCGCTTCTGGCCTCTCTTCCTGTGCAGTTCTACTCTGGGCTCGCGTTTCACCGCGGCGCTTGGAGGGCGCTCAAAAACCGCACCACGAACATGGACACCCTCGTCTCTTTGGCCTCCAATGTGGCGTGGTTTTACAGCGCCTTCTCCTTGGCCCAGGGCGGCCAAGTCTACGTGGATACCGCGGTGCTGCTCGTGACCTTTGTGCTGATCGGGAAGACCGTTGAGGCATACGTGAAGAGCAGGGCCGTCACCTCTGTGGTAAGGCTTCAGGTCAACGAGGCGGTAAAGCTAGTCGAAGGCAAGGAGGTAAAGGTTAGCTCTTCGGAGCTGAAGGTGGGCGACGTGGTGATCCTAAGGGCTGGGTCGCAGGTGCCAGCAGACGGCGTGATCGATGAGGGCCAAGTGTGGGTTGACGAGTCGTTGCTTACCGGCGAGGCCAGGCCCGCCGCCAAAGAGGTCGGTGAGGCGCTCGTGGGCGGCTCGAAGGTGGTTTCTGGCTACGCGAAGCTCTACGTCACGAGGACCGGCGAGAGCACGTACCTGGCTCAAGTACTGAACGCGGTAAGGGAGGCCCAGACGGCGAGGCTGCCAGTTCAGGACGCGGTGGACAGGGCGGCGGCAGTTTTCACGCCGGTGATAATTGCGGTTTCCGCTGGGGCGCTGGCCTTCTGGCTTTTGAGGGGCTCACCGCTGAGCGCGGCCCTCTTCTTTGCGGTGGCGGTTCTGGCCTCCGCATGCCCCTGCGCGCTTGGCCTGGCAACGCCCATGGCGGTGCTCACGTCCGTTACTGAGCTGGCGAAAAGGGGGATAACAGTAAAGGACGGAGAGGCCCTGCAGCGCCTCAGCGAGGTCAAGCACGTGGTCTTCGACAAAACTGGGACGCTAACAGAGGGAAGCTTCGAGGTCAGGAAGGTCGAGGAGGTCGTCCCGGGTGCCATGGCAGCCGCGGCATCGCTGGAGGCTCTGAGCTCGCATCCCGTGGCTGCTGCCATAGCTTCGGCCTCGAGCATTAAGGAAAAGGTCGAGGGCTTCATGGAGTTTCCAGGTGAGGGAGTTTACGGAAGGGTCGGAGGCCACGAGGTCGTAGTTGGCAGTCCCTCCCTTGCCCGCAAGAACACGGAAGAAAGCGTTGAGGACTGCGACGTGGTGGTGCTCATGGATTGGAAGCCTGCGGCCTTCCTGTGGGTTGGCGACAGGCTTAGGGAAGGCGTGAAGGAGGCGGTTGATGAGCTAAAATCGGATCATCACGTTTTGGTGGCGACCGGTGACTCCGGCACAGGTGCTCAGTGGGTGGGGAAGGAGCTGGGCGTAGAGGTGGCGGCAGGCCTTCTTCCCGATCAAAAGGTCGAGCTCGTGAGGAAGCTGAAGGAAGATGGACCGGTGGCCTTCGTGGGCGATGGCATAAACGATGCCCAGGCGCTGAAGGAGGCTGACGTGGGAATTGCCATCTCAAGCGGCACGGAGCTGGCCAAGTACGCGGGCGACGTAATCATGCGTTCTCCTGCCCTCCTGCCTTATCTGATGAGGGCGTCAAAGCTCACCGTAAGGAAGGTCAAGGAAAACCTGGCGTGGGCTTTCGGCTACAACTCCGCTCTGGTGCCATTGGCCGCAGGCCTTCTCTACCCCTACGTTTACGTCTCCCCTCCTGTGGCGGCATTGGCCATGTCCATGAGCAGCGTCTTCGTCACGCTTTGGTCAGCGATCAGGAGATAAGCGTCGGAAATCGCTACATAAATTCTTTGCAAAGCGATGCCGACTGGGGATCGCGGGCTTTGTTCGTTTGATAGCATACGGGTATAATTGACGCTGCTATGACGGAGCAAACCACAAATAAAGAGTCAAAGCGCACGCCCGCGGAGCTCAAAACGCTTAAGGAAGAGATCGGCTCTCCAACGACGGATACGTCATACGCGCTGATATAAGAGAGACGAAGGTCGTTGCTGTTGACGTCTTTGCGGCGGCTCGGGAAACGCTGAGGCAGTTACGCGAGGGCAAGGATTTGAAGAGCGCAGACTAAGATATGGCGGCTAAATGATAGGAATTATTCGGCGATGCCCCCTCACGCGAATTCCTTAATAGGCGGCAAAGTTGACAATTATGCCGAGCTTTTCAATCGAGGGAAGCGACCTGCAATACGTTAGGTGTCAGCTGGCGGCCGGCGAAAAGGTCTATGGAGACGCTGGTCACCTGCTTATGAAGAGCACAACTGTTCAGATGAACACCGTTATGAGAGGAGGCCTGCTTTCGGCGCTGAAGCGCGAGGTTACTGGAGGTTCGTTCTTCGTCACCGAGATGAGGGGTCCTGGGGAGGCAGACTTCGCCGGCGTTTTTCCGGGAAAGATAGTCGAGGTTGACCTTGGGCAACCCCTCCTCGCGGAGTCGCACTCATTCCTGGTTGCCGAGGACACAGTCCAGTACGATGCCAAGATGACAAAGCTCTCCGCTGGGTTCTTTGGGGGAGAGGGGCTCTTCCTGGCCAGGTTCACGGGAACTGGGAAGCTTTTCCTGCACGCCTACGGGGCACTGGAGGTCATGGACCTGAAGCCCGGCGAGGAAGTTCAAGTCGAGGCATCCCATCTGCTCGCGCTTCAGGACGGGATGGAGTACGGCGTTTCGACTGTGGGCGGCATAAAGTCCATGCTCTTCTCGGGCGAGGGTTGGTTCTTCGTGAACGTCAGGGGGCCTGGCAGGGTTTACCTTCACTCGCTTACTGCAGTTCAGCTGGCTCAGTCGCTCATCCCCTACCTTCCTGCTGGAGGGCAGAGGGGAGGGATAGGCATAGGCGGGATAAACATATAGTTGCCCTAAAAAAATCACGGGTTATTCGTCTGCCCTTGTTTGAGAAGGGAGTCAAGCTTCGACGCCGCGTTATTTGCCAGGTTGGTTATGTTGAATGCTATGGAGAGGAGCTCGTTGGCGTCAAAGTAAGACATGCTTTGACCTCTGAGGACCTCCTCCCTTATCTTTTCTACATCGCTCCTTACTTCTATCAGCACCTTTCTAGTTGCTTCGTCCATAGTAGATGCCACGCCTTCGTTTTTACGTCTTTACTGCTCGCGCGACGCGCAAGAGGTCGTTGCAGTTTCTCGTCAAACCACTGCTTGATCAGCTTGAGCCTCTGCACCCTGTGATCGGGTTTCCCGGAGCGGCTGAGCTCGTGGTTTTCTCCCGGAAAGAGCACGAGCTTGGCCTCTTTTCCCTTGTAGATGAGAGATGTGTAGAGCTGCAGGGCCTCGCCCACGTAGCACCTGTAGTCCTCAAGCGAGTGAATTATCATGACGGGCGTCTTTACGGCATCGACGTGAGCCAGCGGCGACTTCTCGTAGAACAGGTCGCGGTTTGACCATGGGTCGGCAGAAAGCGAGCCTCCGACGTGGTCGTTGGCGAAGTAAAAGCCTATGTCGCTTGTTCCGAAGAAGTGCAGCCAGTTGCTTATGGAACGCTCGCTTACCGCTGCCTTGAACCTGTCAGTGTGCGTGATTATCCAGTTGACCATGAATCCGCCGTAGGAACCTCCCTCCACGCCCACCCTGTCGGGATCTGCCTCAGGAGTTGAGGAGATGGCGCTTTCAAGTCCCTCCATTATGTCCTGGTAATCCCTCTCGCCGTAGTGTCCCCTTATGTCGGCGAACTCCTCGCTGTATCCGGAGCTGCCCCTTGGGTTCGTGTAGATGACGACGTTGTTCTGGGCGAGGAGCTGAAACTCAAACATGAAGGCGTAGCCGTACATGGTCTTCGGGCCGCCGTGTATGGCGAGCACCGCTGGGAGTTTTCCCTCGTGAACTCCCGCCATCTTCCACCCGTCTATGGTCTTGCCATCACTGGCCCTGAAGGTGAAGTGCTCGGGCCTTACGATGTTGATCTGGGAAAGAAGTTCGTCGTTGAAGTCGGTGACCTTCTTTGGGGTCCCGTTTCTAAGCACGTAGAGCTCGGCTGGCCTGTAGTCGGTCATCGCCGTAAAGGCTATGAGCTCGTCCTTGGCAGAGAAGCTGTCAACGCTCCAGTCGGAGTTGGTGATCGTCCTTATGGATCCATCGGCCGAAAGAGCGTACAGGTTAGCCCTTCCCCTCTCGCTTGCGATGAAGATGACGTCGGGACCGAAAAGCTCGATTTTCGACTCGGGAGAGGATCCCCTCATGTCGCTGTTGAGGCTGTTTCCCACTTCTAGGTCCGAGCCCGCCATGAGGTCCTTTGCAATCCCGTCCAGGGAAACGAAATACACGTGGTCGTGGGTAACCGTGCCCCTGTGGAGGTCGTTTCCCACGACCAGCATACCTCCCCTCCCCCACTTCACCGAAGAGACCGAGAGCTTCGGGCCGAGCGGAGACCACTCGTGGTTCTTCAAAATCCTCAGCTCGCTCTCGTAGGGCTTCAGATCGTCGAACTTCACGGATACTGCTATTTGCCCCTCGGGGCTGACGTCAAAGGATGTGACGTCGTAATCTCCAGATGTAAGCTGAGTTGGCTCGCCGCCTGCGACGCTCACGGAAAACAGGTGCGTTCTCCTGTAGTAGGTGTAGCCGCTTTCGTTGAACCATATGGGCACCCTTTGTATTATTTTGACATCGTCATCGGGCTTCCCCACCGACATGAGGAAGTATATCATGTCGCCGTTCGGGGACCACTTAAGGCCGGATATCTCTCCCCTTGCTATTTCCCTTGCCTCTCCTCCCTGAGGGTCTATGACCATGAGGCGTGCCCCTTTCTCCTCCTGCTTCATGTCCCTTCTGGAGAGGAAGGCCAGCTGGCGCCCGTCAGGAGACCACGCGGGGCCAAAGTCCCTATTTCCCCTCGTGAGCTGCCAAACCCTGTCGCCGTCGGACAGCCATATGTTCCCCTTGTACTCCTCTTTTTCCGGCCAGCTCACCACAAAGGCGGTAAGCTTGCCGTTGGTAGTTGCCGTATGCACCAACTTGAACCTGTACAAGTCCTCGGCTTCCACGCTTTTCATGAAGAGGTTTTGCCGCGGTTTATAAAACTAGGGGTCTAACGGAGGAATTTTCTCCCACCCACCTCTTGCCCAAACGGGTAAGTCGTGCGATCTATCGCTGTATCGCTTGACGCCGCGTTTGAACAGCTTTTAGCGGCAGTGAAGAGGCGCCGAGCTGGAAAGGCGCCGGATCAGCGGCGCACGGCCTCATCGTGAAGAAGCCATCGAGAGCTTTCCGCCGCTTCTGCTTACGACTCGTCTTGGACGTAGGGCACGCCTTCCTCGAGCGCCTGCTTTGCCCTTTGCAGCTCCTTTCCCAGGTAGGCGGCGTGGTCCATGTATGAGACAAGCCCTTCGTTGATTATGCGCTTGTATACCTCGTCAGCGCTGCGCCCCTCGAACACGTACCCCGAATCCCTGCCGTCGTTGAACTTGTGTCTAGCCCTTATGATTGACCTCGTGCGGTCAACCTCGATGAGGAAGTATCCCTTCGGATCCGTTTCCAGGCGATAGCCGTACCTGTTCCTCTCTATGACGTCCTTCGCCTGAGCCCAGTTGTTCTTGTAGACGTGCGCGCTTATGGAAACTATCACCATGTCTCCGCAGGTCATGCCCAAATCGGAGGCCATCCTCTTCTGAAGCTCCCTCAGGGCGTAGGCGTTGAGAAGCCATGCCCCGAAGACGTCATGGCTCCTGAACGTGGCCGTCTGGTAAAGCCTGCCGAACTTAACGTTCCAGCTTATCTCCATGAGGCAGGGAGGGTTGGACGATGCGACGTCCACCTCGGGCCTCCACGTCACGGCCACGGCACGCCTGGTGTACGGATGCGCCTTCAGCTTTTCCTCAGCAGCGCTTATCTGGTCAATTACCTCTTTTAGCTCCTGACTGCTCTTGCCCTGAACGCCTTCCCTCGCGTACGCGAACAGCCTATTTCCGTAAGTGTAGTCAACTCCGTCGGGCTTTTCCTTGGAGAAGAACTTCTGGGAGTATGCCCTGAGCTCGTCCTCGCCGAAGGGAATCGACGATGGCAGCGTTCCGTCTTCGGCCACCACGGAAACGGCGTCGAGCAGTTCGCGCTGCTCGACGTTGTACTCAGACATCTTCACCTCTCCGAACTTCATGACTGCATCCAGAAGCCTTACCCACACCTCGACTAGCGATCTTCCCCTTATGACGTGGACGGCGCTTTCTATTCCCTGCGACTCCGATGGCAGGGACCTCTCCTCTATGGCCACGGGCTCGCAGAAGGGGGTCCCGTCGTCCTGTATGGAGTCGATGAGCTCGTTTATCCTGGCAGCGTCCTTTGGCAGGGCTCCCCTGAGGTCGTAAACCCTTACGTGCCTCCTAAAGTTCTCCACGTGCTCCTTGCCTATGGACTGATGAACGTAAGCCCTTAAACCCCTTATCCTGCCGTCATCATCGATCCCATCGCTTACAAGCCTCAGCAGCGCCTCTCCCGACCCGGTGAGGTCATGGCCAACCAGCACGATGTGCTTGATGGTCGGCTTGGCAAGCACGTTCATCAAGATGTAGCTCACGCCGTCCACGGTGTAAAGGTTGCCGACTAGGGCCAGCTTCTCCTTTTTCACGTAGGGCAGGTACTCCTCTTTCTTTGTCCAGAGGGTGCAAAGGGCTATGGGAGATCTCTCGTTTAAAAGCACGAGCTGGTCTTTGTAGTAAAGGGGCCAGTCCATGAAAATAGGACGGACCATGATTTAGGGATATGGTCGGGCTTGCTAGGGAGCTTGCCCTCTGCTTTGCCACCGCTGAAGCCACGCTAAAACTGGCAGCGCTGCCATCGGGTGCGTCTTCGGTTTCTCGGTTTGGAGAATTGGCCGGGACGGAGGCGTCGCTCAAGATCGCAGGTTGTGCCAAAGGGTGAGCGACGCTACTACGATCCAAAGCTCTATGCAGGCTATGCCGAAGGCCTCGAGGATGGCCGTGGAGGGCCAGCTAAGCGCAGCTGCCATCGCGGGCGCAATCACGGCGAGCGCGATAGAGAAGGATCCGAGCCCCTTACGTCTCTCCAGAAGCAGGCCAAGCCCGAACGCAGCTATGGATATGTCGCTTTGCGCGAAGAAGAACTCAGAAACAAACACGTGAGGATAGGTTCCCTCGTGAAAGTACCCTATGAGAAACAAAAAGAGGGAAGCAACGATCAAAAAAGCCGAGCCAACGGTTTCAACCTTGTTTTTAGAAAGCGCGGCCAACGAGCAAGAGAAGATCATCAGCAGCACCGCCGTGACCATCATGCCAGTCACGTTGTAGACCCAAGCGTCGTAAGCCCTTGGTCCTCCTAAGTCGCTAAACGCGCCACTCCTTATCGAGAACCAGGGGTTTAAGCTCATGCTTATGGCTATGACAATCCAAACGTAAGCGGAACCCGCTATTCCTGCAAGCAGGAGAGGCCTCAGCGCGTGACCTTTTGGCGTGGTGAACCACCAGCAGTTAGGGCTATCTCCAAGACCGCTGCGGCGGCCGAAAGCGCTCCCTCCACGTCTTCGCGTGCGTAAACCGAGGGGAACTGCCTGCAGCCGTAGTAGGCATCATCCATGATGTCAAAGTAGCGCCTTTGCCTCTCAAACACGGAGTAAAGCTCCGGTCTGTCCTTGACTGCCTCAAAGAGCGACGATATGGCGAACGTGTCAGGGACCTCCCTTCCTTGGCTTGATATGTAAAGCTCGAGGGCGGCCTGAACTGCCTGCGCGCAGTGCAACAAAGAGGAATCTCCTTTGCCCCTTGATTGCTCTTCCTTCGCCAGCTCAAAGTAAAACGAAGCCCTTTCCCTTAGGGCGTCCGCGTTCATGTGCTTCATATGCACGCAGTTAAAAACCTTTTTCCAGCAACGCGTTTATATCGCGCTGAGCTAAGGGTTTGAGTTGATGCTCTCGGATTTTGACCTCACAAACATGATAAACAGCGGGAGGCTTCGCATCGACCCCTTTTCTCAGGACACCGTGAGGGAAAACGGCGTTGACCTGAGGCTTTCTGATGAGATAGCCAGGCACAACCCCTTGGCAAGGGACTTCGTTCTTGATCCCTCAGACGAGAACTCGGTGCGGAAGGCCTACAGCGTCACGAGATCGGAATCCCTTGTCATTGCTCCAGGAGAGCAGGTACTCCTTTCAACGCTTGAGTACGTGGGCATGCCCGATGACCTCATGGGGTTTGTGGAGCTGAGGAGCACCTGGGCCCGCCACGGTCTCTCAATACCGCCAACCATAGTGGATGCGGGCTTTCAAGGGACCATAACACTTGAGGTTGTTAACAACGCGCCATACGCCATCAAGCTTAGCCCTGGCCAAAGGTTCGCCCACGTGGTCTTCGCGAGAACGCTGAGCAGGGTTGAGAGGCCCTACGCTGGGTACTACTCAGGGCAGAGAGGAGTTACGCTTCCAAAAAAAGTGTGAGCTCAGGAAAGCCAGCCCAGGTTTACCAAGCCTGACCTTTCCACAACAGGAGAGAGCGTTTTTGTGAGAAGGGGAAGTATTACCGTTAGAGGGATTACGTCCCCGGCGACCCATCCGGCCCACCATATCCAGTAAGCCCCTGCGGGTATCAGGCCCATGGCGACGAAAAGGGAGACGTACATGAACGCCCCCGCGATGTTGAAAACCCCAACGTTTATGAGGACGTGCCAGAACCACTGCTGCTTGCTCTTAGCCGGGACGCCCTGCACCTTCTTATCCGCCAGGTCCCTCATGAGGGGGTCGAGCCCCCTCTTGGCGAGCACGCCTCTCCATATCAGGAAGGCGGCCAGAGGACCTATGAGGTTGGGCAGGCTCCCCAGGAGGTTGGGCACCAGCCCGGTTCCAAGCAGGAATCCGGCTATGACGCTGCCGAGGTAGGAGGCCATTATGCCGTAGAGCCCCCACCACAGCGCGAATACTATGTAAAAGGCATAAGCGAAGTAGAAGAACGAAACGCCTGCGTAGGCCAACGGGCCGAGAAGGGCCACGCTCAGGTAGCTCAGTATGGCAAGCACGCCAACCTGAGTTGCGAAGAGCGTGTATTGGACGGTGCTTATGGGCCTTGGCTTCCAGCTGAGCCCGTACTTCAACCAAGGATAAGATTTTACACCCATATGTAAGATTTGGGCAAATATTTAAGGTTGCTGTGACATGATCATGTCTTGCTTTTCTCGCTTGGCAGCGTACTTCCTAAGCCTTTCCTGGACTTCAGGGTAAACCTCTTCGACCTCTTCCGCTATCTTCTGCTCGTCCAGCGTGAGGACCTTTCCGTCAAGCATTACCGGCCTGCCGTCGATTATCACGTCCGAGACGTCGCTTCCCGTGGCAAAAAGGGGAACCGAAGCGGGATTGTACATCGGCATGAGGCTGGGTTTTCTCATGTCCACGGATATGAGGTCGGCTATCTTGCCTGGAGATACTGAGCCCAAGTCTTTTTCCATCATGGCGGCCGCGCCACCGGACGACGCCATGGCAAGGGCGTCGAGAGGAGAAAGCACGTCATAATCCATGTAGGGCGTGCCGTAGTAAGCGGTGTGGCCGGCTATCATGACGTTCATTTCCGTGAACAGGTCGACTCCCCTCATGCTTCCCCCATCGCTTCCAAGTGCAACGTTGACGCCGGCCTCGATCATCGCCTTCACCTTTGGAAAGTTCATGTGCGTTAGGTTGACGAAGGGGCAGTGAGCTACCGACGCCCTCGAAGCGGCTATGAGCCTTACATCGCTCTCGCTCAGAAAGGCCGAGTGAGCTAAGACCACGTTTGATGAAAGAAGCCCCATGTGGTTTAGAAGCTCAACTGGCCTCTTTCCCCACTTGTTGACCGCGTAGTCAACCTCAGTTGCCTCCTCAGCTATGTGGAGCGTTATCCCGACCCCGTCCTCCCTTGCGTACTCGGCGGTCTTGCGCATGAGGTCCTCGCTTGAAACCATTATCTGGCGCACCGAGTACCACCCCCTCACCCTTCCAGCGCTCCACTTCCTCACCAGCTCCCTGTTGTCCTCAGGCGTGTGAACGTAGTCTTCGGGTCCCTGGTCCATTGTCGAGTAGGTCACCCTTGCCCTAAGCCCGGCTGCTTGGGCGACCTCAGCCATTATCTCCGGATAGGGGCCGCCGGCGTCTATGAATCCCGTCACGCCCTTCTTGATCATGTTGAGGGCCGCCAGTTCGGCGCTAACCCTTCCCTCTTTCTCGTTCATTTCTGCCTCAAAGGGAACGAGGACCTTCAGCCAAAAGGGATGGACCTTCAGGCCGCTTGCCCGCAGCGCTCCCCTGAGAAATATCTGGAAAGGATGGGTGTGGGCATCCACGAGGCCGGGCATGAAGAGCTTTCCCTTGCCGTTGATTGTTGACCTGGCGTCGTACTTAAGGTCCTTTCCCACGTTCAAAAACCTTCCTTCCTTGATGACCATGTCCACGCCCTTCATGTAACCTGGGCCGTTCAGCGTCAAAACGTCGGTTGACCTGATCAAAACGTCCGCTTCCTCTACAACCATATGTAAAATGCACGTTTAGATTTAAGGATTATTTTACATGAACGCGTAATCGCTAGCAGGGCTCGATCGTGGAGGGAGGCTTGGGCGAAACCGCAAAGGTCACCATGGACACCCCAGGCACCTCGCTGGCTATCCTGCTCGCTATCTTGGCGATCAGCTCATGGGGAAGCCTGACCCAGTCGGCGGTCATCCCGTCCTCGCTTGAGACAACCCTCACGGTCACTATGCGTCCTTCCTCTCTCTTGTCGCCTTTGACGCCGACCCACCTGTCATCCCCCACCACGGCGAAGGCCTGCCAAGCCCTTATGCCGCTGGCCCTGACTTCATCCTCGACGATCTTTGAGGCCTTTCTCGCTATGAGTAGCTTTTCTTGTGTGACCTCCCCTATGATGCGCACAGCGAGGCCGGGGCCTGGAAAGGGCTGCCTGTCGGCCACGTCGGCGGCGCCGAGTTCGCGCGCCATTGCCCTAACCTCGTCCTTGTAGAAGTAGCGAAGCGGCTCGAGCAGGCCGACCCTCTTTGCCAGCCGAGGAGGAAGCCCCGCCACGTTGTGGTGCGACTTTATCCTCTCCGCAAGGCTCTGCTCGCCGCTCTCTATCACGTCAGGATAAGTGGTTCCCTGAACGAGCCACCTTATGGATGGGTCAGAGCTTAAGATGTCCTCGAAGATCTCCCCGAAGAGCTCCCCTATCACCTTCCTCTTTTCTTCGGGGTCGCTTTTCCCCTTGAGCGCGTTCAAGAAAAGGGCCGAGGCATCTACCATCTTGGGCTTCAGCCCAAGCCTGTTCAGCGTTTTCATCACCTCCTCGGCCTCTCCTTCCCTCAGCAGGCCATGGTCCACAAAGACGGTGATCAGGTCGTCACCGACCGCTTTTTTAACTATGAGCGCTGACACGGTCGAGTCAACTCCGCCGCTCACCGCGCAGAATACCCTCTCCCCCCTCTTCACTTTCTGCTTGATGTCGTTGACAGCGGCATCAACTGCGCTTGAGGCGCTCCATGAGGGCTTCATGCCAGAGATGTTGAAGAGGAAGTTTGAAAGCAACGTCATCCCTTTGGACGTGTGCACAACCTCTGGGTGGAACTGCACGCCGTAAACCCGATTTCCAAAATCGAGGGCGGCCACGTAATGCCTCTCAGACGTGGCAATGATCCTGGCGCCCGGCGGAGGGCGCGTCACCATGTCGGCGTGGCTCATCCAAACGACCTCCGTTTTTTCCCATCCCTCGAAAAGAGGAGACGGCTCCACGGATATCCTCGTCGGACCGTACTCGCCCTCGCCCCTACTCACGTCGCCCCCCATTAGCTTCGCCGTCAGCTGGAATCCGTAGCATATCCCAAGCATCGGAAGGCCTGCCGAGAAAACCCAAGGATCCACCGTTGGGGCAGACGGCTCATAGACGCTGCTGGGGCCTCCCGAAAGGATGATCGCCCTTGCGTCCCTTGAGCTCAGCAGAGAGGGTGTGAGGTCGCGTGGATTCATAAGCTCGCTGAAAACACCTAGTTGCCTAACCCTGCGTGCTATCATGTGGGCGTACTGACCGCCGAAGTTAACTATGATGACCTCCCCCTCTTTTTTTACCTCGCTCACCTTGCTCACCTCGGTAGTGGCCTAGAACTTCGTCCACATAGCGTGCGAGCTTCGAGTCGCCTGAGAAGGATATCAGCTCCTTGAGCCTGCGCAGCTCCGCAGGGATTATGTTGGCCCTCGCGCTTAGCCTTTCCGCGGCGAGGGAAGGGGCGATGCCCTTCTGCATCATCTCCTCGATCATCTGTCTGAGGGTTTCGTAAACGTTCCAGGGGTATATGATCCACGCATCGGTCTTTTGCGCGTAGAAGTCGGGCCTGTGGGAGCTCCAAGGCTTAACGTGGAGGACGGCGGACATGACCTTGAGAGCTCCTGCCTCGTAGCAGGCGCTGACGGCCTCGCTGAGCGTTGTACCGGTGTCGGCAACGTCATCAACTACCAGTACCGACTTTCCCTTGACTTCTTCGGCTGGGACCTGGGACATCCTTAGCCCTTTGGCTCCCTCTTTCCCTACGCCGAAGTACCTCTCGGCGCTAACCACCACGTATGGCACCTTTCTTCCTGCGCAAACGTAGTAGTCTTGAAGCGCGCGGAGCGCGAATAGGCCGCCTCTTCCAAGTGCCACGTCAACTTCCTCAGAGTAGCCAGACGACCTTATCTTTAAGAACAGCTCATATGCCAAATCCCTGACCTCATCATAGCTTGGCTTTATGAAGATGCTCTGAAAGCCTTCCATGGGTCGTTCAAAACTCGGGATTTAAGCGTGCCTGCGGGGCGCGACATAAGCTTGTTAAAAAATCCTTATATCGGTTTGATTCGATTACATATGTTTGTATATAAAGGGCGCCGCAAAGGCGCATCCTCGAGGTGGCCGATGTGAGCTCGGACGTTGACCGCTCGGACAAAAAGTACGTGAGGAGCTTCCTGTTTTCCATGAAGCTGGGGACGCCCGTGGAGAAGTTGCACGTGCTGACAAAGCTCGCGCTCATATTTGTGCTTTCGGCGGTGTCCATCTTCATGTTTGATCTTTCGCCGTCTAAAGGGGGGCCTGACATCGTGGGGCTTTCCCTGCTGCTTGCGGCCGTCGTGGGCTTGCTTGCGATGGCCGGCACCACCAAGTACCTCTTCTCGTCGTACCTGGTTATGGCGATCCCGGTCCTTGCGGGGGAGTTCCTCTGGTGGGCGGTCTTCAATCCCTCGCTTCCGGGTGCGAGGGCAGAGCTGCTGGGTGTCGTGCTTCCTATCTCCGTTACCTCCCTGGAGGTGGCGGTGTCAAAGGCGCTTGGCTACGCGGTCATGATATACTCCGCATTCCTGTTTCTTTTGACCACCCGCGATTCCGAGATCATGGGGGCGTTGCTTCAGCTGGGCTTCAAGTTCAAGCAGGCCTTCTTCCTGGCCTTAACGCTCAGGAACCTGAACACGATGATGAACGACTATGAAAGCATAAGGATGGCGCAGGAGGCAAGATCAGGCATCGCAAAGCGGGGCGTTTTCCACAAGCTCATAGACTTGGGCTACACGTCCGTTCCCCTCATAGCATCCATGATAAGGAGGTCAACTGAGATGGGAGTTGCGCTGCAGGCCCGCGGCTTTGAAGAGGCCTCTGAGATGACCAACTTCAGGGAAACGCGCGCCTTTTCCCTCGCCGACTACGCGATGATCGCCGTGCTGGTCGGGCTCTGCGTGTACACTTTGGTGCTTGGGCACAGTTTCACCGCCCTTTTTGGGGTGCGCTTGGGTTGAACGCCATCGAGGTAACGGACCTTTGGTGGCGCTATCCCTCATACGAGGGGCTCGAGAACGACTACGTGCTCAAGGGAATTTCCTTTTCCGTCGACCAAGGCGAGTTCTTCGCGGTGGTTGGGCCGTCAGGCGCTGGCAAGACAACGCTGTGCTACGCGCTCACAGGCATAATTCCAACCATATTCAAAATTCCCCAGGAGCAGCTGCCAAGCCACATGAAGGGCCACGTGAGCGTGATGGGAGAGGACCCTTCGCGCAGGCGCAGGGCGAGGATTGGCTTACTTCTCCAAGACCCCGAGAACCAGTTCCTTCGCATGGATCTTCTACATGAGGTTACCTTCGGCATGCAGATGATGGGCTTGCCCCAGGAAGAGATAGAGAAAAGGGCCAAGGAAGCGCTCGAGGTCGTGGGCTTGGGCTCGCTCTGGCACATCGCCGATAAGGTGCACCCCTCCGAGCTTTCAGGAGGACAGAAGCAGAGGGTGGCCATAGCCTCTTTCTTGGCCATGACGCCCGACGTTCTCATACTTGACGAGCCGACCTCCGATTTAGACCCGGCTGGCAAGCTCAGCGTTATACAGGCCATAGATGATGTTCACAGAGAGCACGACCTCACCCTCCTCCTCGTAGAGCACAACCCCGACGTGGTGATGAAGTTCGCCGATAGGGTTCTCGTGCTAGATGAGGGAAAGCAGGTCATGATCGGCTCTGTTGCGGATGTTTACTCGAAGGTGGACGAGCTGGGCAAGCACGGCGTTTACCTCCCAGAGGTAAGCCGCATGGCTTGGGCTGCAGGCGTGACCTACAGGGGAAGGGTGCCCTTTACGGTACATGAGATGGAAAGGGCCTTGGCCGACGCGAAGCTTGAGCCAGAGCTTGAGCCAGAGCTACCTTCCATGAAGGAAGCTGTTGGTTATGAGCCTGCAATTCAGATCAGAGATCTCCACTTCTGGTACGAAGACGGCACTCATGCCCTCAGAGGGATCGACCTCAACGTGAATAAGGGCGCTTTCGCGGCGATCATAGGCCAAAACGGCTCCGGAAAGACGACGCTTGCACGCGTGGTGGCTGGGATTTACAAGAAGTACAGGGGAACGCTGCGCGTCATGGGAGGCGACCTCAGCGATAAGCGCTTTCGCAGGCTAATCCACGGGCTGGTTGGCTACGTTTTCCAAAACCCAGATAGCCAGATATTCACGCGCAGCGTTCACGACGAGGTCGCGTATGGGCTTAGGAACATGGGGCTTGAAGAGGAAGAGGTGGAGGAGAGGATAAAACAGTCGCTTTCGGATGTGGGGCTTCTCGATAAGATAGATGAGGATCCCATGTTCCTCGGAAAGGGAGAGAAGAGGAGGCTGGGGCTGGCTTCCGTTATGGCCATGCGTCCTCCCATGATCATAGTCGACGAGCCCACGACGGGTCAGGACTTCCGCATGTCGCAGGACATAATGCGCCTCTTGTCCCTTCTTAACGCTAGGGGCACGACCGTGATCGCCATAACTCATGACATGACCCTAGTTGCGGAATACGCCAAGCAGGTCATCGCCATGGCTGGAGGAAAGGTCATCTACTCGGGAAGCACCAGGGACTTCTTTTCAGATCCAGTTAACGTATCCCGTGCCGGTGTTATGGCTCCCGGTTCGGTGCAGCTGAGCTACGCCATGAGGAAGCAGAACCCGCGCTTTCCCTTGCTCATGAACGTGGCGGAATGGGTGGCTGCGCTTGAAGGCAATAAGGTGCTAGCTGGCGAAGGCGGGCTGGATAAGGCATAAGTGCTAAGCAAGTCTATGGATATGAGGGTTGCCGTCGCGGCTCAGGGCTTCAAGGGAGGGACCGGAAGGTACGCCAAGGAACTCATCAAACGGCTAGATGGTTCCTATGTTCCCATTTTGGGAGTTGAAGCTGGCGGCGGGCTTACCTCCTACGCCCTCTCCTTTCCAATCATGAGCACAAAGGCGCTCGCCCTAAAGCGGAGCGTAGACCTCATTCACCTCACCAGCTCATACGTTCCTTTGGCGCTGCCGGCAGGGGCAAAGGGGCTTATTACATGGCACGACCTCTTTCCCTTGGAGTACGGGGGCGTTGCGGATCGCGCCCTTTTCCTGCTTTCCATTCATAATTACGAAAGGGCATCAGGCATAATCTACAACAGCGAGGAAACGAGGGAAGAGCTGCGTGCGTATGCCGAAGCGCACGAGGTTTGGGACGCCTCAAAGCTTGAAAGCGTGATACCGCTTGGCGTCGCGGATGCCTTCCTGAAGGTTGACCCTTTTTCCTCGGAGCGGTCAGACCTCGCCTTCGTGGGTCTGGTTCACAACAAGCACAAGGACTTGACGGGTCTCATGCGCGTATTTTCTGAGATAAGGAAAGAGAGGAACTGCAAGCTTCACGTCTTCACGTCGCGCGCCGACTCAGGCCTCGTGCTGTCAGAAAGCGAGAGGTTTGGCGTGAGGCATAGCGTTGTGATTCACGCTGATCTGAGCGATGACCTCTTGGCGCTTGCTTTGAGCCGCGTCGCTGCCCTTCTTCACGTGGTGAAGGCGGAGGGCTTTGGACTTCCCATATTGGAGTCGCTTGCAGTGGGCACGCCCGTCCTCGTCCCCAAGTCCGCTCGCATACCCAAAATCACGTCCGCCTATGCCGTGGTCGCCGATGAAAGCACCTTAGTGGACCAGGCCGTTGAGCTTCTGGACAAGCATCATCACGCTGGATCAGCTGCAATCTCTTACGCGCGCGGCTTCACGTGGGACAAAACCGTGAAGATGACAGTGGGTTTTTACCAAGGCCTTGAAAGCCCGCGTCCTTTACGGGTAGGATGATGCCAGCTGGATTTGCTTTCCGCTCGCCGACTTTCGCCGAACGCAAGCGTTGGCTTGACCCTGCCCCGCTTAAGCGAGCACCTTATAACGGCAGGCCGTTTTTACACAAGATGCGCTACAGGCTGGTGGTGCTGGACTTAGACGGCACCATATGGGATTACCCGAAGACGTCATCCGTCCTTCCGGAGCCCATAAAGCTGGGAAAGGACTGCTTCTTCTCCGGAGATGGCACCACTGTTAAGCTGAGGGAAGGCATCAGGGATTTCTTAAATGCGTGCAAAGATAAGGGAATTTACCTCTCGCTGGCAAGCTGGAACGACCCTGGGTTGCCGTCTAAGGTCTTGGAAGGCCTGGGCCTGTTGAGCTACTTCACGCATCCGAAGATAGAGCCGCACCCTTACAAGGACGTGATGCTTAAGGAGATATACGCGGATTTCGCGAAGGATGGGATAGCGATATCGCCGAGCGAGACGGTTTTCATCGACGACAGGGACATCATGGTGCAAAGGGTTAAGTCCGCTTTCCCGGATGTGTTAGGCCTTGTCTACGGAGTGGACTTCTCCTCGTATTACGCCCTCAAAGAAATGCTGCTGAACAGGGACTAGGCCTTTTTGTCGAGAAGCGCCTTTTATGGGATTTGCTAAACGCGGACAGAAACGGCCCTAGCGCATGGGATAATGCCAGGGCACGAAGGGGAGGGTTGTGGTCTTTCCGCTTATCCTTCTGTTCGTGACGGGGTCTGTGAAGGTCATGGGGGTGCCTGGAGGCGGGGCGCCGTTTTCCGGGACGACTATGGCGATGCCCTTCTTGAGAGTGGGACTGAAGGTCCCTGAGGTTATCAGCGCCAGCTCTGACACGAAGCCGGCCCTGGGTATGCCCTGGTCGGCCACGAAGCCGAAGAGCGACCTTTCCCTTTTTCCCTCTATGGCGCTCTTGCCGATGAAGTCCTTTTCCCACTTTATGAAGCGTCCCCCTCCTATATCAAGCGGAGTTCTGCCAGAGGTCTCGGCTCCCGAAAGGGTATATCCCGCCTCTATGCGCAGCACGTCGCGCGCCCCTAGTCCAGCTGGCGATGCCCCAAGGGCCAGCGCCTTCTTGTAGACCTCCTGTACCAGCTGCAGGGAGCCAATGACCTCAAAGCCGTCCTCACCCGTGTATCCAGACCTAGAGACAATGCCGCTGAGCCAGCACCGCTCCCATCCTTTTATGGGTTCGAAGGAAAACCACTGGCCAAGCCTGAAGCCCAGCGAGCTGGCCAGCGATGGCGACTTTGGCCCCTGCACAGCTATCATGGCGGTATCGCGCGTTATCTCCTGAACGTTCACGCGGTGCTCCCTGAGCCACCTCACGTCCGCGTCGTAGGCGGAGGCGTTCACCACCAGAAGCACACCGTCTTGAAGGCCGTAGGAGACGACGTCGTCGATTATGATGCCGTCGTCGCGAAGCATGAAGGAGTACTTCATCCTGCCCATCTTCGTCGATTCGACGTTGTTCGTGAAGAGCGGTCCCAGCTTATCGACGCTTTCGGCCGGGATGAAAAGCCTTCCCATGTGAGAAACGTCGAAGACGCCGGCAGAGTTCCTGACCGCCAGCGCCTCTGAGGATATGGAAGAAAAGTAGAGGGGGGTTAGCCAGCCGTGGAAGTCCTGAAACTTGGCCCCAAGCTCCTCTTCGAGAGGGGCCAGAGGCGTTTTCAAGCCCTCACCGCTTTCCGTTCCCACTTATCTCGGCCTCCATCTCCCTGGCCCCCTTTACCATTACCTTGAGCTTCTCGAAGGCGACGGTCTTGTCGAGCAGCTTTAGCCCGCAGTCGGGGTTCACGTAAATCTTCTCTGGAGGGAGAACCTTAAGCGCCTCCCCTATTCCGTACTTCACCTCCTCCACTGTTTCGATCCTGCTGTTGTGAACGTCTATCACGCCAAGCCCCAGCTCTTTGTCGTAGGAGTACTCCTTTAGGAGGTCGAGGTCCCGGAACCTCCTGTTGGTGAACTCAAGCGCGAACTGGTCTACCTTTGCCTCAAGGATATAGGGAAAGAGCGCGCGGTAGTTCCCGTAGCATATGTGCACGCCGAACTTCACGCCGTTTATGCCCTTCACCACCTCGTTCAGGGTTTCCACCGCCCAAGGAACCTCCTCTGGGTGCGTGGACATAGCTGGCTCATCTATCTGTATGAAGTCGGCTCCTGCTTTGGCCAAGGACTGGATCTCCTGCCTTATCACGGATGCCAAGTCGAGGGCCAGCTCTCTTTTGTCCCTGTAGTACTCGTTAAAGGACCAGTCAGCAATGGTGTACGGGCCGGTTATGGGCACTTTTATCCTCTTGTTTGTGGACTGCCTGGCGAAGAGGAACTCATCAACCAGCATAGGGGACTTGTAGTACACCTTGCCCACGACGGCCGCCTTGTTGAAGTAGTTATTGCCCCAAACTCTCACGGGCCCCTTGAACGTGAAGCCACCTATGCGTTCGGTGAAGTACTCCGTCATTTCGACCCTTCTCATCTCCCCGTCGCTGGGTATGTCAACGCCTGCCAGCTCCTGCTCCTTTATGACAAGCCTTACCGCATCGTCTAGGGCGCGCGCCTTCTCTTCCGAGCTTGCCTTTGGATTTGAAAGCGTTCTGAGCAGCCACTTTGGCTTTGGATAGCTTCCTATGACGCTTGTTGGAAACAGCATTTAGCTCACCTCGCTCCTCCTTTTGATCGCCCCTAGAATCCTCGTCTTCTGCTTTGAAACGGGATAGGGGATTATGTCAAAGCCCCAGTTGGGTGCGACGTAAACCTCTCCGGTTGTCTCCAGAGATGAGGCGACACGAAGCACGTCATCTGGGTTTTCAAGCTTGGTGTTGCGAGCGTCGATGAGCCCGAGCGCCGTTATGCGCTTCTGTCCCAGCTCTTTTAAGGTCGCCTGCCATGAGGGATCGGCAATGCAATCAAGCCAAAGCCCCTCCACAGGAAGGTCAAGCAGCTTTTCGTAAAGCGCCGAAAAAGGCCGGAAGTAGACCATCAGGAGCTTTTTTGCGGACTTTGGAAAAAGCTCAAGGGCGGCTTTAAGGTCCTCTGGAAATCCCCCCTCTAAAATGGATGGCTCCTGGATGGCCAGCCATCCCTCATATCCCTTAAGGACGGCCGAGAGGGCGCGTGCGTAATCCCAGTCCACGGCGCTTTCCCCAGAGGAAAGCTTGCTAAACGAAAAAGGACCTAAAACGGTGAATAGCCTGTTAGGCCAGGGCATGAGCTTGAGCTCGGGCTCAAGTGAAAGGGGCCTGAGCTGGGACTTGATGGGCCTTCTGTAGAAGTAGTTGTTGTCGAAGAAGCGCGTTAGATCCCCTTTTTGCCAGCCGGAAAGGAGCGAGGCGCTTCCCTCAACAACGTTGTCCCAAAGCAGTCTTCCATCCGTTAGAGCATCGAGCGATGCCTTTCTCTGCGCGTCCACCAAGTCAGAAACGTAGCGGTTTAGGAGCGAGTCAACGTTGCTTTTCTTTTTTCTCAGCGCCTCCCCCAGGGCGTAGGGCCTTGGGTATGATGGCGCTGGCAGTGCTCCAATCATGCAGATCCTCTGGACCTTCCCTATAACTCTTTCCACCCACTCGACTTCTTATTCGTCAGCTTATTTGCCGGTGCTCAAAACGAGTCAGCCATCGGCATTGCGCTTGTGATAGCGGCCTTCATTGGGCTTGAAGCGCTGGGAAAGGGATATTAGCTGTATAATCAAGCTCTGCATGCAGATAGCTGCGGTCTCAGAAGGTGACAGACAAGAAATAGCGGACATGACGCGGGACACATGGCCTTGGGGCGACTACATAGCCGAAGTTTTCGATCGGTGGCTTCACGACGGCATGTTCATGAAGGCCGTCGAAGGCTCTCGCATCGTTGGAATAGTACACCTAAAGGTCTTACCAGACTACGCTTGGATTGAAGGACTAAGAGTGAGAAAGACCGAGAGGCGCAAGGGGATCGGACGGTACATGGTGGAGCAGGCCATGAAACTGACGGGCAGAAGCGTGCACAGAGCGCTCATAAGCGAGGAAAACACCGCGTCGCGCTCGCTTTTTGAGTCCTTGGGCTTTCGCGTTATTTCAATGGTTTACTACAACCACGGCTCTGAAGCAGTTCCGCCCTTGAGGAACGTGAGGCTTAAGCCGGGTACAAGCGCGTACCTTGATGACTGGATATGGTATCCCGAGCACTACTGCAAAGGGCTTTACGAAGGGGATCTCGACGGGGCTAACATCGTTTTCGTCAAGGCAAATCCCCTCTTTCTGTTGGAGGGAGCGCTTCCGTCAAATTACGAGTTCACAAGCGCCAAAAAGCTGGAGGGAGCTGAGGGCTTCGTTGTTGTGGAGCTGTCTGCCCTTCGAACTGGGGCCTGGACCTCGGCTTGAGTACCAGCCCCACGAGCGCCGTTATCGACCCTCCTATGGCCAGAAAGATCCCGGCTATCATTGCCGCCACAGCAACTATCATGCCCGTAAGGGATGTAGTCAACGTTGAGTAATGAACGTCGGTAGCCGCTGTCATGTTATTCACAAGATAAAGGGCCACCGTGCTGCTGCCGGTGTTGTAGCACTCCGCCGCAAACGTCCCGTTCAGGTCCTCCGACGAGATCTGTCCGCCTGTGGCGTTGATTAGCAGCGGAAGCCCTGCGGAGTCGTTGTAGAGGGCCGTCGCGAGCTTTCCAGGCGGGACTTCTGCAATGGTGAAGTTCTCCCCTGGGTTGAGGCTCTGCTCCTGCTTGAAGGGCAGCAAGGAGTCGAGCGAAAGCGTGGCGTTAAACATGTAGGGGCTCACGAGGAAAAGCACCACTCCTATCACGAGGGCGATTGCTCCTGCGATCACTACTTTCTTTCTCATATGTAACACGCTAATTCGCATTTAAAGGCCACGGAAATTTAGAAACGCGTTTATATGAAGGCGGCCTCTACCTATGATAACGTTCATGGCGGTGTCGCCGCACGGCGACGAACTGCTCAGTCCAAGCGATGCCGAAAGCGTCAAGCTCAATGAGGCCATGAATGCGGTTGCAAGGGAAAGGCAGAGCGTGCGTGTGGACACGTGGGTTGTGCTCACGCCGCACAACGTCAGGATTCCTGATCACTTTGCGGTGCTGACCTGCGAGAACCTTCAGGGAACGATCGGGGGAAAGGCCGTCACGGTTAAAACTGACCTCGACCTCGCGCACGCCATATCCAAGAAGGCCAGATCGCTGGACGTGCCGGTGGTCGAGGTTAACTATGGCGCGTTGGAAGGACCCCTATCATCGCTGCCTTTGGACTGGGGGACATCCATACCCCTGTCTTTTCTGTATCACGGGGAAAAAGTCGTCGTAGTAGGTCCCGCAAGGGAGGTGGAGAGGAAGGCGCTTCTCTCGTTTGGAAGAGCAGTGGGTGAGGAGTGCACAAGCGCGCAGAAGGCCGTCGGCATAATCGTGAGCGCAGACAACGCCCACGCCCACAGGGCGGATGGGCCGTATGGGTTCAGCCCTGCGGCCAAGGTTTATGACGACCTCGTGATCAGGGCCTTCAGGGAAAACAAACTGGAGCTCTTAGCTGGAATTGACGACAGCCTTGTGGAGGCGGCGAAGCCTGACAGCTTCTGGCAGTTCATGGTCATGCTTGGGATACTGAGCGTTAAGCCCATGAGGCCAACTTTTCTTGCTTACGGCCTTCCGTCATACTTTGGCATGCTCGTGGCGTACTTCAAAGAAGGCTAAAAAGACTCTGGGCTCAGGATGAGCTTCGGCGGAAGTACTCCTTAAGGGATGAGAGTTCCTCCGGCTTAACGTTGTAGGCCTTTGCGGCTATCCGAAGGGCATCTTCCTCTCCAAGCTGCGTCGACAGGTTGTCGTACTCGGCGTACGCCGCTCCCTTTCCCCACACGTCCGGAAAAGCATCGGCGTTTTCGGGGGTTATGTAAGGCGAAGCCGTTGGGAGGAAGTTCCTGTACTTCGCTTTCCTCAGCGCTCCAAGCTTTTCTGCGTCCTCGCGGCCGAACTTGGCCAGAAGGTAGGCCTTGTACTTTGCCCTCCAGGCCTCCTCCAGGTATATGGGCGTCTCGTGGGAGAGAAAGGCCATCACCACGCGACCCACGAAGGAAAGCATGTCGGTGGAGACCTTGTCGGCGAAGTCCTCAGAAGAGTGGTAGTAACGGTCGGGCCAATTCGTGAAGTCCATGGCGGGGATTCCGTTCTGCACGAGGACGGCGTGGTCGCTTCCTATGTCATAATCGACGAACTCGTATCTTATGGCCGAGTTATCTAGGTCCCTTACCAGCTCTTTTACGAGCTCCTCGTAAGGCGACTTCTGGGAATAAGGAGTGTACGATATCTGGAGGGTGGAACCCGTTATGGCCTGGTTTTCTCCGACCATGTCAAGGTTCAGGCCAAACTCGTAGCTCACGTCGTGATTCGAGAAGAAGGCAAGCGATCCATAGTGCTCGGGAATCCAAAGAAAGTCTGCCTTTGCTCCCGCGTTAGCAAGCTCGAGCGAGAGGCCGGCCCCTGAAGCGTTGTCGTTTGCCCCAGGGAACGGATGGCACATGTGCGAGCTCACGAGGAACTTCGATCCGGTGCGGGCGTAAATCACTGGCATCTTCTTTGGCTCCGACCTCGTTTCCACGTTTATCCTTACCCTCTGTCCCTTTACCTTCTCGACGAGGTTCCTCGGGATGGCCACTGCCGGCAGGGAGTAGGATAGCTCCTTCTTGGTCAGAAAGAGGCCGCGATAGGGAACTGCGGTTTCTGGTAAGGTGTCGCTGTAAAATATGACCGCCACCGCGCCGCGCTTCACGGCCTTGAGGTACTCCCTTTTTGCGTCGCGAGCGGACGTTAAAAGCACCTTTCCATCTGAGGCCTCCAGATCATCCGTGACCACTCCCTCCACGTCAGCTGATGGAGAGTGCCCCGATATGAACAGGGGCACGTCGTCAAACCCTATGAGCTTCTCGCCCTCAACCTGCAGTTCTCCTCTTATGGGATCCCAGCCCATGGGGGCCACGAAGTTCCCATATGTACTTTCCCCGTCGTAGTTGTAGAATATCATTTCCTTTTCCCTTACGTTGAGGTGATCGTATATGTAGTTCGCGGCGTCCAGAAGGCCTTGTGATCCCTGTATCCTGTGAAACTTCGATATGTTGTAAACGTGATCAAAGGCCCTGTAAGGGCTAAATGCCTGCATGAAAAAACTTTCTGGCTTCGCTTAAAAGGTGATTGGAAGGTAGCCTTGATTTACGTAGTACGACAACCTTTCTCCTATGGGTTGAAGTTGCACGCCTATCTCTGTTAGCCTCTTCGCCGCTCCTGACTGGTTTGCCACGAAGACGCAGGCCGAGTCTATAACTCCCTTCTTTATCAAGCGGTTAACAGCCTCGAGTTCCTTGTCTTGGGCCTCCGCGATGTAGCTCTCGCTCGGGCCAAAGAAAAGCACCTTTACGTCCTCGTACCTTTTTGCGTCGAATGACCTTTCAGCGAGGGTTAATCCAAGGGAGAACTTTTCCGGGTCGTCCTTTCCGCTTGTTATCAGGAAAACTACTTTCGTCATGGTATCATATAATGACGCCGTTATAAGGGCAACTTATGAGGGCTTCTGAGCGCCAGCTCACCATAACCGTAAAAGGGACCGCCAAAGATGATGGCATGAAGACGGTAGTTATCGCAGGCGGCGGGGTAGGAGGCGTTGTGGCAGCAAAGCGCTTGTCTGAAAGGCTAAAGGGAAAGGCGAACCTGGTGCTGATCAGCGACAACGAGAAGTACGTCTTTCCTCCGTATTTTGCCAACGTGGCCTTGGGTGACATGCAGCCTGAGGAGATCTCATTACCTCTTTCCAAATTGGAGGAGAGGGGCGTCAAGTTCATGAAAGCAAGGATAAAAAGCTTCGATCCAGACAACCGCAAGGTCGTAACGGACTCCGGCGACGTGCAATACGATTACCTGCTTGCGAGCCTGGGCTCGGAGCTTGACTTCGACACCTACAACTTGGCCAGCGGATACCATAACTTCACGCTGGAAGGCAGCCTGAAGATGAGGGATGCCCTCTCATCTTTTAACGGAGGGAAGGTTGTCATATTCACTCCAAGTCCCATGTACAGGTGCGGGATTTATCCCTTTGAGATCGCCAACCAGCTGGACGTCATATTCAGGAGAAGAGGGATAAGGGACAAGTCCAGCATAACGCTGATCCACCCCTTCAAGAACCCCATTGAGCCATTGGGCCCGGAAGCCGTCAGGATAACGAACGAGCAGTTCCAGAAGCGCGGCATAACGTACGTGGGCGGCAAAAAGCCGGTCAAGGTCGATGACGCGAGGAAGGTCGTGGTCATGGAAGGAGAGGAGTTTCCGTACGACTTCCTAGTTACCGTGCCTCTCATAAAGGTTCCCTCGCCGTTCATTGGGACGCCGCTCGTCAAGAGTACCCCTATGGGAGATTGGACTGATGCCGATGCCCTTACCGGCAGAAGCACGAAGTACGACGACGTCTTCCTTCCAGGGGAACACAGCATGCCGGTCCTCGGCTTGCCGACGGCCGGCGTTCCCGTTCATTTCACCTCGCTGGCCAGCTCATCCGTCATAAGCGGGGAGATCTTGGGGGAGCCAGTGGACCCAGGTCAGATAAGTGCCATGGTGTGTGCCATGGATTACGGGGACTTGGGGCTGGTCATAAACTGCGATGTGAAGGAGGAGAACGGCGCCTTGAAGTGGATCGGAAGCTGCTACAGCGTCCTCACGTCGCCGTTGGGCAAGTACGTGAAGGACATGTTTTATAGGAGCTTCCTGTTAACTTCTATGTAGGTGATTGCGATGTCAAAAGAGAAAAACGAAAAAGAACCACAGGAGGTCAGGATCATGGAGGCGCCCGAAATATCCGACGAGGACCTGAGAGCGCTATTCGCAGACCTTATCGAGCTCGAGAAAAGCGGCACGCTTGATGTGGCTGTGACGGCCGTCAAGAAGATGGATGAGCTTCTGCAGTACCTTTTCCAGGAGCCCGCCCTTTATCGCCTGCTCGCGGTCCTTCTGGACGGAAGCCTTGGTGCAGCGCGCCAGCTCAGCGCCGAAGACGTCATAAACCTCAAGACAACCATAGCGCAGGTAGGAGGGTGCGTAGCAAAGAGCGCCGGCATGGACAAGCTCAAGAACGCTAAGCCGCTGGGACTGGGCGGGCTCATGAAGGCCATGGGCGATCCAGATGTGCAGAAGGGCATAGGCATAACGATCGAGCTCTTAAGGGCGATCGGCAAGTGCGCTTCCAGCCAAAGCAAGTGAATTTTTGTTCAAACCGAAAGGCAATTAAGGGCTCCGACGGCGTTCTTATGGAGAAGACAAGCGTGCTGAGGCCGCTTGACGAGCTCTCGACCAAAGGCTTCCACCTCAAGGTATGGGTCACGTCCGGCATGGGCTTTTTCACGGATGCCTATGACCTCTGGATCATCAGCGTGGCTCTCATATTTTTAACGCAGGTGTACCATCTAAGCGATGCCCAAGAAGGCATGCTGACCAGCGCCTCGCTTTTCGGCGCTTTTCTGGGTCCGTTGCTCTTCGGGAGGTTGGGCGACCTGTTTGGAAGGAAGTACGTCTACGGCCTTGAGATGCTCATACTTTCTCTGGGCGCCATAGGCTCTGCGCTTTCTCCCACGTACAACATCTTGTTGCTGATGCGCGGCGTAATGGGATTTGGGATAGGAGGGGATTACCCCACCAGCGCGACCGTGATGGCCGAGTACTCTGGAAGGAGGAACAGGGGTCAGCTCACGGCCATGGTTTTTGCCATGCAGGGATTTGGCATACTGGCCGGCATAGCCGTCGCCTTTGGGCTCATGTCTCTCTCGCTTAAGGCCGATCTCATATGGAGGCTTATGCTTGGCTTCGGGGCGATCCCCGCTCTCTCTGTGATATACCTCAGGAGAAAGATACCCGAGACGCCGAGGTTCGACATAGCGGCGGGCAGGGTAGAAGAGGCAGCCAACACGGTGAGTCAGGTGACGAAGAAGCAGGTCACTGTTAGCTCTGGGCAAAGCGCGAAAATAGACATGAGAAGGTACATAGGACTTTTCATGCCGTACATAGTTGGCGTATCTGTCGCGTGGTTCCTTCTTGATGCCTCCTACTACGGAACGGGTATCTTTCTGCCATCCTTGGCGGGAGCGCTTGGCTTCACGGGGACGCTTTCGAAGATAGAGATAAGCGCCCTCACCTTTGGCCTGGCTGCCTTTCCCGGTTACTGGGTTGCCGTCATGTTAATGGACATCGAGGGAAGGAAGGCCATGCAGACCATCGGGTTTGCGCTTATGGGCTTCCTGTTCCTGGTGTTAGGCTTTGTGGGTAAGGAGCTCGAGGGGACGGCGTTCCTCTTTATATACTCCCTCACGTTCTTCTTCTCTAACTACGGCCCCAACACCACCACTTTTGTTTACCCGACGGAGCTTTTCCCAACGGAGTTCAGGTCAACCGGTCATGGCATAGCTGCCAGCAGCGGAAAGCTTGGCGCCGCCATATCCACCTTTATATTTCCGATCCTTCTTTCCGAGTGGGGCCCGTATAACCTCATGATATTTCTCGGATCGCTTGCTCTTGTGGGAGCCATAGTGACGGTAGCCCTCCTGCCAGAAACAAAGGGCAAGAGCCTTGAGGAAACTTCCATGGAGAACGAGCTGATATTGCTGCAGACTTCGCTTGTGTCGCTCTTCGACAGGCTCCTTGAAGACATAAAGAACGGGGCAAGCGTCCTTCAAAAGGAGTCCTCAGGTGAAATAGATGCAAAGGAGGCGACCGACGAGATCAGGTTCTGGGAACACGAGGGAGATGATACGGTGCACGAGATATTTGTGTCCCTGAACCTGAGAAACATATCCTTCATGGATCACATGGACATAGCGCAGCTCACCGAGAAGCTGGACGACGTGCTGGACGCCGAGCAGGCGACCGCTTACAGGTTCATGCTTTATCAGGCTGCGCCGAACGATACAACAAAGGAGTTCGCCAAGGGGATCGTGGAACTGTCGTCGCTCCTGAGGGCGGGAGTTGATCACCTCAGGGATTTGGTGCACGGAGAAACGAAGGAGCTGGAGGAAGTAATAAGGAGGATACACGAGATAGAAAACGAGGCAGATGACCTGCTCAGGACTGCGCTGGCTGATGTATTTAGCCAAAACGATGCCATAACCATCATAAAGTACAAGGACCTGTACGAGCACTACGAGCTGGTTAGCGATCTTGCCGAGGACGTTGCAGACGTCATGGCGGATTTAGCCGTCAAGTACTCAAAGCAGAGCTGGAGGTAGTTTTCTCGATCTTTTTGCCTTTGAGGCTGCTCAGAGGTTCGCTGGCAGGCTTCGATGGGAGGGGATTAGTGGCCGTGGCCCAAGAGCCGGGCGCACCCGTAAAAATTCATGCAATGTGAATCATCGCTGATTTCGCAATGCATAAATATGAATACTGATAAATAAGCGAAGTTGGAGAAAAATAGGTCTATTTGGATAGACGACCGTTTTAACGCCATCTCTCTTGTAACCTACATGCTCCTCGTGCTTTTGGCCTCTGCCTTTCTTACTAACTGGTTCCCGTTAGGTGATTTCTCCTTTGGGACGGTGGAGTGGTATCACGCGGTTATGATACCGTTTACGCTTTTTCTGATGATCGTCGCGGCTGCTGCGGTAGGGCTCGGGGGCAGAGTAAGGGCTGCCCTCAATCTGAGCACCTATCCAGTGATGGTGACCACCCTTTTGGGGATAGCCTTTGTTGGCTCCCCCGTGGGTACCGTCTCTGAGGGCGTAAGGGATGCCTGGGTCATGCTGCTCGCGGTGATCTTTGACGTTGCTCTGCTGATTTTCCCCTTTAAGGAAAGGGAAAAGTTCAAGCAAATCTTCGGCGCATATGTGCTGCTTTTTGTGGCCTCGGTCTCCGCCACGCTCGCCGGACTGTACGGACTGCTGGTTGCGCAGGGCATGTTCGTGGGTTATTCTTCCATGCCTTTCCTTCAGTCGTACATAAACGGGCTGGGAATAAACGCCACCACCTTTGAGGGGAACCTGATAACATCCCACTCACATGAAATGCTTCCCGCGGTCATGGGTGGAATCGTCGCTCTCACGGCTCTCTTGGTTCATTACGAGAAGCTGGATCCCGGAAAGAGGAAGCTGGTAAACCTTGGGATGCTTGTTTCCACCTTCGGCGTCATAAGCATGAGCTATCTGTACCTCATATCTGGCTTGGGAACTTACTCCATACCCACGATAGCGCCCTTCGGACCGGGAGGCATGAATGGCCTTGCCCTGGACGACAGCCAAACGGGGATCGTGGGTTGGGGGGCGCTGATATCCTTGGTGGGGCTCTGGCCCTTTGTGAAGAAGAGCTCGGTAAGAATTGCCTCTGTGCTCACCTGGGTCTTTGCGATGGTGGCCCTCATAGGGATTGGCTACTACATCGAGTTCAACGAGAGCTACTACGGCTTCGGATCTCAGGGCGTGCCTCCGAGCGGAGGACCCGGCTACATGCACGACGACGCCTTCATGAGCGGGCACCTCATGTTTCCATTCTTCTTCCTGCCCCTGCTCGCCGCGATCACCATCTACTTGGACTGGAAGCTTCCTGAGGAGTCGCGGGTAAGGCGCCTGGTTTACTGGTTATCGCTCTCAGGGATGGTACTAGGCCTCATAGGTCTTGCGGTGTTCTTCATAACGCTGACGCCTTACGTTGAGGCAGCGGGAATAGCTTTGATGGGCGTTGCCATGGCAGCGGGCTTGTCCGGGCTTTACGGTCAAAGACTTCGCTGATTTTTTATTTTTTAAGAGTGCAGTGAAAGCCGCGCTCTTACCCTGCTCATCACATGTGGGGGAAGCCTAGGAACGTCTCCAACCGCCCTCGTCGCGTCTATGTCAATACCGTCCTTTGTTATGCGGACGTCCTCATCTGGCTTTACCCTCGTGGCAAGGACCCACGCGAGGGTGTCCTCATCTATTCTCTCGACGTCGTCTGGAAACCTGACGTTTACGGTACCTAGCGAGGTCCTTGCCCTATCTATGGCCAAAAGCACTTGTTCGCCTTTTATGAGCCTAACAGAAGAGCCACCTTGCAACACGGAAAAAGAGGCGTTGCCTGAGGCGACTGCTATGAGCTTGGCAGACGCTCCTTCTGTTGAGGTTGGGTTTGAACCTATGGAGTAAAGTCCCTCTATGATCTCAACCGTCTTTGGGGAGTAATTCGCGGCCAAGTTAGCTAAGAGAGCGTATACCGATAGGTTCGTACGTCCCTCGTTAACGAGGGCCAGCTTCGAGAAGAGGGGATCGGAAGCAAGCAAGAGCAGTCCCAGCTGCTTCGCCAAGCCAGGTTCAGGGGGATCGACGTTTCCCAAAACCATGTAGTTCGAGGCGCGCTGAGGCCAGAGAAGCTTGTAAGCGTGCCCTGGAGGCATGAGTGAGTTCACCGCCGTTTGCACAGCCACGTGCCTTGGGAACGAGAACATGTTGACGTGCTCGTTGGAGTTTGAGGGCTGAACGTCGTAGTATATTGGGCGCTTTCTCCTGAGGATTGACTTAACGTGCGCGACGTTCTTCGTGGAGTCAAGTCCAACGTAGCCCGTGTACTCGCTGAAAGGTCCCTCATCAGAGCTCTCGGGGACCACCTCAGCTTCGAGGGCAATCTCCGCGTCAGCGGGGATGGGTATGTCATTCTCAACCCCTTCCGTCAACTTCAGCGGCAGGACGCTTGCCGCCTTTTCGTACTCGTTCTCTGTGAAAGACGCAGCCAGAAGGTACAGGAGAGGATGAACGCCCATCACGACCGTTATGGGCATGGGGGTCTTCTTCTGGAGCGCGCTCTGAACGTAAGTGTAGAAGTGGCCCTTGGAGCCGCAGTCAAATGCGTACCTGTCCTTCCCGATAAGCTGTATCCTTGTGAAACTCAGGTTAATGACCTTCTTCCTTTCTGGATCTCTGGCAACAACGATTCCCCCCGTAATGTACCTTTGAAATCCTTTTCTCGCTCCGTCTTGCCTGAAGTGAACAGGAACAGGAAGGCGAAAGAGATCAACGTTGTCTTCCTTGACGACGACCTCTTTGACGGGCGCGTCCTCTGACGTGTGAGGGGTTCCTCTGCTTTTTGTTATGAGATTCCACCTATCAAATGGGGAAGTGCCTTGCTCTGCTCCCAGCGCAAAGGCCAGCCTTTTCTCGCTTCCCAGCGCGTTTGTGATCATGCTGAAGTCCTCGTAGCCTTTGACGCTTTCAAAAAATATGAGGGGATTTCTTTCCTGAAGCGCGTAGTAGTACGCCGTCGGTTCGTAGTTTGGATCGGCCTCATCGATCCTGATTACGTCTGAAGGGTTTGCGCGCTCATATGCATAAAAAAAGCTCCTCAGGGACAACTGGGACTCTCACTTTACCCTAAATGCGGCCATCACAGCGCTTGCGATCACGAAAGCAGCGAAGACTACCGTGCCGATTATCACTGGAGAGCTTATTGAAAGGAAAGTGCCGTAAAATACGAAAGCCAAAGCTATCACGGCTGCCGCGACGAGCAGCACGTCCACCGCGGTGTACTTGTCACCGGAGTTCTTTATGGCGCTTGGCATCGATGCGTTTATCAGGACGTGAACTAGCAGAGTTCCAAGGGTGGCAGCGGTGGCGGTGAAAAGAAAGGCGTTAAAACCGCCCAGCAAGATCGTCGAAAGGGAGGCTATGATCAGGGCCGCAAAGAAAGTGATAAAGGCGGCCACATGCGGGGTAAGCCTTTTGCCGTGAACGCTGGATACCGGGGCCGGCAATATCCCATCCCTTCCCATGTCAAACATAACCCTTGACGTGCTGTTGGTCAAAACGACGGCTCCGGTGAAGAGGCTGTTGATGAAGAGGGCGGCCAGCACCGCGGCGGCATATGGGCTGATCTCGTCGTAAATAAGCGATACACCCGGGACGAGAGCGGACGCGTAGGTGCCCATTTGGGATGGACCCCACGCGACGGTAAAGGCGTAAGCGGAGAAAATGAAGAACGCGCCCAAGATGAGCGCTGTAAATATGAGGGCCTTGCTGATGCTTGACTTTGGGTTTCTGGCTTCCTCGCCAAGTGGGGTTGAGTTGCCAAAGCCGGCGAATGCCGTGTACATGAAAAGCATTCCGAGAGCTATCCCAGATAGCCCTCCGCTGGCGTAATTTGGGGTGAAAACCGCGAGCGTGTTGTTTTTGCTCATCAGTATTAGCGCCGCACCTAAGATCACCACGGTGGTCATCTCTATTGCCGCCATGATAAAAGAAAACCTAGTTGACTCCCGTATGCCTGCATAGGAAAGCGAAAAGGCAAGCCCCAGCGTTGCCAAAAGGAGAAGGAACCAGAGGTAGGAGGGTATGTTAACGTTGAAAACCTGAGAAAGCATTGCCGGGACGAAAACCGACATGCTCAGGCCCACGAAGGATATCGCCATGATTTGGTAAAAAACGTACATCATGCCGGTGAAAACGCCCAGCCTCTTTCCGTATCCCGCCTTGACGTAGGCATAGTATCCCCCTGCGCTGGCCACGCGCTTTGACACGCGGCTGATGATGGCCGCGTTCAATAGCACGAGAAGGAATGCCAACAGCGCGCTTAGAGGAAGGGAGCCCAGCGCAAAGGCCGCGGCCCCGGTCATGGTAGCCACGGCTGCCCCGGCTGGAGCCACCGCAGCTATGCCCTGAAAAAGCACTTCCGCGAACCCTATGGCGTCCTTCCTTAACGTGACCTTATTTTCCATTTTAAAGCCGTTATGTATCAATATTGACATTAATAAGACTATTTGTACATATAAGTACACCGACTCCAAATCAATTCTCTTTGATAACAAAAAGCTTTAAATTCTGAGGAAGGGTTCACAATGAGATTGGAATACGACGTGGTTTACTTGGGCGGAGGGCCGGGAGGCTACGTGGGTGCGGTTACCAGCGCGTCTTTAGGAAAGAAAGTGGCTGTAGTTGAGAGGAAGAAGATCGGCGGGACGTGCGTTAACATAGGATGCTAAAAAGACCTCGGAAACAGCGAGCTACGTGCTTCAAAGTCTGAGCGTCGACGTGATAAACGGCGAGGGCAAGCTCGTCGAAAAAGGGGTACAGGTAAATGGTGAGACCCTGCACTCTGAGAACGTGGTTTTGGCCACTGGAGCGACGCCCATGATGCCTGACGTGGATGGGCTGGACCCAGCTAAGGTAATAACCAGGGAGAACTTCTGGGACCTGCAGGAGCTCCCCCAGAAGGTTGTCGTCCTAGAAGGGGGAGAGCCCTCTTCAGATATCCTCGAGCTGTCCCAGATCCTCGCGTCCGCTGGGGCGAGCGTCAAGTTCTTGGATGAAAACGATGAGATATTGCCCTGGGAAGATGCGGAACTTACGGCTTCCCTCAGGGAAAGCCTAAGCAAGAGAGGGTTCGAGTTCAACATGGCCATAGAGCCAAAGGAGGTAAGAGGCAACAGGGTGATTTACGCCCAAAACGATGAGGAGAAGGACGCAGAGTTTGACGCCCTTTTGGTCTCCTACGGCTGGATGCCCAACGTTCAGGGCACAGGGGCAGAGGAGCTCGGAGTTGAGACTGAGCTCGGGTTCATAAAAGTTGACGAGACGGGGCGCACAAACCTTCCATGGCTTTACGCGGTTGGAGACGTCACGACTCACATGGGCGCGGCGTCTGCAATGCACATGGGGAGGGTGGTAGCGCTTAACATAGCGGGAAGGCACATCACCATGGACTACAACCAGTTCCCTCGCGGTTGCGCAACGATTCCCGAGCTCGACGGCGTGGGGCTCACGGAGGAAGGAGCAAAAAGGGCCGGCATAAACCCAGTTGTGGGGACCGCTTATTTGGCAGCAAATGAAAAAGCAATAGTAGAGGGGCGGCCCGAGGGCTTGGTGAAAATAGTTGCCGACCAGAAAGGGTATGTAATAGGTGGGGGCGTGCTGGGATCGCACGCGGCCGAGGTGATTCACGAGATAATCCTCGCCATGAGGATGAAGGCCACGGTGGCAGATCTTGCCCTTTCAAACTTTGAACACGCCACCATCTCGGAATCGGTTCAGGAGGCCGCCCTCAAGGCCCTTTCAAGCCTGGGGTGATGTGATATGACGAACATGAACGGGAGGATAGAGCTGAACGCTCCAAAGTCAAAGGTGCTAGCCTTCATAACGGATCCGGACCAGTTTTCGACCTGCCTGCCTAACGTGCAGGAGTTTGAAAAGAAGAGCCCACAGGAGTTCACCGCGAAGTTCAAAGTTGAGCTCCCGGCCGATATGAGGAAGGGGTTGCTGGCCAACTTGGCAAACGTGGGCATAAAGATGAACTTCAAGAGCGAGGTGGCCGGCGACTCCGTAAGCATACATGGAGAGGGAAGGTCCATGGGCATGAAGGTAAGCATAGATCTTAAGATGGCCGTATCGGAGGCTGCTGGCAAGGCGGGCATCGACTGGAACGCGGACGTGAACGCAGGAATGATACTGAAGCTGATGGGAGAGGATAACTTCAAGAAGGTAGCAGATGAGATAATAGGCCAGCTTGTGTCATCAGTTAAGGCAAAGCTGGAAACCGCTTAAAACAGCCTTAAATTTTTACCGCTGGATTGAGCCATGATGGAAAAGGAACTGGGAAAAACAAAGGAAAGGCTTCCCGCAATTGGGCTTGGGACGTGGCAGCTTGGAGGGAGGAGCGCAGAAGATTCGCTTGTGGCGGGGGTCAAGGCGGGAGCCAACTTCATAGACACGGCGGAGATATACCACACGGAACCGCTTGTGGGAAGGGCGCTTTCCAGGATTCGGGCGGAGGGAATAGGCGTTTTCTTGGCCACTAAAGTGTGGCCGACCCACTTCCATCACGATGACGTCATAAAGGCATGCGAGGGAAGCCTGAGCAGGCTTGGCGTGAAAACGATCGACCTCTACCAGCTGCACTGGCCAAACCCCTCCATACCCATATCGGAGACCATGAGGGCCATGGAGGAGCTCGTTGAC
>JABEBW010004457.1_pt1 | contig 175646 bp, 182 predicted proteins | sample 7245961 | NCBI WGS metagenome assembly JABEBW01 (sample SAMN14506364, study PRJNA622280) | hot springs metagenome | biome: hot spring [ENVO:00000051]|acidic hot spring [ENVO:00002120]; feature: spring [ENVO:00000027]|sediment [ENVO:00002007]; material: sediment environment [ENVO:01001048]...
ATAGCAAGGAGTGTCTCCCCGTAGGTAGACGGGGGATCAGCGTGGCCCCCGTCCTAGAGACTGCGGCTCAACTCTACCCACTCAGAATGTTGACGAGCCTATTTGTTAGATTAATTTTGCTTCCACCAAACGACCGTTTGCCGGACATCCCCGCCGATTGCCGCACGGCCAGCATTGGCGGGGGCCGCCTGCCGGTTGTTGGACACCTGTGTGAAAAGTTGGGTTGTTGGACACGGCGGCCCTGCCACCCGATCCCCTGCCCCTTGCCCTTTTCGGGCGTCTTGGCAGGTTCCCGGTTCTGCGTCTGGCGCAGCACTGATGCAGCTCTGGCGCAGATTTGGCGCTGCACTGGCGCTGCACTGAGAAACAGGATAGGTAGGGATATGTGGGGACATGGCGGGATATACGCTATCATAACAAATTGTTTTTATTGTATGTAGAAAAATCCTAATAGACCAAAAACATGCAAAAAAACGCCGCAACTGGATTTAGGTTCCAGCGCCGCAAGGCGTGGGAGTTCGAGTCTCCCCTTTCGCACCATCCATGAGATTGCCATTTCCAGCCCTATGCTTCGCCGCCCCGTTCTTTTGATCCAATGGTGACCAAAGGGCGAGAGTCCTGCTCTAGGCAGATGGGTTGACATGGGGCACCTGATGAGCCTACCCCAGTCGAGTCGTACCCCGTCTTCATACCCCATCTGGCCGGCAATCCACCTAGGATCTTCCCCGGCAGTCCGCAACATGGAAGCGCAGGTGTGCCGCGTTTGGCAGGGATTGCGGTGGCGGACCTCACCGGGTCGCAACATCCGGCCATGGCCGAACCGTTCGCGCATGACCCGAGGGAAGACAAAATTTCTCAAACGCCTTTTTCAGAGTAGTGGCAACCAAGCCGCCAAGGCCAGCAGCGTCAGGAACAGTACCGGCGGGGTGATGAGGAGTCCGGTGCGCATGTATTGGCCCCAGGTCACGGTCATGCCTTTGCGGCCCAGCACATGCAGCCAGAGCAGGGTGGCCAGACTGCCGATGGGCGTGAACTTGGGGCCAAGATCGCAACCGATGATGTTGGCGTAGACGAAGATTTCCCGTATCAACGGATCCGTGGCCACCGGCAGTTGGTGGATGGCCAAGGCGCCCACCAAAACCGCCGGCATGTTGTTCATCACCGAGGACAGCGCCGCGGCCAGGAAGCCTGACCCAATCGCCGCCAGAACGGTACCTTGTGCCGCCAGATACGCCAGGGCCATGGCCACATAGTTGGTCAAACCGGCATTGCGCAGCCCATAGACCACCAGATACATCCCGAGGCTGAAAATCACGATCTGCCAGGGGGCCTCGTGCAAGACCTTGCGTACGGGAATGCGGGCGCCGCGCCCGCCCTGCAACCAACGTCCGGCCAAAGCGAGGAGGATCAGCGCCCCAGCCCCCGTCACCACCGATACCGGTACCTGCCACTGCGCGGTAACGAAGTAGGCGATTAGTAGCAAAACCAGCACCGGAAAGGCGGCACGGAAGACCACAGGATCCTGGATGGCCGTGCGCGGAGCGTCGAGGTGGGCGGTAGGATAGGACGCGGGCACGGAGCGACGAAAGTAAAGCCAGAGCACCCCCAGGGTGGCCGCCAGTGCCACCAGATCCACCGGTACCATCACCAGGGCATAGCGATCAAACGTGATATTGAAATAATTGGCGCTGACGATGTTGACGAGGTTAGAGATCATCAGCGGCAGACTGGTGGTATCGGCCACAAAACCGGTGGCGATGACTAAGGCGAAGGTGGCCTTGGGTGAGAAGTCGAGCCGCAACAGGATGGCCATGACGATGGGGGTGAGCAGCAGCGCCGCCCCGTCGTTGGCGAATACGGCAGAAATCATCGCCCCCAGCAGGACGATGAGGGGGAAGAGCCGACGCCCACGCCCACCGCCCCAGCGCGCCACGTGCAGAGCCGCCCAATGGAAGAAACCGGCTTCGTCCAGAATCAGGGAGATGATGATGAGGGCGACGAAGGTAAAGGTAGCATCCCAGACGATATGCCAGACCACAGGAATATCGCTCCAGGTGATGACCCCGGTGGCCAGGGCGACGACCGCACCGCCCATGGCACTCCAACCGATCTGGAGTCCCTTGGGCTGCCAGATGACGAGGATCAGGGTCACAACGAAGATGGCCAGGGCAAGCATCCTGTACTCCTTGGGTGAAATTGCCGGTAGTCTTGACGAGCCAAAAACATTTGTCAATAATTCAATCTAACTTGAACCATTGGAATCCCATGACCGAAGAGCACAGCGATCGCATTGTCGCCCGCCTCGAGGCCCTGGCCTCGCCGGTGCGGCTCGCCATTTTTCGCCTACTGGTGGAGCACGAGCCGGAAGGCCTTTTCTCCGGCCAGATTGCCGAACGGATCGGGCAACTGCACAACGGCGTATCCTTTCACCTCAAGGTTCTGCAGCACGCCGATCTCGTCATCGTCCACCGCGAGGGACGTTTCCAGCGCTACCGGGCGCAGATGCCCGTGGTGCGCTCCCTGGTCGCCTACCTTACCGAAAACTGCTGTCGCGGCACCCAATCCTGCACTATCCCCGACGAGTCCGAATCCAGCGCAGCAGCCACCGCTTCCGCCGCCCCACCGAGGTGACACCGATGAAAACCCCCGAGATCCTCTTTCTGTGCACCGGCAACTCCTGTCGTTCCATCCTGGCCGAAGCCACCCTCAACGGCCTTGCCCAGGGCAGGCTCCACGCCAGCAGCGCCGGCAGCCATCCGGCAGGTTATGTGCATCCGCGCAGTGTTGCCCTCCTGCAGCGGGAAGGCTTCTCTACCGAAGGTCTCGCCAGCAAGTCCTGGGACGATCTGCCCACTACCCCGGATATCGTCATCACCGTCTGCGCCAGTGCCGCTGGCGAGACCTGCCCGGCCTATCTCGGCCCTGCCCTGCGCGCCCATTGGGGGGTAGACGATCCCGCCAAGGCGACCGGCAGCGAGGCGGAAATCGAGGCCGCTTTCGAGAAAGCCTATCGAATCCTGCGCCATCGCATCGAGGCGCTTTTGCAACTGCCCGTCGCCGAATGGCTAGCCGAAGATCCCAGTCGCCTGCGCACGGAACTGGAACGCATTGGTCACAGTGAACCCTGAGGATTACTGCATGTCCACCGAGTTGTCTCCCCTGGTGCCCGCTCGCCAGGAATTTCATCTGAGCTTCCGGGTAACCGATCTTGCCCGCAGCACGGCCTTCTATCGGGACTTTTTCGGGGTTGAGCCCAGACAACAGACGGCGCGCTTCAGCACCTTCATCGTCCCCGATCTCTGCCTGAATCTGGTGATTCTCGTCAACGACCGGGACGAGCCCCTCGACACCTACAGCCTCTACCACGTGGGCCTGGGAGTGCGGAGCAAGGAAGCGGTGATCGCCGCCTACCATCGCGCCGTGGCCGCCGGTGCCGAGGTGGTCAAGCCGCCGCGCAGCACCTGGCGCGGCACACCTCTGCACGAACTCTGGCTGCGCGATCCCACGGGTTATCTCCTCGAAATTTACGCTCGGATGACGGAAGAAGAGCTCGCCACCATGCCCGCCGACCAAGAGCCGGTATTTCTGGTGCCCGGTACGGAGTCGAGGTAAACCGTGCGACTTTCTCGGGATAAGCGCTCGCCCAGCACCAGGCACAGCCACCCTGGAAGCGTGTCGCGCCTAACGGTTTGCGGACGGCGAGCCGTAGGCAGTGAGGGCTTATCTCGGTGGTGTCGGGATCTGGTATACTCCGGGGCTGTGCACGCTTCGGGAGAAGAGCCATGGGACGTAGGCATTGCTGGGCAGCCCTTCCCCTGCTCGTGGCCGGTATGGTGAGCATGACGCAGGCATCGGTGTATATAGCGCCCGCCACGCAGAACGATCCGGCCCAACTGGCGCTGCAAAGCGCCATCAACGAGCAACGGTTGCAGCTGAATCAGATGGAGCTGGATCAGCAGGAATCCGCCCTGCAGCAGGAACAACGGCGTGAGGCCCAGCGACTGAAGGACAACCAGCTGCAGATCCAGCAGGAAGCGATCCAGCAACAGTTGCGCGCGCAGGCGGCGCAGTCGTCCCCCCCGCAGCCATGATTGCGTCCGTGCCACCCGCAGACGAGTCCGCCGGTACGGAGCAACTGCGGCTCATCCGTCCCGACGATTGGCATCTGCATCTACGCGACAACGAACTCCTCGCCGCCGTCCTGCCGGCCACGGCCCGATGTTTTGCCCGCGCCATCGTCATGCCCAACCTGAAACCGCCCGTTACCACCGTGGCTGCGGCCGCTGCCTATCGTGAGTGGATCCTGGCTGCCCTGCCGGCGTCCTCCGATTTTCAATCCCTCATGACCCTCTACCTCACGGAAGCCACGCCCGTGGGGGAAATCGAGGCCGCGGTACACAGCGGTTTCGTCCACGGTATCAAGTATTATCCAGCGGGAGCGACCACCAATTCCGAGAACGGCGTTCGCGACATCCGCCGGGTCTATCCGGTGCTCGCCGCCATGGAAAAACACGGTCTGCCCCTCCTGCTACACGGCGAAGTGACCGACCCCGAGGTGGATATATTCGATCGCGAAGCCGTATTCATCGAACGGATACTCACGCCTGTGCTGGCGGACTTTCCGGGGCTCAAGGTCGTGCTCGAGCACATCACGACGGCAGAGGCGGCGGACTTCGTGCGCGGCCACTCCCAGCGGCTGGCCGCCACCATCACGGTCCATCACCTGCTTCACAATCGCAACGCCCTCTTTCAGGGTGGTATCCGTCCGCACCACTACTGCCTGCCGGTGTTGAAGCGTGAACGCCATCGCCAGGCCCTGGTGGCAGCAGCCACCAGCGGGGCGCCGGAGTTCTTCCTGGGGACGGACAGCGCCCCGCACCCGCGCGGGCAAAAGGAATCCGCCTGCGGCTGCGCCGGCATCTATTCCGCACCGGCCGCCATCGAACTGTACGCCGAGGTTTTTGCTGCCGCCAACGCTCTGGATCGACTGGAAGCCTTTGCCAGTCGTAACGGTCCGCGTTTTTATGGATTACCCGAGAATACCGACCACATCCGGCTGGTGCGACGCCCCTGGACCATGCCCGAGTCCCTGAATCTCGCCGGCGATCGTCTGGTGCCCCTGCGGGCGGGGGAGAGCGTCGCCTGGTCCTGCTTACCCGATCCGGACTAGTTTCCTGCCCATGCTGCGCGGGAGGGGAAGGGAAAATCACCTGGTCTGGCGTGGACTTGAAGTTCGCGTATTGTTCAAACCCAATCGCCACAGCTATCTACGCATACGCCCGCCTGGCGGCGATATCGAGGTCACCGCACCCCTCGGGATGCCGCTTTCTGCGGTACTCGCCCTGCTCCATGAGCGCAGGGCGTGGATCGACACCCAACGTGCGCGGCTTTTGGCTACCAGAGAGCAGGATCAAAACCGCTTTACCGACGGCGAGCGGATCCGGATCTTTGGCGTGCCGTATCCCCTGCGCGTGCGGTCCGGTGCGAGGTCGTCGACGGTACGTCTGGTTGACGGGGAACTGCGGCTATGGACCCAAAAACCCAGTACCGCCGCAGAGCGCGCCCATTTGCTGCAGAGCTTTTACCACGATCAACTGGCGCTGCGCATTGCGCCGCTGGTGGAGGTGTACCGGCGCCCACTTGGGCTTACCGAGGTCGCCTGGCACATTCGCCCCATGAAAACGCGCTGGGGTAGCTGCAGCACCCGCACCCGCCGTATCACCCTGAACCTCGAGTTGATCCACCACCCGGAGCACTGCCTGGAATACGTGGTGGTACACGAGTTGGTCCATTTTCACGAGCGCCATCACAACAACCGTTTTTATAGCCGGGTAGAGGCGCTACTACCCCAATGGCAGGAGGCACACCGGCACTTGCGCAGCCGCCATTGCGGTGAGTGAGGTGGCATCGTTCTGGGGCACCTGCTTTCGCCTTGCTGGCTCAGCATCTGCTCCTAGCCGCAGGCCAAACGGAGGATATGGACGGGCCCGGCAGAGATCGTGGTCGATTCGCGACGATCCGGCTGGCAGCCACCCGGCAGCACAGCTGGCCGGAACCCCGCGCGGCGCGGGGACCGCAGGCGAAAAAATGGCTCGGAGACTATCCAAGCCCTCACATAGGTATGGTGGAGCGGAGGAGGATCGAACTCCCGACCTTCGCATTGCGAACGCGACGCTCTCCCAGCTGAGCTACCGCCCCATATCGCCGCAGGATAGTGCGCGCGGCAGAAAAAAGCAATGGCCCCGGGTCTCTCCCTCAGGGGCGTCGGCCGACCACCACCGCATCGCTACCCACGCGATGGATGCTGGCGGCAAAGCCGGCAGCGGTTAGCGCCTCGGCAATTTCTTCAGGGTGCAGGAAATGATTGCCCTGGATGTGCTCGGAGAGGTTCTGGAAGGCCATGGTGCGATACGCTGGCTCGCGCAAAACCGCAGTATCCTCGGGCCAGGACGGTTCCCAGATGACCAGAGCCCCACCGGGGCGCAGTTCGCCGTGCAAACGCTCCAAGAGGCTGCCGCGCGCTTCCCAGACGTGGTGCAGGGCGCGATTCATGGCGATGAGATCGGCGGGCTCCGGTAGTGCAAAGCGATGGATGTCGCCCTGGGCAAAGTGCAGACGATCGCCGAGGCCCTCCCGTTGGGCGAGGCGCTGGGCCTCACGTATGTTTTCGTCAAAACCGTCGAGCCCGAGGCCGCGCAGGGAGCGGCAACGCCCCAGAAGCGCGCGCAGATACCAGCCGTTGCCGCAGCCAAGATCCACGGCAAGCCCCTGGCGTTCGTTTATTTCCGCAAAAATGGGCACGGCCGGCAGCACCTTCTCTTCAAAGCTGCGCCGGAAGTTGTGCTCGAGCATGGCACCAAACCAGGGCAGTATGGTTTCGCGTTCGGCCAGCACTTTCTCACCAGGACGCTCACCGCTACGCATCAGCCCCGCTGCGCGCTCAGCCATGTGGGCGGACAAAACGGCACCAATGGCCAGGGCCATGGTGCTGTCCTCTGCCTCCGGTCGCATGGCCGCTCCGTCGTCGCTCAGGAGGAATGCATCGCCTTTGCGCTCCAGCCAGCCAAAGGCGTAGGCTGCGTCGCACCAGCGCTGCAGATAGCCGGCATCCATCCCCGTTTTTTCTGCCAGGCCCTGAACCTGCGCGCCGCCCAGGTCGTGCAGGGCAGAAAAGAGGCCGTTGACGACGCCGATGAAAGCGACATCCAGAGACAGTGCGCCCTGGGCGCGTTTGCGTAATTCATCCAGAGGGGTTCTTGCCACGATGGTTCTCCCGATATCAGATGAGGTACTGAATTCCAACGATGGTCAGCAGGGCCAGAGTGGACAGCAAAAAAGCGCGCTGCGGAATACGAAAGTGCAGACGGTTGCCTGCCCACAAGCCCAGCAGCACGGGTGGCACGAGGAACACGAAGCTGATGGCCAGAGGCAGCGTCAGCAGCGACAATCCGATGTACAAAAAAAGTCGCACGATATTGTCCGCAAGCGCAATACCCTGAAAGGTCGCGCGAAAGGCCCGCTTGTCCAGATGACGCATCTGCAGGTAGGCAACGATGGGCGGCCCGCCACCGCCGTAGAGACTACCGATGACTCCACCGAAGATGCCGAGGGGTAAACCCCAGGGCAGACTCAGACGGGGCAGTTTCTCGGGCTTCAGAACCAAGGCGTAGACCACGTAGGCCAGAATGAAGAGTCCCAAGAAACGGGTCAGGCTCTGGGCATCGGTATCGGCGAGGATGAAGGCGCCCGCAGCCAGACCCAGGAGGCTGCCGGGCACGAGCCAACGCAACTCCGGCCAGCGGATCTCGTGAAAATCGTAGGCGCCCAGCAGAACGGAGCCCACCAGATCCAGGAGCAGCACCACCGGCACGACTTCCTTGACCGGAAAGATGAGCGCAAGCAGGGCGACGGAAATGAGACCCGAACCAAAACCGATGACGGCGCGCACATAAAAGGCCAACAGCACGACGAGGGCGGCCATGCCGAGAAGCTCAGGATGCTGCCACAGAGAAGACCAAGCCAGGGAGTGTTGGGTAAACATACCGACCAGTCTACCTGTTCTTGATCCCGAGGACCAGCCTGAGCCCCCTCAGGGCTAGGCAGAAAAGAGAAAAGGGCCTAATATCCCAGAGACCTGGACGTCCATCTTCCCAACCTACTCCAAGCCCGGTCGGAGCAAGACCATGCTAGCAAAAAACGCCATGCCCGTCCCGTATCTCCGCTGGACCGCAGCGCAGATGGCCCATATCGTGCCACTGCTCCTGTCCCTGGTTGCCTGCGCCATGCTGCTCCATAGCACCAGTGCACGGGCACAGAATATCGTGCAGGCGGGGCTCCCCGTCATCGATGCGCGGGCCTACATTCTCATGAATGCCGAGACCGGGCAGATTCTAGCAACGAAGCACGCCTATCGGCCCTACGCCATTGCCAGTATCACCAAGTTGATGACCCTCTACCTGCTCTTTCAAGATCTGCAGAGCGGGCACCTGAGCTTGCAGCAGCAATTCAAACCCTGCCCGGCGGCCCTGCACACGGGCGGATCCACCATGGATCTGCGCGCCGGGGTGCCCTTCACCGTCGCCCAGATGATCCTCGGTATGACCGTACCATCGGGCAACGATGCCGCGGTGGAAGCGGCGCACCTCGTTTCCGGCAGTGTGCCTGCCTTCGTCCGCAAGATGAACCGCACGGCGCGCCAATTGGGGATGCTCTCCACGCAATTCTACGACCCCGATGGCCTACCGCATCCCAACAACACCGCCAGCCCCTACGATATTGCCCTGCTCACCCGGGCCATCATGACCCAGTTCCCGCAGTACATGCCCTTCTTCCAGCACGAGCATTTCACCTACGGCGGCATCACCTACCCCAACCCCAATCTTTTGGTGGGGCGTGTGCCTTTCATCACGGGGATGAAGAGTGGCTATACCGATGCCGCAGGGCACTGTCTGGTGGCCACGGGAACGCAGGATGGCGTCAAGCTCATTGCCGTGGTCCTCGGCGTTCCTTCCTTCCACGACGAAGCCCGCGGTTTCTGGAAGGCATCCTGGCAGAGCCTCAAACTCCTGGATTGGGGCTTTGCTCGCACGCTGTGGCTACCGGGTGCGCCACAGCTGGAACGCACCGCCGCCCACTGAATCCATACGGGCAACGCCATCACGTGCCTCACTCCGCCGGAGGTGCGGCGGTGGCGGCCTTGTCCGCTGGCTTTTTCAAAAAGAGTACAAGCGGCAAGAGTACCAAAAAGCCATAGAGCACCAGAACGAAGGCGTCCAGGATACCGCGCATGCCCGCCTGCGGTAGCAGCACGATCTGGCCCAGAATGTGCCAGGTGGTGGGATCTCGGTCCAGGCCCGCGGCACTGAGATAATGCCTCATGGCCGGATTGAAATTGCTCATGTGACCGCCCATCTGGTTCCAGGCGACCTGCCTCTGCTCCGTCATCACCGTCGAGACGATGGCGATACCGATACTCCCGCCAAGGGTCCGCATCAGATTGAAAATGCCCGAACCTTCCGCCTGCTGCGATTTGTCCAGGGTACTGAAGGCCAGGGTAAAGAGCGGAATGGTGACAAAACCGAAACCGATACCGCGGATGAAGGCAGGCCAGATGACCCAGGCCATGCTGATATCGAGGTTATAGAGGGTGGTAAACCAGGTTCCGAGGGCGCCGAAGAAAATCCCGACGATGACGATGTCCCGCGGATTGATGCCGCGTCCCAGAAGGCGTCCTGCCAGCATCATGGCCAGCATGGCGCCGAGACCCTGGGGCGCCATGACGAGGCCCGTGGTAAAGGCCTCGTAGCGCAGGTAGTCCTCGAGCATGATGGGCAAGATCACCATGGTGCCGAAGAGCGCCAGACCAAAGATGGCGATGCCCATACTGCCGATGGCGAGATTGCGATCGCGCAGCAGGCGCAGATTTACCACGGGGTGGCGGATGTCCAGGGAACGCCAGAGGAAGAAGGCCAGACCCAACACCGACACGAGCGTCAGGATGATGATGGTGTGCGAGCTGAACCAGTCGTCCTGATTACCAAGGCTCAAGACCGCCTGCAGCGCGCCGAGACCCAACGCCATGAGACCGAAGCCAAGCCAGTCCACCGGCCGCGGATGGTCGCTTCGACCACCATCGGGCACGGCCTGCATGAGCAGGAAGGCAAGGATTCCAAAGGGGACGTTGACGTAAAAGACCCACCGCCAGCTGAGCGTATCCGTCAGATATCCACCCAGGGTTGGCCCCAGAATCGGTCCCAACATGATACCCATGCCGAGGATGGCCATGGCTTGCCCGCGATTTTCCGGAGGATAGGCACCGAGCATGATGGTTTGTCCAACGGGCGCCAAAGAGGCGCCGAACACCCCCTGCAAGAGGCGCCAGAGGACGATCTCCGGAAGGCTATGCGACTGGCCACAGAGCACAGAGGCCACGACAAACCCCACCACACTCCAGAGCATGACGGTGCGCTGTCCATAGCGCTCCACCAGCAGTCCCGTCAGCGGCAGGATGACGACATTGGCCACCATGTAGCTGGTCAGAACCCAGGTGATCTGATCGCTGTTGGCCTGGAGGGAGCCACGCATGTAGGTGAGCGCGACATTGACGATGGTCAGATCGAGCACCTGCATGACCACCGCCAACATGACCGCGATGGTGATGGTGACGACGGATCCCTTGCCTGGACCGGAAACCGTGGAAGTCTGCGTCATGAGAAAGCTCCTGATTCTCAGCGCACCCAGTGTACCGACCGAACGGTCGGTCCGCAAGCCCACAGAAAAAGGGCCAGCCCGAAGGCTGGCCTGGATGGGATCTGCCCGTCCCTGAAGATCAGGCGGCGCGCTTTTCGCTCAACTCGGTCAGATCCTTACCCGCCAGGTACTGCATCCGCAGTTCCTCGTCGCTGACATGGCTGAAGTCGGCACCGCGCGCCTCCGCCTCCTGCACCGCGCGGACAAAATCCATCTCACGCTCCAGTTCCCAAAGTTCCATCGTTCACCTCCATTCCATCAGTACATTAGTTGTAACTAACATACAGGTATATTATGAGATAGTCAAGTATCATAAGTTTTTCTTAGCTCATCATTGCCCATGGATTCCAGCGCGGTGATCTCCGCCTCGCTCAGCCAGCGCCAGCTGCCCGGGGCCAGATCTCCCAGGATCACGGAACCAAAGGCAATACGAATGAGGCGCAACACCTCTACCCCCTGGGCCTCCAGGAGGCGGCGGATCTGGCGATTGCGCCCTTCCTGCAGAACGAACTCCAGCCATTGCGTCTTGCCGCCACAGGCCACCGCACGTACTTCCATGGGCAGGCAAGGTCGTCCGTCCAGTACCGATGCGGTGGCGATATGGTGTAGCGCCTCGGCCGCCAAGGGTGGGCGAATCTGCACCCGGTAGGTTTTGGGTAGATGTCCGGCGGGGTCAAGCAGACGCTGACTCCAGATCGGATCGTTGCTGAACAGTAGCAGCCCGCTGCTGGCGCGATCCAGCCGGCCAATGGGCGCGAGCCAGGGCTCCTGCGGTATATCGGCGAAGACGGTGGGTCGACCGCGCTCATCGCTGCGGGATACCACGACTCCCCTTTTCTTATGCAGCATGAGCACCTGGCGTCGGGCCCGTTGCTGGGGAATCCCATCGATGCTGATCCACAGATCCAGACCTCGCTGCGGCGCCTCGGGGTCGCGGACGATGCGCCCGTCCACCGCCACCCGCCCGGCGCGGATCCATTGCGCTGCCACCGTCCGTGAACACAGGCCCCATTTGGACAGCACCCGCGCCAACCCCAGGCGCGGCACAGCGTCGGGCTTTGTCTCCCGCACCTTTCTTGGTCTATGCTGTCGAGGCAACTTCATCACTGTACAGGAGGGTCAAGCCGTGGCGCACGAAGGTCTGCACGAAGCCCCTGAGAAGCTCAGCAAGGACACCCTCGACATCCACCGCGCCATCGTCTCGCTGATGGAAGAGCTCGAGGCCGTCGACTGGTACCAGCAGCGCGCCGATGCCTGCACCGACCCCAGCCTGAAGTCGGTGCTGGAGCACAACCGCGACGAGGAAATCGAGCACGCCGCCATGGTCCTGGAATGGCTGCGGCGCAAGCTGCCCCGGTTGGACCAGGAATTGCGCGAGTACCTCTTCAAGGACGGCTCCATCACCGGTCATGAGGCCGAGGCCATGGGCCGCGACTAGCTCGGTTCATGGGCGTGGGTCGCTGGGCGTCTGGGGCTGCGCGGCAGAAAACGGCCGCAGAGCTCATTGTGCCAATCCAAGCCAAAGCGCGTGGGACGCCAGCGCCCGTCCTCAAAGGTCAGCAGGCCCTCCTTCCGGGCACGGCGCAGTTGCGGCTCGATCTGCAGACAGGGCAGACCGGTGCCGGCCTCAAACTGCGCACAGCTAAAGCCCTCCAGCAGGCGCAGGGTGTTGAGCAGAAACTCGAAGGGTCGCTCCGCCGGCGCTACCCAGTGGCCGCGTCCGATCTGTGCAGCAGGACCCAAGGCATCGCTCAGGTAGGACTCCGGTCGCGCCGGCTTCTGGCTGCGCCAGATACCCTGGCCCGGCAGGGTGATCTTGCCGTGCGCGCCAGCCCCGATACCCACGTAGTCGCCAAAGCGCCAATAATTCCGATTGTGCCAGCATTCCTGTCCCGGGCGGGCGTGGGCAGAAATCTCATAGCGCGCAAGTCCCGCCTCCTGCAGCCGCTCGCGCAGGGCCAGTTCCATGTCCGCGGCCAGATCTTCCCCGGGCAGCCCCGATGGGGCCTGGCGTGCAAAGGGAGTGCCGGCCTCCAGGGTGAGTTGATACAGGGAAAGGTGCGGGGGCGCATAGGCCAGTGCCCGCTCCAGATCGGCCAGGGCCGCTGCCAGGTCTTGCCCCGGCAAAGCAAAGATGAGGTCCAGGTTCCAGCTGGCAAAGCCCGCCTCCAAAATGGCGGACACCGCCGCCATGGCCGCTCGGCCGTCGTGAATGCGGCCGAGTCGGGCCAGAAAACCGTCGTCAAAGGACTGCACCCCCAGGGACAGGCGCGTGATCCCCGCCTGGCGAAAGGCGCGGAAACGCGCCGCCTCGCTGGCTCCGGGATTGGCCTCCAGGCTGACCTCGAGACCGGGCATCAGGCGCAGGCGGGCACGCAGCTCCGAGAGCAGACGGGCAATGCTCTCGGGCGGAAACAGGCTGGGTGTGCCGCCTCCCAGGAAGATGCTGTGCACCGGCCGTCCCCAGATCCGCGGCAGCTCCCGTTCGAGGTCGGCAATGAGGGCATCCACATAATGCTCCGCCGGAAATTCCGGGGCGGCATAGGAATTGAAATCGCAGTAGGGACATTTGGCCAGACACCAGGGCAGATGCACGTACACGGACAGGGCAGGTGCTTGCAGATCAAGGGTCATGGCGATGCGGGAGTGAGGACATGATGGAAAACGATTCCGAAACGTGGATCCCCCTATTCTTGCTCAGCACGGTGCTCTTTCCCAGAGCCCGGATGGGCCTGCGCGTCTTTGAACCCCGCTATCTGGACATGGTCAGTCGCTGTCTGCGCGAGCAGCGGGACTTCGGTATCTGCCTCAACGCCCCCGGCGGCGCGGAGGGTGAGCCGGAGACGGTGGGTACGTTGGCCCACATCGTCGACTGGGACAGCGATGACGGGGTACTGCTCATCGAGGTGGAGGGCCGCAGCCGCTTCACGGTGCTGGACTGGCGCCGCGAGAGCCCGGTGAGTGAGGGACGACCGCGTTACTGGGTGGAGGAACCCAAGCTTCCTCTGGAGTTCGAGCACGAATGGCTCAAACCCATTCTCGTGGAAATCCTCGGAGAGGATCTTGCCGCAAGCCTCGATGCCAGCACCGCCGGCATGATTCTCGCTCAAGCCTTGCCCGCCCCCGCCGCCGAAAAACAGCGCCTCTTGGTCCTGGACGATCCTCTGGTTCGGTTGCGCCGAATCGCGCAGCTGCTGCGCCGCGACGACTGAAGCCCCTGCGCCTGCCGCTCAGCCCTGCCCGCTTTTACCGTAGATGTAGCTGGAAAAGTCCGAGTACTCCTGGGAGAGATTGCGGAACAGGTGGTCAAGGCTGATGATGACCTGTTCCAATATGTTGGTGGTGATGTAGGGCTGCTCCACCTTGAGCCGCTGATAATGTGCCCGGGTGAGGGCCAGCACCTGGGTGTCCGCCGCTTTGGCAACGATCCTGGCGCTGCGCGGCTGGCGGTCGAAGAAGGACATCTCACCGGCCATCTGCCCTTCCCCGACGCGCACCACCTCCACCTCCCCACCGTCCGCACTGTGGTGAACGATGGCCATCTCTCCCCGGACACAGAAAAAGAGCGCCTCGCCCAGGGTACCCCACTCCGCAATGACCTGATTCTGCGCAAAGCGGGCGTGGGTCACGTACTGGGCGAGGGTGTGAATTTCCTCGAGGGTCAGGGATTTGGCCAGGTGATGCTGCTTGAGAAACTCGCCAATCTCCACCGGATCCGTCTGGCTCATGGCACTGTCCCCGCGATGGTTCTGCTTTCCATCCGCAAATCCTGCCACAGCCGCCCACTTTGCGAAAGTCTCAGTGGGAGGCGGTATCGGAGTCCGCCTCGGCCTTGCCCTCGGGCGTCGAACCTTTGGCCATTTCCGCCTTGAGGCGTGCGAGATCGGCATCCACCCCGCCACTTTCCCGCAGCTTATCCATCTCGCGATCCATCTGACTGCGGGGATCCAGCGGATCGGAAAGCGCGCCCGAGGCCATCAGTCCGTCCACCGCCGCGGCCTTGGCCTGCATCTGCTTGGTCCGATCCATGGCCCGCTGCATGGCCTCGCCGGCGTCGTCCATGCCCTTGCCAATGCCAGACAAGGCCTCACCCGCGGCCACCTCCGACTTGGCTGCGAGCATCTCGCCCTTCATGACCTCTTTCTGGCTGCGGAACTGTTCGATGCGATCCTGCAGCTTGCGCTCGTAATCCGTCAGTTTGTCCGCCTGGGCGGCAATCTGGTCGTGGGCGTCCTTGAGGGACTGCAGTTTTTCCAGGGCCGACTGCTTCTGCGCAAGCTCCGCCTTGGCCAGGTCTTCGCGATTGGCCGCCAAAGCCGTGCGCGCATCGGCCTCGGCACGATCGGCGGCCTTCTGGGCTTCAGTCATCTGATTTTCCAGGGAGACCTTTTCGGTGACCACGTCGGCGAGGTGCCGCTTGGTCTCCTGCAGACTGGACAGCATTTTTTCGTAGGACAGGTCCAGGGTCTCCGACGGGTCCTCGGCATTGTTGAGAAAATGATTGATCCTGGCCTGCAGGATTTCACTGGCGTGTTTGAAGAGGGACATCCGGCTGCTCCTTGCCCTTGGGGCTCAATCGTTGACCGGCAGGACCAACTGCGGGCGCAGTTCGTCCACCTTGGCGTCGGCGCCGTCCATGGCCTTGACGGCCGTGCCGACGGCAAAAAATTCGATGATGTGTGGCTTCCAGTTGTGGCTGCCCTCGTGCAGCTGCACCCCGGTGATACCGTCTGCCTCGGCCTCCTGCGCCTCGTGCTGCATCCGCTCCATGGCCAGCTCGCGCGCGTCGTACATGGCCTGGGTGAACTGCTCCAATTCCGTGTTGCGGCCGATGTTGCCCATGGAGCGCAGGACGCCCTGGTGGGCGACGTGGTAGACGCAGGAACCCATCACCATTTCCATGGGCCGGTAGCCTGCCTGCAGCAGCATCCAGAAATCCTGGCCGGAAAGATCGCTGGTGAAGGGCTTGCCGCCCACGCCCTTGAAACCGGGAGCGCCGCTGCGGTGCGCGATGGCCGTGCCGATGGCCATGAATTCGAGGATGTCCGGATCCCACTCCATTCGCTTGACCTCCAGACGCACACCGACGATGCCATCGGCCTGGAGCAGGATCGCCTCCTGTTCCATGCGGCTGATGGCCAGCTCCCTGGCCTGGTACATGGCCTGGGAGAGGACATCCATCTCCATGTTCTGGTTCCAGTTGCCGTACTGGATACCCATGTGGTAGATGCACGAGCCGACCACCAGGCCCAGGGGCTCGAATTCGGCCTTGCGCACCATGACAAACTCGTTGACGGAAAGATCCGAGGTAAAAATACCCTCGTGACTGCCCTGGGAGCGTAGCCCCTTGAGTCGTTCTACCGCATGGGGTGCCAGTGTGTCTTCGCTCATACGAGATCCTTGACGGTGGGGGTGAAAGGTTTGAGGGGACGGTCGCCCAGGGACAAGACCGGTTGCAGCTCGTGCCGTGGCGCTTGCTGGCGCTCGTAGCTCACAGCGGTGCCAATGGCGATGTGGCGACAGAGGTAGCGCTGGGGTTGATCCTGATCGCCTGCAAAACGCAGTACCTGCCAGAAATGGGTGTGCGCGAGCACTCCAGCACCGAGCCGCTGCCCATCCTGCTGCAGATCGTACAGGGCGCGCCGCCGCACGTTTTCCTGAAAACTCGACAGGTCCGTGATTTCGAGATTCTGAAAGGCGGCGCCGAAGGGTGCCATCTGTCCCGCCTGATCCAGGGCCGTTCCCAGGAAAGGCTGGTACCAGTCGTAGTAGGCGCCGATGGATATGCCCACCGGGACCACACCGTCCTCCAACAGGCGTACGAATTCCAGGGCCGGCACCGTAGCCACGGCGGGCTCCGCCGCGGGCGGTAGATCCTGAATACGCACGGCCGTGCCGACGAGACCGAAATCCATGTCCTGGCTTTCGCCCCGATGCACGCGCATGCGCACATCCACCACGGCATTGGCACCCATGGCCACGGCCTCCAGCTGCATCCGGGCAACGGCACTGCGCCAACCATCGTGATGCCCCTGGGTCCAGGAGTAGCCAAAATGGTACCAACAGTTGCCACTGACCATACCCAGAGGCCTGATGCCGTGGGAGCGTTCCATGAGGAGTGCGGCCACACTGCCGCTACTGATCCAGGGTAACTGGCGGCTTGCCGTGGCCCGCAGCCGTCCTTCCACAAAACTGGGTAGGCGGCGGGCGCTCAGGGCGGCCTGCCATTCGCCCGCGCGCTGCATCTCCTCCGCGCTCTGTTGCTTGATCTGGGGAGCCAGTTGCTGACCGAGATTGTGCACGGCCGCTTCGGCGTCCTGTGCCGCCTCTTCCACACCGCGCTTGATGCGATCCCACAGAGACATGCCCGTGCTCCCTAGTGCAACAGAAAATCGTGGAGGGCCTGACTTACTCCCTGCATCTGGCCCGAAAGTTTGCCCACATCCTGAACGAGACCCTGCAACCAGTCCTGCAGCGGCAGATCTTCGTGGCGCAGCACCACGCCGCGCACCACACGGGAGCGCCGGGTCAGCACTCGCGCCCCATCCCGACTGAGGATGTAGTCGTAGCCGTCGACGTGGACGCGCATCTCCACTACCTGCCGTTTGCCCGAGAAAAGCCCCTCGCGCTTGCGCTCCACCTCCACGAGCCCAGGCATATCACCCTCCAGCCGATCGGCGAGGGCCTCCACGAAGGCCTGCAGATCCGTCTGGGCACGCCGCAACCAGGCCGCGCTCTCTTCGTAACCGCTCATGCCACCTCCCCTTCGCGCTCGCCGTCTACGTTCTTCGGACCATGCTTCAATACTTTAGTTCGTTTCCGACTATCGTGTTGTAGGGGGTCCAGGGCAGCTGCCAACCCAGATCACTGCCCACGCGCCGCCGTCTGCAGTCACGATGAGCATTTGCGGTTGATTTTTGGGGACAGTCCCTTAGAATCTTGCCCCTTGTCTTGTCACCGCGCTCATCCTGGGACTGGAGTCTTGCACCGTGGAAATCCGCCTCTCTCACCGCGTTGGGGCCGTCCGACCCTCCCCTACTCTGGCCGTCACGGCCCGCGCCGCGCAGCTCCGTCGGCAGGGGCGCGACATCGTCAGTCTGGGCGCGGGTGAGCCGGATTTCGATACGCCGGACGCCATCAAGTCGGCGGCCATCGAGGCGATCCACCGCGGCTTTACCAAATACACCCCGGTGGGCGGTACACCGGAACTGAAGGCGGCCATCATCGCCAAGTTTGCCCGCGACAACGGCCTGCATTACGAGCCGGAGCAGATTCTGGTGTCGGTGGGCGGCAAGCAGAGCTTTTTCAATCTGTGTCAGGCGCTCCTCGACCCCGGCGATGAGGTCATCGTGCCTGCACCCTACTGGGTGTCCTATCCCGATATGGTCCTGCTGGCCGAAGGCAAGCCGGTGATCCTCGCGACAAACGCCCGTGAGCACTTCAAGATCGGCCCGGCACAGCTTGCTGCGGCCATTACCCCGAGAACGCGGCTGCTGGTCATCAATAGCCCCTCCAATCCTTCGGGGGTGGCCTACAGCGCGGCAGAACTCGCCGCTCTGGGTGCAGTCCTGCGGGAGCACCCGGGCATTCTCATCGCCAGCGACGACATGTACGAGAAAATTCTTTTTGGCGATGGGAAGTTCGTCAACCTGGCCAATGTCTGCCCGGATCTTGCCGAGCGCTGCATCGTGCTCAACGGGGTGTCCAAGGCCTACGCCATGACGGGCTGGCGCATCGGCTACTGCGGCGGCCCACGGGAGCTCATCGCCGCCATGCACACCGTGCAGTCCCAGAGTACCTCCAATCCCACTTCCATTGCCCAGGTGGCAGCCCAGGCCGCTATCGACAGCGGCGACGAGTATATTCGGCCCATGTTGCGGGTTTTCGAGCGACGCCACGATTACGTTTTCCATCGCCTGCGCGAGCTGCCGGGTGTCGAGGTCCTACCCTCCGATGGTACCTTTTACAGCTTTCCAGGATTTCACCAGGTCATCGCCCGCAAGGGACTCAAGGACGATCTGGAACTAGCCGAGGCCCTGCTGGAGGCCGGCGTTGCCCTGGTGCCGGGCTCGGCCTTCGGCAGTCCCGGACACCTGCGCCTGTCTTTTGCCACCAGCGACGAGAATCTACGCCTCGCCCTGGATCGCATCGCCGCCTTCGTTTCCGCCTGATACGACATGGGGCGCCGGCGGCGCCCCGTGGAACTGGCCATCAGCCCGTTGCCAAGGATCAGGCTGGTCGCGCCCGCACCGCCGCCGCCGCGCGCCCTGCCCGCTCCCGCGCCTGTTCGACCGTTTCCGCGCTGGCCAAGGCCACGCCCAGGCGCCGCAACTTGCCGGCAAAGGGCTTGCCGAACAGACGCAGATCGCTTTCGGGCACGCGCAAGGCTTCCGGCACACCGGCGTATGCGGGGCCCCAACCCAGCCCCTCCCCCCGGATCACCGCCGAGGCACTGGGCCGGCGAAAGCCGGGGTCCACGGGCAGACCGAGGATGGCGCGCAGGTGCAGCTCGAATTCGCTCTGGCGCTGGCTGGCAAGGGTGACGAAGCCGGTGTCGTGGGGCCGTGGCGAGAGCTCGCTGAACAGTACCTCATCCCCGCGCACAAAAAATTCCACGCCAAAGAGTCCACGTCCACCAAGATCGTCGGTGACGGCCCGGGCCATCTCCTGTGCCCGCTTCAGAGCCTCAGGGCTCATGGCCTGGGGCTGCCAGGACTCGACGTAGTCCCCCGCTTCCTGACGGTGGCCGATGGGCGGACAGAAATGGGTACCCGAGGCGCTGCGGATGGTGAGCAGGGTGATCTCAAAGTCGAACTCCACGAAGGCCTCGACGATGACCCGCTGGCCAGCTACCCGACCGGCCGCCCGCGCCGTCTCCCAGGCCACCGCCAGATCCGCGGCGGAGTGCACCACGGACTGCCCCTTGCCGCTGGAGGACATCACCGGTTTGACCACACAGGGAAAACCGAGGGCGTCGGCAGCAGCCTGCAGCCCTTCGCGGGAGTCGGCGAAGGCGTAGGGTGAGGTGGGGAGCCCCAGATCTTCCGCTGCCAGTCGGCGGATACCCTCGCGGTCCATGGTCAGCTGCACGGCACGCGCCGAGGGAACCACCGTCGCCAGGCGCTCGCTCTCGATGCGGACCAAGGCATCGGTAGCGATGGCCTCGATCTCCGGTACCAGAAAGTGCGGGCGTTCGCGACGCACGACGGCGAGGATGGCATCGGCGTCGGTCATGTCGCGCACGTGGGCACGGTGGGCGACCTGCATGGCCGGTGCGTCGGCATAGCGATCCACGGCAATGGTCTCCAGACCCAGGCGCTGCGCCGCAATCAAGAATTCCTTACCCAGCTCGCCTGCACCCAGCAAGAGCAGGCGTGTTGCGCCGCTGGCGAGCGGCGTCCCCAAAACCAGGGCCATCTTCGGCTTCTCCTCATGGATATTGTCTATACTGGGTGCAGATCATAGCAGCTTGTAGCGATTTTGTGTCCGCGCGACGAAGGAGCAGCGATGAGCAAGGAAGCGATCGGCATGGTGGGGCTGGGGCGCATGGGGGCCAACATGGCCCGACGTCTGCATCGGGGGGGGGCGCGCGTCGTGGCCTACAACCGTCACCCGGAAAAGGCCCAGGCCTTGGCCAAGGAGACCGGCATGGAGGCGGCGGCGAGTCTTGCGGATCTCGTGCAGCACCTGCCCCATCCGCGTGTCGTCTGGCTGATGCTGCCGGCGGGTGCAGCGACGGCTGAGCATGTGCAGGAGTTGCTACCCTTGCTCGCGCCCGGCGACCTTCTGGTGAATGGGGCCAACGCCTTTTATGCGGACTCCATGAACGAGGCCAAGGACGTAGAGGCGCGGGGAATTCACTACGTGGACGCCGGCGTGTCCGGTGGTGTTTGGGGTCTGCAAGAGGGATATGCCCTGATGGTGGGCGGCAAGAAAGAGGCCGTCGCCCTGGTGGAGCCTTTTCTGAAGATCCTGGCACCGGCGAGCGACCGCGGCTGGCTGCACTGCGGGCCCGTGGGCAGCGGCCATTTCGTGAAGATGGTCCACAACGGCATCGAGTACGGCATGATGCAAGCCCTCGCCGAGGGCTTCGCCATCCTCCGGGGCAAGGAGGAGTTCGGTCTGGACCTGGCCAAGATCAGCGAAATGTGGCGTTACGGTAGTGTCGTACGTTCCTGGTTGCTGGACCTGACGGCAGCGACTCTGGCCCAGGATCAGGAGCTTCAGGATATCGCCCCCATCGTCGCCGACTCTGGGGAAGGCCTGTGGACGGCCCAGGCCGCCCTGGCACAAAAAGTACCTGCGCCGGTCATCACCCTTGCCCTGCAGATGCGCTGGGCAAGTCAGGGGCGCGACGACTACGCTGCCAAGCTCCTGGCCATGATGCGCAATCGGTTTGGCGGCCACGCCGTCGAAAAGGAGCATTGAGCGTATGGACGAGCACTGCATCTGCCAGTTCGTCATCTTTGGTTCCACGGGCGATCTCGCCTCCAAGAAACTCCTGCCGGCACTCTATCACCTCAAGTGCGCCGGTCGTCTGCCGCCGGAAATGCGCATCATCGCCTTTGGCCGTCGTCCCTGGAACGACAAGGCCTGGCAGGAGTTTCTCAAGGAGCAGTTGGAGCACTACGCCGAAGGCTTCACGGCCGACCACTTTGCCGACTTCTGCACGCATTTTCACTATGTGGAAGGTGAAATCCACGATCCCGCGGCCTACCAGAAACTGCGCAAGATCCTGACGCCCAAGGGTAGTACGGAGCCAGACCCCAGCATCTTCTACCTGGCCATCCGCCCCGCGGACTTCGTACCCGTGGTGCAGCAGCTGTCCGCTGCTGGTTTCAACAAGGAGGCCGACACCCGGATCGTCATCGAAAAACCCTTCGGCGACGATCTGGAAAGCGCCATGCAGCTCAATGAGCAGTTGCACCGCCACTTCAAGGAAGAGCAGATCTACCGCATCGACCACTACCTGGGCAAGGAGATCGTCCAGAACCTCCTGGTCTTCCGCTTTGCCAATCTGCCCATCGAGGCCATCTGGAACCGCAATTACATCGATCACGTGCAGATTACCGTGGCCGAGAGCGGCGGCATCGAGAACCGTGCCGGTTATTACGATCAGGCCGGGGCTCTGCGCGACATGGTGCAGAATCACCTCATGCAGATCCTGACCCTGGTAGCCATGGAGCCGCCGCCCTCCCTGGAGGCGGACGCCCTGCGCGACGAGAAGGTGAAGGTGCTCCGTTCCATCCGCCCCATCCCCAAATCCGCCGTCCACGCCCACGCCCTGCGTGCCCAATATGGCCCGGGGGTGATCGAGGAGCAGCATGTGCCCGGTTATGCCGATGAGGCGGGGGTAGCCAAGAACTCGGTGACGGAAACCTTTGTCGCCGCCAAGTTCTATATCGACAACTGGCGCTGGCGCGGCGTGCCTTTCTACCTGCGCACGGGCAAGCGTCTACCGGCCAAGACCTCCAGCGTTGCCATCCGCTTTCGCCACACCCCCCAGCAGCTCTTTCGCGAAACCCCCATAGAGCGCATCGAACCCAACTGGATTCTGCTTTCCCTGGAGCCCGAGAGCCTCAAGATCGAGATCTATGTCAAGGAACCAGGGCTGGAGATGCGCGTGCGGCCGGTGCAACTGAATGCCTCCTACCGGCGTGACGGTGAAGAGGAACTGGACGCCTATGAGGCCCTGCTCCTGGATGTGATGGAGGGCGACAAGGCCCTCTTCATCCGCTTTGACGAGGTGGAATGGGCCTGGCGGGTAGTGGATCCCATCATCAAGGCCTGGGGGCGGGAGGTGGACTACATCATTACCTACCCTGCCGGCAGCTGGGGGCCGGACGAGGCTACCCGCATCATGGACAAGGAAGACCAGTACTGGCGTAACCAGATCTGATGGCGCTGTCGCCCACAACCCACAGCGGAAAGCGTGCTCCCTCTGGACCTCGCGCAGCCCGGAGCCAGATCCCGTAGCCGACGGGCTACAGGTCGCCGCCCTCCAGGAAGATCGCCGAAGCGGAATCCGGGACGTCCAAACAACCACTTGCACGAAGCCCTCAGAGATGGCACGAAAACTGCTTATACCAAGGGGTCAATAGAGGTCACCGGAAACGAAAGGAGTCTGCCATGAAAGAAGTCGTTCTCAGCGATCGCGAAATTCCGCGCGTGGCCAGCGCCATCAAGGCCATTGCCCACCCGCTGCGCTACAAGATCATCTGCCTGCTGAGCAAAGGGGAGATGAGCATGCAGAATCTGGTCAAGGCCATCAACACCAGCCACAGCAACGCCTCGCAGCATCTGGCCATGCTCCAGGACAGCGGTCTGGTCCTGGCGCGTAAGGTAGCGAGCCGGGTGTATTACCGGATTCGCGATCAGCGTACCCTGAATCTTCTTGCCGTGAGCCGCAGCGTCCTGCCCTGAACCCCGGTCAGGACTCAACCCACAGGCCAGGCCAACTCGACGCAGAGCCCCCCCGTGGGGCTCGCATTGTACAGGCGCAGGGTCATGTCCTGTGCCTCGGCCAACTGGCGGGCGATGGCCAGCCCTAGACCACTCCCCTCCTCGTGCCCGCGGGCATCGTCGCCGCGGTAGAAAGGCTCGAAAAGCTTCTCCAGGTCCGCCTCCGGAACCCCGGGCCCCGAATCGCAGATCCGCAGTAATCCCCGTCCACCACCGCGCAGTAATCGCACCCGCACCTGGCCACCACCGTACCGGCGCGCATTGTCCAGGATATTGTTGAGCAAGCGCCGCAGGGCATCGTAATCGCCGCGAAAGGGATAACGTCGGGGCAGATCCTCCTGCCACCGTCCACCCGCCCGCTCGAAGTCGGCACGCACTTCATGGAGCAGAGCGATGAGGTCGAGGTCGGCGACGCGTGCCGTCAGGCCCCTGCCGAGGCTCAGTGATTGAGACAGCAGTTCCCCCATACGCTCCATATCCTGCAGCATGCCGTCGCGCAGCTTGCTGGGCGTGCTGGCGGGCAAAAGTTCCCAAGCCATGCGCAGGCGCGCCAGCGGCGAGCGCAGGTCGTGGGAGACCCCCACCAGGAGGAGGGACTGATGATCGATCATGGCCTTCAGGCGCGTACGCATGTTGGCGAAGATCTCCAACAGGTCGGCAAACTCCCGGGGACCGCCCGGGGGAAGCTCGGGCAGCGGCGCCTTCCAGGAGCGCCGCAGGGCATCCGCCAGCACCGCCAGAGGACGGATCACCCGACGCACGAGAATGATGCTGAGGATCAGCAGCGCCAGGGTGGACAGGAGCAGAATGACGATGGTGGCCAGAGGCAAGGAACTGGCCAGACGCCGTCGGTCGAAGTGCAACCACACGGCACCCTGCTTGCCCGGGATCCTCACCCACAAGGTCGGGACGGGGCGATCGACGGTGTAGACGGGGATGCGCTGCTGCAGACGTAGCGACAGGATGCGCGACAACAGACGGCCGTAGAGGTGCCCGTGGGCTTCACCAAGGGACAGCTCGCGCGGCGGCAAGCCGATGACGATGCCGTTGTCCTGGCGCAGACTCCGGGCAAAGTTGCCGCGCTCGGGCAAGGGCAGACGCTCGTAGGTCTGGGCACTGATGATCAGCAGCCCGGCAAGGTCCTCGGCCGAGCGCTGGGCCAGGGGATAGAGCACCGTGAAGACCACGGCCAGGAGGGAAAAGGTCTGCAGGACCACGATACCGAGACCCAAGGTCCAGGCCGTCTGCGCAAAGAGACTACGACCCCGCAACCACCGCATTTTCGCCCCCGTCGCAGCCACATCCCTATTCGATTATCCCGCGAAATGGGGCGCCGTGCTAACGCAGGGAGGCCAGGCGCGGCACGGTATTGCGTACCACAGAGAGATCCAGGCGTGGCTTGAAGCTTTCCGGGTCCGCCGCTCGCCACCAGAAGGCATAACTGGTCTTGCCAGCTTCGTCCAGAAGCGCTCCCTCCGGGAGAAACTCCCAAATGCGATCCAGAGGACGGGATCTGGAGACGCTCAGACCTCGTGAATCTGCCCGACGCAGAATTTGATTCCCACGGGCTTGCCTCCGGACAGACGCCGCATCTCCGCTGCAAACTCAACCAGTTCCACGGGCGTGGAAAAGGCGGAGTGGGCGCGTGGCGACCGACATTCCCGGTGTACCGGGATGCCGCGGGCTGCCGCCACCTCCGGACTGACCTTGGCTGCCGGCAACACCCCACCGTGGCCCGGCTTGGCCCCTTGGCTGAGCTTGATCTCGGTCATCCGCACGGATTCCTGGCGGGCCTGCTCGGCAAAGGCATGGGCATCGAAACGACCGCCATCGTCGCGACACCCGAAGTAGCCCGAGCCGATCTCAAAGACCAGATCGCCACCAGAGCGACGGTGGTAGCTGCTGATTCCGCCCTCACCCGTATCCAGATAAAAGTTGCCGAGGCGCGCTCCAAGGGCCAGGGATTCGATGGCCCGGCCAGAGATGGCCCCAAAACTCAAGGCCGATATATTGAACACCGAGGCACTGTAGGGTAGCTCTGTACCTTCGGCGCCCACCAACACCCGCGGCTTCTCTGCTGGGCGATTGACAGGGGCCATGGAATGGGTGATCCAGTTGAAGCCCTCGCGATAGGTATCGAGCTGGGTGCCGAAGGGATGCGTGCTCGATATACCCGCAGCACGCCGGTAGACGAGGCTGCGCGACTCGTAGCTGTAGGGCCGCCCCTCCTGATCGTCCTCCACGACGTAGGAGCGAAAAAAGGGTCGCAGATCCAGGGCAAGCCCGCGCAGCCGCGCCAGCACCGGATAGTTGGCGAGCAGGGCCGACTGCTTTTGGCAGACATCGTATATGCCGAGCAGAACGATTCCCCAGCCCAACGCCGCCAGCACGAACCACCATGGATCCAGATACAGGGCCAGATAACTGCCAAGAAAGCCAAGCAGAGCACCGAGGCTTGGCAGACTCCAGCGTGCCCAGCGTTGCAACAGGGTCGCGGCTACCATTTTCCCTGGGCCAGGAGGCCGGCATTACCCCCCGCCGCCGTGAGATCGATAGCGATGGTCTGCTCAGCCACCATACGGCTCAGGTAAAGAGGGCCACCGGCCTTTGGCCCGGTACCGCTCAAACCCTCGCCACCGAAAGGCTGCACTCCAACCACCGCGCCGATCATGCTGCGGTTGACATAGACATTGCCAACCCGACAGCGCGCCGCTATGGTCCGGGCGCGATCGTCGATGCGCGTCTGCACCCCCAGGGTGAGCCCGTAGCCCAGGGACCGGATCTGCTCCAGCAAGTTTTCCAACTTGCCAGACTCCCAGACACAAACCTGCAGGACGGGACCGAAGATCTCCTCCCGGAATGCGGTCAGATCGTCGATGGCATAAAGGCTGGGCGCCACGAAGTGCTGGATCTGGCCGCGATCGTCGCGATGGTCCAAATGCAGGACAGACCCACCGGGTTCGGCCCCTTTCCGCAGGGCCTCGGGCCAGGCGCAGCGATGCAGGAGACGGGCACCCGTGCGCTCCAACTCCCCCATTTGCTGGCAGAGGGCGCGCTGCGCCCCGGCATCGATGACGGGCGGCACGTCGGTGGCAAAATCCAGGGCCGATCCGATGGACAGCGCGTCCATGGCACCCTGGAGCATGGGCAGGAGGCGCTCCGCCAGCTCCTTTTGCACGCACAACACCCGCAGCGCCGAACAGCGCTGGCCGGCGGACTGAAAGGCCGAGCGTAGAACGGCATCGACGACCTGCTCGGGCAAGGCCGAGGAATCGACGATCATGCAATTGATGCCCCCGGTCTCGGCGATGAGGGGGACGATGGGGCCATCCTTGGCAGCCAGCGCCCTCTGGATACCCTTGGCGACGGAAGTAGAACCCGTGAACACCACACCCGCCACCTGCGGATGCGCCACCAGGGCGGCTCCGACACTGTGGCCTGGGCCGGGCACGAGGCGCAGAGCCGATGGCGGCACCCCCGCCTCCCGGAGCAGATCCACCATGGCCGCGGCGATGGCGCGGGTCTGCTCCGCCGGCTTGGCAGCAACGGTATTACCGGTGACAAGGGCGGCCACCACCTGACCGGTGAAAATGGCGAGCGGAAAGTTCCAAGGACTGATGCAGACGAAAACACCCCGACCGCGGCAGGACCAACGGTTTTCCTCACCCGTTGGCCCCGGCAGCTTCTGTGTCGCCAGGAGATGCTTTGCCTGCAGGGCATAGTAACGACAGTAGTCGGCTGCTTCGCGCAATTCTGCCACGGCATCGCCCAGGGTCTTGTGCCCCTCCCGTTGAATCAGGGCGATGAAGTACTCCCGCCGCTCCTCCAGCAGATCGGCGGCACGCCAGAGCATTTGCGCGCGCGCCGATACCCCGAGGGCGTCCCAGGCGGGCTGGGCCGCATCCAGTTCCCGGACGATGGCTTGCGCCGCCTCGGGGTCGACATCCGCCGGCGGCGTAATCACGATGCTGCGCGCCCTGGCCGCGATTCCGGCGCGGGCGCGGGCATAGGGCAGATCGATGCCAGCGCTGTTGGGCCGCACCTCGCCGTGCAGAGTGCCGTAGATGGCCCGCGGCAAAGGCAAGGCGGGGGCGTCGGCGGCCCAGAGAGGACTCCTCAGCAGCAACTCGGCGGCATCCCCCGTGCCACTGGCGAGCAGATGGATGAAGGACGTGCTGGCGCCATTTTCCAGCACCCGGCGCACCAGATAGGGCAGGAGCTCCCGGTAAGGTCCCACGGGGGCATAGATTCGCAGCCGCGGAATGACCTGCCGATCCATGAGCAGGTCGTAGAGACGCTCTCCCATTCCGTGCAGTCGCTGCATCTCGAACTGTGGCGCCGGTAGCCCCGCGGCCATTTCCAGAACGGCCGCGATACTGGTGGCATTGTGGGTGGCAAACTGCGCGTACAGAGGCGCGCCGGGGCCGTCGGCATACCCCAGCATGCGGCGGGCGCAGGCCAGATAGCTGACATCCGTATGGTGCTTGTGGGTAAAGACCGGATAGCCATCCAGTCCCATTTCCTGGGCGCGCTTGATTTCCGTATCCCAGTAGGCACCCTTGACCAGCCGCAGCATCAACCGCCCACGATGCCGCCGCGTATTGGCCACCACGTACTCCAGGGCGTCGGCGGCGCGGCTCTGATAGGCCTGCAGAGCGAGTCCCAGCCCCTGCCAACCAGCGGTCTGTACCTGACCATGAAGATGCGCCTGCAGGGCGTCGAGAAGGTCCAGCTGCAATTCCAGCCGGTCACTTTCTTCCGCGTCCAGGGTCAGACCCAAGTTGCCAGCCGCCGCCAGTTCGGCAAGATCCACCAGCACCGGCAGGAGCTCGCGCCACAGGCGCTGCCTCTGACTCTCCTCGAAGCGCGGATGCAAGGCGGAGAGCTTGATGGAAATACCGTCGCGGTCCTCCGGCCCCCTGCGGCCCGCCGGCTGTTTGGCCAGGGCGAGCAGCGCATCGCGGTAGGCTTGGGTGTAGCGCGCCGCGTCCGCCGCATTACGCGCGCCCTCCCCCAGCATATCGTAGGAAAAACGCAGGCTGGGGTAATGGGAGCAGGTCTGCGCCGCCTGGGTCCGTGCCGCGGCAAGGGTCTCGCCCAGTACAAACTGCCGTCCCAGCAGGGTGATGGCGCGCAGCGCACCCTGTACCACCACGCGCTTGCCCAGGCGTTCACTGAGGCGATCCGACTCCTGCCGACTGAGAATCCGACGCGACAGACGCAGTACCTGATTGCTGAGCCGATGCATGAGGCTCGCATCGCCCTGTTCCCGAAAATCGACACGGGACAATTGATCCGTGAGGAGCACATCCGCCGTTGCCTGATCCGGCACCCGCAGCAGCGCCTCCGCCAGCCGCATCAGCGCCAGACCCTCGCTGCTACTGATGGGATACTCGCTCAGGAGCGATTCCAGTGCCCAGAAGGGCGTCGCCTCGGCGCGCATGGCCCTGAGCCAGGGCCTGGCACGCTCGGCGATGGGCTGCCAGTCCAGACCCTCCAGCCCCTGCAGCAGCTGGGTGACCACCTCGCGCTCGTCCCGCTGTGCCGGTGGCAGGGCGGCCACGACGTCCTCCACCGCAGGTTCCAATTGCGCCGCGCTCATCCGCGCGACTCCGTCTCGAGGCTGCGCAGGGTCTCATCGGCACCCGCAGCGGCGGTGAGATCCGCCACGTTCTCCTTGGCAAAAAATCCCTGAAAACCGTGAAAACGCTGGACATATTCAATGATCAGGGACGAATGTTCGGAAGCGCTGGAGAATATCTGCTTGAGTCCCTCCCGTTCCGAGCCGATGACTTCCAGCAGGAATTTCTGTCCACTCTCACGCAGGGAATTGACGACGTAATCGATATTGAGTTGAGGTTCCTCGACGTTTCATGTGGGTAGTCCCAGATCCATTTTTCCCAGGATCAGGTAAGCCATGTTGATGAAGTTCTTGTTGGTACGGTAACCCCGTGCCTGGACAGGGTCAAATATTCCAGGATCGCAACCTCGCGATTCTGGCTGTAGATACGCGTGGCCAGATGATCGATGGGCAGCAGTAATCGCTGGATACCCAGGGCCTCACGCTGCTCCTTGGCCTTGAGGTAGGCGTGCTCCATGTCCGGTCGCACGACGGCCTTACCCAAGGCATAGCGCCGCTCGCTGCCCTCGGGCCGCTCCCAGTAGGCGACGATGTTGTGGGTGTAGGGTGAGGGCTTGACGATGGCCATGTTGGTCGGAAGCTCCAACTGGCGAATCTGATCGGCGTTGAAAAAGCGCACTTCCCGGGCCTTCTGCGTGGCGACCAGGCTGTCTAGATCCTCCACCTGAAAGACCTCGCCCATGTACCGCGAATTCGGCCTTTTGGCACCGATGGGATAAACTTCGTTGAGGCTGCGGAAGATCCCGCGCAATTCCGGATCCTTGACTTCCCTCACCAAAAGATCCGGGGCATTTTGATCGATGCGCAGTATGTGGGTCGAATGTTGCTCGCTCTCCAGAGTCGACTGATAATCGTAGGGGGTCATCAGACACAACTCATGCACGTAAGCAGCGGAGTGCCCTGGCTCCACCGTAAGCATCAAGGCGTCTATCCTGCGGATATTCTCCGTTAACCCTTCGCGGTCCCTGTCTTCCAGTATTCGTGGCAACCAGCGTTCGAAAAAATCGGAATTCTCCTTGTCTCCATAGCGCGGAAAGCTCATAGAGGAAAGCATTCAGACACTCCCGTTTTGTCGCATCGGTATCTACGCTTTCAGTATAGTAAGGAAAATTGTCGAAGGTCAGAAAACTTCTGAATGACGTCGCCAATAAATGATAAACACAATCTATGGAAACACTAAAAATACCCCTGGGTGCTTTGATTTGACTTGCGCGCCATTCTTGACTACACCTTAAGAGGTATGCGGAAGCACGGCGAGATACGCTAGAGCGGGGGTGCGGGCTATGGGCAATGAAAACGACACTGAGTTGGAATGGGATGAATGGCGGGAACGGGCGTTGAGCCTGGGGGTATCCAAGGATCTCGCGGAGCTGGGCTCGACCCTCATGCGGGAAAGCTACTTCCAGCGCTGGCCTGCGGAAATTCAAGAAGTTTGTGGCTGGGAGGACGACGGCTTTGCCATGCTCGCCATGGCGCGTCGGGACCCCGAGGGTACCCGGCGTCGCTGGCAGGAGATCCTGCGTCACTACGATCGGCGCGAGCGGGCGCAGGGGCGCTTCGCCTGGGACGGCCAGAGCCGCAAGCACCCGCCGGTGCTTACCGGTCCACGGCTGCGCGGCTCAGCCGAGCCAGAGCAGTCTCCAAAAGATTACCGGCAAGGAGATGGCGCCCACGAAGCGTCCGACGATCTCACCGTGACCGTTCACCAGTAGGGTGGTTGGCGTCAGGAGGACCCCGCCGACACTGCGGCTGGCCTCCCCTTCCCTGTCCAGGTAGAGAGGATAGGGTATGGCGAAGCGTCGGGCGACGTCGCGGACGCCCTCGGCGCTGCTGCCAGCGGTGGCAATGCCGACAACGCGCAGGTGCGGCCCCGCAAAGATTTTGTCCAGGGCTACCAGTGCCGGGGTCTCGGCCAGACAGGGTGGACAATCGGGCGACCAGAAATTGACGAGCATGGCCTGGCCCGGTTGGGGGGCGAGCACCTGCGGCTCGCCACCCAGACTCGTCACCAGCAAGGGCGGCAGCCGCTGCACCTGCGCCGTTGCCGCGCCGCGCCACTGACTGAAAAAATACACTCCCAAAACGAGGCCCGACCACAACAGTATTTCCAAGACGAGGCGTTTTTTTCGCAACACGGCTTTTTTCCTTCCATTCCTGAACGGATCCATAGGCGTGCCAGGCCAATTCTCTGGAGACCAAGCGCGTGACGCGGTATCATAGTGCCTGCATATTGCGCACCAGGGCCCATGATCCAACTACGCACCTACGTCTACATCGATTCCCTTCAGCCCCAGCTTGCTGCCTACATCGCTACGGTCTCCCAGGGTTTCCTGCCCGTGCCGGGGGATGCGGCCCTGTGGGTGGAGGTGTCCCCGGGCATGGCCGTGCATCGCCTGACGGACATAGCCCTCAAGGCCACCCGGGTGCATCTGTCGCAGTTGGTCATCGAGCGCGAGTTCGGTGCCATGGTCATCCACCATCGCGACCAGAGCGATGTGCGCGAGGCAGGTCGGGCGGTACTGCAGCGCATGGGTGCCGATCAGCGCGACCGCAAGGCCTGCCGCATCACCTGGAACGAAATCATCCGCGGCATGATGCCCGACCACACCGTGCTCATCAATCGCCAGAATCGCCGGGGCTCCATGATCCTACCGGAGCAGAGCATGTTCATTCTCGAGACGGAACCCGCCGGCTATATCATCTATGCCGCCAACCAGGCCGAAAAGGCTGCCAATATCACCCTCGTGGATGTCCGCGCCGTGGGCGCCTATGGCCGTATGATCATTGCCGGACGCGAAGCCGACGTGGACGAGGCGGCGGCCGCGGCCATTCACGCCGTCGAAAATCCCTCCTGGACTTGAGCCCCATGGATCGCCACACGCTGCAAGAACGCCTTTGTCACTACCGCAGCCGCTACCCCGAGGAGGGCGCCTATGCCCGACGCGGCTGTCTGCTCCTGCGCAGCGGCGCTGACTGCTTCCGCAGGGACACCCCGGGTCTACACATTACGGGTTCCACCTGGGTCATCAACCCCGGTCGCTCTGCGGTCCTGCTGATGCTCCACCGCAAGCTCGGTCAGTGGTTTCAACCGGGCGGACACGCCGACGGCGATGAGGACATACTGCGGGTGGCACTCAAGGAGTGTAGTGAGGAGACAGCCCTGGCGCCGGAACGGATCCACTTGCTGCTCGCGGATGTCTTCGATATCGATATCCATCGCATCCCCGCCAACCGGCGCGAGGCGGAGCATCAACACCTGGACATCCGCTTCCTCGTGGAAATCGACGACGCCATACCCATTCCCGGCAACGACGAATCCCATGAACTGCGTTGGGTACCCCTGACCCAGGTACCTGCCTACAATCGCGAACGCTCCATCCACCGGCTCCTGGCCAAAAGCCGAGAGTGGATCCTTCGCGAGGGTCGCGTCCAGGCCCAACCCTGAGCCGGCGGCCGCCGCGCTCATCCGCGGAATGGGCGCGCCGCCGTGCAGGTGAAGGAAAAGCTCAGAAAAAGGTAGTGACGGCGGCGTCCAGAGCGTCGCGCATGTCGGGATCGTCGGTGATGGGTCGCACCAGGGCCACGCTACACGCCGTGATGGGCGCGATACCTTTCTGGATCAGCGCGCCAGCGTAGATGAGCATACGCGTGGACAATCCTTCATCCAAACCATGCCCCTTGAGATTGCGGGAGCGCTCGGCGATGGACACTAGTTTGCCCGCCACGTCGGTACTCACACCCGATTCGTGGGCGACGATCTCGATCTCCAGATCGCGCTCCGGATAGTTGAAATCCAGGGCGCCAAAGCGCTGCTTGGTGGATTGCTTCAGATCCTTCATGGAGGACTGATAACCGGGATTATAGGAGATTACCAGCTGAAAATCGGGGTGGGCGTGCACCAGTTCCCCTTTCTTGTCCAGCGGCAAGGTGCGCCGATGATCGGTGAGGGGATGGATGACCACGGTGGTATCCTGGCGCGCCTCCACCACTTCATCGAGATAACAGATGGCACCGATGCGCGCCGCCAGGGTCAGCGGCCCGTCCTGCCACTTGGTCCCGTCCTTGTCCAAGAGGAAACGCCCCACGAGATCCGATGCCGTCATGTCCTCGTTGCAGGCCACACTGATGAGGGGCCGTTTCAGACGCCAGGCCATGTATTCGATGAAACGCGACTTGCCGCAACCCGTCGGTCCTTTCACCATCATGGGCAGGCGCGCCGCATAGGCCGCCTCGTAGAGGGCGATCTCGTCGTCCACCTCTTTGTAATAGGGCTCCTTCTCGATGAGATAGGCACTGGCCAAATCGGTCATGATATACCTCGTGCTCAGTTGCTGGTGGACGAACGTTCGCTCCGGAATTTCACTAGGCGGCTGACCTGGATGTCGGAGACGAAAACCACCCCCGTGTGTTTGTCGAAGAAGGGCGCGAAGCCCTCGAGGATGGGGGCTACCAGTTCCTCGGGCACAGCTACGATGATCATAATGAGGACGTCGTCCTCATTGAACATGACGTGCCCCTCGTAAATGCCGTGGCTGCCCTTTCCGGACAGATTGCCGACGATGGTATAGCCCTGCACGCCGGCGCGATCCAGAAGATCCGTGGCGAAATCCTTATGGGCGCCCTCGAGAATGATCTCGAGTTTCTTGAGCGGACTGAGATTCAGGGATTTCATGGGATGTGCTCCAGTATGGGGGCGGATGTCGGATGGACCGATGACGGCCGTAGTGGACTGTGGGGATGAACCACGAACCCATCGTCCGTGAGGACGTGTACCCGGTAATCGTCCTCTGGGTCAAGGATCAGCAGGCGCACCCAGCCTCCGCCAATGAGGGATTTGACCTTGGCAATGCGCTCCACGGTGCGCTGGGCAAAGGCCAGGGGGGCCTCCACCAGGGCAATGAGGCGTACCGGCTCGTGATAGGGCTTGCCGTCCTTCATGACCGTCTGGATGGGCAGACCGGTGCGTAGATCGCTCTGATTGCCGGTCATGACCCCAAAGCGTCCAGCGACGTTGTGGTAGACCTTGCTGCCGCTGCCATAGCTTTCCGTATCCACCACCGAAAAATAGTGCTCCAGATTGATCCATTCGCCCACCACCAGGGGACCCGTCAGGATATTCTCCAGCAGCCGCCCGCGCGGGTCCAGCCGATAGTCGTAGGACTGCAGGAAAGCGCGGGCGTCCAGATCCACCCCCTCCGTCAAGGCACGGCGCCCGACGATGGCATAGACGTTGCGTGCAAGACCCCACTCCGGCCGCACCTGCGACCAGTCGTGGGCCTGGCGCTGCGCCAGCGCCGCCGCCGCAAAGGGCTCGGCGGCAAGTTCCGCTGGCGCTCCCAACAACGGCATGCGCTGGGCAGCACAGCGGCGGGTCGCCGCCGACAGCCCATTGCGCAGACGCTCGAGATAGAGCAGATGCCGTGCCGGCAAGAGATCCAGATCGTGGAGTTCCACCGCATCCGTGGTGGTGTTATGGACCGCCGGCAGGAACCAGGTATCCTCGGGAATGACCACGCCCCGCTCCCGCAGCAGGCGCCGCACCTCGGGCTTGTTGGCCATGTGCGCTAAAGCTCGGGCATTGGGTAGACCGCGCCCGCCGCCGCAGGCGCCGCAATCCAGGGCCGATTCGTAGGGGTTGTTCTCGCTGCGGCTTTCGTGGCCCACCAGCAGGACGAAGCGCGAAAAATTGCGATCGAGACCAATGGACAGCAGGGCCTGCAGCACGTAACGCACCTGCTCTTCGAGACTGAAACCAATACGACCCAGGCGCTCCATCTGCAGGCTGGTTTCGGCGTGGTTGACCCGGTAGATCTCGCGCAGTTTGTCGACGAAGGCCGCCTCCTCCGCCGGCGACAGATTCCGTTGCCGGACGAGGAAGCTCTGACCACTCTGGTGACCCAGAGCGATCTCGCGCAGTTCCCGCACCTCGCCGTCCGTGACCTGATCCCGCGAGATACGCAGCTCCCGGGCCAGGGCCTTGACGATCATGGCGCGCTGGATGGCGCGGACGATGGAGTCGGCCTGATCGGGGCTGAGCTTGTCCAACAGCAGCCGGGTGATGGGTTTTTCGCTGTGCAGACGGGCGTGCCAGTGATGGTAGCCCAGCGGCAGCAGCGTCTTGCCGATGAGGCCGAGACTGAATAGCAGACCGATGGCCTCCACCGCCACGAAAGGCGACAACACCGAGCTCTTCAGATCGTGCAGCACGTGCTCCAGGGCGCCGTAAAGGGCCTCTTCCTCCAGCTCCAGATCCGCCGGGATCTCCAGCACGAGATTCTTGGGGGTCTGCACTGCGGGGCAGAGATGCATCTCACTACCCTTGCCAAATTCCAGGTAGCCCAGGGGTACACCGAAGAATCCGGCAATACCGAAGGTCTGATAGTCGCCCAGTGCCTCCAGTTGCCGGCGCATGGGCTCGGAGCGCACATCGATACAGAAAAGGGCCTGGGCGAACGGGCGTTTGGGACTGGCCGGCTGCGGCACCCGCAGCTGGTCCACGAGGGCCGTGATGTAGTGCGACTCCATGGCCTGCAGCCAGACGTAGCCTTCCCGCGCCTCCCATTCGCGCAGAAGCCGGCGCAGTGTCTGCAGATCTTCGCTTTTGAGGCCGCGCAGAGCCTGCTCCGCATCGCCTCCCACCACCCGGGCCAGTTCCATGAGCCGCTTGCGCTGGCTGTCCAGCTCAAACTGGCGTCGCGCACCGATATATTCCGCCGCCACCGAGTCGATAGCGTGCGCCCTTGGCCGACTGAGCAACCCATCGATACGCTGCGCCCAGGCGGGTAAAATCCTGGCGGAGTGCAACTCACTGCGCAGATAGGCCAGACGCGGCCGCTCCTGCCAGGACGCGCGCAGGGCGCGGTAGCTCACCGGGCTGCCCTGGTGGCGTCCGGCCTCCTGCAACAAGGCCAGGCCCAGGACCATGCGCACCGCCAGAAAATCCACGAGATCCGCCGGATACCGTTGCGCCCAGTAGTAGTGTTTGGCGGTGCTGCGGTAGCGGATGAACCCGGCCCAGCCGTGCATGCGGGTGAGCTCGCGGGTAATGTAGTCCTGCCAGGCCGTCTCCGGCACCTCCAGCTGCCGCAGAATCTGGGCGATGGTGCCCTCGGGGGTATCCTCCTGCGCCAGCAACTGCCGCAGGTGCAGGCCACGCAACAGAAAGCGCACATTGCGCCGGGCAATGGCCTTCCACGACTGAAAGAAACCCGCCTCGCGCCCCGGCGCCTGCCAGGCCGACTGTCCCTCGTCGAAAAAGTCGAGACAGCTCTTGGTCAATAGATCGTCGAGGCTATCCCCAATCTGGCTGCCGTAGAGCTGGTCCACCTGTAGATATACCGGCAATTGCGGCGGAAGACGTGCCTCCAGCAGCTCCAGCAGGGCCGTGTCCACGGCCTCTTCATCCCCCAGGGGCGGCAGCGCTTCCCCCTGCAGCGCCGCCCGCAGGCCGACACCATCGATCCAGTCACCCGCCTGGACGACGCGTTCACCCGGATAGCGGGTACTCAGGGCCCACAACCACTCCTCCAGGTCCACCCCGGGCACTTGCGCGCCTTTTTCGGCGAGGAAGCGGTGCATGCCCTGGCGCAGGGCGTGCGCGTCTACCCTGCCCGCGGCCAGGTATTCCCGATACTGGCTCCGCGGGAGATAACCTCGGGCGTGAAAAAGCTCCGAAGCTTGGGCAACGGCCTCGGCAAAGGGACGATCCTCCAGACCGTATAGGGGGTTGTGGTGAATGAAGGTGCGCATGGGCCAGAAACGCGGGATGGGCTCGCTGGCCACATAGACCATGGCGCGCACCCGCAGACGATCTCCGAGATCCAGGCTCACAGGACACCTCCGCTACCGTACAGCCCCAGCACCAGCAGGCCCAAAAGCACCACGACAATCGTCAGACTGCTGCCCACGCTCAGGTCCTCCACCACCTCTCCCCGATAGGTGCCAAAGAGCAGATCCTGAAAAAGCCGACCGCAGGACCAGCCCCAGAGCAGCAACAGCAGGAGCAAAGGTAGGATCCAGGACAGGGGCAACTGCATGGCCGTGCCGAAGAGCACGAAAAAGGACGGGAAAATGGGGGTCGCCAGCAGGGCCAGCGCCGTAGCCACGATACTGGCCGTCAGGCGTGGCAGCGGTTCCACCAGATTGCCCACGAGCCCGAGATAGGCACCCCCAAGACGCGCTGCCAGGGCAGCGCTCAAAAGGGTAAGCAAGGCGGCCGGCACGCTCCAGGTCAGTGCCAGGATCTGCAGCACCGGTATGGCCGTGCCCATGGCCCAGGCAACCCACAGCACCGCCAGGCCAGAGCTTAGGTTCAGCCGGGTCCAGATGAAGAGATCCCGGGTGCTGAGGGCGCGAAAGGCGTAAAAAAGTGCCGAGAATAGGGCCAGTGCCACCAGCGCACGGCGCTGGGAGGCCGCCAGCATCCAGGGTGCCACCCCGTGCTGCAACAACAACAGGCCCAATTGCGGCAGAGCCAGTACCGCCAGTGCCCTTGCCGCGGCCATGGGCAAACTGTCCAGCAGGCGGTTGAATACCCAGCTCAGGGGAAAGAGCGGCAGCAGAAAGGCCGCGAAGATCGTGATCAGCGCGAGCATGTCAGCACCATCCCAGCCAGACATTGAAGCGACGGGACCACTGCAGGAGGATCTGACTGGCGCGCTGATAGAGGTCGGCAACGTACAGTTCACGGGACAGGAGCGCATACACGCCAAGGTACCATCCGTACCAACGCCCGCCCGGGCGCCTTCCCCAGTCGAGACTCTCGCGGAAAAAGGTCAACATCCAGCCGCCCACGAAAATGAAGGCGAGCAGCAACGCCAAAAGATCGAAGGACAGGTGCTGAATACTGGCGGCTTCGTAGAGGCGCAGACTTTCGGCCCGATCGGGATAGAGAAAGTCGCCAAAGTAATGGCTGATGAGGGTGTAGCCGATGAAGATGATCACAAAGGAGACCAGAATACCGCTCATCAGCCGCCACGGGTCCTTCTGCGATAGCTTGTGGGCGGCAAACAGGGCCTGGGCACCGGTCACCCAGCCAAAGAACAGCAGGATGATGACGCCCTGCTCGTAAAAAAGGCGTTCCGCCACAAAAAAGTGCGATAGACCAATGACGATGACCGGCACCAGTACCGTCAAGGAAGCCGCCACCAGCCAGGGCAGACGCGATGGCTTGATGGGCCGCCGCTCCACCACCGAGGTGTAGACGGGATCCGGCGGCACGCCATCGCGCTGGCGCGCCTCACCGATGACACCACCGGACCCGAGAAACAGGGAGGCCTTGAAGAAGCCGTGGGCGATGAGGTGAAAAACCGCCAGAGGGAAGGCACCCAGGCCGCATTCCATGACCATGAAGCCCATCTGCCCCATGGTGGAGTACCCCAGGGACCGCTTGATATCGTTCTGGATGAGCATGAGCGCCGAACCCACCACCGCTGTGACGAGCCCCACGAAAAAGGCCCAGTGCAAGGCCCAGCCCGCATGCTCATACAAAGGCGCGAAGCGGTTGAACAGGAAACCCCCAGCATTGACGATACCCGCGTGCATGAGGGCAGATACCGGGGTCGGTCCGTCCATGGTGTAGGGCAGCCAGGTGTGCAGAAGGAACTGCGCCGACCGGGCGAAGGCGGCAAGAGCTAAAAGAAAACCGCAGAGCTCCGGCACCGGCAGACCCCAGAGCAGCACATGGGGATCCTCGCCGATGCGCGCAAAAATGACCGGCAGCGACACGCTATGGTAGCTCTGGATGAGGATGAGGGCGGCAAACCAGAGCGGCACGTCGCCCACCCGGTAGGTGATCTGGGTCCAGAAGGCATAACGACCGGCCGCCGGACGCGTCGGATCGTGGCCCAGCAGAAAATAGAGCACCACACCCACCAAAAACCACGCGATCACCAGGCTGATGAGATCCCCCGCCGCCACCATCAGCAGGATCACCGCCGTCATGAGATCGAGCATGGCGAAAAAGCGCGGGTAACCCGGTTCCTCGACCATGTAGCGCACCGAATAGACGTGCACGATGAGGCTGATACCCGAGACGAAGGTCCACAGGATGAGGCTCAGGGGATCCAGCCACAGGCTGCCCCAGAGGCCGGGAGAGTGCAGGAGCACATCTTTGGCTCCCCAGAGGTGGCGACCCAAAAAGAAGGCGGCCAGCAGGAAAGCCAGGGTCAAGGTCGCCACACTGACCCGCGCGGCCGCCTTCTTGCGCCCACGCAGAAAGGCCAAGATCGTAAGGGCCGAAAGCAGGGGCAACAGCGGTATTACCAGGGCAATGGAGTCCATCCACATCCTCCTGTCGTTCCGGACCGTGCCGACAGCGGCCCACGCCAAAGCTATGCTAACCAGCGCGATACCTAAGGTAAAGCAAAAAGAAGTTAATGATACCTTTTATAAACGTAAAAACTATTTGGTCATCGCCAGATACAGTTGCGGGAGTCGCTCGGGCAGACGGTCTATATGATCCAGAACCAGATAGTTGCGCGCACCGAAGATACGCGAGACGTATTCGTCCGCGTAAGGGTCCAGGGACAGACAAAAGGTCCGAATTCCGCGACGCGCCAGCTCTTCCACCGCTTTTTTGGCATCGAAGCGCAGGTACTGGGGATCCCGTACGTCGTTATCCGAGGGCTCGCCATCGGTCAACAACAGCAACAGTTTTTTCTGACTTGGCTGCTGATCCAGCAGGTGGCCCGCGTGGCGCAGGGCAGCACCCATACGGGTGGACAACTGACCCGTCATGCCGGCCAGGCGACCTTTGACCTTGTCGTCGTACTCCGCGGCAAAATCCTTGAAGGTATAGAACTCCACATCGTGGCGGCCGTTGGAATCGAAACCGCAGAGCATGAAGGGATCACCGATACGCTCCAGTGCCTCGGCCAAAAGTACCGCCGCCTCCCGCGCCAGCTGCAGCACCGTAACGTCGCCCTCGCTGCGCGAACGCAGGCGGTCGTTGGTGGACTCCGACAGATCGATGAGCAGCAGCACCGATAGATCGCGCGTGTGCAGACGGGTGCGGATCCCGATGCGCGGATCGGGCTGCTGCCCCATGCGGATATCCGTAAAGGCGAGGACCGCGGCATTGATGTCGATCTCGTCGCCATCCTCCACCTTGCGCTGGCGAATGACCCCTTGCGGTTGCACCGCCTCTATGAGTTTCTTGAGTCGCTGCACCAGCGGCTTCTGCGCTTCCAAAAAGGCATGGATGACCTCGGGGTCGCCCATCTTTGGCCGCTTCTCGTAGACGGTCACCCAAAGCGGCCTCTCCAGTTGGGTCTGATAGTCCCACTCCGGATAACTCACGGGCTGGGAGACCGGCGCCTTGCCCTCGCGCTCGTTGAAGGTCGTCCCGTCGTCGTCAAAAAATTCCGTGGCCAGCACCCAGATTTCCTGGGCATCGTCCCCCGCCGTCTCGACGTCGACGGCGTTGATCATCTCCATGAGGCTCACATACTTGCGCACCTGGGGCGGGCCTCCGGCAAGAATGTCGCCCAGCTGCGACGCCGGCGCCGTCCACAGATAGCGGTTGTCGTCCCGGTAGAGGATAGCGCCGTCATCGCCGTATCCGGGGAGTTCCAATCCGATCTCTGCCGCCGCCGCAGCAAGCTCCTGAGCGCGTTGGAGGATCTCCGTATAGCGGGCGCTGGCATCCTGGGGCTGTGCGGCGAGCAAGGCGGCAAAGGCCGAGCGGGCGCGGGCGACCAGGGGGTGGTCATCGCCGTAGTCGGGGTCCAGCAAGGCCAGGGCACAGCGATCGAGGACCGCCGGGAAGGCGGCCTCGCGCTCGCGCTCTAGTGTTGCCGGCACCTGCAGGAGGCGCTGCCACAGGGGCAGGAGTCCGGGAAAGCGGGCGATGGCTTCCCGCTCCACCCAGGCATCTTCCAGCAAGCCGATCCAGAGCTTCTGCTCCGCCGGCGCGAGTTCCAGGCGCAGATCGTATTGGGAAAGCACCACATGGGCCGCCGCGTGGGCAACGGCGGCGCGAAAAAGCTCCAGGGCCGTTACCCGCTGCCCATGGGCATTCTCCCAGTCGTCGTAGGCGTCCGGGACGTGGATGAAGTACTGCTCGATGTAGGGTCGATACCCCTGGCGCGTCTCGAAATCACCGGAGGTGGGACGCAGAAAGAAATCCCGGCCCCAGAGGGCGCGCAGATACATGATCAGCCGCCGCTGCACATCGATGAACAACAGACCACGGCGCTCCTGCTGCAGCACCGCTCGCGACTGCTCGCTCTGCAGCCCGAAATACTCGGCCTGGGCGGCAAAATCGTTGCGGTAGGCGGAAATCCCCCAGGCGGCCCAGCGGCGCAGACCGCCCAGAGTCATCTGCTCCAGCAGCGCCTCGATCTTCCCGAGCATGGGACGGACCCCCCGCGGCGCCTGTGCCAGAAGCTGATCCAAAAGGAGCAGATAACCACGGAAGAGCTCGATCTCCCCCAGACGGCGGGCAACGAAGGGAGCGCTGGAGAAGAACAGCGTCAGGACCTCGGCGCTGGTCTTGGAAAACATGCGGATGGCCGCCGACAGCATCTCGAACACGGCCTGCTCGCCGATCTCCCGCGCCACCTGCGGGGCGCTCTCGATGTAGGCGAGCACGAGGTCGCTACCCCGTCCCAGGGCCTTGAGGCTGACGGCCCCCTGGAGATAGGCTTCCAGCGCCGAGTGACTGAAGACCCGCGCAGCCTCATGCCACTGCGAGGCCAAAAGCTCGGCGGCGTGATCGCCAAGGGCTTCGAGGATATCGGGATAATCCGAGAGTTGGATGGCCATGGCCTAAGCGCGATGCACGAGCGGGAAACAGCAAGCCGCCGACACCGGCGTCGGCGCCACCAACGAGGCCATCAGTCCGGCCAGATGCGCGGCGGGTTCAGGCTACGGCCACCCCCCGCATTGAGATCCTCCACCTCGACACGGCCTTTGGCTGGCGCCTTGCTCGACGCACGGGTCGTCGTTGCCGGTTTCACTGGCGCTGCTTCTGCCGCCTTGTCCGAGGCCGCGGTCCGGGTACTGCTACGCCGTGGACCCTGCATACTGGCACTTAGCTTGTCTTCCAGACTGCTCATTTCACGATCTCCTCGATGAGGCTTTCCAGCTCCGCCTGCGCGGCACTGGCGCGCTTACCCATGTGATAGACACTCAGGCCCTCCAGGGCCGCACTGCGATAGACCGCGCGGCGATGCAGAGCCGCCTGCAGCACCGGCAGACCCAGTTCGGCGATGGCCACCTGTGCTGCCCGGGAGAGCGCGCTCTGCGCCTCCACTTGATTGAGGACAAAGGCGGCGCGCAGACTCGGACGCCGCTCCTGCTGCTCCCGAATCCAGTCCGCACTGCGCCGACTGGCCCACAGATCCAGGGGCGAGGGCAGGACCGGCAGCAGCACGAGATCGGCGCCAGCCACGATCTCCGCCAGCTCTTCCGCCTCCAGGCGCGGGGCGCAGTCGGTGACGACGAAGGCATATGGACCGGCATCCATTGTCGCGCCCCACTCTTGCACCGTGACGGCGATGCCGTCCCGCCCGGACCACTCTGCCCAGTACGCCAGGCTCCCCTGTGGATCGGCATCCAGCAGCAAGGTGGCGGCCCGCCGACCCAGGCCCATGGCAAGATTCCACGCCAGTGTCGTCTTGCCGCAGCCGCCCTTGCCGTTGAAAACCGCAATCCGCAGGACAGCTCCGGAAGTCACGCTTTGCCCCGGGCGCTGCGCTCGCACTCCTGAACCGCGTTGACCAGCTCGCGTCGCGGCCCATCCACCGCGTCTTCGTCGAACTGGATGGATACCACCACGTAGGTCCGCGCAAAATTGAGATTGGGATAATAGCCACAGGCCTCGGAGCGCTCAGCGAGACGATCCAGAAAATCTCGGGTCTCACCGTAGTCCGCAAAGTCCAGCCGCCGGTTCCAGGCCAGGGGGCGCTTTTGCAGCTCCCAGCCTTCGGGACAGGATGCACTGGCCTTGTCCGTCATCTTCCACCTCCCGCGCCGAGCCCGCCCAGGGTCTCCTGCAGATGCTGCAGATGTTCCTGTTCGTCCCGGCATAGCCGCGCAAAGAGGGCCGCAGATTCCGGATCGCGCAGACGGTTGGCCACCGCCTCGGCCTCGGCGTAGAGCTCCACAGCCCGCCACTCGAGCTCCGCATCCTGCTGCAGCATCTCCCACAGATCCCGACCGGGGCGCGGCGGGCGTAGCTGCGCCGCGTTGGGCGCCACACCCAGCAGCAGCAGACGCTGACTGAGCAGATCGGCATGACCCAGTTCTTCCCGCGATTCCTCCCGAAAGTTCTGGGCCCAAGCCCCTTCACCCCACAGCGTGCAGAGGCTGGCCTGCGTCAGATACTGCTGGATGGCCGTGAATTCGTGATTCAGGGCCTGTCCCAAAAGACCGATGATGCGTGGATGATTGCGCATCCCGAGCACCCCGATCAGCTGAGATTGCCGGTCACATCACCGTCGCGACCGCTTCCCTCGGCACTGGGCGCCTTGGGCAGGATGTGCTCCACCTCGGAGTGCACGCGGGCAATGATGTGCGCCGCCACCAAACCGTCACCCACCCGCTCGCAGGCATCGGCACCCGCGCGTACCGCCGCATTCACATGGCATCCGCCGCCTCGATGGCCGGCACCAAACCGCGGGTCTCGATCATACCCAGTGCAATACCCGTTACATCTGCCATTTCCGTCCCTCCTGTCCAGACTGCAATGCCTTACGGCTCCCAAAAATCGATGATCCCGCCAATGGTGAGATCCGTCAGTACTTCAAAATCGCCTTGCGCATAGCGTGCCGCCGAACCCGACACCGTGAACACCCACTTGCCCTCCGGCACCCCCACGGGGTCCGTGGCCACACTCAATTTGCCGCTGGCATCCGCCAGCACCCGCAACGAGCTTTGCTTGAGTCCGGGGATACGGCGGGTGACCACCAGGTCCGATACCACGCGCATGATCTCCACGATGGCCCCTCAGCTCGGATCCCAGTTATCGATGATGCCGATGATGGTGAGGTCCGAGGGGTATTCCTTGCTGCCTGCCGCCTCCCGAGCTGCCGAAGAACCGACGCAGATGACCCAGTCACCCGGAATGCAACCCACCGAATCCACCGCCACGGAACGCGGGCCTCCCTCCTTTTCCTGCACCACGAGCAGCGGACGATGGCCCATCTCCGCAATCCGGTTGGTAGATACCAGCGTTTTTTCCACACGCATGATCTTCATCGAAGATCCACCTCTTCCATGGGACTCCCCAGGGGCAGGTCTTGAATCCCGCCCCATAGGATCAAACGATCCGTCTCCACCAGGCTCGCGTAGCGGTTACGCAAGGCCGCCGCCATGCGCTGCACCTTGCGCTCCACCCGCTCACGACTACCAGGCACACGGCTGTCGAAGCGATAACGCAGCGCCATGGGGATGGGCAAACCTTTCTCCAGATTGAGTTTGCGAAAGATCTTGATACCCACATCCAGGTCCGCTGCGCCCTCCTCCACCGTATCGACGTGGGCGTAGTAGGCAAGGTTGCGCACCTGGACTTCCTGAAAGCCATTGCCCACGCCGATGAAGCGCTCTGCGTGCCCGCCGTCGCCGTACCAGCCACCATAGTACTCGCCAACATACTCGATCTGGCTCATATTGTTGATGAGCAGGGTGGCTATGAGCCGGCGCATACCATCGTGGGGCATGCCCTCGCCCTTACCCCAACCATCGCTGGCGCTAGCGGCACGAATGGCCTCGTACACCGCGAGCCGGGCCTGATCGGCGTCGAGGCCCAACGTATGCCTATAGAGCTCCGCATTGTCTACGTAGCGGTGCGGACTGAGGTCACCGTGCGCATCGGGAATGTGGATGCGTATGGCATCGGTATCGGTGTCCACGCCAATGAGCAACAGGTCGGTACTGGCACCGCAGCAAAAGGCATTCTCGATGGCCATGCGGAACTGGTAGAGCCGTTCCAGAGCTGCCTCGATGGCCGCATGCAGGTTACTACCGTGGGCGGCACAGCCTTGGTGCTGCGGGTCCACGGAACTGCCGTGGTAGACCGCGATCTTGAGATAGCGCGTCTGGGCATCGGCCGTAGTGGGATAGCCCTCACGAAAACGCCGTAATTCAGCCGCCTGCCAGTGGCGCACGTCTTCCTCGATATCAAAGAGCGTCCCGGCAAAGGCACTGCGCGACACCAGTGGCGAATCGGGCAGACGCAGGATGAAGGGGAACAGCCCCTTGAGCCGGCCATCGGCACAGGCCGATACGTTGAGGGCGTGGAAGCCACAATCCACGAGGAAGGCGTCCAGGTTCTGCGCTGCCCGAAGCTCCGTCTGGATCCGCGCGCCGAACTCGCACACCGCCCGTTCGAGAGCCATGAAGGTCCCCTCGGCGTAGAGCCTACCCAGTTCCGGACCGCGTACCCAGGCCCGCTCCAGAACCTCCTGCGGAAACTCAAAGCCCAACTCCTGCCGTGCCAGTTGCTGTGCCTGTTCGGGAAAATCCGGACCCCGCCCCAGAGCAGCCATGGATTTCAGGGCCGGAACGATGGCATCGAAACTGCCCTTGACGCTTTTCTCGATCTCTGCCAACCGCGCGTTCTCTGAAGGCTGCACCAGGGCATGCCGACAACCACGTTCGGGCAGACTGGGGCAGGCGGCGTGCTCGAGCCCGTGGGCAAGGGCGTGGGCCGCTCCACTCGGGAACCACGATGGCGTCGGCCGTCCCATCCCCATTCCGATGGGGGCGGGTTGGCGCGCGCCGTTGGCCCGCGCTTGCCGCAAGGCAAAGGCTTTCCGGGTGTCCATGCTCAGATCCGTCTACCACGGCGGACGGGCCGGAGGGCGGCGACTCGGGAACTCATCCGCGCGCTCCTCCCGAGTAGGTCACCGTGGACCCCTTGCGCGAGTTACCGCTGCTGCCGGTAATCCGACTATCGGGCACCGGAGCGGCCAACTCCTGTCCCTTGTTGATCGCCGCCGCCATCACACAGCTGCGCAGAGGACCGCGCTGGGTGAGGTTGCGCCCTCGCGCCCAGGGGCCTTCCGTGCCAGTGACCCGTTCGTTACGACTCCAGTCATCGCCCGTGACCCGCCAGGACCCAGCGGCCGGTGCCGACACATCCTCCTGGGGAACGGGCAGGGGCTGCGGTGCCCGAGCAAGCTCCGTGCCGCTGCGAAACTCCGGTGTGCCGGTGATGAGACCACGACCGAGATTGACCGGGCCCGTCACCTTGCCGCCCGTACCGGTGTTACCGGTGATTCGGCTACGCCCCTGACGGGCCGGGGTCACGATACTGAAGTCCGAGGCACCCACCTCCGAGGCCGACGGTGACACCGGAGCCGCTGGCGCCGGGACAAAGCGGCGACTGGCCGGCGCAACCGGCGCAGGCTCGCTACCGGCGCTGGTACGACTCGCGGCAAGCTGTTCTTGCAGCGCCGCAAGGCGCGCCTCCAGATCACGCATGCGCTCCTGGCAGGAACAGCCGGTACAGCCGGACGCGCCGGGGTGTTCGCTGCCGCTTTCGGCCGCTTGGCTCTGCATGGGATTCACGACCTCCTGTCCGGTCCGTTCTTCCAGCTCTTCGCCACTGTAGGGGGTGCCGCTGACAACGCTGTGGACGCCGGCTTCATTGCCGGTAACCGCCTCATCGGGCCCCATGGCGGGTCCCGTTACCCACTGACCTTTGCCCGTGCGGCTCAAAACGGTTTTCGGCGCCTCGGGCTGCGGGGTGCTTGCGCATTGGGCGTAGTGCTCACGCCCGTAGTACTCTGTTCCGGTGACGGGCCAGCACCCTCCACGCTCGTCACCGGTCGTTTTTGGGAGGCGATCCATCCCGGTACCGGTCATGACGCTACCACTGAGGCTCGTCATGGCATGCACCTTATCTACACCGCCCCCGCACAACTGCGGATTGCTGTAACCGGTTCCCGTAACCCGGGCACAGCTGCCGGGCTCGTTGCCCGTGACCTTTTCCGACCGATCCACAAGATTTCCGGTAATCCGCTGTCCATGCTGCGTACTGGACACCTCCACCTTGGGCGGTTCCGTCGGCTCTGGGCGCGTGCGACAGAGCGTCTGGAAGGTCTCGGTACTGAGGTACTCCGTGCCGGTTACGACACGGCAGGTACCGGGCTCGAGACCGGTGATCTTCGGACTGCTGTCCACCGCCGTACCCGTGACCACTTCGCCTCGGACCGTATGCGTTTCACTGACCTTGCGCGGAGCCGCCTTGCCATTGATGGTCATCCGGGCGACACCGGTTTCGGCATACTGGGAGCCGGTGATGCGGGCATTCGCGCCGGGCTCGGACCCGGTCACACGATTGATTCGCGCCTCGTCCGATCCGGATACCGGCAACTGACGCTGCTGGGAATGTCCAATGACGACCTTCTCCGGCCGCGGGGGCAGATTGCTGCGGCAAAAACTCTGGAAATTCTCCAGACTGAGATACTCCGTACCCGTCACCGTCTTGCAGCTGCCGGCCTCGTCACCGGTAACGGCAACGGCGCGACCGACCTGCGTTCCGCTGACCCCGAGACCGCGACTGGTACGTCCCATACCCACCTTGGCTGGGTTGGCGGAGGGCTGGGTAGCGCAGAAGCGGGAGTACTGTTCACTACCCACGTATTCCGTACCGGTGATGACCCGACACGATCCCGGCTCATTACCGGTGACGGCGGGGATCCGCTCCACCTGGGTGCCCGTCACTTCGCTCCCGGCCAGGGTGGTACCCACCTCCACCTTGGAAGGCACCCGATACTTGCGCGAGCGCTGCTGCCCCGTGGGCTTTGCCGGAGGCAGGGCACCCCGCCCCTTCTGCGCCAGTTCCTGCCGATGGAGTCGGGCGAACTCGTGGGCGTTGCCGGTCTCGAGGTAACGCAGCCGTGCGGCGGCGGAACTCAATCCGCGCATCACCGTCAATGCCACCTTGCCGCGCTGCGCCAGGGACTGACGCCGCGCCTTGCACAATTTACGCACGGAATTCTGCCGCCAGCCAAAACTATCGGGCTGGGCCTCACCCATTTCGCAGACGGCGTCCAAAAAGCGCTCTTCCACACCTGGGACCAGGGGTGGCACGGTTTCGCGAACCGAATCCGCAGCACCGTCGCCCACCGTGTCCGCAGCGCGCGGAACCGGATTGGCCGCCGCGCGCTGACCGCGGTGGCGCCGACGCTGCTCGGGATCCGACCAGCACAGGGCGCCAGCACAACGCTGTGCCCGGTGTTGCTGCGCACGCTCCCGTCCGCCCGGCTTGGCCGCCTGCAACTGCGGCTCCACTCGGAGATCGGCGCTGGCAGGGCCCGAGGGCACCACCGGTGTCACGGCCACCGTCGGCTGAACTTTGGGCGCTGCTGAAGGGCGCGCCCCTTCTAGCCGGCCGTGCTGCTTACGCAGGGCCTGCTCACGCCGCCTTTGCTGGGCCAGCGCACGGCCCTGCAGACGGCCTCTTGCGGATGAATCAGACATGATGCCCCCTTTCTGGGCAGCGGGCAGACACCGCGACGGTAGATCTACCCGCGACCCCTACCTGTGACCTCAGGAACCGCGATAGACGACGAAAGACAAACCCTGACTCTGGGTGTAATTGTCGTAACCGATGAGACGGATCAGGTGGTTCGGGTACTCGCGCCGGCAGGCCTCCAACTCCGCCAGGACGGCATCGACATTGCGCTCGCCGAACATCGGCAGCTTCCACATGTACCAGTAGTAGGTAAAGGGACGGTTGGGCTCGATGTGTTCCACCGCCGGATTCCAGCCCTGGGCGATGATGTACTGGATCTGGGCCCGCACCTGCTCCGCGGAAAAGGGCGGCAGGTACGAAAAGGTCTCATACCGCCGGACCTGCTTGTATTCTTGCACTTCGGCCATGACAAACTCCTTCCTGACTAGCTAGGCGAATGGGGACAATCAGCGGTTCTGGACGTCGAGCTTGTCGACAGTGTCGAACTCAAACTTGATTTCCTTCCAGGTCTCCAGGGCGATCTTGAGCTCAGGGGAGTGGCGCGCCGCATTCATGAGCACCTCCTTGCCCTCCTTCTCGATCTCCACCCCGCGGTTACGGGCCTCGACGCAGGCCTCCAGGGCGACACGGTTGGCCGCCGCGCCAGCGGCATTGCCCCAGGGGTGGCCCAAGGTACCGCCGCCGAACTGCAACACGGAATCGTCACCGAAGATGTTCACCAGAGCGGGCATGTGCCAAACGTGGATACCGCCCGAGGCAACGGCAAATGCGCCGGGCATGGAGCCCCAGTCCTGATCGAAGAAGATGCCACGGCTGCGGTCTTCGGGGATGTAGGATTCCCGCAGCAGGTCGATCCAGCCCAAGGTCGAGGCGCGGTCGCCTTCCAGTTTGCCCACCACGGTACCGGTATGCAGGTGATCGCCGCCGGACAGGCGCAGGGCCTTGGTCAGCACGCGGAAATGGATGCCGTGGTGGGGGTTGCGATCGATGACGGCGTGCATGGCGCGGTGGATGTGCAGAAGCACACCATTCTTGCGACACCAGCGGGCGAGACCCGTATTGGCGCAGAAGCCACCCGTCAGGAAGTCGTGCATGATGATGGGCATGCCCAGTTCCTTGGCGAACTCGGCGCGCTCGTACATCTCCTCCGGAGAGGGCGCGGTGACGTTGAGGTAGTGCCCCTTGCGCTCACCGGTCTGGGCCTCAGCGTTGCGAATGGCGTCGGCCACGAAGAGGAAGCGATCGCGCCAGCGCATGAAGGGCTGGGAGTTGACGTTCTCGTCGTCCTTGGTGAAGTCCAGGCCACCGCGCAGGGCCTCATAGACGGCGCGGCCATAATTCTTGGCCGACAGACCGAGCTTGGGCTTGATGGTGCAGCCCAACAGCGGGCGACCGTACTTGTCCATCTTGTCGCGCTCTACCTGGATGCCATGCGCCGGACCATTGCAGGTCATCACGTAGTGCAGGGGGAAGCGCACGTCTTCCAGACGCAGGGAGCGCACCGCCTTGAAGCCGAAAACGTTGCCCACGAGGGAGGTGAAGACGTTTACGACGGAACCTTCCTCGAAGAGATCGATGGGGTAGGCGATGAAGGCGTAGAAGGCGGTGTCGTCGCCGGGCACGTCCTCGATGCGATAGGCCCGGCCCTTGTAGTAATCCATGTCCGTCAGCAGGTCGGTCCAGACCGTGGTCCAGGTACCGGTGGAGGATTCTGCGGCTACGGCAGCGGCCGCCTCTTCCCGATCGACTCCGGGCTGTGGAACGATTTTGAAACACGCCAGGATGTCCGAGTCCAAAGGCACGTAGTCAGGAGCCCAGTACGTGTGGCGGTACTCCTTGACGCCGGCTTCATATTTACCAGCCATAGATCCCTCCTAAGATATCAATCCAATCGACCTGCGAAACTGCATCCACCAGCGAATGTACAAAGGCCAATACCTAAGGTAAAGTAAAAAGAAGTTAACGTTACCTTTTGGTACAACAAAACCATGTCCCTTCGCCACGTCACCCTGCACCAGTTGCGTATCTTCACGGTGCTTGCGCGTCACCTTAACATGACCCGCGCCGCTCGGGAATTGCACCAGACGCCGGCGGCGCTGTCCATCCAGATCAAGCAATTGGCGGAGTACGCGGGCGCACCCCTGTACGAGCAGGTGGGTAAGAAGCTTTTTCTGACCGCCAGCGGCGAGGCGGTGGAGCGGGCCGGACGCGATATCCTGCGCCGGCTCGAAAGCCTCACCCAGGAACTGGACGCCCATCGCAACGTCGAACGGGGGCTCCTGCGTCTGGCCATCATCACCACGGCGGAGTACTTCGCGCCGCGCCTGGTGGGTGCCTTCTGCCAGGAGTATCCCGGGATCGAGGTGCGCCTGGAGATCGTCAACCGCGACAGCATCCTCGAGCGTCTCAAACAGAATCTGGACGATCTGTACATCATGGGGCAGGTTCCCGAGGGCTTCCCGGGGACGGCGTATCCCTTCCTGGACAATCCCATCGTCCTCATCGCACCCGCCGATCATCCCCTGACCCGGGCCTCGGCCATCGCGCCCGAACGCATAGGCGAAGAGTCCTTCATCCTCCGGGAGGAAGGTTCCGGCACCCGCATGACGGCGGAGAACTTCTTTCGCGAGCGCGGCATTCAACTGCGGGTGCGCATGACCATGAGCAGCAACGAGGCGGTCAAGCAACTGGTGGCCGGTGGTCTGGGACTCAGCGTGCTGTCGCGCAACACTGTCGCTGCCGAGGTGGCCGCTGGCGATGTCGCCATCCTCGATGTCGCGGGTTTCCCCATTCGCCGTCACTGGCATGTCGTCCATCGCCGCAACAAACGGCTGCCAGCGGTCGCGGAGCGCTTTCTTTCCTTTCTGCTGCGCGATCGGTCCGAACCCGAGACTTAATCCGTGTCGGCCAGCGGCGGCAGGGCCTGCCCGCGGTGCTGCTGCGGCCCTACCCACACGGCTTGCCTGGCCATACCGAGCATTTCCGCATCGCCGCGGCTGTTACCGTACGCCCAGTGCAGCGACCGTCCGCGCAGAAAATCCTGCAGACGGCGCGCCTTCTCCGGGCCATAGCAATTGGCGCCGCGCAGGCGACCGGTGATGCACCCGGCATCATCCAACTCCAGCTCGGTGGCGATGGTGGCATCGAAACCGGCGGCCGCCGCCCAGGTTTCGGCGTAGAGGCCGAGGGTCGCGGTCACCAGGATCAGACCATGGCCGCGCGCCCGATGCTCCTGCGCGCGCGCCCACACCGGGCCACTCAGCAATCGGGGCAAGGTCTGTTCGGCAAAACGCGCCGCCACCGGCCGCAGGTCCTCCAGCGCGCGCCCGCCAAGACTGCGGCGCAGGACGATCTCCTTGACGGCATCGTTGCGCAGACGCCCAAGCCCATAGGCTCCGAGCTCCGGTAGGCTGCGCAGCACCAGAGCCAGGAAGCGCGGGGTTCCCAGTGCCTCCCGAAGGAAAAAGGGCATGGTCTCGCGCCGGGTCAGGGTGCCGTCGAGGTCGAAGGCTACCCATTTACGGGTGTGGGGGGGTGTTGCGTCCATGGCCGGCGATTCTGCGCCCGGGACCACTGCCCGTCCAGCCCAAGGCGCAGACCTCGAGCTACGCGAGCGTAAGGCCAAACTGGGCCAGGCGCGCGGAGTTTTCCCGAAAGAACTGCGCCGCACTCTGATCCGGTCGGGCGCAGCCCAGGAATTGGCGCCAGGCATTGGCACCGGGCTCACCGAAGAAAAACCCGTGCAGATGGCGGGTCAGGCGCGGTGCCGGTAGCGCCGCACCCCAATCCTCGGTGTAGGCCAATAGGGCCGCGAACACCTCGGCACGCCGCGCCGGCGCCTGCCGCCGCCCCAGAGCAAGCTCCAACTCCGTCAGAAAGAGGGGTCGGTGGTAAGCGGCCCGTCCGATCATGACGCCATCCACCCGTGACCACTGCGCCTCTACCTTGGGCACCGTATCCAGACCACCGTTGAGCTCGAAGCGCAAGCCCGGAAAATCTTCCTTCAGGCGCGCCACCCAGTCCCAGCGCAGGGGTGGAATGGTGCGATTGGCAGCGGGGCTGAGCCCACGCAACCAGGCATTGCGGGCGTGGACGACAAAGTGGCGGCAACTGCCGGCAGCCACCTGGGCGACAAAATCCGCAAGTTGGCCGTAGTCTTCCTGCCGATCCAGGCCAAGGCGATGCTTGACACTGACGGGTAGGCCACTGCCCGCCAGTGCGTCGATGATCTCCCGCACCAGAGCCGGCGTGAGCATGAGGCAGGCACCAAAATTTCCGCGCTGTACCCGGGTTGAGGGGCAGCCTACGTTGAGGTTGACGCCGGTATATCCGTAATCCCGCGCCAAGATCGCCGCCCGAGCCATGGCCTCGGGATCGTCCCCTCCCAGTTGCAGGACGAGGGGCTGCTCCGCAGCGGTGAAGGCCAGATAACGCTCGGGCGATTTGCCCAGCACCAGGGCGCTGGTGTGGATCATCTCCGTATACAGCACGCAGCTTGGACAGATCAGACGCAAAAAATAGCGACAGTGCCGGTCGGTCCAATCCAGCATGGGGGCGACGGACAGGGTCTTGGCCGAGTTGCCCGCGAGCGGCGCCGATACCACGGCGGTCATGCCGAAAAGCCCAGAATCCACAACAGGCGGGTCATCCCCAGCAAGGTCAGCAAGAGCGCCAGACCATAGACGCCATAGATCCAGAAATGCGGGCGATACACCCCGGCCTCCACCTGCGCCAAGGTCGCAAAAAAACTCCAGAAGCCACAGACCAGGGTGATCATGCCAAGACCGATGAAAAAAAGATCCATGCCCGCGAAGGTGCTGGCCAAGGCTATTTTGCGATGCAGGATATACGCAAGCTTGCTGAGGAAGAAATCGAACTTCTCGATGACGAAGCCAAAGACGATGATACTGATGCCCGTGCGCAGCCAGGACAGCAGAGTCCGCTCCGCAGAGCAATAGACGCGAGGATCCTCGACCTCGCGCGCGGCAACCACACCACCACGGTCGACATAACGCAAATCCGAGGCAAAGAGCAGGAATACCGCATACAACAATAATAACGACGGCCAGGTCAAAAGGGTGTAGAGATCATCAAAAAAATGCAGCAAGCTCGGCAAACGCAGAACCAACAACAGAAAGGTGAATTTTTTGGCCAGAATACCCGTGGCAAAGGCTATGAACAGGAACTTGACCAGAGACAAATAGCTCCGCTCCATGCTCAGGTACAGGCGGGGTTCCCGCACCGACGCCAGGGACCGGCGCAGCAGCAGCACGTCAGCGGAGCTCGGCGATCAATGCCACGATTGGCGGCTCAAAGCTCCTTGGCGTGCTTGGCCAGGAACTCGGCCACGCCCTCGGAGCTCGCCCTCATGCCGGGCTTGCCCTTCTCCCACTGCGCCGGACAGACCTCGCCATGTTCCTCGAAGAACTGCAGGGCATCCACCATACGGATCATCTCATCGATGTTCCGACCCAAAGGCAGGTCGTTGACCACCTGGTGGCGCACTATACCTTGACGGTCGATGAGAAAGGACCCACGCAAGGCCACACTATCGTTGATGAGCACGTCGTAGTCGCGGGCAATGCTCTTGGTCAGATCCGCCACCATGGGAAACTCCACGGCACCGATGCCGCCGGCGGACTCTGGCGTCTTTTTCCAGGCAAGATGGGTATAGTGCGAGTCCACGCTGCAGGAGACGACCACCGTATTGCGCTTTTTGAATTCGGCCAGACGATGGTGGAAGGCAAGAATTTCGGAAGGACAGACAAAAGTAAAATCCAGGGGATAGAAAAACAGCACCGCATACTTGTCGTGAATATACTGAGAGAAGTGGAATTGCTCCTGAATTTCGTTGTTGGGCATTACCGCCGGGGCGACGAAATCCGGTGCCTTTCTGCTGACCAATACTGCCATGGATACTCTCCTTGCCATTTTTTGGGGAAACCATTTATAGCGCAAACGGCAGCGTTTGTCTCCCTTGCGGCGGCAACAACATCAGGTTAGTCTAATACACTTACGCAACCTCCAAGGAGCTCCCATGGCACACTTCTTTGTCAACGTCACCCACGGCGCCAACGACCTCGATCGCGCCACCGTCGGCATGGTCCTGGCCAAGAATGCCCTTACCGAGGGCCATGAAGTTACCCTGTTCCTGAGCCTCGATGGGGTGCACCTGGCCCGCGGCGATGGCTATCTGGACGGGCTGCAGGAACCCACCTTCCCGGCCCTGAAAGCATTGCGGCAGGCGCTGGTGGATCAAGGTGCGCGCATCTGGATCTGCGCCGGCTGCTTCAAGAAGCGCGGCCTCGAGGCGGAGCACTTCATTCCAGAGGCCAAGATGGTGAGCGCTGGCGAGGCCATCCAGACCCTGGCCAGCGGGGTGATCCCGGTCTATTACTGACCTTCGGGGCGCACACCTCGCCCCAGGTGATGCGCCGCGGGCAACCCTTGGGATAGAATGACGGGCTCGCCCGGGTTGCCGGTCCGGGCCCAGGCCCATGCTCAGGAGTTTCCATCCATGACCTACGTGGTTACCGAGTCCTGTATCAAGTGCAAGTACACCGACTGTGTGGATGTCTGTCCCGTGGACTGTTTTCGCGAGGGACCCAATTTTTTGGTGATCGATCCCGATGAGTGCATCGATTGCACCCTCTGTGAGCCGGAATGCCCGGCAGAGGCCATCTTCCGGGACGATGACCTCCCCGAGGGCCAGGAAGAATTCTTGGAGATCAACGCCCGCCTGGCTAAAACCTGGCCCCCCATCATCCAGAAAAAGGCGGCACCGGCGGATGCCGACGACTGGGCCAAGGTAAAAGACAAGCGCGCTCTCCTGGAAGAGTGAACGCTCCGGCGCCCGGGGCGCTGCACTCGCCGAGTTTTCGGCGCCTCATCCGCCTGCTGCGACCTCACCGCGGCGCCATCGCCGGGGCCATGGTGCTCATGGCCATATCGGGCCTGGCCACCGGCGCCCTCGCCTATTACATCAAGCCGGTCCTCGATCGCATCTTCATCGACCGGCAGGCCCAGATGCTCCTCTGGTTGCCAGCGGGAGTCGTCGTGATCTACGCCGTCAAGGGCCTCGCCGATTATTTTCAGGCCGTGGTACTTGCACGCATCGAGGAACAGATCCTGCGCCAACTGCGCGAAGCCCTGTTCCACCACACCCTGCGTCTGCCCTTGCGCCAGATCATCCAGCAAAGCCACGGCGCCACTCTGTCGCGTATGAGTCTCGACCTCACCCTGCTGCAGCAGGGTCTGACGGTACTGGCGCGCTTCTTCCTGTCGGCCTTTCAGATCCTCGCGCTCATCGCGGTGGTGCTGTACATGAGCTGGCAATTGGCCCTCATCAGCCTGGCCACACTTCCCCTGGCCTTTTACCCCTTGATCCGCTTTGGTCAGAAACTGCGCCAGCGCGGGCAACATCAACAGGTGCAGATGGGCGAGATTCTGGACCAATTCTCCCAGAGTCTGCGCGGCATCGAGGTCATCAAGACCACCGGTGCCGAGAGCTTCGCGGCACGGGGATTCCACGAACTGGCCGAGCGCTACTATCGCCTGATGATGCAGATGGTGCGCATCCAGAAGGCCAGTGTGCCGGTGATGGAGATGATTGCGGCCCTGGGCATTGCCGCCATCATTTACCTCGGCGGCAGCCAAGTGGTCAGCGGGGCCATGAGCGCCGGTGCCTTTTTCAGCTTTCTTGCGGCGCTGGGCATGATCTACGAACCGCTGCGGCAGCTGTCCTCGGCCAACAATCAGCTGCAACAGGGATTGTCCGCTGCCGATCGCCTGTTTGCCTGGCTCGACCAGGATCCAGAGCCGGAAACGCTCGACACCGACAAGACACCGCTTCCCTCCTGGGGTCACTGGCAATGTCGCGGTCTGCAACTGCGCCTCGGCGATGAACTGGTGCTGCGCGGCCTGGACGTGGATATTGCACCGGGACAGACCGTTGCCCTACTCGGCCGAAGCGGCAGCGGCAAGACCAGTTTCGTCCGCGTCCTGCTGGGCCTGATTCCGCCCACGGCCGGCAGTATCCGGCTCGGGGGAAAAGATCTGGAGCAGCTGTCCCTCGCCGCCTATCGCCGCTGCTTCGCCTTTGTTGCCCAAGAACCCATCCTGTTTTCCGGAACGGCCCTGGAAAACATCAGCTTCGGCGATCCCGAGCCAGATCGCGCACGTGCCGAACGGGCGGCGCGTTCTGCCCATGCCTGGGATTTTTTGCAGGCCCAAGGCGGGCTCGATGCCGTCATCCAGGGTCAGGGCAGCAACCTTTCCGGTGGGCAGCGGCAACGCCTTGCCATTGCCCGCGCTCTGTATCTGGAGCGCCCGGTCCTCGTCCTCGACGAGGCGACCAGCAATCTCGACAGCGAGAGTGAGGAGCGCATCGCCGAGACCATCGAGGCCCTGCATGGCCAGAAAACCATCATCATCGTCGCCCACCGCCCGCGCACGACCCGCCTTGCCGATCAACGCATCTATCTGGAAGGCGGTCGACGCCTGGAACACGCTCCCAGCGAAGACTGACCGCAAGGGCTTTGCGCTACTGCGGATCTGCGCTCGGATGGCGGCGAATGGCCCTTAGCCCACGCTTCAAGGCCAGATCTCCGGCACGGTCGGCTCGCGGTCCGTAGCGTTGCCGACGAATGAGTTCTACCAGCGCCTGCCGCTGCGGCGCTGGGATCGACCTTTGCGCCAGGGCGACGAACTCCGTGCCCGGTCGGGAGTCCCCAAAACCGGCCCGCGCCAGTCGTCGGCGCGCGCGCTGCTGCCAGAACTCGACGCCTCTCCTGCCAATCCGGCGCCATACCAGGGCAAGTATGAGCACCATGCCCGCCACCGTCAGCAGTCCCAAAGCCCGTAGCGTGTCGTGACCACCGTGCTGCCAGAGGGTGGGCATCTTCCGCAGTTTTGGCGTCTGCCAGTGGGCAAGGCCCTGCAGCACGCTGCCCCCGGCAGACCAGAGGCTGCGCTGCTTGGCAGGCGTGAGTTGAATCACCCAGTTGAGCCACTGCCACTGCAGCCAGTTCCACAGGGAATCGGTGCCGGACAACGCCCGGTCCCGGCCCGCCGCGGCAGCGCCCGCCGTGGTACCGCTGGGTGCCGCAGGGGTTGCGTCGAGGCGGACCCAACCACGCCCCGGTAGCCAAGCCTGTACCCAGGCATGCGCCATGTTCTGACGCACCACCCAAAAAGCGCCCACCGGATTGTATTCACCGCCCCGATACCCTACGACCACGCGCGCCGGCACACCATCGAGGCGCAACAGCAGGGCCAAACCGGCAGCGTAGTATTCGCAGTAGCCTTCGTGGGTTCGCAGCAGAAAATCGCTAAGACTCTGCCCATGGGGATACGCTGCCGGCGCCTTCAGGCTGTAGCGGAAGTCGGCGGTGGCAAACCAGTGCAGTATGTGGGCAACACTGGCCCCGGCATCGGCACCGCGCAAGCGCCGGGCCAGGGCAAGCACCTGCGGATCCACCCTGGCTGGCAATTGTAGGGCGACCTTGCGCAAGGAGTCCGGTAAGGTGGAAGCCCCAGTGTCGGGGCTTGCCAATGCCTCGTAGCGCAGTGGCTCGTGACTCGGCTCGCGCAGACGCCAGGCCCCATCGGGCAGACGCTCCACGGGGCGCGAACTCTGCACAGACTGCATCTGCCCCAGACTGAAGAGAAACTCATGCTCCCCAGAGCTCAGTAAAATAGTCTCCCGCCACGAGGCCCCGCCCAGTCGGGGATCGGCTTGCTGCACGCCGGCAAAATCGGACCTTGGCGGCAGTCCACGACTCCAGTTGGCGCCGCCATCGTCGCGCCAGAGAATGGCCCCTTGCCAGTAGAGCTCGGCGGGAGGTGGAACCGCACCCTGGATGCGCGCGCGAAAGGCAACGGCCGGATCCAGACTGAGTTCGCGGATGTCACGGGGATCTAGCCTTGCCTGAAAACCCGATACCGCCGTGCCCGCTGCCGCTCCCCAGTGCCACAGCGGCGTGGGGGTGCGCGGCAGCAGTAGAAAGAAGAGCGCCAGCACCGGGAGCAACAGGAACATGAAGCCCAGGTCGAAAAGGACCAGGCGGCGCAAGGGTACGAGCTGCTCCCGGCTGGAACCGACGACACGGGCAAGTTGCCCCCGACAGGCATCCCAGTAACCCTGCCAGAGCAGCGCCAGAGGAACGAGCAGCACCTCCAGCAGCAGATAGAGCCCGAGGGAAAGATCGACCCGCAGCCAGGCGGCAATGCCCAGACCCAGCAGGACCAGGGCGGCGACTTGATAGACGTCGCGCAGTTCGCGCAGCTCCAATGCCTTGAAGGTCAGGGCAAGGATGAGGATTTGGCTGGCCATGACCAGCCAGTTGCCCAGACCCGCCACAGCGACGGCCACCAGCATCAGGCTGAGGAGGGCGACGAAACGCAGGCGCCCGGACAGCGGAAAAGGACGCTCCGAGGGGCCTGCCCACAGGCTCCAGAGCGTTGCTGGCAGCCACAGCAGCAAGGGCCATTGCAGGGCATCGCTACCAATGGCCAGAAACAGCACGAGGGCGATGCCCGCCACGAGCGCGGGGGTAATCCGGCCACGCCCGTCAGGACGCACGCGCACCCCGCTGCCACGCCGACAGTCGTGACCAGGGCGCTGCTGCGCGCCGGCGATCCACCGGTGGGTAAGGAGGCAAGGGCCTTTGGCGCGCCAGTGCTTCCAACGCGCGCAGCTGCCCTTGCCCGGCACGGCCATCCACGGAAAAACCCGGCAAGCGCAGGCTCCACGCCCGACCTTCGGCCACGGCGCGATCCAGGCCGGCACGCAAAGCCCGCAGCCGTTCTTCCGTATTCCATGCCGCCAGCGCCGGTGCATTCCAGTCGAGGACCCAGACTTCCTCGTCCGCATCCCGCTCCCGCACCACGACCGGAAGATAAGCCGCCAACCCGATCTCCGGATCCCGCCAGACGCAGCGCCGCCACAAGACGCGCTGGAGCGGTTCGCGCTCCTCGCGGGGACGCAACCAGAGCAGATCCCCCTGCCCTCCAGCACCATGGTCCAGCTGTGCACCATCCACGTCCTGCGTTGGCAGCGTGACATCCCAGCGGCTGGGCGCCGGGGCAACCCAGGGCCAATGGGCGCTGGGGATGGCACGGTAGCGTCCCCGCCAGACGAAGGCGAAGGGAAAGGATGAGCCGAGCAGCAGGTCCGGCAAAGGCGGTTGGCCGCGCTCCGCGGCCGTCCAGGGCAGGGAAATGGACACCGTCGTCCTTGCCCCCAGGTACGGCCAGGAAACCCGCGCCGGACCAAGCTGAAGCTCCAACAGCCACGCCCCCCAAGGCCGGTCATTGCGCAGCTCGATCTGCAGCACCGCCGCCTCACCTGCGTTCAGCAGCTGGCCGGGAGGGACGTGCACATCGATCCGCCAGAGATTCAGCAGAGCCGCCAGACCCGAGAGGATCATGATGGCGAGCATCAGGGAGACCAGGAGAAAGAGGATATTGTTGCCGGTATTGACGGCGGCGAAGCCCACCGCCACGGTAAAAACCACGAAGACCTTGCCGGCACGCGACAGGCGTACCTCGCGCGGCGGACGACTCACGGCCCGAAACCCCAACACTCCTGCATCAGGGCAACGGCCATCTGCGCTGCCGAGCCTGGTTCCCGCAGCAGCAGACGATGGGCGAGCACGGGCAGCGTTACGGCACGCAGATCTCCCGGCTCGACAAAATCGCGCCCATCCAGAAAGGCCCAGGCCTGCACCATGCGCCGCAAGGCCAGCAGTCCCCGCGGCGAGAGACCCAGGCGGATACGCCCATCGCCACGACTGCGGTGCGCAAGGTCCAGCAGCATCTGCCGGATCTCCGTGCTCAGGAATACCTGGCTCACCGCCTGTCGCCAGACCTGCACGGTGACGGCATCGGCCACCGGCGCGAGCGCATCGACGCGCGTGAGTTCCCCCGCCAAGAGGCGAGCCTCCGCCGCCGCCGAGGGGTAGCCCAGGGAAAGAATGATGCTGAAGCGATCCAGCTGACTTTCCGGAAGGGGGAAGACCCCTTGATGTTCCATGGGATTCTGGGTGGCTATGACAAAAAAAGGATCCGGCAGCGGATAGGTCTGGCCATCCAGGGATACCTGTCCCTCGGCCATGGCCTCCAGAAGCGCTGACTGCGCCCGGGGCGAGGCCCGATTGATTTCGTCCACCAAAACCACGGAGTGGAAAATGGGCCCGGGGCGGAAAACGAACCGCCGCGCGTTGGGATCGAAGGTCGTGCCTCCCAAGATGTCGCCCGGAAGCAGATCGGAGGTCATCTGAATGCGCGCGAAGGCAAGACCCAGGGAGCGGGCCAGGGCCAGGGCCAGGGTCGTCTTGCCCACCCCCGGCAGGTCTTCCAGCAGGACGTGACCATCCCCCAGCAAGGCAGCCACCACCAGGCGCAGGGCCCGTTCCTTGTCGAGAACGGCGGTAGCCAGCTGCTGCAGAAGCTCCTTCGGGGAGCTTGCGGTCTGTGCGCTCAGCATCGGCCTTGGACCAGTTCCAGATGGCGTGCCGCCCAGGCCTCATCCAGGCGTCCCACCGTCAACTGGTGCGGGGCATCCTTGAGCAGTTCCGGCTGCTCCAAAGCCTCCTGCCGGATCTGCGCCATCACCGCGACAAAACGATCCAGCGTCGCCTTGCTTTCCGTTTCCGTTGGCTCGATGAGCAGGCATTCCGGCACGAGCTGGGGGAAATAGATGGTCGGCGCGTAGATGCCAAAATCCAGCAAGCGCTTGGCCACATCCAGGGCGCGCACACCCGTTTGCTGGCGAAGGTCCTCCACCGTCAGCAAGAACTCGTGACTGGCGCGGCGCTGCGGAAAAGCGGCTCGATATCCCACTCGCTGCAACTCCTTGAACAGATAATTGGCGTTGAGGACGGCGTAGGCAGAGACGCGATGTGCCCCGCTGCCACCCAGGCGCCGCAGATAGGCCTGGGCACGCAGCAGGACTCCGATATTGCCGGCATGGGCGCTGAGACGCCCAATACTCTGGGGACAATCGACGCGATCGAGCCAGCGCCAGCTACCATCCGCCTCACGCTGCACCCGCGGCAGAGGCAGGTATGGCTCCAGATGGGCGGCGGCAGCCACCGCGCCCGAGCCGGGCCCACCGCCTCCATGGGGAGTGGCAAAGGTCTTATGCAGGTTGAGATGCATGACATCGAACCCCATGCGCCCTGGTGCCACCCGTCCCAAAATGGCATTGAGATTCGCGCCATCGTAATAGAGCAGCGCGCCAGCCTGGTGGACCCGTTCGGCGATGGTCTCGATCTGGCGTTCGAAGACCCCCAGGGTGGAGGGATTGGTGAGCATGATCCCGGCCACATCCGGACCCAGCTCACGCTCCAGCGCGGCCAGATCCAGATCGCCGTCGGCACGGGTGGGTAGTTCGGTGACCGTGAAACCCGCCATGCGCGCGCTGGCCGGATTAGTGCCGTGGGCGGCGCTCGGGATGAGCATGCGCCGACGCCCAAGGTCGCCGCGAGCATGGTGATAGGCGCGGATCATGGCGACGCCCGCCAGCTCACCCTGGGCGCCCGCTGCCGGTGTCAGACTCACGGCCGCCATCTGAGTGAGCTGTGCAAGACCATTTTGCAAATCCCAGAGCAGGTGCAAAAGACCTTGCTGTGCGGACGCGGGCGTAGCTGGATGGACGCGAGCGAAACCGGCCAGATTCGCCAGACGATGGGCTATCCGTGGGTTGTACTTCATGGTGCAGGAACCCAGGGGATAGAAGTGGGTATCGATGGCAAAATTCTTCTGACTCAGAAGGGTGTAATGACGCAGGGCCTCCAGTTCACTGGGATTGGGCAGGTCGAGGGGCTCCTGCCGCCGATAGGCCGCGGGGATGTCCACCTCCGGCGGCGTCGCATCGCGCCGTTCGCTGAGATGAAAAATCGTATCCATGACTCAGTGCTCCAGAAATCGGCCAAGCGCCGCGCAGTAGGCATCGATGTCTTCGTCCGTCACCATCTCGGTACCAGCGATGAGCAGATCACCAGCCTCGCCAAGGCCCAGATCTGCCAGAGGTACTCCAGCAAGGATTCCGTCCGCCAAGAGCGCATCGCGCAGCTGGGCGGCGGGCTTGGGGAAACGCAGCACAAATTCGTTGAAGAAGGGCCCATCCCAGACACGCTCCACACCCTCGAAACGCAGCAGGGCAGAGAGCAAGGCACTGGCTTTTTCGTGACTCTGGATGGCGGCCTCCTGTAATCCGCGAGCGCCCAGGGTAGCCATCGCGATGGTCGCGGCTGTCACCATCAAGCCCTGATTGGTACAGACATTACTCGTTGCCTGACCACGGCGAATATGCTGTTCGCGCGCCTGCAGGGTAAGGCAATATCCGACCCTGCCGGATCCATCGCGGGTCCTCGCCACGAGCCGCCCCGGCATCTGCCGGACCATCCCCCGGCGACAGGCAAAGATGCCGCAGTAGGGGCCACCGCCACTCAGGGGAATCCCCAGGGCCTGCGCCTCACCGACCACGATATCGGCACCACCCTCACCCCAGAGGCCGGGCTCCTTCAGCAGGGCAAGGCTCAGCGGCTGAACGACGGCAATGCTCAGCAGGCCCTGTGTCTTGGCCCAGCGTTGCAGAGCGTCGACATCCTCCAGAAGACCCAAGGCATTGATCTGCGGAATGATGAGGGCAGCGGCATCGGCCGGGGCCTGCGCCGGTACTTGCATAGTGCCCCGATGCGGATCGACGTCCATCTCGATGCAGCGGATGTTCTGCAGAGGCAGCAGGCTGTCCAGCACCTCACGCCAATTGGGTAACAAGTGCTTTGGCACGAGGATGCTGCGCCGCTCCGGCCGCAAGCGCAGGGCCATGAGACAGGCCTCGAAGAGCGCACTGGCACCATCGTAGAGGGAGGCATTGGCGACCTCCATCCCAGTCAGCCGGCAGATGTAGGTCTGAAACTCAAAAATGACCTGAAGCGTACCCTGACTTGCCTCCGCCTGATAGGGCGTGTAAGCGGAGTAGAACTCACCGCGTCCAATGAGCTCCGCTACGGTGGCGGGAATGTGGTGGGCGTAGGCGCCGGCCCCCGCAAAACAGCGCAGGAGCGGCTGAGCTCCAGCCAGCGCCTCGAACTCCCGCGCCAGGGCCATCTCCGAGAGCCCCTCGGGTAAGCCCTGAGGAATACCCTGCAGGTGCTCCGGAATCTCGTCGAAAAGCGCATCGATGCTGCCCGCACCGATAGCCGCCAGCATCGCCGCCGTCTCCTCCGCGTCGTGGGGGATGTACGGCATTTACTGCCCCTCGATAAGCCGCCGGTAACCTGCCGCATCCAGCAGCTCGGCGGTGGAACCGGGCGGGGCTTCCAGCACCATGAGCCAGGCGCGGCCATAGGGATCTTCATTGAGCCATTCCGGGTGCTCGCTGAGCGCCTCGTTACGCTCCACCACCACCCCCGTCAGCGGCGCGAAAAGATCGGAGGCGGCTTTGACGGACTCGAGTACACCGCAGCTCGTGCCCGCCTGGACCTCGCGACCGCTCTCTGGCAGTTCCACGTAGACCAGGTCACCCAAGAGCTCCTGAGCGTGATGGGTGATACCGACGCGGTAACGACCGGAGCCAAGATCTTCCACCCACTCATGGGTCTCACTGTAACGCAACTGCTCAGGTATCGTGCTCACGTATCCGCTCCTCGACATCGTGACAGGGGCGGCCGCGCCGCCAGAAAGGGGGTTGAACGACGAGGGCGACATGCTCCCGCCCCCGAAGGGATACGAAGACCGTGGCGCCGAGTGGGGTGTCGGACGTCAGGCGCGCCAGGGCGATACCACGGCGCAGGCTCGGGGCAAAAAGTCCGCTCGTAACCTGTCCGAGGGGAAGGCCCTCGCGGCTTGAAACGGCACAACCCGCACGGGCAATGCCATCCTTCAGGATAAGCCCGCGCAGGGCCTGCCTAGCCCCCTGAGCGCGCTCGGCGGCCAGGGCCGACCGTCCCAGGAACTCCCGCTCCGGGTCACGCAGATCGACGGTCCAATCGAGGTTGCTGCGTGCCGGACTGTCGGCGACGGTCATATCCTGTCCATAGAGATTCAGCCCCGCCTCGAGGCGCAGACTATCTCGGGCTGCGAGTCCGGCCGGCTTCACCCCCGCGGCGACCAGGGCGTCCGCCAGGCCCAGCAGCCGATCCCCAGGCGCGATGATTTCGAAACCGTCCTCGCCCGTGTAACCGGTGCGCGAGAGAAACAGTTGGTCGCGTTCCAGGGTACTGAAGGGTTTGCGCTGCAGCAACTCCGGGAAATCCAGCACTGCGGCCAACTGCCGAGCCGCCACGGGCCCCTGGCAGGCGAGAATGCCAAGGTCTGGACGTTCCTGAATTTCTGGGGCAGCGCGCTGGGAACCGGCCCACCGACGCGCAAGGCAGCGCAGATGAGCCGTATCGCTCTCGGCACGCGCGGCGTTGAGCACCAGACGATACTCCCGCGCCGTGCGCCGGGTAACGATGAGATCGTCGAGAATGCCTCCATCCTCCTGCACCATGACGGTGTAGAGCGCCTTTCCGTCCTGTCCGTCGAGACGGGCGACATCGTTGGCCAAGGCATAGCGGAGGAAGTCCCGCGCCGGTGGGCCGGAAACGTCCAGAGGCCGCATGTGCGATACGTCGAAAAGCCCGGCGGCTTCACGCACGGCGGCATGCTCGGCAAGCTGGGAACCGTAGTGCAGGGGCAGCTCCCAGCCGGCGAACTCCACCATGCGCGCACCCTGGGCCAGGTGCCAGGCGCGCAATGGTGTGGCTCGCGCCGCCACGGTCATGGGTGTGGACTGCGCGCCTGTCGCGCCATGGCCACCAGCTGCTCACGCCACTGCATGGGCGTTGCCACTGGGCTCGGAAAATCCAGGCGCAACCGTTCGGAACCGCAGCCCAGATCCATACCCTCGGCGTCCAGGGCCAGAAGCCGAACCGGCGCCCCAGCCGTCTGTCCCGAGGCCATGCGCCAGTAATCGGCGAGGGCATCGCCGTGGTCAGCGTTCATGTGGGCGACGGCCGCCGCCTCCTGCAGTTCCAGCTCCCGCGCCACCGGCAGGAGAAAGTCGGTCTCGCTCTGGAGCCAACCCATGCTGCCAAAACCCCCGATCCAGCGCACCCGGGCACATTCCAGACGATAGAAGCGAAAATCGGGCATGTCGAGGTAGGACTCGGCGCCCGGCAGCAGGGTCATCAGCCGCCCCTCCAGCGCCGGATCGGGGTCGGCACGAGCGATGCATCCGAGAAAGGTCGCACGCGGCAGGGCCATGAGATCGGGTCCATCTTCCCAGACCAGGAGCGAGGCGCGCTGATCCGCGGCCAGATCGTGGCTGTGCACCGCCAGGTCCGAAAACAGAAACCAGGGCCTTCCTTGCTGATCGCAGGCATAGTGCACCACCGACGCGTAGGGCACTCCGTCGCCGGCAGCGAGGGTAGCAACGGCTCCCCGATAGTGGGCGCGCAGGAAACGGCGAATGCTCTGACCGCTGCCGTCCATGTTCAGTCGCGGAAGTTGGTGAATTGCAGAGGCTGGCCAAAATCCTCGGCGCGCAAGGCGGCAATGGCTGCCTGCAGTTCATCCCGGCTCTTGCCACTGACCCGCAGTTGCTCGCCCTGGATGCTGGCCTGCGCCTTGAATTTGCCGTCTTTCAGATGCTTGATCATGCGCTTGCCCACCTCCGCGGCAATGCCCGCCTTAAGGCGGACCACCTGCCGCTCCAGACCGCCCCCCACCGTTTCCACCGCCCCGTAATCCAGTGCCTTCAGATCGACGCCGCGTCTGACCAGGCGGGCCGCCAGCAGGTCCAGCATCTGCCCCAGCTTGTACTCGTCTTCCGCCAGCAGGATGAGTTCGTGATCCTTACGTTCGATACTGGCCTTGCTGCCCTTGAAATCGTAACGCGTGCCGATCTCCTTGCGCGTGGTATTCAGCGCGTTGTCCACTTCCTGGAGGTCGATTTCCGAAACGACATCAAAGCTGGGCACGGGTCAGGACTCCTGTAGAACGTCGGGATGGACGTGGCCGTGGCGCGTGCCGGCCCGACAGCCGGGGCAATCCGTCACCCAGCGCGCGCCGGTTGGGGTGATCTCTTTCTTCCAGAAAGGCGCCGAGGTCTTGAGAACGTCGATGAGAAAGCGACAGGCATCGAAGGCAGCGGCGCGGTGGCTGGACCACACCGCCACGAGAACGATACGCTCACTGGGCCCCAAGCGACCGAAACGGTGCACGATAGCGCTGTCGAGAATGGCAAAGCGCCGCGCCGCCTCTTGCTGCAAACGCTGAAGTTCGCGCTCGGTCATGCCCGGATAATGCTCGATCTCCAGGGCGAGGATGTCGCTGGACTCGCTGTAATCCCGCACGGTGCCGACGAAACTGACCACGGCGCCGCAGGCGTTGGGAAGCTCAGCCGTAAGGATCTCGGCGGGATCGAAGTCCGCTTCCTGCACTCGGACCAGCACTCAGCCTCCGGTCACGGGCGGGAAAAAAGCCACTTCATCACCATCGGCAAGGGGCTCGGCAAAGGTCACGTGATGCTGATTGCGGGCGGCAAGCAGGTGTTGCCCGTGCAATGTCACCCCCGAGGCCTCTTCCACAGCCTGCAGGGCAGCGGTCACCGTCATCCCCTCCGACCAGGGCAAGTCCATCTGGGAACGACCTACCCGCTCGCGAACGCTGGCAAAGAACTTGACGTGCAGCATGGACTCTCGCAACCTCCTCGCTATGTTCTGGATGGTAGACCCTACCTTAATGGCTTTCAAGCAAGGCGCTCCTTGCCCGTTCGGTGCGTGCGGCCGCCCCCCTTATCAAACCCGACCCCTGAGGACTCCATGTTGACCCACTATCTCGTCTTTCTGGCAGAAACGGCGACCATCGTCTTGGCCCTGCTGATACTCGCCGGCGGGCTGATCTTTCTCGGTCGCAAGGGAATGCGGCAACCCGGAGCGAGGATCCAGGTGACGGACCTGCGTGCCCAATTGCGGCGCAACGGCGCCCTCGTCGAGCAGCAACGGCTGGACAAGGCCTCGGCCAAGGCCGCTGCCAAGGCGCGTAAGCGCCACGCCAAGGACGAAGCCGCGCAGGTGGGTGACTGTACCTTTGTCCTGGATTTCAAGGGCGATCTGCGTGCCTCGGCCGTGGCCAGTCTGCGCGAGGAGGTGAGCGCCATCCTCGCCGCCGCTCGCCCTGGCGATCGCGTCCTTCTGCGTCTGGAAAGCGGTGGCGGCATGGTCAATGCCTATGGCCTTGCCGCTGCCCAGCTCCTCCGTCTACGCGCAGCACAATTGCATCTCACGGTCCTGGTGGACCAAGTGGCCGCCAGCGGCGGTTATCTCATGGCCGTCACCGCGCACGAGATCGTCGCGAGCCCCTTCGCGCTCGTCGGCTCCATTGGCGTGGTGGCGCAGATCCCCAACTTCAACCGCTGGCTGCGTGAACGCCATATCGATTTCGAGCAATTCACCGCCGGCAAGTACAAACGCACCGTAACGCTCTTTGGTGAGAACACCGATGCTGGGCGACAGAAGCTCCGGGAAGAACTAGAGGATATCCACGCCATGTTCCGCCACTTCGTCGCCGAGTATCGGCCAAGCCTCGATCTGGAGCAGGTCGCCACCGGCGAGGCTTGGCTCGGCATCCGCGCCCAGGAGCTTGGTCTCGTGGATCGTTTAGCGACCAGCGATACCGTGATCCAGGAAGCCGCGGACCGCGGCAGGGTCCTGGCCGTGCGCGCGTCAGGCCCCAGTTCCTGGGCGCAACGCCTGGGTCTGCGCGCCCAGCAGGCCTGGGAGGGCCTACTGGGCGCGGGCGACGCACTTCGTTTTTGAGCGCGGGATGGCAGGTCTAATCTCGCCGAACGTGGACGGCAATCACCCTCGGTGTCTGTCCAGAATCTCCGAGGTCGGTATCGCCTCCACGCAGCCGGCGTTTGACCCGATAAAATACGTGCTTCCTATCACAACGCCATTTTGTGGGCCGAATCCACCGCACCGATTGCGATAGATGTTTTCCACCGCTCCGGTCTGCTTGTCCAAGGCATACAGGTCTCCGTTGCCCGTGGGTTGGATCACGCGATCCTTCAGCACCAATGGCGCCGCCTTCATGCCCGCCGACAAATGGACTTTCCACAAGATCCTGCCCGATTCCAAGGCCATGGCATACTCGTCGTGGGTGACCGGGCTTCCGGTGAAAATGGTGCCGTCCACGACTGTGGGAACCGCATCCTTGTTGCGTGGTGGAACTTTCCCGGAGCCAAGGACCTTTGACCACAGAACGTGCCCACTCCTGGCGTTCAAGGCAATTTCCTCGGACGAGGACATCCCCTTTGCTTGAGCCGCGCGGTGGATTTCTATCTGACCTACTACCACATTACCTTGAGCTGCCCAGGTACCATCGCCTCCGCTGCTCGAATATATTCCGCGCGGGTATACCTTCCAAAGTATTTTCCCGGAAACACTGCTGATCCCATAGATGGCACTGGGATGCGTACCACCCAAAACAACGATCTGACCGCCATCTGCAGGCGTCGCCGAGGACATACTGACGAAGGAATCAATGCTCGTTTTCCATAAAAGCGTGCCATTCTCAGCCCCCAGCGCATATACGTGCCCGTCTCCATTACCAAAAATTATCTTTCCGTTCACGAACACTGGTGTAGGCATATCCTCGCCCTTGGTAGGATACACCCATCGGAGCATACCGTCGTTAGTATCAATAGCCTCGATTGCCGAAACGTCCGTGCCACGAACGACATGCGCCCCGGGAATACCAAACCGCTTGGCTTGGCTATAAGCAAAAACCGAATTACCCACACCAATATATGCGAGTTTCTGACTTTTTACGGTCTCGACCAGGGGTGTCGTCATGATCTGCCCGTAGGCATTCGCTGCCCACCGCAGGTGGCCATCCTTTGCATTAAGCGCGTAGAGGTAACCGTTGTCGTTGGGCGCGTACACCACCCCACCAACTACGGAGACCCCTATCGGAAACCCCACGAGGTCGCGGATAGTGATTGGGCTGCGCACGATTTTGCGATTTATGTTTCTCGCGCCCGGAACCACAAATGTCCACGACCGTGCCGGAAAGCCTGACGGGTAATATGCATTGTGTGATCCCTGCAGTGCGTAGGTATCCCAGCGCTGAGGAGTCAACGATACATTGGCGTAGGCCGTTGATACGCATAGAGAACAGAGAAATACGGCAACCAGGACGCCATTCGTCTTGCGCTGCATGTCCACGTTCCGCCCGTGTGGCCGAATCACCTCGGCTGGCGGTGTAAATTCCAGCATAGCCTGATCTATGGCGAGCCCCGAATCAAATTTTTCCATCTCAACAATCTCTCCAAAGCGCCCACATCAATCTCGCCTCTTCTACCGGTCGGCACTCTATTAACTGTGGCAATCCTGCCAAGGCAGCTGTATTTCAGGGCTTAACGTAATCAAATCCATGACTCTCCAACTGCATGATCCGCACGATTCCTGCAGGCACAACAACAGCCGATGGGACCAATTCGGGCATATGCCCCAGCTTCTTCTGGAACTGCAGCATGGTGTTGTGGCAGGCGTCAAATTCGACGCCCTCCGCATCCAACGCGGCAATCCTTTGCTTCACCGGGCTATTGGCCAGCAGAAACTTGAGACCGGGCCCAAAGGCAACGATGACGATCTGGACTTTCTCCTGCCCAAAGTAATTCAGTATATTCTGGGTAGTATTCAACACCAGATCCCAACGGGCTGGATTATCCTGACTGACCTGAACGACCAGTTTGCGACTAGCAAAAGGATGATCGTGAGCAAAGGCTGGATGGTCAAAGTTAAAATCTTTCATCATCGATACATTCGCCGTGGCTACTCCCACTCCAAAGAGCATGAGTATCGCTACCAGCATCAGAGTTTTCATGGCCTGTGCAAACTGGTATTGCATTCGTTTGATCTCCCTGGTTCAGAAACTGATCATGGCCTGCATGGCAAATTCATTATCGGTAGCGGCACTTACGGCGGCTCCCGGCGTGTTCGGAGCAACTCCCGGGGCGTCTACGGTCCGGAAATAGTATCCTGCCATCAACTTTGTGATTGGCGTGAAGTGATACTGTAGAGCCAGTGCCCACGTCTTGAAGACGCGCTCCTGTCCGGCAGCTTCCAGATTGGGGAGGCGATTGTAGTAATCGTAGCGGACATCCGCTTCAATTCGTTTAGTAAGAAATACTCCACCCTCCACATAATATCCATAGGCCGAGTTGCTGATATTCGTATACAGCTGGTTGTTGTATAGAGCCGGTTGGAGGCCAATTGCCTGGCTGAAGGCCGCCGGCGCAGAAATCCAGCCATTCCCCCGCATGTACTCGAATTTAAGGCGACGGCCCCAGCGATGCATATAACCATCTAGATACTGGAAACCCGCGCCTTCACGCTGCATATTATACGCATGTCCCAGGTAGTCTGGCTGGGCGTTCTGATACCAGATCCACGCCGTCACATCACTTCGGAACGGACCGTGCCCACCAAAGATGTACGAACCCTGCAATCGGGCAGCATATAGGGGGCTATTGGAAAGATTCCCGGCGGCAACGCTGCCGTACATGCCAACCATGGCTGCATACGCGATCTGCCAATGGCCCCAAGTTTTCCAATCGAACAGTTGGATACCCGGGTAACGAAAGGCATTCACTCCCAAGGATTCACTGGAAGGTACGAGAACTGAGCCGCTGGGGCCTGCAGCATAGGGTGAAGACGGCCGCGCTGCGTAAAATGGCTGCAGCATGAGTTGATTTATTACCGTTGGGAAAACAACGTAATTATAACTCATGTACCCGTTCATGGCATCTTCGGCGCTGGGAGCTCGAATTATCCCCGCCTCTACCCGGATACCCGGAATATAGCCGCTGAAGGTGAATCGCCCGTCCTGCAACTGCGGCTGGTAATGCCCACGCACGTCGGTAGCAGCGTTGTTTCCAAACTCACCAGCAAAGAAGTACGAAATATGGGGGTCGATCCAGCCCCGAATCATGAGACGCGCTCGCTGGATGATCCCAGTCGTACTTTGTGTAAAGTTTGGGCCTACCAAATTCACATGTGGTACAGCTTCTACGTATTTTTTGAGAACCGGATTATAAATCGCTACTGGAGTACCTGCCATCGCGAATACGTCTGGTTCAATGAAACCCGAGATCAACGGTACCTTCTTGGCGTTGGTGTCCTGAATCTTGAACCAGTTTGCTGCTGAAACCGTGCCGGCATTCATGGCAATCAAGGAAACAGCCAGCGCAGCGGCGACTCGTCGTTTCGCGACGACAGAAACGTTCATGGTGTCCTCTCCTTTGGTCTTGTGTTAATCGCAAATTCGTGAAAGCATGATTTATGCCACTAACGCAGAACCTCAGATTACCATTGAGGTTGGGGCCAAATGGCACAATGTTCCTCTGGGCACATGCCCAGATGGGAACAACAGATGTTAGTTGTATAATTTTCCACTCATATTCTGGAGGAACGAAATGCATCTTTCCGTAAAGATTATCGCCGGCGTCGCAGTGGCTATGGCTTTCAGCTCGTCAGCCCTTGCCGGCGACTTGTATGTAGAAAATATACACGCTCCTCTCCGCCGGGTCGTACCCGAGTTGGAGCGCGCGCTGACTGCACACCACTTCAAGGTGGTAATGCATCTGGACGTGCTGAAACGGATCGAAGCCAAGGAGAAGGTGCTGCATATCCCCGATCTCAACCAGGGCAAGTTCACCGACGTGCAGGCCTTTGTCTTCTGTAACCCCATGTTCTTCAGCCAGTTGCTGAACAGCCATTGGAAATCCGCGGCCGTCTGTCCATTGGATCTTACGGTGTTCGCGAAGAACGGGACGACGACGATTGTCTATCCGGAACGGATCGCGTATACCCAGAAGACTCCCGCCGACACTATTGCAAATCGGATCGACTCTGTGGTCATCGCGGCTTTGAAGAGCATACCCGGAGCTGTTTGATAGCGCAGAGTTCCACCAATAGCCCGGGTATATAGATTTAGCGTCTGCTGCCCGGGCAACTATTGGATTTTCTCTAATCGCACATCAATATACTGGAACCAAGGCATATCCTTTTTCTTGATAAGCGATGACCGAAATGAATCCACTCTCCACAGGTTGCACCGTGGATATGAGCATGGAGGGATGTATGTCCATGCCTTTTAGAGCGACGCCACAGGCCTGGAATTGAATCCCTTTCCTAGCAAACCGTTCAATCTCATGCTGTATACCAGCGACAGCGCGTTCATCGGTATATGGAATCCCTCTGCGATCTTTTGTCAGGAAGGCGACGTCGGGACCAATAAAGACCACGATGAAATGGGGTGCGACCTTCTGCTGTTCGAGCTGCTTGCGTGTTAGCTCGATAACCTTGACGACATGGTAGAGGGCGTCCGGGTTTTTTACATTGACCAGAAAAACGGCCTTTGCGGCATGCAGGCCAGAGATCGCCTGCGCATCCGACAGAGTACCTGCCTGACCGACGCCCATCATAACGCCAAACAAAATACCGCAGCATAATACGAATATTCTAAAGTTCATGATCATCCCTGCCTGTCGAGTCGATGACCGCCTCCAACAAGCAATATGAATGCCATGGTGTATATGCTCTCGCTGATTTGTTAGGGTTGACTTGCCCTCCGGTAAAGCGCTTCTAGTCCCGAAGTGCGTAGCTTCGAAAAAAGCGTCGAACAGAACTTTTAAGAAGACGGCTGGCGACCTTCAGGAAAAAGGTCATGGCAGGCAAGGTTTTCGCGCTCCTATAATAGGAAACGGGGTTGCCGTTTTACCAATCGTACCCCGCTAGTTAGCGGCAAACGAGTATACCGGGCCTCAGATGGGAAGACGAAAACCTGCTTTCCGGCGCTACCGGTTCCTGTCCTCACGGTTCAGGCAGATCCGGTTTACTCCAATCGTTGCGCTCTCAAGAGCACCCGCCACGTAGCCCGGGAACTCCCTCGCCCATTCGCTTCCGATGGCGTAAATACGGCCCGCCCAAGGACCTTCCTCGGGAGCGGCTCTGGGAGCTGGCACATGGCCATCGCCGATGTGGGTATCGGCTGCGGTCGCGGTGAATGGGTCAGCTGCCCAATCCTTGTAATACTCAGTCACGGGCCCCGTTGCCGCCATCCCGAAAAGGCGACCGAGCTGCTCGCGACAGGCCTCCAGCAGAAGTGGCTCCGTGAGACTGCGACGATCTCGCGCCGGCAGCCCCAAAAAACCGAACAGTCCAAACGGCCCATCGGGCGCAGAGGCATCGTGGATTTCCTGCAGCGGTCCAAGAACGCTCCGAGCCTCACCCGACAGGCCCTGCTCGCGCCAGAAGGGTTTATCGTAGAGGGCCACATATTTAGCGTGAGGCGCCATCCACGTGGGTACTGCAGACCAGTCTTCCACCAGGTACTGAGGCAGCGCGGGTTGAAAATCCAGGGTCTGGGCAGCAAGGCGCGGCGGCAGTGCCAGCAGAATCGTACCACCCTGCCACTGCTTCGTTTCTCCCTTCTCGTTTCGGGTGGTGAGGACTATCTGCTCTCCGCAAATTTCCAACCTGTGTAGGACTTGCCCCAGATGCATACGGTCGCCCTTCAGTCCGTCCTGCAGCCTGGTTACCAGTGCACCCATACCGCCTGCCAGTCGCCAGGATTGTGGTGCGGAAGAATAGCCGGGTACACGATACGGCGCAGGCGTCGCAAGGCGCTCGACCACCATCTCACCGGTCTCAAATTCGGGAAAAGTCTCGAGTTGCAGCTGCTCCACGAGTCGAGCCAGATCGCCCTGGTATTCCGGCCAAAACCAGGACGGTCCAAGATCAAAACCGGGTGCCTGGGTCGGGTGGATCGGGTTCACAGCGCGTGGAGGAACCACGGACAGAATTCGACCGCCCATTCGGTTCCTGCCCTCCAACAAGCGCCAATCCACCCCCAGGTCCGTTAGCAGCCGGGCAGCATATAGACCACTTATCCCACCGCCAACGATGATGACATCCGCATAAGGCACACTTTTCGTCATCGTATTCCCCGGATTCCTCGCGCGTTGACCGCCGAGCTACCATCCACAACCAAGGCCGCTTGGTCAATACGCCCAGCAAAGATCGACAGCACGCTCACGACCGGCCGAGGTGCAGCGGCGATCCGGGCAGGCGCTCTGCAAAGGGACGCCTCTCCAGAGGGTTGGGTGAAGGCGACCCGTATCCGGTAAGCTCTGATTGCGCATCCGCGCGAGCCGCGCAACCAGGGCAGGACTCGAGGATTCTCAGCGCGATTGCTCTGGACTCTTGCAGACCTCGGAAGTGCAGCGAGGATGAGCAGGCCAGAAGAAATCCCACAGCGAAAAAAGGATCATCAGGATCAGGCCCGAGTAAAACAGTCCGCGAGACCAGTCGCGCACCAGGAAATGCTGAGTCATCCCAAAAACTCCGAGGAGCACCAGAAATGGACCGAGACAGGTGAGCACGGTGCGTTGCCATCGCCGGTGAGCGAACCAGCCCAACAAATTGGCAAGCAGGGCCAAGGCTGCAAAGCTTGGGATCAACCAGTGCATGAAGAGGCCTTCCCACTGGCTCAAGAAGCCCAAGCCGATGGCCGCACCGAGACTCGCCGCGGCAGGAAAACAGGCAGCACAACTGAAACTGCCCACAACAGCACCAATGACTCCCGTTTTTTCAGCGACACGCGATACCATGGACATGATCATACTCCGGCGGACGGTAGATACCCCAGTGATATCACCGTACCCGGGTACGTGCTCAAGTACCGCAGGCGAACCTCTCCCCTGTCCGGCGCAGAACCCGAGCCACACCGGGTCAAGTCTTGGAAAGGGCATCGCGGTCTGTCATCATCATACTTGCTCTGTGCCGAGTATCCTCCCATCTGCACAGGGTACCTGCGTGAATGAAGCCCGTCATTGACTGCGCGCCCAGGTGGCGAAATCGGTAGACGCAAGGGACTTAAAATCCCTCGGCTTATGCCGTGCCGGTTCGAGTCCGGCCCTGGGCACCATATTGAATCGCTGAATTTTTAGCGATCGCCAGGCGGCGAAGCGTCCTGTTGCGTCTCGCTTCCTGGCTATCCAAGAGCGCGATGAGCCCAGAGCCCTTAGGAATACGGAGATGCGTTCACGTAACGGCAACACCGTCCCCTTGCCCCATGCGCCTTGTCGCACCTATCCGGGTGGTCAAGACCGAAGCGTCGCGGCTCAACGCACGCCAATGACCCGCCGCAGGATCCAGCGATAGGGCTTGCGCCACCAATACCTGCGCCCCTGACGCAAATGCTTCCAACAGATGAGTTCCGCCACGGCTGTTTCCGCCTCGATGGGTCCACGCCGCCCGATATATACGGGGTAGCGCAGAAGTACCCCAGCGACGAGGGAAGGTCCGATTTAGTCGAAAAAGACACCGTCGCTGATCCGGAATCGCAAAAAACGACGCCATGAGGCCCATGTCCGATCGAAATACCACCATTTTCTGGGAGATTCCTAGAATCTGGACGCACCACTCACTACTCGGCCAGTGGATATCTGCGCAGCATGTGCAAGTTGGCCAAGGCAAAGAGCGTGGTCAGTTGAGCGCCCGAAAGACATGCTCACCCCGGGCACGGATCCGGGCAATAGCGCGGTTATAGCGTTTGAGAGCGGCCAATCCCGTTTTCTGACCAGGAAAACGTCGACGCGCTACAGCGTTTCGGATGCCTCGGGCCGCCAGCGTGTCATGCACACGAGGATGATCGTAGCCCCGGTCCGCAAGGACCACCGATGGCCCCCGTGGGATAGTGCGGTTCAATCAAGGCCACAAGTCCGGCCCAGCGAACCACCGCATCCATCTCAGCCAAAAAGCGTTCCCGCTTGGTCTGCTTTCGGCGCCGCGACAGGCTGGGTTCTTCGGCAGAGGTCATCTGCCCGGTCGTGGATGGCGTCTCCTCGCAACTCGGTCAGCCCATTGTATCAGGAGGCCAGTTCAGAGCCTCCCTGGGGGATGCCGTAAAAAGCCATCCAGGGCTAGGCGTCGCTCCAGCCAAACGCGCAATGGGGGTGTTTTTAGCGGATCAGGAGCAGGCATCGAGAATAGGAATATCGTAAACGTGTAGTTGACGATCAGCCGTAACCAACGGTAAGTCCTCGATCATCGACTGCGCGACGAGCATCCGATCAAAAGGACCGCGATGGTGCAGCGGCAAAACTCCAGCCAACGCCGCATGCGCTACCTGAAGTGGAAGCCCCAGAAAATTATCCTCCGACAAAACATCTTGCAGATCGCCTGGGGCCTCCAATTTTCCTGGAGACCTTTTGGTACCGATTTCCCAAAAACTCGCGGCAGAGACAAAAACCGGATTTTCGGCACAAGCAATCTCCGCGCGAGCCCGCTCCCCCAATGCAGCATCATTTTCGAGCCACCAAAGAAAAGAATGCGTGTCCAGCAGCAGCTGACTCACTCGCGCTCGAACCCCGACGAAATTTCCTCTCTGGTTTGGTCAAAATCCGGCGCCATACGAATTTTTCCTTCGAACAGTCCCGGGCGTCGTTGCCGATGTTCGATAGACGTGGGGACGAGACGCACCACCGGCATTCCAAACTTCGCGATGATCACGCTTTCCCCCGCCAGCACACGTTCCACGAGTTTAGAGAGCTGGGTCTTCGCTTCGCACATGTTCACTTTCAGCATGGTGTCCTGCGCGCTAGCCAACGGTTGACCAAACCTATGCGTACCCGTCGGATGGAGCAAGGTCCCAGGCGCGCTCGCAACCCTTATGAAAAAATTTGGCAAAGCCTCGGACAGACGCAGTCGGTCGCAATGCACCAGCGCGACGTCGTGATATACTCCAGCCATCCTGTGGTGACGGCGGCAGCGCAGTCAGCTATAGCCGAGTATGGCACGACCGTATCGGTCACTATGCGGGATCAATCCGGGGGCGTGCTTCCAACGCCACGGCACCGTTGGTAGCGCGACTCATGCCCATCGCCGTGGTGACGCCTTGGCGACGTTAAGCAACTCGGCGCCAAAAGACTGCAGCCTGAGGCCGCTTTCCATCCTCTCGGTCGTGTCCTTTGTGTTAGCATCGTCGTCATTGTCTGTCGATCCGGGATGGTCCATGTCTGCACCTTATCGTTTGTCCTTGGCGCAAAAGAGCATGTTCTTGGCGGTACTGTCCGCCATATTCCTTGCGGCCATGGATCAGACCGTCGTGGCCACGGCCTTGCCAACCATCGCCGTGGATTTGCACGGACTCGCTCACCTCCCCTGGGTAATTACCGCTTATCTACTGAGTTCTACGGTTTCACTGCCCATTTACGGCAAGGTCGGCGATCTGATGGGGCGCAAGCTGGTGTTGAGTTTTGCGGTGGCTTTCTTTCTGGTGGGTTCGATTTTCTCGGGGCTGGCCTGGAGTCTCGAAAGCTTGGTGTGCTTTCGGGCTCTGCAGGGTCTTGGTGGCGGCGGCATCCTGGTCACCGCCATTGCCAGCATCGCCGACTTCCTGCCGCTGGAGCAGCGCGGCAAGTACCAGGGTCTGGTGGGCGCCGCTTTTGGCCTGGCGACCCTGATCGGGCCTTTTCTGGGCGGATTCGTCGTCCAGCATCTGGGCTGGCGCTGGATCTTCTACATCAACATCCCCTTTGGCCTATTTTGCCTGATCATCATCCACTGGGCATTTCCGAAAACCCCAAGAAAACGCTTTCCTTTCGATATCGTCGGTGCCGCTTCCCTATTCCTGGGCCTGTCTGCTCTGGTACTGCTCACGGAATTGCAAAATACCGGACCCTGGCACTGGATCCTCCTTGTGACGATACTGGCGAGTCTCTGGGGGATTTTTTACTGGAGCCCGCGCCATCCAGAGCCCATTTTACCTTTAGGTTTTTTCCGGCATAAGACCTTCAGCGCGAGTGTCATCGTGTCCTTTTTCGTGGGCACGGCAATGCTTGGATCCATCAGCTTTTTACCCACCTATTATCAGACGGTGCGCGCCTTCACACCGACGGAATCGGGTCTGGAAATGCTTTTCCTGCTGGTGGGTATGCTCTTGACCTCGATCTTCAGCGGGCGTTGGATCAGCAAACATCAAAAATTCCGGTGGGTGCCGATCCTCGGGACCCTGTTGACGGCTATCGCGCTCTGGTGGCTCTCGCACATTGCGGTGCAGACGCCCTTTTGGCAGATCGATGGCGCTCTGATCCTGCTCGGCGTGGGGCTGGGCTCGACCATGCAGGTCATGGTGCTATCGGCCCAATGGGCGCTCCCCCATCGCCATCTGGGCGTGGCCACAGCGACGGTATCGCTCTTCCGCTCTCTGGGCGGGACCTTGGGGGTGGCCGGCTTTGGTGCGGTGTTCACCCACTTTTTGGGGAGCACGTCGGCAGCATCCGATGGCCGTGCCGCTGCGCACATCGTCCACGCTCTGCACTGGGATTTCGGCATTGCCGCGGCGCTCACCCTGGCGGCCTTCGTCGCCGCCTGGAATCTTGAGGATCTGCCCACACTCATGGCGCGGCGGGAGGGAAGCGGATCCCGGCTGCCGCAGGCCTGAGCGGGGGTCGGTTTACCTGCCTGCGTCCCCCGAGGCTCAGTCCTGGCGCGGAGGCCATAAACGCGACCAGAGGCCCTGCAGGCTATCCCACAAGGTCAAGAGCACTCCAGCGGCAAGAATGTCGGCAATCCAGCGCCAGCGGACCCAATTGAGGATCTGCGCCAGGTGCAGCAGTACCAGTGCTTCGGCATTGTCCGCCTGCAGGGCGAGCTGGGCCTTGGCACTGGTGGCAAAAACCACGCCCAGATAGCGCAGCACCATCAGAAACAGGGCCAGTAGCAGCAGACCCAGACCGAGGTACAGCACCAGGCTCCCGGAGCGGCGCGGCAATCAGGCCTCCTCCGGCTGACGCCAACGCGCCAGTCGCGTCAGCGCTCCCTGCAACAGTGCTTCGGCGCGCGTGACCGAATCAGCCTCGGTGTAGCAACGCAGCTCCGGGGCATTACCCGAGGGCCGCAAATGGAGGATGTCGCCGCTGGCAAAAAATGCGCGAACGCCATCGCTGTGATCCAGCCGGAGCGGCTCGCCACCACAGAGATCACCAAAATCCCGGCCAAAAAGCGCGCGGCCATCCGCCGCACGATAGCGTTGCAGGCGTCGATGACTGACCTCGGTGGGGAAGTCCTGCAGGCGATCACTGCTGGTGAAGCGCTGCGGCAAGGTATCCAGCAGACTGGAGAGGGGCTGTTCGCGACGCCGCGCCTCGCGCAGAACGGCGAGCAGGGGCAGGACGGCATCCCGAGTCGGCAGGGCCGCGAGTCTGCCCTTTTCCCAGGGAATCTCCGAGCCCAGGAGCAGACCGCCGTTGGCTTCATAACCGACGATACGCTGGTAACCCTGGGCCCGCGCCTCGTCCATGGCGGCAATGACGTAGGGCGAGCCGATGCGGGTGCGCAGGACATGGGCAAAAAAGCCGCTCCGCTCCAGGGCGGTATTGCTGGAGACGGGCGTCACCACGGCATCGGCAGCCAGGATACGGGCGCTGACCAGGCCGAGAAGATCGCCGCGCCACCAGTTGCCGCACTCATCGGCCAGCATCGGCCGGTCGGCATCGCCGTCGGTGCTGACCAGGGCATCGAGGGCGTGCATGCGCACCCAGCGGGCCGCCCGCTCCCGGTCTTCCGCCCGCAGGGCTTCCGTATCCATGGGAACGAAGTCCTCCGTCCGTCCCAGAGGGATGATCTGGGCACCGAACCCGGCGAGGAGCATTTCCAGAAGGTCACGGGCCACACCGGAATGCTGATAGATGCCGATGCGCAGCCCCGCCAGGGCCCGGGAATCCAGACAATCCCGGTAACGACGGAGATAGTCGAGCGTGAAGGAAGACTCGGGTGCAGGCAAAACCGGCCTGTGGCGCAGAGCTCCGCGCCCGTCTCTCTCGGGTTCAGGGACGGCCGCAAGGTGGGCAAGAATGCCCGCCTCATCGGCCTTGCCGAGCTCACCCTGTACCCGATTGAACTTGATGCCGTTGCGGTCGAAGGGAATGTGACTGCCCGTCACCATGAGGGACGGAACCTTTCGCGTGAAGCCGGCCAGGGCCAGGGCTGGGGTCGGCAGGTAACCGGCGAAGCGGGGCTCGCCGCCGGCATCGTCCACCGCCGCCCAGGCGGCTTCGAGTATCGCCGGGGTGCTCGGTCGCAGATCGCCTCCCAGGATGGCCTCGCTGCCCGGCGCGAACTCACGAAGGTCCTCCAGATACCGCAAGAAGGCTCGTACGTAGCGGTAGACGAGGCGGTCGTCCAACTCTTCCACCAAACCCCGCAATCCACTGGTTCCGAAAGCTGCCATGGCGTCCTCCCCTGTCCTGTTACCGGATGATACCCGTCCCGGGCTGCGGTCGTCAGCAAAAGGCGACGGGCCGTGCCGACGCGCAAGACACCGACTGGACGGTATCAAAAGGTCGTTCTACACTGCGCCCTTTGTTCCATCCTCTCGCACCGAGCCAAGGCATGTCCACCAACGAAATTGTCCAGGAGAGCCAGCTTTACCGCGATCCCGCCGAGCGCACACGCTTCGAGGTGTTGGGCGCCATCAGCGTTTCTCACTTTCTCAACGACAGTATCCAGTCCCTGATGCTGGCGGTGTATCCCCTCTTCAAGGGTCACTTCGATCTCAGTTTTGCGCAGATTGGACTGATTACCCTGGCGTATCAACTGACGGCATCCATCATCCAACCTCTGGTGGGCCGCTACACCGACGCGCACCCCATGCCCTACTCCTTGCCCTTGGGCATGGTGTCGACGTTTTTCGGTCTGCTGCTGCTCTCGGTGGCACCCAGCTACCCCGTTCTGCTGCTGGCGGCGGCCATGATTGGCCTGGGCTCTTCCGTTTTCCATCCGGAGTCGTCCAGAGTGGCGCGCATGGCCTCGGGAGGACGGCACGGGCTCGCACAATCCATCTTTCAGGTGGGCGGCAATGTGGGTTCAGCGACCGGTCCTTTGCTGGCCGCCTTCATCGTCATGCCCAATGGGCAGCACAGTCTCTCCTGGTTCTCGGCGGTGGCTTTGGCGGCCATCGTCATCCTCAGTTTCGTCGGGCGCTGGTACCAGCATCAGCATCGCCAGCCTCGCCATCGGCGTGCCAGCCAGGATCGGCAGGCATTGCCGCGCGCGCAGGTGCGCCGCAGCCTCGCCATCCTGGTAGCCCTGATGTTTTCCAAGTTCCTGTATCTCACCAGCATCAGCAGCTATCTCATCTTCTATCTGGTCCAGCGCTTTGCCATACCGGTGCGTGAGGCGCAGATGCATCTGTTCCTCTTCCTGGCGGCGGTGGCTGCGGGTACCCTCCTGGGCGGCCCCATTGGCGATCGTATTGGTCGCAAGACCGTCATTTGGGTGTCTCTGCTGGGCATAGCACCCTTTACCCTGGCCCTCCCTTATGTGGGCCTTACTGCCAGTGCGGTGCTTACCCTGATCATCGGTTTCCTGCTCGCCTCGGCCTTTCCCGCCATCGTCGTCTACGCCCAGGAGCTCGTACCGGGCAAGGTGGGCACCATCTCTGGCCTCTTCTTCGGGCTCGCCTTTGGTCTCGGGGGGATCGGTGCCGCAGCACTGGGGCAACTGGCGGATCTCTGGGGTATCGTGCGCGTCTACGAGATCTGTGCCTTCCTGCCCCTCATCGGCCTGCTGGCCGCGTTCCTGCCGCGACAGCCCAACCTGCCCGCCAGGCTTGCGGATGCCGCGTCCTGACGCTGCCGGAAGGCCGACGAGCGGAAGTGGGGAACAGGGGCAGTGGGCGGGAGCGGGCCGCCTGCCGATCTCCCGTCGCCGAGAATGACCTTGACGCGGGATGCCTGAGGGTGAATCATCGCGCAACTTGGTTGCATAGCGATGTAGCATGTCCCACTCCCTCCCTCCAGCGTCTGGAAAGACGCTCCTCGAGATCGAAAACCTTGGCGTGCGCCTGGGCGGCCGACAGGTTTTAGAGGGACTGAGCCTGAGTCTGGAGGGGGGTGTCCTGTGCGGTCTCATCGGTGAGAACGGTGCGGGCAAGACTACCCTCCTGCGCAGCATCCTGGGTCTTCAGAGGATTTCCTCCGGGGCGATCCGCCTTGCCGGCGGGACAGTGGGGGCGATGCGCGATGTTGTGGGCTACGTTCCCCAGAAAATTGCCTTCGACCCGCAACTGCCGCTGCGTACCCGCGATCTGGTGGAACTCGGCATCAGTGGCAGACACTTTGGTCTACCCTGGCGGCGCCGACGCTATCGGGCCGCCACCGAAGCGGCACTGGCGGCCGTTGGCGCGGAATCCTTTGCCCAACAACGCCTGGGGCGACTTTCCGGGGGACAGCAGCAGCGCGCCGTCATCGCTCACGCCCTGGTGCGCCAACCGCAGCTGCTGCTGTTGGACGAGCCTTTGGCAAATCTGGATTTCCGCAGCACCACGAGCCTGATCCAACTCTTGGGCAGGCTGGTCCGCGAGCATGGGATCACGGTCCTGGTCACGGCACACGACATGAATCCGCTTTTACCGGTGCTGGATCGACTGGTATATCTGGTGGGTGGGCGTGCAGCTGCGGGCACCGTGGACGAGGTGGTGCGCCCCGAGGTGCTCAGTCGCCTTTATGGCTATCCGGTGTCGGTCCTGCGCCACCACGGCCGCTATCTGGTACTGCCGGACTCCCCGGATGGCCCCGGCGAACTGCGGCACGCGGGTACCGAACTGCCGCCGCCACCGCCGAGGGAACACGGCGCATGTCCGCAGCACTGACGGTGGACTGGGGCGCCCTTTTCGCCAACTCGGCGGTGCGCACCGCGTTGCTGATGGGGATATCCGCCGCGCTGATCAATGCGAGCCTTGGCGTTTTCACCCTTCTGCGCGGCCATGCCTTCGCCGGTCACGCCCTGGGCGATATCAGTAGCGCCGGAGGCGCCGCCTCCTTTCTCTTGGGTATTTCGGCCCTGTGGGGATTTCTCGGCATGGCCTGGCTTGCCGCCCTGGCCATGGGCTGGCTGGGTCTGCGCGAGGCACGCGAGCGCGATCTGGCCACGGGCATCGTGCTGGGGGCGGGTCTCGGCCTCACGGCACTGTTTCTCTACCTTGCCATGACCACGACCAGCGCCTCCGGCAGTACCGTGACGGTACTCTTTGGCTCGCTCTTTGCCGTCTCTCCGGGCCTCGTGCCCCCAGTGCTCCTGCTTACCCTGGGCACCTTAAGTGCCATCACCCTCGGCTTTCGGCCGCTCCTCCTCATCGCCGCGGACGCGGATCTCGCCCGGGCACAAGGCATTCCCGTCGCCATTCTCGAGATACTGTACATTCTCCTCCTCGGGCTCGCCGCCGCCATCTCCGCCATGACCATCGGCGCGATATTGGCCACGGCCTTGCTCCTCGGCCCAGCCGGTGCCGCTCTGCAATTGGCGACGCGCCCGGTCTGGGCATTTGTCTGGGCGGCAGGCCTTGCCACGCTCGCCGTCGTCCTTGGAATCTTTTTATCGTGGCAGAGCTACTACTGGTTCTCCGGCGCATCCTGGCCCGTCAGCTTTTTCATCGTGCTGCTCACGCTGCTGGAATATCTGGGCGCAAGCCTGTGGGCGGCGCAGCGCGGCAGAAAAATCTGGGCGGCAGCGATGCCGCCGCCCAGCGGCTGCGCGAAGGACTGCTGATGTTCGCAAGCTACATGCTCCCCACCTGGATAGCCGCGAGCTTTCTCGCCTTGGCGGCAGGGGCCATGGGCTATTTCACCGTCATCCGTCGCTCCGTCTTTGCTGCCCACGCCCTACCGTTGAGCGCCTTTCCCGGGGGGGCGGCGGCGGTTTTGACCGGTATCAATCCCCTGGTGGGCCTGCTCGGTTTCGCTTTTCTCGGGGTGCTCTTCGTGCAGCAGGGGGCGCGCCTCGGTCCCAGGGATTTAGCCATCGGTCTACTCCTCAGTAGTTTTCTCGCCCTGGGGGCGCTCTTGCTGAGTCTTTCGGGCGCCTATGCGCCTGCGGTCTACGCCCTGCTCTTCGGCGAGGTGCTGGGCATCCCGCACAGCGCGCTGGCGCCGACGGCGGTGGTCTGCGTTCTGGTTTTGACGCTCTGCGTGTTGAGTTTTCGTCCACTGCTCCTGCAATCTACGTCCGCGGATCTGGCAGCGATCTGTGGGTTGAGCCGTGCTGGCATGGACTGGCTCTTCCTGGGGTTACTGGCCATCGTCACGGCAACGGCTTTGCCCGTCGTCGGCACCCTGCTGGTCTTCACCCTGCTGGTGGCTCCCGCCGCCGCAGCGCAACGCCTCAGTGCGAAGCCCGCCCGCGCGTTCCTGCTCAGCATGGTCCTGGCCGAGATCCTGGTCTGGTCGGCCATCGCGCTGTCTTACTGGAGCAACTGGCCTCTGGGATTTTTTGTCGGCACACTGGGTGCCGCGCTTTTCATCGCTCTGCGCGCTCGCCCGGCGGCGCTCTGGTCGCCACAGGCCGGAGCGAGGCTTTTTCGGCGAGGCACAAGGTGGCATCATGGTGGCGATCCCGATACTGGAACCCGACCCGACGGGTGACTCCCAGGAGGTACATGCACGATGCAAAACGCTGAGCCCAAACGCCCACCCCGCTTCATCATCAGTGGTGCGCTCCACGGCGTGACCCCAGCCGCTCTGGAAAAACTCAAGCAATTCGAAGAAATGGGCGGACACATCGACCACATCCCGGAAAAACATCTGGCACTCATTCAATACGACGGGCGCTGCGGTGCAGAAGCCGAAGAACAGATGGTGGAGATCCTCAAGGCGGCCGGGGCCAACTGTCAGTCACACGGGGTCATCTGCCACGGCAAGGACCACTGTGAGCCCCTCAATCTGCACGTCGGCCCCCTGGCCGAGGATCACCCCAACCGCTTGGCATCCGTCAGCAAGCACCTCAGCCGCTGGTTACATCTGCGCCAACGCTGACCATGTCCCGGCCACGCCGCCCGCTGAAGTTCTTTCTCGGCCTTGCTGTGACATGCACCGTGTTGCTCCCGGCACTGGTCACGGCCGGGACCGAACTCACGGCGGCTCAGCAGCAGCTACTACGGCAAGCGGCGGAGGGCTTCGCCAACAAGGACTATCTACCAGCGGCGAGCGCCCTGCCCGACCTCGCCCAGACCTACATGGGATCCTGGGTGGGCTACTGGGCTCTGCAGCCACGTCTGTCCACCCTCACCCAGAGCCAGTATGAGGCATACATTCATCAATTTCCCTCGGGAGTGGCACCAGAACTGTTGCGTCGCCAGTGGCTCCTGCAACTGGGCAAGCGTCAGGACTGGGCCGACTTTGCCAAGGTCTATCGCCAGGGGCCCACGCCGCGGCTCATCAGTCTGCGCTGCTACGCTGCCAGCGACCCCTTGCTGAGCTCCGCGGTGGATCTGGAGCCGCCCTTGCTCCTGTGGCGTGCTGCCTCGCCCTCCGACCGGGCCTGCAACGGCCTGGCGAAAACGGCGCTGGCCGCCGGCCAGATACCGCAGTCGGCACTTTGGCAGCAATTGCAACGCTTTTTTCGCGAAGGGTTCTTCCAGCAAGCTTTGCAGTTTGCTCCCTTTCTGCCGCCATCGGCAGCGCGCAACCTGCCGAAACTGATACAGGACCCCGGCGCGTGGATCGTGACGCGGACCGCTCCAGAGGCTGCGGGTACGGAACCTGCGGTCGCTCGGCAGCTTATTACGCTCGCCTGGTTGCAACTCGCCTATCAGCAACCGGAACGCGCCGTAGCCTGGATTTCCTCGAGTCGGGGGCAGGGGCTGCCCGCGGCGCTGCGCGCTGAAATCCTGTACGAGGCGGCCTGGAGCGGGGCACGGCAGCTGCACCTCGAGGCAGCAACCTGGTATGCCGAGGCCTATCGCAGCGATCCCGACTATCGACCCAGCGACGAGGTGCTGGCCTGGATGATCCGTGCCGCCTTGCGCGCCCGCGATTGGCCCCTGGTGGAGCGCGCCTATGCACGGATGTCGACGGCACAGCGTAAGCGCGGCGAGTGGCAATTCTGGAATGCCTTTGCCCAATGGCAGCAGGGGCGTGTGGATGCGGCGCGGGCAACCTTTGCCCGGCTGGCATGGCCCTGGGACTACGCCGGCCAGCTTTCCCTGGCGGCGCTGGGGCGCCCCCTGCGCTTGCCGGAACCCAGCGCGGATCCGGCTCCAAAGGCTACGCCAGCGCTGACCAGCCGGGGGGATTTCCGACGCGCCATTACCCTGTACCAGCTCGGCCTGTATTTTGACGCCCTGGCCGAGTGGCAGCACGTCCTCGATGGCTTGTCCGACGCCAACGCTATTCGCTCGGCGGCGGCTGCCGCTGCGGACCGACAGGCCTGGCTACTGGTCATCAATGCCAGCACTCGGGTTCCCAAGGATGGCGACTGGCGGCAGGGCTATGTGCTACCCTTTCCCCGCGCCATTCTTGCAGCGGCGCAAGACCATGCCCTGGACCCGGCCTTCGTGGCCGGTCTGATCCGGCAGGAGTCGGGCTTCGCTCCGGGTATTGCCTCGTCGGCAGGCGCGCAGGGACTCATGCAGGTCATGCCGGCTACGGCGGCCTGGATCAAAGGTCGTGACCCGACCCTCGCCGGCGCCGACCTGCACAGCAATAGCGGGAATCTGGATATCGGCAGTGCCTATCTGGCACACCTGCTCCACCGGTTTCAAGGGGCGTTGCCACTGGCTGCGGCCGCCTACAATGCCGGGCCAGGCGCCGTCCAGCGCTGGCTCCAGCGCTGGAGCCCAGAGCCAGGCCCCTGGGGCGGAGCCATTTTCGCAGCCAACATTCCGTACCAACAGACCCGCGACTACGTGCAGGCGGTGCTGAGCAATGCGGCCATCTACAGCGCCCTGCTCCAGGGCAAGGAACCGGACATCCTGTCCCTGTGGCAACTGCAGCCGGACCTTGGTCTCGAGCCCGCGGCGGCCACTGCCACCACCCCTCGGCCTTAAGTCTCTGCTTTCGTGTCCCGGAACCTGAAAAGTGTTCTCAAAGTGGGCAGCAATACCCTGCTGTCGCGAATCCTGGGTTTTGTCCGCGATATCGTCCTGGCTCACCTCTTTGGTGCCGGCCCCATGGCCGACGCCTTCTTCGTTGCGCTACGCATACCCAACCTGTTTCGGCGTCTATTTGGTGAGGGGGCATTCTCGCAGGCCTTCATCCCGGTGCTCGGGGAATACCGCAGCCAGCGCAGTCCTGCCGATACCCGCGCCTTCGTGGAGGATGTCAGCGGCTGGCTGGCCCTTACCCTGGTGGTGGTGACGGTCATCGGCATCGTCGCCGCCCCTATCCTGGTACTGCTCATTGCGCCCGGCTTTGCAGCGGATGCCAGCAAGTTTCATTTGACCGTCGAATTGCTGCGCATCACCTTTCCCTATCTCTTCCTGGTCTCTCTGGTAGCCCTCGCGGGAGCAGTCCTCAATACCTATGGACATTTTACGGTACCCGCCTTCAGCCCGGTCTTTCTGAATCTGGGTATCATTGGCGCCGCCCTATTGTGGGCACCGCACAGCGCGCAACCGGCGGTGGCGGTGGCTTGGGGGGTTACCCTGGGCGGGGTGGCGCAGTTGCTCTTTCAGATTCCGGCCTTGCGCGGCATCGGCCATCTGCACTGGCCGCGCCTGCGCCGACGCGACCCGGGAGTGGCCAAGGTGCTGCGACTCATGGGACCCGCCGCCTTCGGCGCCTCGGTGGCACAGGTCAACCTCTTTCTGAACACCATCCTCGCCTCCCTGGTGGGCGCCAATGTCGTGTCCTACCTGTATTACTCGGACCGCTTGGTGGAGTTCCCTCTGGGGGTCTTCGGTGTAGCCTTGGGCACCGTGGTCTTGCCGATGCTGTCGCGTCAGGCTGCAAGCGGCTCCTCCGAGTTTCCGGCAACGTTGGATTGGGGTCTGCGCTGGACCTGGCTCGTGGGCTTTCCCGCTACCCTGGGCCTCGTGCTGCTGGCCGAACCCCTGCTCATCACCCTCTTTCACTACGGCGCCTACACCGCCGAGGATGCTGCACAGAGCGCCCTGAGTCTGGTGGGCTACGGCCTCGGCATCGTTCCCATCATCGCCGCCCGGGTTCTTGCCCCCGCCTTTTACGCACGTCAGGACACCCGGACGCCGGTACGCTTCGGTGTCATCAGCGTGCTGGTCAACGTGGTCGTCAGTCTCATGCTCGCTTGGCACTTTCGGCAACTGGGGCTGGCCTTGGCCACCACCCTGGCGGCGCTCGTGAATTCCATCCTCCTGGCGCGACGCCTGAGCCGCGATGGCGTCTATCGCCCCTTCCCGGGTTGGTGGAGATTCCTGCGGCAGACGAGCCTTGCCTCTGGCGCCATGGGTCTGTTTCTCTGGTGGGGTCGGGGAGCCCATGCGCAGTGGCTGCATTGGGGCCTGTGGGATCGGCTGGTACACCTGCTCCTGCTCATCGGTAGTGCCATCGCGCTGTATTTTTTCCTGCTCTGGGCACAGCGCCTGCCGGAATTGCGGGAACTGCGCCGCCCACAGTGATGGGCATGTGCACGCCGATACTCCCTTTACTCACGCGAGACGATGCCTCAAGCTAGCTACCATGCAGATCCACGACAGCTGGCCGAGGTGTAGCGTCCTTGCTTAGCGCTGAACGACCTTTCTTTTTTCTGGTTCCGGAAGAAAAACCGCACTGGAGCGAGAGCCTGCTCCCTTGGCTCGTGCTCTCGGCTGCGCTGTTGGCCCTCTTCCTGGCCTTGTGGGTCCACGTGGCTCCACCCCACCCCCTGCGTCTGAAAAGCAACGAGATCCAGAACAAGACCTTTCAGATCATGCCGCAGCCCGCAGCACCCAGCCGGCCCAGCGTCGCCCGACCAAAAGCCGTCCCGCCGGCACGGACGACGCCTAAGACGGAACTACGGCCTGAAGTCGAGCCCAGGCCCACGGTGAAGCCGAGGCCGCGGGTCCAGAGTCGGGAGCCGGTACAACCGCAAATCTCCCATACCCCGGCTCCGAGACCCCTGCCGCGGCCCAACAAGGCGCCCGCGACTCCCGCCAGCACTCCCAGCGCCCAGGCGGAAACGGCTCCGCCACGCATCGATCTCGGCACCCTGGAGCAACAGATGGATCAGGCGGCGCGCCAGGCGACGGCGAGTCCGCCCTTGCCCAAGTTCAAGAATCCCACGGGCCCCGTGGCCGACTTCTACATTGCCGGCTGGATCCAGAAGCTGGAGCGTATTGGGGATCTCAACTATCCTGGTGAGATGGTGGGAAATCTGAAGGTTACGGTGGTACTGAATCCAAAGGGAGACCTCGAGCGCATCGTGGTCGATCAGTCCTCCGGCAATCCGGCCCTGGATGCCGCCGCCGAGCGTATAATCCGCCTATCCTTTCCCTACACGCCCTTCTCGGAGCAGTTGCGCAAGCAGACGCGGCGAATAGAGATCCCTCTGAACATGCACTTTCTGGGCGTCCGCCATGTCAGCGCCTGGTAACCTCGGGAGATGGAAATCATGAAACGTCCCAAGACGGGTACCCTGCTCCTGGGCCTGTTCCTGTTACTGTGGGCGGCTGCCATGGTGGGACTGGTGGTCATCGGTTTCACCAATATCCAGCCGGCCGGGATTGGCAGCAGTAGCCCTAGCCAATCGACGCAGGTCGCCCATCCAGCGGAGTCCACCGACCATGAATGACAGCAAGGGAATGGCCCGGATCCTGGGCTGGAGCGGCATCCTGCCGCTGGTGTTGGCGAATCTTGCCTTCTTCAAAGGCTATGGCATCGTTGCCGCAACCCTGGGCAATCTTTACGCTGCCATTATCCTGAGCTTTCTGGGGGCCATACACTGGGGACTGGCCCTGGACCGGGAAGGACAGCGCGAGGCTCCCATGCTCCTGCTCTGGAGCGTCATCCCAGCCCTGTGGGGCTTCATGGCGCTATGGTGGACGCCCGGCACCGCCATCCTCATACTGATCGCGGGCTTCATCGCCCAGTGGCTGGCGGACCGGCGCCTGCGCTCCAGAATTCAACTGCCGTCCTGGTTCATGCCCCTGCGCACCGGCCTGACCTCGGCGGTAATCGCTCTGCTGGCCCTGATGCTGGTGCAGATACTCACGGGCACCTGAAACACCGGGCGCCCAGCCGCGCTGCTCAGTCAGGCGGAGGGTTCGCCTTGGCCGTTTTGCTGGGCGGCGATTTCCTTACGCACCTGGTCCATGTCCAGCGCCAAGGCCTGCTGGATCACCTCTTCCAGGGCGCTGGCCGGCAGTGAACCGGCCTGGGAAAAGATGCCGATCTGCTGGCGAAAGATGGTGAGGGTCGGTATCGAGCGAATCTGGAAAGCTCCCGCAAGCTCCTGCTCGACATCCGTGTTTACCTTGGCAAAGACGACATCGGGGTGCTTTTCTGAGGCTGCCTCGAAAATCGGTGCAAAGGCGCGACAGGGTGCACACCACGGGGCCCAGAAATCGACGAGTACCATGTCGTTGCCCGTTACCGTCGCCTCGAAGTTTTCCTGGGTCAATTCTACTACGGCCATGGGGCCTCCTTTCTCGTCGTTTGCCGAAGATTCGTGTTAGGCTGACCATAAATGCTGCATCGGTATGGGTCAAGGGCGCGCTGACCCGAAAACGGGCTTAGTGATGGCCAAGGGCAAGGCTTGGAGGATCGAGCATGACGAATGAGGCGGAAATCCCGGCACTGAGCGTCAGCGAATTGAATCGCAGTGTGCGTGAGATTCTGGAGGGTAATTTTCCGCTGCTGCGCGTGACGGGTGAGATCTCCAATTTTGTGCAGCCGGCCTCGGGACACTGGTATTTTTCCCTCAAGGACGACCGGGCGCAGGTCCGTTGTGCCATGTTCCGGGCGCGCAATGCCCTGTGCCGCCTGCGCCCAAAAGACGGTCTCCAGGTGCAGGTGCTGGCCCAGCCCACCCTGTACGAGGGACGCGGGGATTTTCAGCTACTCATCGAAAGCCTCACGGCGGTGGGTGCAGGGGATCTCCAGGCACGCTTTGCCGCCCTGAAAGAAAAATTGGCGGCGGAGGGGCTCTTCGCCCCGGAACTCAAGCGTCCCTTGCCAGCCTGGCCGCGGCGCGTGGCGGTCATCAGTTCCGCCAGCGGCGCCGCCCTGCACGACATCCGGGTGACCCTTGCCCGACGCTGGCCAGTGCTGGAAATCGTCGTCTACCCGGTATTGGTCCAGGGCGATCAGGCTGCAGCCCAGATCTGTGCCGCACTGCAGCGCGCAGGGCAGCGGGCGCAGGAAGATCTCGTCATACTCGCCCGCGGCGGTGGTAGTGCGGAAGATCTGTGGTGTTTCAATGAGGAATCCGTCGCGCGCGCGATCCGGGCCTGTCCCCTGCCGGTGGTAACGGGTATCGGCCACGAGATCGACTTCACCATCGCCGACTTTGCTGCGGATCTCCGCGCACCGACGCCAACGGCTGCGGCGGAGGCGGCAAGCCCCGATGGCATAGAGATTCGCGACCGCATCGAGAAACTCAAACAACAGCTGACACGGGCCATGGTCCGGCGGCTGCGCGAGGAAACGCAGCGTCTGGATCACTTGCGCTTGCGTCTGCGTGACCCGCGCCAGGCCCTGGACCACGGGCAACACCGGCTTGCTGGCCTGCAACAGCGTTTGCGCCAAGCCGTGCGCCGACGCTTGTGGGAAGCACGCGAGCGGCTGGCAAATCTTGACCGTCGGCGGCGCAGCCACCACCCGCAACACCTCCTCTTGCAGGGCGAGCGCAACCTGCTGAACCAGCGTAAGGCCCTGGAGCGGGCCATGGGCCTGCGCCTGGAACACCAGCAGCAGCGCCTGCAGCAATTGCGCAACGCCCTGCAATTGCTGAATCCGGAGGCGGTGCTCCAGCGCGGTTTCTCCATTCTTCGAGATGGCGATGGCCAAATCGTGCGCGACAGTCGTAGCGTTGGCCTTGGGGCAGAACTGGACGCGACCCTGGCGCGGGGGAGACTGCGGCTGCAGGTACGTGGACGGTCGCCGGAGTGAGTGCCCTGTTGAAGCCCCAGCCCGTGGAGCCCGGATGGATCCGCCGTTGGTGGCGAGAATCCTGGGATCTCATGGCAAGCAGTCCTGCGGTCTTCCTTCTGCTCTTCGGCGCCCTTGCTGCCGTAAATACCGCCTGGCAACCGCTGTTGCTGGGCATACCCATCGCCTGTGTGGAAATGACCCTGATCTTTGCCATTACCATGGCAGTGCACAGCGGCGAGACGGGCCTGCTTCCGGTGCTGCGTCGCCTAGGTCATGTGCCCTGGTGGCCCTTGCTGCGTCTCATCCTGGATCTGGCCGTCCTGCTCCTGGTCCTCTTGCTGCTGATGCTGGCGCTGCGGCAGTATCTCGGGGCCATTCTGGCCCAGGATCACCTATCCACGGCAGCCAGCCTCCACCACCTGCATACCCCAGCCTGGGACGCCCTCCCCCTCTGGCTGCGGTCCCTCATCAGCAATAGCCTCGGGAATGCCCAAGTCCTCCTCGGTAACGTCTTCCTGCTGCTGTCGGTGGGCGTGGTGGTGGCAGGAATCACGCGCACGGGCTATATCGCCCTGCTGGCGGGTTTTCAGGCCGTGCTCATCAACGTTCGTGTCTGGCTTGGGTTTTTGTTGGCAAGCCTGGCCCTGCAGGGTTTGAGCCAGTTCCTGACGGCGCGCCTGCACACGGAGCCTGCGGCGCTCTTCATCGGCGTACTGGCCGTCGCACTGCTGCAGATGGTGGGTCTGTATGGCTGGTGCTTCCTGCGGGAGAGCTTCGGTCTGCCCGGACGCCAGGTACAAACGGTGAAAGCGCGCAACTGGCGCGCACAACTGCGCAGCGTTGGTGGCTAGTACCCGAGCGACGGCCCGGATTCACCCCGCGGACGGGTGTGATCGGCGGCGCGCAGGTCAGGAAAAGGCAATAAGGGCGGCCAGCAACATCCGCCCGGGTCCCACGGCGCGATATATCCCAAGGACGATGACCAGAACGGCCGTCAATCCCGCGAGCATCCACAAACTCGGCCCTGTGAGCACAAAAAACACCGTCGCCGTCACCCTGGGAATCGAGGTCATCGCCGTTTTGGGCACCCCACACGGGCACTGGGACTGACTGAAGCAGGCCGGAACGTCGTGGAACGTTCCGAGCATCAGACGACGGCTGGCACGGGGGTTCCATCTTCCTTGACGTCCGCTTATACACAGTCTAGACTCAGATCACCTGTGAAAACGGGGATGTCCCATCTGACCTATGGAGGAAACGCAATGGAACTCAAAGGCAGCAAGACGGCGGCCAACCTGGTAGAGGCCTTTCATGGCGAGTCCATGGCCAATCGACGCTATCTCTACTTTGCATCCAAGGCCGACGTGGAGGGATACAACGACGTCTCGGCCGTATTCCGCTCCACCGCCGAAGGCGAAACGGGCCACGCCTTTGGCCACCTGGAATACCTGGAGAAGGTCGGCGATCCTGCCACCAATGAGCCCTTTGGTGATACCCACGCCAACCTGAAGAGTGCGGTGGCCGGGGAGACCCACGAGTACAGCGACATGTATCCGGGCATGGCCAAGGTCGCGCGGGAAGAAGGCTTTGACGAGATTGCCGACTGGTTCGAGACCCTGGCAAAGGCGGAGCGCTCGCACGCCAATCGTTTCCAGAAGGCCCTCGACGAGTTGGGCTGATCCACACGTGCCCGCGGGCGCTGGCAACGGCGCTCGCACCGACCTATGGAGCACCACCATGGCTGCGGACCAATCCAACGCGAGCGCGAAGGCGCCGGCGGACAAGACGCCTTATCGCCATCCCATCCCCTGGCAGTCCGAGGAATTTTTCCAGCACGATAAACTGGATGCCGAGCTGGAACGGGTATTCGACATCTGCCACACCTGCCGCCGTTGCGTCAGCCTTTGTCAAGCCTTTCCCACCCTCTTCGATCTCATCGACAACTCGCCGACCCTGGAGTTGGATGGCGTCGACAAAAAAGATTTTTACAAGGTCGCTGAGCAGTGCTTCCTCTGCGATCTGTGCTTCATGACCAAATGCCCCTACGTCCCTCCTCACGAGTGGGAGGTGGACTTCCCGCATCTGATGCTGCGCGCCAAGGCCGTACACTATCGCGAGCACGGTGCCTCCCTGCGCGATCAGGCCCTTACCTCCACGGACCTGCTGGGCCATCTTGCCGGCATTCCTGTGGTATCGGCCACCATCAACCGCCTCAATCGGTCGCCCCGGGTACGCGCCAGCATGGAACAGGCCATCGGCATCGCCAAGGATGCGCCACTGCCGGACTTTGCCGAGGAGATTGCGCGTCCGCGACTCACCCAACTCCTGGCCGAAGACGGCGAGGTGGAGGTGCGCGCAGGTGAGCGGACCAGCGGTAAGGTTGCTCTCTTCACCACCTGCTACGGCGAGCACAACGACCCGACGATTGCCACCGACCTAGCCCGCGTCTATCGCCACAACGGTATTGCCCTGCGGCTGGTGGAGAAAGAGCGCTGCTGCGGCATGCCGAAACTGGAACTGGGCGATCTGGAGGCGGTGCGGCGGGCCAAGGAGGCCAATGTTCCGCAATTGCTGCGGTTGGTGGAGGACGGTTTCGACATCGTCGCCCCCATCCCCTCCTGTGTGCTCATGTTCAAGCAGGAATTGCCCCTGCTCTTTCCCGACGACGCCGATGTGCGGCGTGTCCAGAGTCGCATCTTCGACCCCATGGAATACCTGTCCCTGCGCCACAGGGAGGGCCTTCTGCGCACGGATTTCAAGCACAGCCTGGGCAGGGTGATGCACCACGCCGCCTGCCATCAGCGGGTACAGAACATCGGCGCCAAGGCCCGCGAGATCCTGAGTCTCATACCGGACACCGAAGTGGAGGTGATCGAGCGCTGTTCCGGCCACGATGGCACCTACACCGTCAAGGCCGAATTCCACGCCCATGCCTGCAAGATTGGACGTCCCATCGCCCGGCAGATGAAAGAAGCCGGCCCGGACCACTGGGGCAGCGACTGTCCGCTGGCCGCAGAACAGATTCGTGAACTCTGGGGAATGGACGAAGCACCACGGCCCAAGACTCCCTGGCGTATGTTGGCCTATGCTTACGGATTGGAGGACTGATCATGGAAAAGCTGCAACGTGCCGATCTCTGGAGCCTGGAGCACTACGCCGAAAAGCGCGCCGGTTTTCGCCAGCAGGTCATGGAGCACAAGAGTCGGCGTCGCCTGCCCCTCGGCGAGCACGCCACCCTTTACTTCGAAGACCGCCTGAGCATCCAATACCAGGTGCAGGAGATGCTGCGTGTCGAGCGGATCTTCGAGCCGGCGGCCATCGAGGAGGAGTTGGCGGCCTACAATCCGTTGATTCCTGATGGCGACAACTGGAAGGCCACCTTCATGCTGGAATATCCGGATCGCGCAGAACGCCAGCAGCGCTGCCGCGAACTCGTCGGGATCGAGCACCGCGTTTGGGTGCAGATCGGTGAAGGTGAGCGCGTCTACGCCATTGCCGACGAAGACCTGTCGCGGGCGACGGAGGACAAAACCTCCGCTGTGCATTTTCTGCGTTTTCAGCTGAATGCCGAACAGAAACGCCAGGCCCTGGATGGCGCGCCCCTGCACTTTGGTGTCGACCATCCGCTGTACCAGACGCAGGTATTGCCGCCGGAGCCCGTGCGTCAGGCCCTGTGCGCAGATCTCCACTGAACCGGCAAGAGACATGACCACACCAGAACGCAAAACGGCTGTCGTGACCGGAGCTTCCTCAGGCTTTGGTGCGGCCATCGCCCAGGTGCTGCTACGGGAGGGCTACCAGGTGATCTGGGCAGCCCGGCGCAGGGAGCGTCTGGAGCAACTGGCCGCCCAGCACGGCGGCATCCCCAAGGTGCTGGATGTCGCCTCCAGCGCTTCCGTGGCGGAATTCGCGCGCAGCGTCCCGGGGCCGGTACACGTACTCGTCAACAATGCCGGTGGTGCCTTGGGCCTCGAGCCCATCACCGAATTCCGCGAGGAACACTGGGAGCAGATGTGGCAGAGCAACGTCCTCGGTCTTGCGCGAGTCACCAAGGCACTGTGGCCGCAACTGCGCGCTGCACCCTTGGCGACGGTCATCAACATCGGCTCCGTTGCCGGCTCCGAGACCTACCCCGGTGGTTCGGGATATACGGCCTGCAAACACGCCGTGCGCGCCATCAGCGAGACCATGCGCCTGGAATGGCTCGGTTTGCCCATTCGGGTGACGGAAATCGACCCGGGTCTGGCAGAGACGGAATTTTCGCTGGTGCGTTTTGCCGGCGACAGCGAACGGGCACGCGCCGTGTATGCTGGGCTCGAGCCCCTGCATGCCGAGGATATTGCCGAAGCCGTGCGCTGGATACTCTCCCTGCCGGCCCACGTCAATGTCGATCGCCTGGTGATCAAGCCGCGGGCGCAGGCGCGGGTGGACAAGATCTTCCGCGAGGATCACTGAACAGTGGCGCGGCGGGAACACCGCCGCCACGGCGCCGCAGGTGTCCCCGTGGCGCCGTCTACCGAGAGAGGTTAGGACGTCGTGGCTGCCAACCCCTGGCAACGACCCACCACCAAGAACTTTTCGGTTCTGCTGAAGCTCCTGCCTTTCCTGCGCGGTCGCTACGGACTCTTTGCCCTCTATCTGCTATCGCTCCTGCTGAGTGCTGCTGGGAGTCTCGCCTTGCCGCAAGGCGCTCGGTTCCTACTGGACCACGGCATCGTCCAGACCCGGATGCTGCTTATCGCCAGCATCGTCCTGTTCATTCTCGGCCTTTTTACCGTCACCGCGCGGGCCGCGCGCGAGGCCCTGGCCACCTGGATCGGCCAGGGTATCGTCGCCGATCTGCGGCAGCAGGTCTTTGCCCACGTCCTGCGGCTACCCGCGCCCTTCTACGAGAGCTTCCGTACCGGTGAGGTCATCTCCCGGCTCAGCAGCGACGTCACCATCCTGCGCTTTGGCCTTGCCGGTGTACTCGGCGGCGCCCTGCAAAGTGGTCTGACCCTGGTGGGTGCGTTGCTGCTGATGGTGACCACGCTTCCTCTCTTGGTGCTGCCGGGCTTCCTGATCCTGCCACCCCTGGTGTGGATCAATCTGCGTGCAGGCCGTCTGCAGCGGCATTACAGCCGGCTTGAACAGGATTACCTTGCCGACCTGTCGGCGCACACCGAAGAAAGTCTGAACGGTATCCGGGTGGTACAAGCCATGACCCAGGAGACGGCAGCGGAGGCGCGCTACCGCGCCGATATCGTCCATCTGTTGGAGCAGGTGCGGCGACGGATTCGCGTTCAGGTCGGCGCCAGCCTGGTCAGCGGCGCACTGATATTCGGTCTGCTCAGCGTCATGTTGTACTTGGGCGGCTGGCTGGTGGTGCACGGCCGCGCCCAAATGGGCATGCTTGCTGCCTTCCTCATCTACGCCCTCATGGCCACCTCGAGCCTGTCCACCCTGGGCAGCCTGTGGGGACAGTTGGGGCGCCTGGCTGGCGCTACGGAACGCCTCCTGGCCCTGCTGGACGAAACTCCCGAGGAGACCAGAGCCAGCGCCGTGGAGCCCCCCATTCCGGTCGCCGTCAGCCACAAGAATCCCCCTGCCAGTCTGCGCTTCGTCGACGTTTCCTTCCGCTATCCCAGTCGCCCCGACATCGCCGCACTGCACCACATCGACCTCGATGTCGCCCCGGGCGAGACCCTGGCCCTGGTGGGCGCCTCCGGAGCCGGCAAGAGCACGCTCTTCAGCCTGCTCCTGCGCCATTATCTACCCGAGACCGGACACATCCTGCTGGACGGCCAGGATCTGCGGGCCTTGCGCCTGCATGAGCTGCGTCGCCAGATCGCCATCGTCCCCCAACAGGCGGTGATTTTCTCCATGAGCATTGCCGACAATATCCGCATGGCCCGACCCGAGGCTACGGAAGCGGCCCTCCGCCGGGCGGTACAGGCGGCGCGGGTGGACGAGTTTGCCGAGCGACTCCCTCAGGGACTGCAGACCCACGTCGGCGAAAAAGGGGTGGCGCTTTCTGGCGGTCAGCGCCAGCGCATTGCCATCGCCCGCGCGCTTCTGCGCGATCCACGCATACTCATTCTGGATGAGGCCACCAGTGCCCTGGACGCGGAAAACGAGCGGCTCATACAGGAAGCGCTGGCGCTCTTGACTGCCGACCGTACCACCCTGGTGGCTGCACATCGCTTGGCGACCATCGTCCACGCCCATCGCATCGCCGTCCTGGATGCCGGGCATCTCATCGCCCTTGGCACACATAGGGAGCTCCTGCGCGAGTGTGAACCATACCGCCACTTCGCCGAGTTGCAAGGCTTGGGCTCTCATGGGGCACTGTCGCAAGCTCCCGACACGGAGGAATCAGGTTTTTACATCAGATAGGCGCATCCGCAGCGCCGACGTCGCCGGCACCCGACATAAAATCACCACTCCAACCTTACGACCACCCCTATTATTCCATTAAAATCAATGTTCAAGGAAATTGGCACGATGTATGCTTAAGAAGGAGTGCTGTACCACACTTTCCATGAGGAGATGTATCATGTCCGTTAAAACTTCCGCTGTGGTTGTCGCCCTGATCTCGGTCTTTGCCGTGTCTTCCGCCTTCGCCGCCACCACCGCTCCCGCCAAGGAAACCGCCAAGGCTCCCGCCAAGTCCGAAATGCACAAGGCTCCGATGCACAAGGCCCCGATGAAGAAGAAGGTGGCGCACAAGGCCCCCATGCACAAGATGGCCGCCAAGAAGGTCGTGCACAAGCCCATGGTCAAGCACGCCGAAGCCAAGAAGAGCTGATCCTACAGGATCTGCGGAAAGGGCCTCCGGGCCCTTTTTTTATGTGCGAACCACAGCGATTTTTGATGGTCCTATCGGCGTGTATCCCTTCTTTTGGACAAAGGTATATCTGGTGGAGACATGATCCGTAGACTCAAAAAACAGAACGAACACCGCATGAGACGGACACGGGGCCACCTGGCGATGGTCGTCTCGCTTATTCTGGCGGCATTTTCGGCCGCCGCTGTTGCCGAAACGGGTTATATAGCCCATGCCAATGTTTCTACCTATGTCTGCCAGACGCGGAGTCAGGCACGTATGCAGGATATCAATCCCGACTACCTTGTGCCGGGCTGCTCGTTACGTGAAACTGCAGTGACGGACCAAGGTCGGACCACGATCCATCGGGGAACGGCACGGAACAAAATGGAGGACTGATGTTCAGAGTAAGCCGGAAGGCATTTTCCTGGGGCGTTGCGTGTTGCCTGCTTTGTGCACCGGAAGTCTGGGCCGCGCCCGCTGCCACCCCGGTGTCCCCTGGGGGGGGCACGCAACTGCAGCAGCTTCGGCGCAGCGCCCGTGAGGGGTACGCTCCGGCCCAGTATCGTCTGGGTCTCGACTATGCGGCCGGCAATGGAGTACCACAGAATCTTGCCAAAGCGATACATTGGTGGCGACGGGCGGCCAAGCATCTGAGTGCTCCGGCACAACTCGAACTCGGCGATGCCTACGCCCACGGCTGGGGGGTACCAAAAAATGCCGACTTGGCCGTCCATTACTGGAAAATGGCGGCGCGAGATGGTCATCGGAATACCGCTCGGCAGGCGGAAAAGCTCCTCGATGGGGCCGTCTGACTAGCCGCAGAGAAAAGGATAAACATGATACATTGGCTGTTCTATAGTCCTCAGGGCTTTGACGTCCTGTTGCTTCTGGGCACCGGTTTGGGGATCGTCATCTATCTGCTGCCAAGCCTCCTTTCCTGGGCTGCAGGAAGCCCCCGTTCTGGACTTATCGCCATGAACGTCTTGCTGGGATGGACCCTGGTATTCTGGTTGGTGGCTTTCATATGGGCAATTCGCCTCTGGGCGAACGGTCCGTCTGAACCGGAATCGGAGCGGCACACCGATCGTCGTCGTGAACCACGCCTGGGCTGATTGGCAAAAAAACTGCCGCATTCCTGCGGCAGAAGTAAAGACTGTGGTTTACGCCGGGTAAATCCGGAGCTCAGAAGCTGTAACCGAGCCCAACATTTCCCTGGAGCAGATTGAAATCGCCGTGGTGCATATAGCGATCCCACTTGAAACCGGTGAAGGCGTACCAGGGTCCGGATACCTGGTAATCCGCCTGCATACCCAGTTGGAGCACGTTGGCGGAGCCGTTCGCACTGGTGAAGGCTTGACGATACCCACCATTGGTATAGCTGTACGTGGCAGACACTCCGGAGAGATACCCGACATTTCCCGTGACGGTCAGCGGGCCTTGGTGAAAGGCTGCGTACCCTCCCCCGCCGATGGCGTTGTTGGTGTAGTGAAAGGCTCCGACCGGGTCATTCAGGGTAAAACGGGTGTACTGATAGGACAAGTAAGGACCAACGGCAAAATCTTCGTTCAAGGGTACAAGATAAGCGCCCTTGACATTGACTGCGTTGGTATCACCGCCAGAGGAATTCTGGAAGGCCGCTCCGAAATCGTGCCTATAATTGGCAGAAAACAGAAAGTTATCGCGATAAACGGAAGCGCGAAAACCGATACCGCCGGTCGTGCTGCCGCCATCGTTACTCACTCCCGTGACGTTTCCATAAACTCCGATACTGTTCAGTGTCTGAGATAAGGGTGTGGCCCATGCAGCACCAGAAACCAGAACGGCAAGGCTCGCAGAAACGCCCGCTGCAAGTAATCTCTTCATTACTGCCTCCTCTATTTCGTCTCGATATGCAGGAGTTTACCTGTGCCGACTTTGACCTCCTGAACTTGGCACGAGTTCCGTGACCAAAAAGGCATGCTGGCATTGACCATCGCTCCCAATAAGATCCGAAGTTTTCACAGGTTTTGATGATAATCGGGTTTTTTAGGCTGGATCCCGGGCAGCAATCGCAGTGAACCGGCACCCCTGTCCTTGCTCGTACACGGGACGACAGCTACCATGCCTTTCAAGAGCGCACGACACCCCGGGGGAAGGAGTCCCAATGGTTTGGCGACGTATGCCCTTTCTCGGCAGGAGAGAACCCATCGCCCTGGGGACCAGACTGGAGCGGTTTCCACGCCATGGTCTCCCTCTGCTGGCCGAGGTGGAGATCTTCTGGGATGAACATCAGATCCCCCAGATCTATGCCCAGAACGATGGGGATCTGGCCCTTGCCATCGGCCTCGTGCAATGCCATCTGCGGGAAACGCAGCTCTACCTCCTGCGTTACCTGGCCGAGGGTCGCCTGGGCGAACTCCTGGGCCCGCTGCTCACCCCTGTGGACGAACTCATCCGCTGCCTGGATCCCGGCCGGGCTGCCCCGGAGATCCTCGCCTTGCTGCCCGACCGCACCCGGCACTGGCTGGAGTCCTTCGTCACCGGCCTCAATGCCTACGCTGCGGCACAAGATCGGCGACCACCGGAGTTTCGCTGGCTGGGTTTACAACGTCGCCCCTGGGCGCCGCTGGACATCGTCCGCATGAGCCGGGTCATCGCGGCCGACGTCCACTGGCTGCTTTTCGGGCGTTTTCTGCGGCAGCGTCGACAAGCCCACTGGCAACGTCGTTGGCAGCGGCGCTTGCTGGCGGGATCCACGCATGGTGCCACGAATACGACCACCAGGGCCGAATTGGCCTCTCTTTTCACCGTAGCCCGGAGTGGCAGCAACGCGCTGGCCGTGACCGAGGGTGCGCAGGGCAGCACCTGGCTGGCCAGCGATCCGCACCTGGGTTTCGCCCTGCCCAATGCCTGGCTGCTCCTGGGTCTCCATGCCCCGGGCATGGACGCCGTCGGTCTTGCTCCCGTAGGTATCCCCTTCATCAGCATCGGTCGTAACCGAGATCTGGCCTGGGGCGGGACCAATCTGCGCTCCTTGAGCAGCGATCTCTTTGCCGTGAAGGACGACGATATCTGCGGGAAAGAACGCGTTCGCCTCAGCCGACGCTTCTTCCCCGCCAAAAACGTCTGGCGACGCTGGACTACTGTAGGGCCGCTGGTCAGCGACACCCGCCTCTGGCCCAAAGGCCAGGAGAAAGTGGCTCTCGCCTGGATGGGCCACCGTCCCAGCGATGAGTTCACGCCCCTGCTGGAACTGATGGAGGCCAAGGAGGCAGGGAGTCTGCGCCGGATCCTGGCGACCTGGTCCGTGCCCGGTCTCAATTTTCTGGCAGCGGATCGCCAAGGCGGCGTGGAGCACGTCTACGCGGCGACCCTGCCACGGCGCGCCAGTGCCTATCCCGACCTCCTGCGCGATCCAAGGGACCCACGGATGCGCTGGACGGCCAACCCGCACCAATGCCCCGACCGTGTGCGGGTGCAGCGCACCGAAGCGGGTGCTTTCTACTCCACCGTCATGGGCAGTCCGGCGGCGGCGGACATCGCGGTCTCGGCCAACGACGAGCCCGCCGGTGCCGACTTCATCGGGCTCTTTTTCAGCAATCCCGATCGGGCGGAGCGCCTGCGTCAACTGCTTCGCGACCGTCAGGGACCCCTCACCAAAGCGCAGCTCATGGCCTGGCAACGGGATGTCCACTCCTCCAGGGCGCGGGCGCTCGCACAATTTCTGGCGGAACAGCTGAACGGTCTGCCGCGCGCGGACGACCTACGCCATGCTCTGCAACACTGGCCCGGGGATTATACCGTCGAAAGCCGCGGCGCCAGCGCTTTTGAGCTGCTCCTGGCAGCCACACTCCAAGAGCTTGGGCATGTGGATGGGATCTGGAAAGGGGAATCGGATTGGGGGGTCATCTGCCGTTTTTTCCCCGAGGATCTTCGCGCTCTGCCGTCCCGCCAACGGCGGCGACTCCTGACACGTGCTGTGGCGCTGGCTCAGCGCCGCTGGCATCGCCATCCCCGCTGGGGTGACCTACACCGAATGCACAGTGCTCACTGGCTGGCATCGCTGCCCCTTCTGGGCCGCCTTTTGCCTGGCCAGCAATGGCCCAGCGGTGGTTCCCGCGAGACGCTCATGAAGGTGGCACATGGGCTGGTACGCGGCCCGCACCGCGCCAGCTTTGGCGCCCAGGCCCGTTTCCTCTGTCGCCTAGAAGATATGGACGACAACCACTGCGTGCTCCTGGGTGGTCAAGACGGCTGGCTGGGTAGCGCGCAGTTTGCCGATCAGATCCCACACTGGCGCGAAGGACGTTATATACAGATGCCTCTGCGGCGTGAGACGGTCGTCCAGCGCTTCCCTCACCGCCTGGAACTGAAAGGCCAATGACTGAAGTGCCGGATAGGTTCTTTCGACACTACGCCCGGCGTCGGGCCCGTTACCTCGATGCCCTGGACCCGGTGCAATGCCAGCAGCATCTCCTGCTGCACCTCATAGGTCAAGCGCGTGCCTGCCGTTTTGCCGAGGACCACGACTTCGCGCGGATCCAGAGCGTGCGCGATTTTCAGTCCCGGGTTCCCCTGCGCGATTATGAGTCTTTCTGGCATAGCTATTGGGAACCCGAATTTCCGCGGATCCAGAACCAAACCTGGTCTGGCCGCATCCCTTTTTTCGCCCTGAGTTCCGGAACGAGCAGTGGGCGCAGCAAGTATCTGCCCTTGAGTTGGACGATGCTGCGGGCCCAGCGGCGCGCCGCATTGGATACCTTGGTGTGGCATCAGCGCGCGTGCCCTTGGGCGCGGCCAATGCGTGGCCGCTTCTTTTTCTTGGGGGGAAGCACGGATCTGCGCTCCCTCGCTCCCGGCATCCGGGCTGGGGATCTGAGCGGCATCGCCGCCGCCACCCTACCCCGGTGGGCCCGCCCCTTTGTCTATCCGCCCCGACGGCTGGCCTTGCTTGGCGACTGGGAAGCAAAGCTCCGCATCCTCGCGGCGGATAGTCCTGGCCACGACATTCGTCGTTTGGCCGGGACGCCGAGCTGGCTCCTGCTCCTCCTCCGGGCGGTCGCCGCCCAGGTCGGCAACCCGCCTTTCCCAAGGCTTGAGCTGCTCCTGCACGGCGGCGTGCCCTTCGCCCCCTACCGGCCTTTGTTCGCCCCTTTCCTCACGGGCACCCGGGCCGAACTGCGGGAGGTCTACGCCGCCAGTGAAGCCTTCATCGCCAGCGCCGACGGCGAGCCCGAAGCAGGCCTGCGCCTGCACCTGCAACATGGCGCTTTTTTTGAATTCGTGCCCGTCGCGGAACTCGGTCGGGAACGGCCGCGTCGGCACTGGCTGCGGGATTGCGTCAGCGGCGAGGATTACGCTTTAGTCCTCACGACCGCCGCCGGCCTGTGGTCCTACCTCATCGGCGACGTCGTCCGCGTCCTCACGCGGCGACCGCCGCGCATTCACATCGTCGGACGCCTGCAGGATTACCTCTCGGTCTTCGGCGAGCATCTCCATCCCGAGGAGTTGGCTGCGGCCGTTGCGCGCGCCGCCGCCACAGGCGGCATGCCCGTCGCCGAGTGGATGGTCGGGCCGTCCTTCGCCGAGGACCGACCTGGCCTTGGTCATCACGTTTTTTTGCTGGAGTCCGCCGCTCCCTTGCCGCCTTCGGCCGAACTTCGGCCACGCCTCGAGCTCATGACGAAAACCCTCGACGAGGAACTGCGCCGGCGCAATGCCGATTACGACGAGCACCGTGCCCTGCAACTCACCCCTCCCGAGCTGCACGTCCTCGCCCCGGGGAGTTTCGCCCACTGGCTCAAGACCGAAGGCCGGCTGGGCGGCCAGAACAAAGTGCCTCGGGTGGTGCCGGACCCGCAGCGTTTTGCCCAAATTTGGGAGCGTCTCTCCAAGGGAGAGAGCCTTTGCGCCGCAGCGCCAACGGGACCGACGGCCGGAACCGAACCTTCACGGTAGAGGTTCCTTGGTATAGGCGATGTTCGCTTCCTCGGAGCGATAGGGGCGCAGCGCTTTGCGCGCTTGGATGTCCTGCACCCAGTGGGGATTGAGCAGCAAAGACTTTCCCGAAAGGACCATATCGGCATCGGCCAGGGCCGCTTCCGCCGTATCGCGATCGTAAATCTGCCCGCAAATGAAGATGGGTTTTTTCGTCGCCGTGCGGGTCAGCTGGGCCATGTTCATGCCGCTGCCAAAGGCCTCATCGGAAAAGCGGTAGGTGGATACCGAGATGGCGTCGATGGGCAAGGCATCGATGTGGGCGATGAGCGCTTTCCATTCCTCGGCATCGGCAAAAAGGGAGACGTCCATATCCACAACACCCCAATTGGAGATACGGAACAATAGCAACTTATCCTGAGGCACCCAGGGACGCACGACTTCGACCACTTCGCGGGCGTAACGGAAACGCTGGTCGAGGGAGCCGCCGTAAGCGTCCTCCCGCCGATTGCTATAGCTCGACAAGAATTGGCTGATGAGGTAGCCGTGGGCGCCGTGAATTTCTACCCCATCGAAACCCGCCGCCATGGCCCCTTTGACGGTCTCGACGAAGCCTTGGATGCTGTGCTGGATGTCGTAGGCGGACATGGCGTCGGGGGTGGGATAGGGCGCCTGGGTCAAAGGATTGTTCTGGCGCGGCGCGATGGCGCTGGGGGCGATGGTGCGCTGGGCGGGGTTGACCTCCGGCCAGGCCACCCGTCCGCAGTGAAAAATCTGCAGGATGGAGACACTGCCGGCGGCGCGGATGCGCTCGTTGACCGTGGCCCAGGCATTGATCTGCCGTTGGGTGAGAAGACGCGCCTGCCCCGGATAGCCCTGGGCGCTCTCGTAATCGCTGACGATGGCCTCCGTCGTAATGAGAGCCACCCCGTTTTCCGCCCGCCGCACCAAAAAATCCAGCACGTCCTGGCGCGGAATGCTGTCTTTTTCCGCAGACATGCGGGTCATGGGGGCAAGACCGATGCGGTTGCGCAAGCGAAAAGCCCCCAACTGCCAGGGGGCGAAAAGATCCTTTTGTGTCGGTTCCGAGGCCTTGTCTTGCACGATTCTGCTCCTTGTTGGGATGAAAACCACCGTTTTCTAAGATACCATACGGTCGGTATGAACCCAAGGTCAAGGCATGCTTCATCGCACTCCGAGACCCGGTTCCTCGAACTTCAGGGAAAAATCCCATTGGTCATTCGGCTTCGGCCAGAGCCGCAGGGGCCCATCCGCCGTTTCGCCCAGACCTTTGTCGCGGGGGAACCCCAGCATCAGCAACAGACGATCCCGAGCATCCCAAAGCAGGGGCAGTTGCGGTCTGAGAAAGGGTGGAACGCCCGCCTCCAACAACAGTTTCTTGAGGGGACGATGGTGTCCCGCCGCGTCCACATAGCGCATGCCCGGCTGCGGACGCTCCCAGCGCAGCGGTCGCGCAAGCACGGCGGGGTCCAGCCGATGCAGGCGCGTCGCCGCGGGCGCCTCTCCCCCAAAACTCCAGGCAAACCCCGAGCCGACACCTTCCGGTGCTTGCGGCCACCAGGTGCCCTGGGGACCGCCTTCGCCCCAGTGGAGGTCTGCTGGCCACAGCCACAGCCAGCCTCCCTGCACCCAGGCCTCCACTCCCGGCCAGGCTAGACGCTGACCGTGGGCAGGTTGCGCCGTGCGCGCCAGCAGGGTCTGCAAATCTTCGTGATTGGGGGGCGACAAGCGACGATGGCGCAGGTACTGGCGCAAAAACACGCGGTGCAGCGACTCCGGCAGCGTCCGCAAAAAAGCCAGGGAGAGGCGCGGCTCAGCCCCTTTCTCCGGGCATGCTCGGCAGTAATCCCGCCACATCCGGCGAAACCAGTCCGCTTCTACCTGGAGCGTATCGGCAAGATTGGCGGCACTGCGGGCGATGGGCGTGGCCGGATCGGACCAACCGCAACGGACCAAGGCCGGTATGAATTGCCGCCGCACCCGACTGCGGGCAAAGCGCGGATCGCGGTTGGCCGGATCCTCGATCCACTGCAGTCCACGGCGGTGCAGATAGCCCTGCAAGGTCTGCCCGGAGCAATCCAGCAAGGGTCGCGCCAGTACGCCCGAACCCAGAGGTCGGCGCCAGGGCATGGCGGCGAGACCGGCGGCGCCGGCGCCGCGTAGGGCTTGTAGGAGAAAGGTCTCGGCCTGATCGTCGCGATGCTGGGCCGTGAGCAGGAATTGTCCTGGCCCAAGGAGGCTCTGCAGGGCGGCATATCTACCGCGCCGGGCCACGTCCTCGGGCCCCTCACCACAGAGATCCTTGCCCAGCTGGCGCAGGACGAAGGGAACGCCGGCGGACGCCGCCACCTCAGCACAGCGCGCTGCCCATTCTGCACTTCGGGGATGCCAGCCATGATCCACGTGGGCCGCCACGAAATCCTGACCAATGGCGTGTAAAGCCCAGAAGAGTGCCGTGGAATCGCGACCGCCACTGAAAGCGAGGATCACCGGCCTTGTCGGCGCAAGGCCCCACTCGAGCCACAGCCGGCGGCGCAACCGCGCCTCGATGTCGTCCCTCACACACCCCCGCTCAAGCGGCGCCCACCACCCCATAGTGCATGAGGCGCTCATAGCGATTACTGAGGAGCTTGCCCTTGTCCAGCGCCAGCAGCTGGTTGAGGTGAATCTCCAGCCGTTGATCCAGCTCCTGGAAGACGGCCTCGGGATCGCGCTGGGCACCCCCCAGGGGCTCCGGTACCACTTCATCCACAAGGCCCAGACTGTAAAGCCTGCGCGCGGTGATACCCAGATTCTCAGCCGCTGTCTCCGCCTGCGCCGCATCTTTCCAGAGGATGGACGCGCAGCCCTCGGGGGAGATCACGGAGTACACGCTGTACTCCAGCATCAACAGGCGGTCACCGACGCCGATGGCGAGGGCACCACCGGATCCGCCTTCACCAATGACCGTGGACAGGATGGGAACGCCAAGGTCCGACATCACGGCCAGGTTGCGGGCGATGGCTTCACTCTGGCCACGTTCTTCGGCGCCGATGCCGGGGTAGGCGCCGGGGGTGTCGATGAAGGTGAACAGCGGCAATTGAAAGCGCTCGGCCAAACGCATGAGGCGCAGTGCCTTGCGGTACCCTTCGGGGCGCGGCATACCAAAGTTGCGCTGGATTTTCTCTTTGGTGTCGCGGCCTTTCTGCTGGCCGATCCAGACGATTCCGCGTCCGTGGAAACGGGCAAGGCCACCGACGATGGCGTGGTCGTCGGCATAGGCACGATCGCCAGCCAGAAGCTGCACCTCCGTAAAGAGTGCCCGCACGTAATCCAGGGTGTAGGGCCGTTGCGGGTGTCGTGCCACCTGAACGGTCTGCCAGGCACTCAGTTTACTGTAGATGCGCTGCAATTCCTTGCGCGCCTTCAGCTCGAGACGACGGATATCCTCCTCGATACCCGGCTGATTCAGGGCGCGCAGTTCTTCCACCTTGCCTTCCAGCTCTGCCACGCTCTGCTCGAAATCCAGGTAACCGGTCTTCATGGACACTCCTTCATGGGCTTTGGTGTTCTGTCACAGGGCCCTGCGCATGCTCACGCCGGGTGCCGCCGCAGGACACGGCTGCTTTCCAGGGAGACGACATTGTCCACCAGCTTGGTCAGGGGCGCAAAACGCCAGCGCCAGGCAGCGGCTGGCGCGAACTGCGCAAGGCGGGCAAGGACCTCATCGGAGGCCATGATCTGCCAGCGATCGTCCGGTTCCAGCAGCACCTCGACGCCATCGGCTAGGGGCAGCCACAGGCGTAAACGCAGTGAACCTCCCGGGGTATCCAGGCAGGAGGCCAACTGGGCAGCACGGGTCCCCTCCAGTAAGCGACACTCCAGGGTTTCTGCCAGCAATGTGCGTGCTTGATCCAGGGCGAGCAAGCGCTGCGCCGTCAAGCGCAGGCCGCCGGAGTAGCTGTCTTCGGCGATTTCACCCAACACCAGTAAGGGGGCATCGCCCTCGCCCCGATACTCGGCGCGCTGCCAGGTCTCGGCAAAGACCACGACGTCGCAGCGCCCCACTTCGTCTTCGAGGGTGAGGAAGTAGATACGATCGCCACGCTTGCTGCGGGTACTGCGCCGTCCGACGACGATCCCTGCTACCAGCACAAGACCGCTGCCGGCGGTCAAGCCCCCCAGATCCTGGGCACCCATGGCCGCCAACTGCGGTCGATGTTCCAGCAACGGGTGACCGCTGAGATAAAAACCCAGCGTCTCCCGCTCCCGCTGTAGGCGCTCTATCCCGGTCCAGGCGGGTGCCTCGCGCCACGGGGGAGCCGAGGGCTGCTCTTCTGCCGCACCCAGCAGTGAGATCTGTTGGCTGTCGCGGGCTGCGCGGGTCTGGGCAGCGGCCTCGAGAAAAGCATCCAGGGAAGCCAGGAGGCATTCGCGCGATGGTCCGAGATCATCCAGGGCACCGGCCTTGATGAGGGCTTCCAGGGCACGGCGATTGAGACGCTGCAGGTCGACGCGGCAGAGAAAATCGTAAAAGTCCCGAAACGGGCCGTCGGCCTCCCGTGCAGCGATAATGGCCTGCACCGCACCGCGGCCAAGCCCCTTGATGGCGCCGAGTCCGAAACGGATACCTTCGGCCACGGGCAAGAACTCCAGGGCGCTGTGCTGCACCGAGGGGGACAGAATGGCCAGTCCCATGCGTCGGCACTCACCAATCATGGCAACGATCTTGTCGGTGTGATCCATGTCGGCGGTGAGTACCGCCGCCATGAAGTGACTAGGGTAGTGCGCCTTGAGGTAGGCCGTCTGGTAGGACACCAGGGCGTAGGCCGCCGAGTGCGACTTGTTGAAGCCGTATTCGGCAAATTTCTCCATGAGATCGAAGATGGCACCGGCCTGATGGGAGTCGATACCGCGTCGCGCAGCGCCCTGCAGGAAGATTTCCCGCTGCTTGGCCATCTCCTCGGGTTTCTTCTTACCCATGGCACGGCGCAGGATGTCGGCACCGCCCAAGGAGTATCCGGCGAGAATCTGGGCGGCTTGCATGACCTGTTCCTGATACACCATGACGCCGTAGGTCTCCGCCAGAACCGGCTTGAGGTCGGGGTGGGGGTAGCTCACGGCCGCGCGTCCGTGTTTGCGCGCAATGAAATCGTCCACCATGCCCGATTGCAGGGGACCTGGACGAAAGAGGGCCACCAAGGCGACGATATCGCCGAAATTGTCGGGCTGCAGCCTGCGCAGCAGATCGCGCATGCCGGAGGATTCCAGCTGGAAGACGGCCACGGTGTGGGTCGACTTCAGCAAGGCAAACGTTGCCGGGTCATCCAGTGGGATCTTCTGCAGGTCCAGGGCTGCCTTGCCTTCCGCCGCTCGGGCCCGGTTGATGCCCTTTACTGCGATGTCGAGGATGGTGAGGGTACGTAGGCCGAGGAAGTCGAATTTGACGAGACCCATCTTCTCCACATCGTCCTTGTCCAGCTGGGTGACGTTACCGCTGCCCTCCGTCGCGTCGCTGAACAGGGGTAGGCGATCCGCCAACGGCTCCGGGCCGATGACCACGCCACCGGCGTGGGTGGATGCGTGGCGCGGCCGCCCCTCGAGTCGCAGAGCGATGTCCAGGAGCTCACGCACGTCGTCCTCTTCCGTCTGCCGCCGGCGCAACTCCTCCGACTCCTCCAGAGCACGCGCAAGGGTCATGCCCAGATCTCCCGGTACGAGCTTTGCCAACTGATCGACGAAACCATAGGGGAGATTCAGCACCCGACCGACATCGCGGACGACGGCGCGCGCCTTCAGGGTGCCGAAGGTGATGATCTGCCCGACCCGGTCCCGCCCATATTTATCGGCGACGTACTGGATCACCCGGTCGCGCTGCTCCATGCAGAAATCGACGTCGAAATCCGGCATGGAGACCCGTTCGACATTGAGAAAGCGCTCGAAAAGAAGGCCATAGGCGATGGGGTCGAGATCGGTGATGCGCAGGGCATAGGCCACCAACGATCCGGCACCGGAGCCGCGTCCGGGACCCACGGGAACATCGTGATCCTTGGCCCACTGGATGAAATCCGCGACGATGAGGAAGTAACCGGGGAAGCCCATCTGGCGGATGACGTCCACTTCCCGCAGCAGACGCTCGCGGTAGGGCGTCGCCGCCGCACCATCGATACCCAGAGCCTCCAGCCGTTCCGCGAGGCCCTGCTCGGCGGCCTTCTGGAAGTAGACGTCGATAGGACTGCCATCGGGAGTGGGATAATCCGGCAAGGCGTACCGACCCAGGGTAAGCTCCACAGTACAGCGTTTGGCAATTTCCACGGTCTGCAGACAGGCCTCGGGCAGATCTCGGAAACGCTCCAGCATCTCGGCCGGCGAGGCCAGACGATGCTCGGGATTGAAACGTCGCGGACGACGCTCGTCATCCAGGGTATAGCCGGCCGCAATGCACCGGCGGGCATCGAAGGCCTTGAAATCTTCGGCGTCGAGAAAGTGGGCGTTGTTGGTGGCCACCACCGGGAGATCCAGTGCATAGGCCAGATCCACCGTCGCCGCCAGCAACGCCTCCTGCCCTGGCTCGCCATTGCGTTGCAGTTCCAGATAGAAGGCCTCCGGGAACCACTGGGCATAGCGCTCGGCCCATTGGCGCGCCACGTCTGGCTGATGCTGGAGCAGGGCCCTGCCGACATCGCCTCGGGCAGCGGCGGACAACGCGATGAGGCCTTCCGTGTGCCCCTGCAGCCAGTCGTGCTGCAGCTGCGGTCGACCGTGCCGCAGGCCCTCCAGATAGCCCCGACTGAGCAGCCGGCTGAGATTGCGAAAGCCAGTGCGATCGCGGCAGAGTAAGACCAGGCTGCTGGGATCTTCCGGCTGATCCGGCGGGCAGAGCCACACCTCGCTGCCGATGATGGCCTTGACTCCGGCCTCCCGCGCCGCCTGATAGAATTTCACCAATGCGAACAGATTGCCGTGATCGGTGACGGCAATGGCCGGCATACCCCAGTCTACGCAACGGCGAATCAGCGCCTTGATGGGGATGATGCCATCCTCCAGAGAATACTCGGAGTGTACGTGCAGATGAACGAAACCCGTAGTGCTCATGCGCTCCTCGTCCGTGCCGCCACCGGCGCAAAGCCGCGTCGATGAATGAGACTTGGACCCAGCCGTTGCAGCGCCGCCAGATGCAGGGGAGTGGGATAGCCGCGGTGTTGGCCAAAAGCATAGCCCGGAAGGTGCCGATCCAGGGCGTCCATCTCGGCATCGCGTGCCGTTTTCGCCAGAATACTGGCCGCCGCGATGGCGTCTAGGCGGCTATCTCCACGCACCAGAGTCTCGGCCTGCCAGTGCGGCAGGGCTCGATTACCGTCCACCGCCACCCGCCAGGGCCCCGGCGGCAAGGCCCGCAGAGCCCGATCCATGGCCCGCAGGGTAGCCTGCAAGACATTATACCGCTCTATCTCCCAGCTGCCCGCCGAAGCGATGGCCCAGGCCCAAGCCTCGGCACGAATTTTTTGAGAGAGTACCGCGCGCCGCAGAGGGCTGAGTTTCTTAGAGTCCGCCAGGCCAGGCAGCGGCCGCGCCAGGATCACCGCCGCCACCGTCACAGGCCCTGCTAGAGGACCCCGCCCCGCCTCATCGAGACCGACCCAGCCGCGACCACGGTGTTCCAGCTCAGGCACGTCCCCCCCCCAGTACCGCCTCGAGGGCGGCGGCAATGGCCGCATCGTCGTCGCCACGCAGTTTTTCCGGAAGCGCCTCCAGTGCCGCGCATTGCGCGCGACCCGCCGGACCCAGCAGCCGCTCCAGTGCTTCGGCCACGATCTTTGGCTGGAAGGCATCCTGGAGATACTCCGGATAGATTTTTTGCTGGAGCAGGATGTTGGGCATGGCCACAAAGGGCACCCGTACCAGACGTCGCGCCAGCCAGAAGGTGACGGGCTGCATGGCGTAGACGACCACGGCCGGGCGCCGCATGAGTGCCGTTTCCAGGGTTGCCGTACCCGATGCCACCAGCACCACATCGGCGGCGGCCAACAACAACAGACTCTGGGCCAGCACCAGGCGAATGCCGCGCTCCTCACCCAGGGCAGACTGCCACAGTGGCAGGAGATCCTCGCGCGCCAAGGCTACGGCCACCTCCAGCTGGGGAAGCCGCTCGCGCAGACACTGTGCCGTCTCCACCATACCTCGCGCCAGACGCCGCAGCTCCGTTGGCCGGCTGCCGGGAAGCAGGGCCAAAAGCGGCACATCGGCGGCAATGCCCAGGGCGGCCCGCGCCGCTTCCCGGCTGGGCGCCGCCTGGCACTGGGCGAGCAGCGGGTGCGGCAGCACCTGCACGGGAATACCGGCCTCGGCATAGAGCGGGCGCTCGAAGGGAAAGAGCACCAACATCCGATCGATCCTCTCCCGCATCTTGGCAATGCGTCCCGCCCGCCAGGCCCAGATCTGCGGACCCACCACGTAGAGCACCGCGATACCCAAGGATTTTGCCAGGCGCGCCACGCGCAGATTGAAGGCAGGATGATCGATGAGCACCACGGCCTGCGGTCGTTCCTGACGCAGTACCGCCTCGATGCGCGCATACAGCCTGCGCAGGGCGGCATAGTGACGCAACACTTCCACGAACCCCATGACCCCCAACACCTCACCGTCGGCCACGGAGCGTACGCCCGCCGCCTGCAGTCGCGCTCCCACCACCCCGTACCAATGCAGGCCAAGTCCCGCTGCTTGCGTGCGGCGGAGGATGTCGAGTCCCAGATTTTCCCCCGAGCGCTCCACCGCTATCAGGAAAACCGAGTTTCCCATCCTCAGGACCGCAGGTGGGTGCGGATCACCGTCGCGATGCGTTCCACTTGGTCCCGTCGCAACTCCGGAAACATGGGCAGGGAGAGCACCGTCTCACTGAGGCGCTCTGCCACCGGACAGGAGGCCGGGGCGAGATCGGCAAAGGCCTGCTGACGATGTCCCGGGATGGGATAGTAGATGGCACTGGCAATTCCCTCTGCCTGCAGGGCCGCGCGCAGGGCATCGCGATCGCGCACCTGGATCGTGTATTGATGGTAGACGTGGTTCTGTCCCGCGGGCACTTCCGGCAGGCGCAGGTCGAGACCGGCCAGGGCCTCACGGTAGTATTCCGCAGCCTGCTGGCGGCCACGGGTGTAGGCTTCGATGTGGACGAAGAGTTCGCGCAAGATCAGCGCCTGAATCTCGTCGAGCCGGCTATTGTAGCCCAGCACCTCGTGCCGATAGGTCTGCCAAGAGCCGTGATTGCGCAGGCCACGAAGGCGGCGGGCCAACTCCGCATCGTCCGTGACCACCATCCCGCCGTCGCCAGCGCCACCCAGATTCTTGCTGGGAAAGAAGGAAAAGCAGGCAAGGCGACCCAAGCTCCCCAGCTTGCGTCCGCCCAGGGTGGCGCCCAGCGATTGCGCACAATCCTCGATGACCTCCACGCCGTGGGCCGCGGCCAACTCCAGCAACGCCGGCATGTCCGCACCGAGACCATAGAGGTGCACCGGGATGATGGCGCGGGTACGCGGCGTAATGGCAGCGGCGACCGCCTCGGGCTGGATGCGATAATAGCGATCGTCCACATCGACGAAGACGGGGGTGGCGCCCACGTAGCGCACCGCCTCGGCGGTGGCGATGAAGGTGAAGGTGGGGACGATGACCTCGTCCCCCGGACCAATATCCAGGGCGCGCAAGGCCAGCATCAGGGCATCGGTTCCGGAGGCGCAGCCAATCCCGTGTCCAACGCCGATGAAGGCGGCGATTTCCGCCTCAAGAGCCCGCCCCTGCTCGCCCAGAATGAAGCTCGCACCATCCAGGATGGTACCGATACCGGCCAGCATGGCCTCCTTCAGCGGCGCATAATGCTGGCGCAGATCGACCATGGGAATGGGTTCGGGACGGGCTGACGATTCCATCTGGTTCACGGCTCCCGACACGGGGTGCCCTCCTTGGCATGCAAAAACGATTCTACGGCGTCTCGCACGCCGAGGGCGGCGGCAAGGGCCAGCCTCCCCTCCCGGGCACTGCACATGGGTGCCTCTTGCCCGAGCACGGCGCCGAGGAAATTACGAATTTCATACTCCAGGGCGTCCTCCGCCGGCAGTTCCAAGACCTGCTCCTCCGCTCCCGGGATACCGGGGACGGAGCCACGCCCCCGCTCCACCAGGCGCAGCTGCCGCGTCGTGAAATCGACGGAAGCGTAGCGATCTTCCCAGAAGATCCGCATCCGGCGCACCGGCTCACGCACTACCCGGGAGGCCGCGAGATTGGCCACGGCACCATTGCCGAGGGTGACCCAGGCATTGGCCATGTCGGCTTTGTCCGTGACCGCCGCCACACCCACGGCACGGATGTCCTGGAGGTGCTCGCCACTGAACCAGAGGGTCAGGTCGAGATCGTGGATCATGAGATCCATGATGACATCGATATCCAGGGAGCGCGGCTTGAAGGGCGCCAGGCGCTCCGCCTCCACATAGCGCGGTGCGCCGAAGCCACGGCCGCGCAGATGGCGGATGGCCGGGTGCGCGCGCTCGATATGGCCAACGGCCAGCACCTTTCCTACTTGGGCGGCAAGGGCTTCCAGGGCCTCGGCCTCGGCCAGGTCCAGGGTGAAGGGTTTCTCCACCAGACAGTGCACGCCCGCCCGAAGCGCCTCCGTTGCAACGGCGAAATGCGTCGAGGTGGGCGTAGCAATGGAGATGGCATCCACCCCTGCCAGCAGTTCCTCGAGGCTTGCAAAGGCGGTGCAGCCCAGTTCCGCTGCCACCGCCGCCGCGCGTTCGGGATCCTGGTCGAATACCCCCTGCAAGTTGGAACAGGCGGCATACTTCTGGGCGTGAAAGCGGCCAAGATGCCCCACACCCACCACGGCCGTGCGCAGCGTCTTCATGGCCGGGTGATACCGCGCTGGGTACCGCGCAGAAAGGCCAGGAGGTGAGCGATTTCCGGTGCATCGAGACCGCGCCGCTCCAACTCCTCCATGGCCTCCTCCAGACGCTGTCCGGAACGGAAGAGCACCCGATAGGCGCGCTTGATCTGCAGAATCGTATCCCGCGAAATGCCCCGCCGCGCCAGCCCGCGGACGTTGATACCGTGCAGGCTGGCGTGGTTGCCGGCCGCCATCATGTAGGGCGGCACGTCCAGCGGGGCCATGGTCCCGCCGCCCAGAATCGCGTGCGCCCCCACCCGCGCAAACTGATGCACTGCCGACAGGCCACCGAGGATGGCATAGTCCTCGATGCAGACGTGGCCGGCCAGCGTCGCCGCATTGGCCATGACCACATGATTGCCGATCTGGCAATCGTGGGCCACGTGGCAGTAGGCCATGAAAAGGTTGTGGTCACCAATACGGGTTACCCCGCCACCCTTGACCGTGCCGCGGTTGATGGTGACGAATTCGCGAAAGGTATTGTGGTCCCCCACCACCAGCTCCGTGCGCTCGCCGCGATAGCCCAGATCCTGGGGAGCACTGCCGATGGAGGCAAAGGGGTGGACGCGATTGCGGGCGCCGATACGGCAGGGACCCTCGATGACGGCATGGGCCCCGACCGAGCAGTGCTCACCCAGCTCGACATCGGCGCCGATCACGGCAAAGGGGCCGACGGTGCAGTCGCTTCCGAGGCGGGCAGAGGGGTCGACGACGGCCTGCGGGTGGACCACCGCGCTCATGCGTCGCGCTCGCGCAAGGTAGCCATGAGCATGGCCGATGCAACCAGGGTATCGCCGACGTGTGCCGTGGTCTGCATCTGCCACATACCTCCGCGACGACGACTGACCTCGGCAAGCAGGATCAGCTGATCTCCGGGTACCACCGGTTTGCGAAATCGCGCCTTGTCTATACCGGCAAAGTATACCGCCTCGTTCTCGCCGTATTTTTCCTCGGAGACGAAGGCCAGCAGCGCTGCCGCCTGCGCCAGGGCCTCGACGATGAGCACACCCGGCATGACCGGGAAATCCGGGAAATGGCCCTGAAAATAGGGCTCATTGATACTGACGTTCTTCAGCGCCCGCAGATAGTGATTGGGCTGCAATTCCTCTACCCGATCCACCAGCAGGAACGGATAGCGGTGGGGCAGACGTTTCAGTATCTCGTGAATATCCAGTTGCACCATCAGTCGTCACTCTCCTCCCGGTGAGCAGAAGCACGGGCCGCTGCCGTTTTTTCCCATTGCTTGAAGCGCTGCACAAACTCCTCCAGGGTGTCGAAGCGCGCCGCCAGGCGCCGCCAGCGTCGGGCAGGGCGGGCGGGCAGCACTCCCGAGTACACCCCCGGGGTACGCAGATCGTGGGTGATGGCGCTCTGTCCTGCGATGATGCAGCCATCGGCGATGCGAATGTGGCCGGCGAAGCCCACCTGGCCGCCGATGCGACAGTGTGCCCCGATGGTCGTACTGCCCGACACTCCGGTCTGGCCGGCAATGACGGTATGCTCGCCGATGCGGACATTATGACCAATCTGCACCAGATTATCGATCTTGACGCCATCGCCGATGACGGTGTCGGCCATCACCCCGCGATCGATGCAGCTGTTGGCGCCGATCTCCACATCGCGACCGATGCGCACTCCGCCGATGTGCGGGATCTTGAGGTAGGCATCCCCGTCTGGAGCAAAGCCGAAACCATCGGCGCCAATGACGGCATTGGCGTGGATACTGCAGTTGGGCCCAATTTGGACGCCCGCATAGACCTTTACCCCAGGAAAGAGGTGACAGCCCGCGCCAAGGCGCACACCAGCACCGACGACCACACCCGTCTCCAGCCAACAGCCATCCTCGACCACCGCCCCCGAAGCCACCCGTACTCCGGCCTCGATGCGGGCAGCGGGGTGGATGTGGGCATCGACGGCAATCCAGGCCCCCTCGTCCACCCCTGGCGCCGGCCGAGGCGCCGGATAGAGATGCTGTAGCACACGCGCGAAGCTTGCGTACGGATTTCTGCTCACCAGCGCGTTGCCTTCGTACAGGCTGAGTTCCTGCTCCCGCAGAATGAGGGCACCGGCGCGGGTCTCGGCAAGGATCTGCGGTGAACGGGGCGGTTGAAAAAAGCTCAGGTCGTGGGGTCCCGCCGCTTCCAGAGGTGCTACTCCCAGTATCTGGAAGTGGCCGTCACCGCGCAACTCGGCCCTGGCGACCTGCGCCAATTCCGCGAGGCTTGCCGATGTGGTAGCGGACCTGCTCACGGCCTTTCCCGCCAACCGATCATTTCCGGTCGCCCTTGCTTGCCGGCTGTTTCTCCATGGCCGCCACGACCTGTTGGGTCAGATCGATGGCGCCGTTGACGTACAGCACGGACTTGTCGTTCAAAATGAGGGTGTAGTGACCCGCCTGACCGATCTGGCTCACCACGTGAACCAGGCGGTTCTGGATCTTTTCCAGGATCTCATTGCGCTGCACACTGATTTCGTCCTGAGCCTTGCGCTGATACTTTTGCAGGCTCATGACCATGGCCTGCAACTGCGCCTCCCGCTCCTGGCGCTGGGCATTGCTGAGCTTGGGGAAATCCTTTTCGAGGCTACGCTGAAAGTTGTCGATCTCCTGACGCTTGGCCTCGATTTCCTTCTGCCGCGCCTCGATTTGTCGATTGAGGCTGGCCGCCCCCGCCTGCGCCTCGGGCAACTCGCGCAGGGCCTTGTCCAGGTCCACGAAGCCAATCTTTATGCCTTCGGCTATCGCCCCGGGCGTCCAGGCAAGCAGCAGTAGCGCCAGAACAGACAGCCAGAGCCGGTTCCCGTGCCTCCGCAACCACATGATCAGAAGGCGTTTCCTACGGTGAACTGCAGCGGCTGGGTCAGGTCACCCGGCTTCTTGTCCAGGGGAATGGCCAAGGACAGGCGCAGGGGGCCAAGGGGGCTGATCCACAGAAAGCCCACACCGGCTGTGGTCCGCAGATTGCCAAGGCTCGGGAAATAGTTGTTGGTGTACTGGAAATTGCCCGCAGAATCGGCACTCACGCCATATACCCAGCCGCTGGCAACGAACAGATTCATACGAAAATTCTTGTTGTCCTGGAGGCCCGGCAAGGGGAAATAGAGGTTGGCATCGAGCAGGAGCTCACGCGTACCACCCACAGGATAACCGTCGATCTGCGGGCCCAGGGCATAGGTCTGGTACCCGGGCAAGGTGGTCGGCCCGCCCAGATAAAAGTTATCGAAGAAGGGCACCGGTTTGCCCGAATAGCTATTGATGAAGCCATAACGCGCACCCAACCCCCCAGACAACCAGGAGGTGAAGGGATGATAATAATTGGCTTTGATCTCGGCCTTGTAGAAACGCAATTTTCCCGGTGGCACCGCTGCCTTCAACGACAGGCTACCGTACACGCCCTTGGTGGGGAAGATGGGCGAGTTGGTGCTGTTGTAGACCAGGTCATTACCCAGGGTAATGGAATTGGCCGAATTGCCGTACAGATCGATGTAGTTCTGGTAAAGCGGATAATTCGCGCCGTTTTGCAGATTGATGTTGGTATGATCGAAGCCCAGGGTCATGTAATCGTAGACGTACTCCAGCACCGGTATACCCAAGGTCACCGAGGCGCCGTAGTCGATCTCCTGATACGGCGCGATGGCCAGAGTCGACAGATTGGTGTCGTTACGATAGAGATTGAAGCCCAGGCTGATGCCATCGGGCGTGAAATACGGATTGGTAAAAGACAGGTTGTACGCCGTACCCAGGCCGCCCACGTTGGCAGAGAACGACAGCGCATTACCCGTACCCATGAAATTATTCTGGCTGATGGAGCCATTGAAGAGGAAGCCTTGGGCGTTGGAGTAGCCCACACCCACGCTGAAGCTGCCCGTCGGTCGCTCGCTGACGTGCACATCCAGATCCAGCTCGTCGGGATGTCCGGGCACCGGCACCGTCTTGGTATCCACCTTGTCAAAGAAACCCGTCTGTTGCAGACGCAGCTTGGAGCGATCGATCAGTTCGCGATTGTACAGGGCGCCTTCCATCTGGCGGAACTGACGGCGGATGACGTAATCCCGACTCTTGTCGTTACCGCTGATTTCAATACGCCGGATGTAGACGCGATTGCCCGGATCCACCTGAAAATCGATGGCGACCTCATGCTTTTTCTCGTCCACCTCGGGTACCGGCGTGGTATTGGCAAACGCGTAACCATAATCGCCGAGCTTTTCCGCAATGGCCTGATTGGTAGCGTTGATCCGCTCCCGTGAGAAACGCTCACCCGGCTTAACCTCCACCAGCTTTTCCAGATCCTTGCGCGGCAGGACCAGATTACCCGTCAACTCGACCTTGCTGATTCGATAAACCGGCCCCTCATGAATATTGACGGTAATGTAGACGTAGCGACGGTTGGGCGTAACCTGTACCTGGGAAGACTCGATGGCGAAATTGAGATAGCCCCGGTCGAGGTAGAAATCGTGGAGCTTCTCCAGACTTTTTTCCAGCTTCTCCCGCGAGTAGCGATCGTTCTTGGTAAAAAAGGAAAAAGCGTCCGGCGCACCGATGGAGAACAACCCGCGCAGCCGGCTCTCGCTGAAGGCATGATTCCCGACGATGGTGACCTGTTTTATGGTGGCCTGCTCACCCTGATGCACATCGATATCTATGGCCACGCGATTGCGCGGCAGTTTCTCGACGTGGGTGGTGATTTTGGCATTGTAATAGCCCATGCCCTCGTATTGTTGCTGTAATCCCTGCACCACCTGATCGAGGACGGCACGGTTGAAGATATGCCGTTCTTCGAGACCGATGCCCTTGAAGGTTCCCTGCAGTTCATCCTTGGAGAAGGCCTTGATGCCCTTGGTGCGAATGCTGGCGATGATGGGCCGTTCCTGCACCACCACCAACAGATCGTCTCCGGAACGGGCGATGGTGACATCCTTGAAAAACCCGGTGGAGTACAGTTCCTTGATGGCTTGCTGCGCCTTCTGATCGTCCACGGTTTCGCCGATGTGAATCGGCAAATAGTTGTAGACTGTACCCGGGGCGATGTGCTCCAACCCACGGATCTCGATATTCTTGACCGTAAAGGGCGCGAAGGCCAGGGCAGGAGTAGCCCAGACACTACCGACGATCGCCGCCGTTACGACCAGGACGCTGGAAGCTTGAGGTACGAGGCTGATTTTTTTCACGGTTTCAACAGTCTCAGAATATCGTTGTAGAAGGCGAAGGACATGAGCATCAGAAGCAGCACTATACCGATCATCTGCGCTTTTTGCACCACCGCCGCCGGCAGGGGGCGACCCGTCGCCATTTCCACGGCGCAGAAGACGAGGTGACCGCCATCGAGGATGGGGATGGGCAATAGGTTGAGCACCCCCAGGCTGATGCTGATGAGTGCGAGAAAGGCCAGATACGGGGCGAGACCCGCGGCAAAACTCTGCCCAGCGGCCTCGGCGATGCCGATGGGACCGCTGATGTTGCTGGGCGAGACCCGGCCCGAGATCATCTGCCCCAGCATCTCCACCGTCAGGACCGACATACGGAAGGTCTGGCGCGCGCCGTAGGCCATGGCTGCGAGTGGGCCGCGCTCCTTGCGCACGATGAGGTCCGCCGGCAGCGGTGCCATGACGATCCCGATCCGTCCCTGGGGCTGCCCCTTGGCATCGAGGACGTATTCGGTGGTCACGGCCCGTACCTGGGTGACACCTTTGCGCTCGAGGCGCAACAGCAGACGCTGGTGCGGATAAGATTCAATGCGACGGGCCAGATCCTGCCAGCTGTATACGGGCCTGCCGTCCACAGCCAGAATGCGATCGCCGGGCTGCAGGCCGGCCATGGCTGCCGGACTGTCGGCCTGCACCGCACCCACCACGGGCGGCAGATAGGGACCGAGTCCCATCACCTTTTCCATGAAATCGGGACCAACACTGTCTGGGGGCAGTTTTTGCAGCGACAATTCGCGGGACTCAAGCCGACCATCCGGACTGCGGATGCGCAACTGCAGACGCTCGCTACCCACTGCCGCCGCCAGGAGATCCATGCGCAGATCCTCCCAGGTGCTGACCGCATGTCCGTTCACCGCCAGGATACGGTCGCCGGGCACGAGCTGGGCGCGCTGTCCAAGGCCATGGGGGGCCACGGTGCCGACCACGGGAGCAAGACCGGGAATGCCGATGATTGCGACGCCGGCATAGGCGACCACGGCCAGCACGAAATTGGCCGCCGGTCCCGCCAGGGCAATGAGAAATCGCCGCGCCGGTGGCAGCTGATCGTAGGCGCGCGCCCGCTGCGCCGGCGGCAAGGTGGAGCCATCCTGCTCCCCCAACATCTTTACATAGCCCCCCAAGGGGATGGCAGCAAGGACATACTCGGTATCCTCGGGACTGCGTTGCCAGCGCAGCAGCGGCTTGCCAAAGCCGATGCTGAAACGCAGGACCTGGACACCCATGGCCCGGGCCACCCAGAAGTGGCCGGATTCGTGCACCAGAATCAACAGACCGATGGCGATGACAAAGGCCAACAGGGTGAGCAACAGGCCCATGAACAGCAGACGCTCAGGCGGCTGCCAGCCCAAGGTGCGCCGCAGCGACCCGGCGGGCTTCGGCATCGATGTCCAGCACAGCGTCGAGATCCGTTGGCTGCGCCGGCTGGTAATCCGTGAGGGTCTGCTCCACGAGACGGGCAATGGCGGAAAAGGGCAAGCGACCGTCCAGAAAAGACGCCACCGCCACCTCATTGGCCGCATTGAGCACCGTAGCCGCTGCTCCATCCGCACGGAGGGCCGCGAAGGCCAGACCAAGACAGGGAAAGCGCGCAAGGTCCGGCTCCTCGAATTCCAGGGCAGGGCCGCGCGCCAGGTCGAGGGAGGATACGCCGCTGTGCATACGCTGCGGGTATGCCAGGGCGTGGGCAATGGGTGTGCGCATGTCCGGATTGCCGAGCTGCGCCAGCACCGACCCATCCAGGTATTCGACCATGGAGTGGATGATGCTCTGCGGGTGGATCAGCACATCGATCTGGTCTGCGGGGAGGGAGAACAGCCAGTGTGCCTCGATGACCTCCAGGCCTTTGTTCATCATGGTCGCCGAGTCCACGGAGATCTTCCGTCCCATCACCCAGTTGGGGTGTGCACAGGCCTGCTCCGGGGTGACGTCCTGCAGGCGTTCCAGGGGCCAAGTCCGGAAGGGCCCCCCCGATGCCGTCAGCAGGATGCGGCGCACGCCTTTCGGGTCCCCGAAACATTGAAAGACGGCATTGTGTTCGCTATCGATGGGGAGCAGCGTGGCATCGTGCCGACGCACCTCCTCCATGAAGTAGGACCCGGCCATGACCAGACACTCCTTGTTGGCCAGATAGACGCGATGCCCTGCGCGCACGGCGGCGAGGGTCGGCATCAGGCCCGCAGCGCCAACGATGGCCGCCATCACCTCAGACACACCCGGCCATCGCACCGCTTCCAGCAAGGCCTCCGTCCCACTGCCCACGCGGATATCGTCGCGACCCGCTGCCACCAGGGCCGTGTGCAGCGCCGTCGCCGCATCCGGGTTGGCCATGGCCACGAACTCCGGCGAGTGCCGCAGGGCTATCTCCAGCATTTCCTGGACCCGATGGTTACCCGTCAAGGCGAGGACCCGGAACGCTTCCGGGTGCCGGCCGATCACGTCCAGGGTGCTTTTGCCGATGGAGCCCGTGGCCCCCAAGATACAGATCCCGCGTGTCATTTCCACCAACCCAGAGCTATCAGACCCAGAACAAATACCGGAATTCCCGCCAGCATCGCATCGATCCGATCCAGCACACCGCCATGACCAGGCAGGATCCTGCCGCTGTCCTTATGACCACTGCGCCTCTTGAGCAGGCTCTCCAGGAGATCGCCCACCACGCCAAAAGCGGCCACCAGCAAGCCCAGCACAGCACCGCCCACCAGTGCATGGGGATCCCTGCCGATCAGGACCATTGCCCCCAGTGTGCCCATCATCAGTCCGGCAAGCAAGCCACCGTAGAGACCTTCTCGGGTCTTGGCTGGACTCAGCCAGGGCGCCAGCGGCTTGCGCCCCCAGGTCTTGCCCACGGCCAGCGCCAGAATGTCCGTGGCACTGACGAGGAGGATGACCCACAAGAGCAGTGGCGGACGCTGCCCCTGAAGGATCGCCGCCAAGAGAAAGGCAGGGAAAAGCGCCGGCACGGCGAGTAGCGCCATCCACCGCGGCGCCCTCTGCACTTTTGCGGGAGTACGGGCACGCAGCAGGACGATGGGGATGAGCAGCCAGAATATGCCGGCAACAGCGCAAAGCCAGATGCCGCCGCGCCAAAAGAAGACGAGGATCAGAAAGCCGAGGCTCCCCAGAAGGGCCCAGAGACGATGCCGTCCCAGCTGCGCGAGCTGCAGCCATTCGTCCAACGCGAGCAGGAAAACGCCGGCAAGGAACAGGCGGAAGATGGGCGCGGGCGCCCAGTACACCAAAGGAACGAAAACCAGGAACAACAGCGCAGCAGTGACTATTCGCTGCTGCAAGCGTCGTCCAGAAGCTGATCGCCGGTGCGGCCGAAACGCCGCTGCCGTTGCGCAAAGGACCGCAGCGCCTGCTCCAGCGCGTCGCGATCGAAATCCGGCCAGAGCACCTCGGTGAAATAGAATTCCGTGTAGGCCATCTGCCAGATCAGAAAATTGCTGATACGCTCCTCGCCGCCGGTGCGGATGAGCAGATCCGGCTCGGGGCTATCGGCCAAAGCGAGGTGTGGCGCGATGCTTGCCTCGTCCAGTTCAGCGAGATCCCCTCCACGACGCTGCAATTCCAAGGCGGCGGTACGGGCCGCCTGCGCTATGTCCCAGCGCCCACCGTAGTTGACGGCCAGGTTGAGGGTGAGTCGATCGTTACTGGCGGTGAGCGTCTCCGCTTCCTCGATGAGGGCCACGATGTCCGCCTCCAGAGCCCGGCGATCACCGATGATCCGCAGCCGTACCCCATGCTCGTGAAGGCGGCGCGCCTCGCGGCGCAGCATGAGACGGAACAGGTTCATCAGCAGACGAACCTCCAGCGGCGGGCGCCGCCAGTTCTCGGTACTGAAGGCGAAGAGGGTGAGGTGCGCCACGCCCAGTTCGGCGCAGGATTGCACCATCTCGCGCACCACCTCCGCCCCGCGTCGATGCCCCGCCACGCGCGGCAGGTGACGCCGGTACGCCCAGCGTCCATTGCCGTCCATGATGATGGCGAGGTGGCGCGGTAGGGTCGTGCTGCGATTCAGCCCGGTCATCAGACCTCCATGAGGTCCGATTCCTTGGCCTCCACCACGCCATCCACCTCGTCGACGAAGCGATCCGTGAGCTTCTGAAACTCTTCTTCGGCGCGCCGCCCCTCATCCTCAGAGATGCTTTTCTGTTTGAGCAGATCCTTCACCTGGGCAATGGCATCGCGGCGGATGTTGCGGATGGCCACGCGCGCACCCTCACCTTCCTGGCGCACGATCTTGACCATTTCCTTGCGCCGCTCTTCCGACAGCGCCGGCAGCGGCACCCGCACATTGTCCGACCCAGCCACCGGATTCAGGCCCAGGCCCGCGTCACGAATGGCCTTGTCGATCTTGGGGATCAGGGGCTTTTCCCAGGGCGTCACCAGGAGAGAGCGGGCATCGGCAACGGAAATGGAGGCCACCTGCGACAGGGGCGTGGGCGACCCGTAGTAGTCCACCTCGACGTGGTCCAGCAAGCCGGCGCTGGCCCTTCCTGTGCGCAGGCGCGTCAGTTCCGATTTCAGCGCCTCGATGCTCTTCTTCATGCGCTGCTCTGCATCTTTCTTGATTTCCGCAATACTCATGACACCTCTCTTTGCACCAAGGTCCCCTCCTCCTCACCCTGCAGCACCCGCATGAGGGCGCCAGGCTTGTTCATGGAAAAGACGACGATGGGCATGTCGTTGTCCCGACACAAGGTAATGGCCGTGGCGTCCATGACCTGCAGCCCCTGCTCCAGCACCTGATTGAAAGTCAACTCACGATAGCGCATGGCCTCCGGATGGGTGACCGGATCATCGGTGTAGACGCCATCTACCTTGGTGCCCTTGAGCACCAGTTCGGCATTGATCTCCACCGCCCGCAGGCTAGCCGCTGTGTCCGTCGTGAAAAAAGGATTGCCGGTACCGGCGCCAAAGATGACCACGCGCCCCTTCTCCAGGTGACGGATGGCCCGCCGCCGGATGTAGGGCTCCGCCACCTGCTCGATGTGCAGGGCCGACTGCACCCGCGTGGGCAGCCCCAGGTGCTCCAGGGCATCCTGCACCGCCAGCGCGTTCATGACCGTCGCCAGCATACCCATGTAGTCCGCCGTCGCCCGGTCCATGCCCTCGGCGGCCTTGGCCATGCCCCGGAAGATATTGCCGCCACCGATGACCAGAGCCACCTGCACCCCGGCATCGGCCACGCTCTTGATTTCGGCCGCCATCCGTTGCACGACGCTACGATCCACACCGTACTGGCCCTCTCCCATGAGGGCCTCACCGCTCAGTTTGAGAAGGATGCGGGAGTAACGGATGGCGGGTCCCATTCAGGCACCCCGGACCTGGGACATGACCTCCGTGGCGAAATCCGGCCCCTGCTGCTTCTCGATGCCCTCACCCACCTCAAAGCGGACGAAGCCCGTCACGCGAAGCCCCGGGTGCGCTTTGAGCAGGTCGCCAACGCTCCGGTCCGGATCCTTGACGAAGGCCTGGCCCACGAGGGCGATCTCGTTTACGAACTTGCTCATCCGACCACTGATCATCTTCTCGACGATCTCGGCGGGTTTGCCACTCTCCGCCGCCTGAGCGCGATAGATTTCCTTTTCCCGCTCCAGACGCTCGGCGGAAACCTGCTCCGGATAGGCCACTTCCGGACGGGAGGCCGCCACGTGCATGGCCAGATCGCGGCCCAGATCCTCCGAGGCCCCATCGCCTTCCAGGGCCACCAGCACGCCGATGCGATTGCCGTGGAGATAGCTGCCCAGACGTCCCTGGGAAACCTCCAGGCGCTGCAGACGACGCACGGCGATGTTCTCACCCAACTGGCTGACCAGGGTCTTGCGCCGCTCTTCCAGTTCGGCGTCGGCCAGCAGCTGCGCCACCTCCGTCAGCCCCCGCTCCAGCGCCGCCGCCGCGCAGTCCTGGGCAAAGGCGACGAAGGCCTCGTTCTTGGCGACGAAGTCCGTCTCGCAATTGACCTCCACCACCACCGCCGCGCGGGCATCGGCACTTTCCGCCAGAGCGATGCGTCCCTCGGCGGCCACTCGGCCCGACTTCTTGTCGGCCTTGGCGAGCCCCCGCTTGCGCAGGAGATCCACTGCCGCCTCCATGTCGCCGTCGGCCTCCGTCAGGACCGTCTTGCACTCCATCATGCCGGCGCCCGTGCGCTCCCGCAATTCCTTGACCTGCTGCGCAGAAATAGCCATAGCTGCTCCTTTGTGTCCGTGATTCGGGCGACTTCGCCGTTCAGTCGGCGTCGATCTCGATGACTTCTTCCTCGACCTCGACGAAATCGTCCAGGAGATCGGCTTCGCTGCCCTGACGACCGGCGAGGATGGCATCCGCAGCCAGGCTCGCGTAGAGGCGGATGGCGCGGGTGGCGTCGTCGTTACCGGGGATGGGGTAGTCGATGGGTGATGGATCGCAGTTGCTGTCCACTACGCCAACCACGGGGATCCCCAGCTTCTTGGCCTCGGCAACGGCGATGTTCTCGTGCCCGACATCGATGACGAAAAGGGCATCGGGCACACCGGTCATATCCTTGATGCCGCCCAGACTGCGCTCCAGTTTCTCCCGCTCGCGGGTGAGGGTCAGCACCTCTTTCTTGGTGAGTTTTTCCAGCGTGCCATCGACGCTCATCTGCTCCAGCTCCTCAAAGCGACGCAGCGACTGCCGGATGGTCTTGAAATTGGTGAGGGTCCCGCCCAGCCAGCGCTGGTTCACATAAAAAGCGCCACAGCGGCGCGCCTCCTCCTCGATGGCCTCGCGCGCCTGACGCTTGGTGCCCACGAACAGCACGCGACCGTGCTTGCGCGAGACCTGCTCGAGGAAAGCCAGAGCGGTACGCAGCATGGGCAGGGTATGCTCGAGGTTGATGATGTGGATGCGATTGCGTTCACCAAAGATGTAGGGGGCCATCTTGGGATGCCAATAACGCGACTGGTGACCGAAGTGCGCACCGGCTTCCAGCAAAGCGCGCATGCTGACATTGGGACTGCTCATGGAGATGCTCCTGCGTAGGGGTTGCTGTCCGCCACCGATCCCAGACGACGATCCCGAAGGACACCCGCGCGCCTGCGCCGATCGGTGTGTGAATTTGGGCCCATAAGCCCTCGCCCATGAGCCCTGGCGGTTTATACCAAAGAATGCTTGCGCCCGCAATCGCCGCAGACCGGCGCCCCCATCCTCGGCGCTTCAGCGCCGCCGGTGCAGCCACCAAGCGACGATGGCTCCGACGATGAGTAGCCCAAGAAGCGCCAGCTGAACGTTGTGCACGTTCCTTAGCAACGGGCGCAGCGAGGCGCCGAGGAGATAACCCACCACCGACAACACCACCGCCCATATCAGTGCGGCCAGCGGGTTCATCCACAGGTAGCGACGCGGCGGGTAACGGTGCACACCCAGGAGGATGGGCGTGATGGTGCGGGTGCCATAGATGAAGCGAAACACCAGGGTGATGACATTGCCGTAGCGGCGGATCAGCCCCTCGGCCTTGACCACATGACGCCGCAGGAAGAGCGGAATCCATCCCAGCACGCGATCCCCGTAACGATACCCCACCTGGTACAGGACCTGATCGTTGATGGTGCTGCCGGCAAAGGCGGCGGCAATCACCCACGGCAATTCCAGGATACCCGCCTGGGCCAGGGCGCCGGCCACGACCACCACCGCCTCTCCCTCCAGCAGGGTTCCGAGAAAGAGGATCCCGTAGCCGTAGTGGCGCAAGAACTCGATCACCATGTCGAGGGTGATTGGCGCGTAACCGAGGCTCTCCAGGAGCCCATTGAACAGATCGATGGGATTCCCCTCCCTGCGGGCGATGGTTTAGCAGAGCACCTGAAAATCGGGATTGACCAGGATCTGCTCCTGCTCCAGATCTGCGGCCAACAAGGGGGCGGTGGTACGCCAGTTCGGGGGAAAGCGCAACTCCAGCGTCCGCCCACGAATGGTCAGGCTTGGCTTGTGGTCGAGACCGGTAGCACCGCGCTGCAGGACGATGGCCAGGCGCAGGAGCACGGCCAGTCGCTGCAGTCCCTCGACATCCTCCGCCGCGACTCCCAAGGCCTGCAATTGCGAGAGACTCAGGAGTTTTTTGCGTTGGCAGCGCACCAGACAGGCGATGAGATTCTGCTCACGTCGCGAGAATCCGGCGATGTCGCCATTGCGCCAGATGTATTCACCGTGCTTGTGAAAGCCCGAGTGGGCGATGTCCAGCCCGATGTCGTGGGTGGCCGCAGCCCAGCGCAGCCAGGCGAGGTGGCCATCGTGCAGCGCCCAGGCGTGACGTGCGGCGGCAAACAGCTGCCCTGCCCACTCCACGACTTCGGCATTGCGTTGTACCTGGCTGTGAAAGCGCTGCTGGAGGTTGGCAACGCTCAGTTCACGACTGTCCTCGTGGTGGATGCGCCCGAGCAGATCGTAGATCGCTCCCTCCCGCAAGGCCCCTTCGGAAAAACGCATTTCCTGGATCCGCAGGGAGGCGAAGAGGGCGAGGAGGATGGCTAGTCCGCCGGGGAAGACCGCCGCCCGATCGCTCTTCAGTCCGCGCAGCTTGTGCAGGGCAGAAATCTGTCCCAATTGGAGTACCTGCGCGCGCAGCCACTCCAGACCGCCGGGGGTGATGCGCGTGCCCTGGCCGTTCTCACTGAGGATGCGCAATACCGCCTTGATGGTGCCCGAAGAGCCCACCGCCTGATCCCAACCGTGGCGAAAATAATCGCCAAGGCTCGGTTCGATGGCCAGCCGCACCCGATTCTGCAGGGCCGCCATGGCAGCCTCGCTGATGCGGCCGTCGGCAAAGAAGCTGCGTGTCGAAGCCACGCAGCCATAATTCAGACTCTCGGTGATCCAGGGCTGAAAACCGGTGCCGGCAATGACCTCGGTGCTGCCACCGCCGATATCCACCACCAGCCGCCGCTCACGGGCATCCACGGCGAGGCTGTGGGCAACACCGAGATAAATCAGGCGCGCCTCTTCCCGTCCGGCGACGATCTCCACCGGAAAACCGAGGGTTTTTTCGATGGCGCCCACGAAGTCTTCGGCACGGGTGGCCAGGCGCAAGGTATTGGTGCCGATGACCCGCACGCGCTCGGGCGGCACTCCCTGCAAGCGCTGGGCAAAACGCGCCAGACACTCCAGGGCGCGACTCGCCACGGCTGGGTCGAGGCTGCCGTCCGGACGCAGGCCCTCGGCCAGACGCACGCCCTCACGCAGACGATCCAGAAGCCGGAGCTCCGTCCCCCACTCCTGCGCCACCACCATGTGAAAAGAGTTGGAGCCAAGGTCGACGGCAGCCAGGAGCGCAGGTTCGGGGGAGGACGACGGCAGGGTCATGAAGCTCCTTTCTGCAGATCTTTGGCAACCTGTTCCAGGGGAATATGGCGAACATTGCGCCCCTTGGCAAGGTAGATCACGTATTCACAGACGTTACGGGCATGGTCGCCCACCCGCTCCACCGCCTTGGCGATGAACAGGGCGTCGATGGCCGCGGTGATGGTGCGGGGATCCTCCATCATGTAGGTCACGAGACGCCGCGTCGCCCCGCGGTACTCCTGGTTGAGTTCCTCGTCGCCTCGGGCGATGCGGATGGCCGCATCGGCGTCGGCCCGCGCCAGCGCATCCATGGCCTCGCGCAGCATGCGCAGCGCATATTCCCCCATGGCGTGCACATCGCGCAGAAAATTGGCGTGGATCGCCTGGGAACCGTGGCCCATGGACAGCACCATGTTGGCAATCTTGGCGGCCTTGTCGCCGATACGTTCCAGATCGGCAATGGTCTTGATCAGCGTCATCACCAGACGCAGGTCGCCGGCTGCCGGTTGCCGCCGGGCCAGGATGCCGATGCACTCCTCCTCGATGCGGACCTCATAGCCATTGACCACCGCATCCCGGGAGATGATCTCGTTGGCCAATTCACTGTCCTGGTGCTGCAGGGCCACCATGGCGTTGGCGAACTGCTCCTCCACCACGCCCGCCATGGTCAAGACCAGTTCGTGCACACCCTGAAGTTCCTCGTCGAAACGCTGCGAAATGTGGGGCTCTTTGTCCATGTTCGACTCCTTAGCCGTAGCGACCGGTGATGTAATCTTCCGTCTGCTTCTGTTGTGGGTTGGTGAAGAGCTGCTGGGTCGGACCGAATTCCACCATCTCCCCCAGGTACATGAAGGCCGTGAAATTGGAGACGCGGGCTGCCTGCTGCATGTTGTGGGTGACGATGAGAATGGTGAAACGATCGCGCAGTTCGCTCACCAGTTCCTCGATCTTCAGGGTGGCGATGGGATCCAGGGCGGACGTGGGCTCGTCCAGAAGGATGACCTCGGGCTTGACCGCCACGGCCCGGGCGATACACAGGCGCTGCTGCTGGCCGCCCGAGAGGCTCAGACCACTGGCCTTGAGCTTGTCCTTGACTTCATCCCAGAGGGCTGCCTGGCGCAGGGCCTGCTCGATCCGCTCGTCCATCTCGACTTTCCGCAGTTTTTCGTAAAGGCGGATGCCGAAGGCGATGTTGTCATAAATGGACATGGGGAAGGGCGTGGGCTTTTGAAAGACCATTCCCACCTTCGCGCGGAGCAGGTTCACGTCGATGCTGGGGCTGAGGATGTCCTCTCCGTCCAACAGCACCTGACCAACGGCCCGCTGCCCGGGGTAGAGGGAATACATCCGGTTGAACACCCGCAGCAGGGTCGACTTGCCGCAGCCCGAGGGACCGATGAAAGCCGTCACCTGCTTCTCCGGGAGCTCGATGTTGATATCTTTCAGTGCCTTGTTGTTACCGTAAAAAAAATCCAGGTGGCTTACCGTGATCTTGGCCTTGCCTTGCTCCGCCATGTTCTCCCCCATCCGAGTAAAAAACTCGACCGATTATAACGGCATTTTATGACACTTTGATGACAGCGACGGTGTTTTCCGGCTCGCGCTCTACCTCTCGGCGCCGCCCCAGGGCCAACGGGAAATGGACCCGAAAGACCGAACCGCGACCCACCTCGCTGTGGATCTCCAGCCGTCCGCGGTACCGCTCCACGGCATGGCGGACGATGGCGAGCCCCAGACCCGTCCCGCCGACGCGTCGGGAGCGTCCGCGATCGACCCGATAGAAGCGCTCGGTGATGCGCCGCAAATGCTCCGGCGCGATGCCATCGCCCTGGTCCTCCACCGTAAAGCACAGTTCCGTCGCCGTCTCACTCCAAGCTATCCGGATCAGCCCGCCGGCGGCGGAATATTTCACGGCATTGTCCACGAGATTGTGGACGATGCTCTGAACATCCAGCGGTTCCGCGAGGATGGCCAGATCCTCATCCACCTCCAACGCCAGTCGCAGCGCTTTTTCCTGAATCCGCGGAGCCAGGCTATTGAGGCTGCGGTGCAGAAGTTCGGCTGGGAGGAGCTCCTGGAGGCGCTGCGGGTCGGGTTCCGTCGATTCCATGCGGGCCAGGGAGAGCAGATCCTCCACCAAGGACTGCATGCGCTGGCTCTGTGCCTCCATGAGCCGCAGTTGCGGACCGACCTCGGCGTCACGACCCAGGGGGCCGTCCAGGAGATTTTCGAGGAATCCGCGGATGACCGTCAGGGGGCTGCGCAGTTCGTGGGAGACGTTGGCAACGAAATCCTGGCGCACCTGCTCCAGTTGCCGCAAGCGGGTTATGTCGCGAAAGAGCACCAGGGCCCCGGCATCGCCCAGGGGGTAGCGCAAGCCCTCCACTATCCGCTCCGGATCACGCGGCATGGGCATCTGGATTGCCGTGCTTGCCTCGCCGCTCAGAAACTGGCGCATCTGCGGCAGACGCAGCCAGTAGGCAAAGGGTTTGCCGAGGTCGTCTGGCCAGTGCAGGCCGAGTAGCTGCACCGCCGCCGGGTTGACCCAGAGCAGACGGCCGTCCTCGTCCATGAGGATGACGGCATCGGGCATGGCCTGCAGGGCATCGCGCAACTGCACGATCTGGGCGCTCAATTGCCGCTGGGTGATCTCCTGATGCCGGCGCCAGTGGTAGCCCTCAGCAAAGGTTTCCTCCCAGATGCCCGCACTCAAGGGCGGCATGCTGGTGCGTTTTTCCCGAAACCAGGCGCGAAAGCGTAGGGCCTGCTGCCGATGCCAGCCCACCCAAAGGGCCGAGACAAAGGCCGAAAACCAGAGAAAGGCGGCGATCTGGTGCAGCGGAACCCGTCCCCACCACCACAGCAGGGCAAGACTCAGGGGCAGCAGCAGCGGGAACCAGGCCCGCAGAAAACTCACGCATCCTCCTCCACCAGGAGCCCGCGCGGTGCCAAGGGATTGCAGCGATAGCCCTCACCGCGCACCGTCTCGATGATATTGGCGTAGCCCACCTTGGCCAGGGCACGGCGCAGGCGGCGGATGTGGACATCCACGGTGCGCTCCTCGATGAAGCTCTGCCGACCCCAGATGTGGTCCAGCAGGGCTTCCCGGGAATAGACGCGGTCGGGATTGGTGGCAAAGAGGCGCAACATGCGGAATTCCGTGGGGCCCATACCCACCAGTTCATCGTCGAGGGTGACCCGGTGGGCCTTGATGTCCACCAGCAGTTCACCAATGCGGACGTGGGTTGGAGTGAGCCCTCCGTAGCTGCGGCGCAGCAGCGCCTGCACCCGGGCGCCCAGTTCCCGCGGCGAAAAGGGCTTGGACAGATAGTCGTCGGCGCCGGACTCCAGTCCGTGGACCCGATCGCCCTCTTCGCCCCGGGCGGTGAGCACGATGATGGGCAGGCTCTGGGTCCGCTCCGCCCGCCGCAGGCTGCGACACCAGGCAACTCCACTTTCACCGGGCAGCATCCAGTCGAGCACGATGAGGTGGGGCATGGGATCCCGAAGATGCTCCTCCGCCTGTTCCACACTCGCCACGCAGGTCACGTCGAAGCCCTGTTTCTGCAGGCTCAGACGCAAAAGCTCCTGGATGCCTTCCTCATCCTCCACCACGAGGATGCGATAGACGGTCTTGCCTAGCTCGAGATCGGACACCGGTTCCCGCCCCTCCTTCAGAACCCAATTCCAACGCATGCCTCATCCGTCCGCGATCCAACCGCCGCCCAGCAGCCGATCGCCATCATAGCACACGGCAGCCTGCCCCGGGGTAATGGCCCGCTGTGGTGTGGCAAAGCGCAGGTGTGCCGCCGCTCCATCCAGCAGCCGCAGCGTCGCCGGGACCGGGGACGCTGCGTAGCGCAGCTTGACCGTGACCGGAGTGTCCAGTGCTACGCTCTGTGTTGTCAACCAGTTACAGTCGCGCAAGCGCGCCTCGCCGCGGAACAGGGCGGCTTCAGGGCCCACCTGCAGCCGGTTGTGCTTGGCATCGAGAGCAAGGACATAGCGCGGCACCGCTGCCCCTCCACCCAGACCGCGGCGCTGGCCGACGGTGTAGTGGACGAGACCCTCGTGCTGTCCCAGCACGGCTCCCGTGGCATCGACAATGTCCCCTGGCCGTACCTCCACCTGCGTCTGCGATTTGATGAAGGCGCCGGTGTCGCCATCGGGGATGAAGCAGAGATCCTGTGAATCGCCCTTGGCGGCGATGGCCAAACCGCGCTGCCGTGCCCAGGTGCGCACCTCCTCCTTGCGCCACTCCCCGAGGGGGAACCGCAGCCGGGGCAAGAGCTCCCCGGGGACGGCAAACAAAAAGTAGGACTGATCCTTGCGCTCATCCACGGCACGCCGGAGTTGCCAGTCGTCCCCCACCTCGCGCAGGCGCACGTAATGCCCCGTCGCCAGAAAATCGGCTCCGAGCGCCGCCGATTCCTGCCACAGGGCAGTGAATTTCAGAAGCTGATTGCAGCGCGCGCAGGGATTGGGGGTACGTCCGGCCAGGTAATCGGCAACGAAGGGCTCGACGATGGCCTCGCGAAACCGCTGACGATAGTCCAACACCCGATAGGGGATCCCTAGCTGCGCACACAGGTCCGCGGCATCTTCGATATCGCGCTCGTCGCAGCAGCGACTCTGAGGCCACAAACGCAGGGTGACTCCCACCAAGTCGTGACCCGCATCGGCGAGGAGCGCTGCTGCCACCGCCGAGTCTACCCCACCCGACAGGGCGACGACGATTCTCGCCACGCCCCGCGCCTAGTCCCGCTCGGCGAGCCAAGCCATCTGGATGGCCTCGAGGATACCCTCGTTGGAGCGCTCCGGGTCGTCCGCGAACTCCGGCAACTCCGTCACCCAGCGGTGCAGGTCCGTGAAGCGGATGTGGGCCACATCCACATCGGGATGGGCTTCATCCAGGGCGATGGCGATATCCTGGGTGTCCGTCCAACGCATCAGTGCCGCTCCTTTTCCAGGTTGATGGTGTACTTGGGAATCTCGATGACGAGGTCGGCATCGCCCACCTTGGCCTGGCAGCTCAATCGGGAGGTCGGTTCCAGGCCCCAGGCCTTGTCCAGCAGGTCCTCTTCCTTTTCTTCGGCGGGTTCGAGGCTATCGAAGCCCTCGCGCAGGATCACGTGGCAGGTGGTACATGCGCAGGACATCTCGCACGCGTGCTCGATGTGCACGCCATTGCGCAGCGCCGCTTCGATGATGCTCTCCCCCGGTTCGGCATCGAATTCGGCGCCCTCGGGACAGAGTTCGTGGTGCGGCAGGACTCGGATGTGGGTCATTCAATCCTTCCATTCGTCGATGGAGTGGCCGGCCATGGCACTGCGCACGGCACGGTTCATACGCCTTTCCACCAAAACCTCCGCCGCCTTCTCCAAGGCTTCCATGGCGGCGGTGATGGTATCGGCATCGCTTCCGGCGAGGGCCCGGTCGAGATCGTCCCGGGCCGCCTCGATGGCCTGGCGCTCAGCGTCCGCAAGCAGGGCCGCATCGGCGGTCAGGGCGCTGGCCAGGGCCTCACGCGCCCGCTCACCCTCTACCCTGGCCTCGGCCAGGCGGCGATGGGCGACATCGTCGGCGGCGTTCTGCAGGGCATCCTGGAGCATCTGGGTGATGGCGGCGTCGTCGAGGCCGTAGGAGGGCTTCACCTGCACCTCGGCACGCACCCCCGTGCTGGTTTCTTCGGCGCGGACGGCCAGCAGGCCATCGGCATCCACCTGAAAGGTCACGCGAATGCGCGCCTGGCCGGCCACCATGGGAGGGATACCGCGCAAGGTGAAGCGGGCCAGAGAACGATTGTCTTCCACCCGATCCCGCTCACCCTGCAGCACATGGATGGACATGGCCGTCTGACCATCCTTGAAGGTCGTGAACTCCTGGGCGCGCGACACCGGGATGGGCGTATTGCGCGGAATGATCTTCTCCACCAGCCCGCCCATGGTCTCGAGGCCCAGCGACAGGGGCAGCACATCCATGAGCAGGAGGTCCTCACCCTGGTTACCCACCAGGGCGTCGGCCTGAATGGCTGCACCCAGGGCGACCACGCGATCGGGATCGATGTCCGTCAGGGGCTCCCGGCCAAAGAATTCGGCAACCATGCGCTGCAACAGGGGAACGCGGGTGGCACCGCCCACCAGCACCACCCCGTCGATGGCCGAGCGCTCCACACCCGCGTCGCGCAGGGCCCGGCGGCAAGGCGCCAGGGTTCGCTGCAAGATGGGCGCGATCCAGGACTCGAGATCACTGCGTTGCAAGGTCCAGCTACGGCTCTCGCCCGTGGGCAGGACGAGCTGGGCGGTGGCCGAATCCACCTCGCTCAAACGCTCTTTCAGACCACGCGCAAGCTGCAGACTCTGGCGCCGAAAGCCCGGGTCGCGGGCAAAATCCGGAAACTCCTCCAGCAGATGCTCGGCTATGGCATGGTCCATGTCGTCGCCACCCAGAGCGGCATCGCCGGCGGTGGCGAGCACCTCGAAGACGCCCTGCTGCAGGCGCAACAGCGAAAAATCGAAGGTCCCGCCGCCCAGATCAAAGACGGCGTAGAGACCACGGGAGCCCTTGTCCAGACCATAAGCCACCGCTGCGGCCGTCGGTTCCGCCAGCAGACGCAAAACCGGGAGACCGGCCAGGGCAGCCGCATCCTTGGTGGCCTGCCGCTGGGCGTCATCGAAATAGGCCGGCACCGTGATGACCGCCCCCTGGGGCTCCCCGCCCAGGGCGGCGACGGCTCGCTCCTTGAGGGCCTTGAGGATCTCCGCCGAGACCTCCACGGGACTCTTGTCCCCGGCCACGGTGCGAATCCGCACCATGCCCTCCCCCGGCACGATCTCGAAGGGCAGATGCCCCGCAAGACGGCCGACATCCGCCGCCCCCCGGCCCATGAAACGTTTCACCGAGGCAATGGTATTGTGGGGATCCTCCACGGCAGCCGCGCGGGCCGCGTAGCCCACCTCGACCCGCCCATCGGCAGCGTAATGCACCACGGAGGGCAACAACACCCGCCCCTCCAGATCGGGAATGGTCTCGGGTATGGCCGAGCGCACCGTTGCCACCAGGGAATGGGTGGTGCCGAGGTCGATACCGATGGCCAGACGCCGCTCATGGGGAGCCTGGCTCTGTCCCGGTTCGGCAATCTGCATCAACGCCATACGTCCCTCCTCGTGCTATGCGCCCAACTGCCCTAGGCAAAATCCCAGGACTCTTCCCTGCGCTCCAATTCTGCCCGCAGTTTGCGCAGATACTGCCATTCCTGAAGGGCCGCAGCCAAGGCCTCGCCGTCGCTGTCCTCCCGCGCGAAGGCTGCGGCGACTCGCTGCTGCAGGCTCTGTTCATCCTGCCCGATCTGTCGGCGCAGGTCATCCAGAGCCGCTTGATCCCGCGCCTTGGCAATGGACTCCAGCTGTTCGCGATACTCCATCTGGCGCATGAGGAGCTCGGGATCGCGAATACTGCCTTGCGCCTCACCCAAAGCCGAATGCCCAAAACGTCGAGCAAAAAGATAGTCTGCACGTCGCAGGGGGTCCCCGAGCACTGCTGCGGCCTCATTGATCCGCGTACTCCACTCCAGGGAGCGCCGCTGCAGGGATGCGGACGCCCGAGCAAAGCGATCGGGGTGGAGATGCCGTTGCAGATCCAGGGCGCGCTCGCGCAGATCTGCCGCATCCAAGGCGTAGGACTCCGGCAGCCCCAAACTGGCAAAGAGGCTGCAGGAAGGATCGAAGGGCAGCAGGGCAGAGCAGGCAGGGCAGAGCACCGAACAGGTAGCGCATTCTGCCCCGCACTGGGGACAACGCAGCGGGGCCATCAGGTCGTGAAGCTCTCGCCGCAACCACAGGTGTTCTTGACGTTGGGATTGTTGAAGCGAAAGCCCTGGTTCAGCCCCTCCCGGGTGAAATCCACTTCCATCCCGTCCAGATAAATCAAGCTCTTGGGATCCACGAAGAGGCGCACATCGGCATGGCTGAACACCCGATCCTCGGGTCTTGGCTCATCCACGAACTCCATCACGTAGGAAAGCCCCGAACAACCGCTGGTCTTGACCCCGATACGGATGCCCTGCCCTTTGCCGCGCTTGGCGATGCTGCGACGCACCTGCTCGGCAGCCCGTTCCGTTAGGACGATGGCCATGCTGGCGCCTCAGTGACTCGCGGCTTCGGCTGCGACCTTCGCTTCACCGGCAGCACTGCCGTGCTTCTGCAGGTAATCCTGCACCGCCGCCTTGATGGCATCCTCGGCCAACACCGAGCAGTGGATCTTTACCGGGGGTAGTTCCAACTCCTCGGCAATCTGACTGTTCTTGATGGTCATGGCTTCGTCCAGGGTCTTGCCCTTGACCCACTCCGTCACGAGCGACGAGGAGGCAATGGCCGAACCGCAGCCATAGGTCTTGAAGCGGGCGTCCTCGATGATGCCCTGCGCATTCACCCGGATCTGCAGACGCATGACATCACCGCAAGCGGGCGCGCCAACCATGCCGGTACCGACGGACTCGTCGCCCTTGTCAAAACTCCCGACGTTGCGGGGATTCTCGTAATGATCGATGACTTTTTCACTGTAGGCCATGGTAGTTCACTCCTTTCTCGATTCCGATCTTGCGACGGGCAAAAAACTCAGTGCGCCGCCCACTGAATACTGTTGAGGTCGATACCTTCCTGATGCATCTCCCACAGAGGAGACAATTCACGCAGCTTACCCACCTTGGCGGCGATGAGCTCGATGGTGGTATCGATCTCCTCCTCCGTGGTGTAGCGACCGATACCGAAGCGGATGGAGCTATGCGCCAATTCATCGGACTTGCCCAGCGCGCGCAACACGTAGGAGGGCTCGAGGCTTGCCGAAGTACAGGCAGAACCACTGGATACCGCAATGCCCTTGAGGGCCATGAGCAGCGACTCGCCTTCGACGAAGGCGAAGCTGACATTGAGGTTGTGCGGTACCCGATGCTCCATGTCGCCGTTGACGTAGACTTCTTCAACCCGCTCCTGAATCCCGCGCCAGAGCCGGTCGCGCAACTGGCGGATACGCCGCGAGTCGCTCTCCATGGACTGCACGGCGAGCTCCGCTGCCGCTCCCATGCCGACGATCTGATGCGTCGGCAGGGTGCCCGAGCGCATACCGCGCTCGTGGCCGCCACCGTGGATCTGCGCCTCGACCCGGACCCGCGGTTTGCGCCGCACATAGAGGGCACCGATACCCTTGGGGCCATAGATCTTGTGACCGGACAGGCTCATGAGATCGGCGTGAATGGCCTCCACGTCCACGGGCACCTTGCCCAGGGCCTGTACGGCGTCCACATGGAAAAGAATCTTGCGCTCGCGCAGGATGCGACCGATCGCTTCCATGGGCTGGATGACCCCGATCTCGTTGTTCACAAAGAGCACGGAGGCCAGTATGGTGTCCGGGCGCAGGGCAGCGACGAAGGCGTCGAGATCCACCAGGCCGTTTTCCTGAACGTCCAGGTAGGTTACCTCGAAGCCCTCCCGCTCCAATTGCCGACAGGTGTCCAGGGTGGCCTTGTGTTCCGTACGCAGGGTGACGAGGTGCTTGCCCTTGCCGGAATAGAAATGCGCCGCACCCTTGATGGCCAGGTTGGTCGCCTCCGTCGCTCCCGAAGTCCAGACGATCTCCTTGGGATCGGCGTGGATGGCTGCCGCCACCTGCGCCCGCGCCCGCTCCACTGCCTCCTCGGCCGCCCAGCCATAGCTGTGCGACCGGCTCGCCGGGTTACCGAATTCCTGGGTCAGGTAGGGCAGCATCTGCTCCAGCACCAGGGGGTCTACCGGCGTGGTGGACTGATAGTCGAGATAGATGGGGCGCTGGTGCTGGCCGTTGTGCAGCATCTGCGTCTTTACCTCCGACAGGGACTTGACCTGATTCATCGTCACACTCTCCTCAACCGTGTAGAGGCTCACCGGGTCGGGCTCGCGCTGCCAGGCGCAGGGGTGCGGCGACCTGCGCCTCCTTGCGCCGCTGCTCCGCCACCAGCTGAGCCAGGGTGATGCCACCCAAAAAAGCCGCTATCTGCTGTCCCAAGGCCTCCCAGAGATCGTGGGTCAGACACTGCTGGCCTTCGCCCTTGCAGCACTGCACCGGATCCCCACCACACTGCGTCGTGTGGATGGACTCGTTGACCGCCTCGACGATCTGCGTCAAGGGAATCTGCGCCGTGGGATCGGCAAGGCGATAACCACCGCCGGGACCCCGCACACTCTCCACCAGACCCCGCCGGCGCAGACGACCGAAAAGCTGCTCCAGGTAAGCCACCGATATCTGTTGCCGCTGCGAGATGTCGGCGACGGTCACCACCCCACCATCCTGGTGCAGGGCCAAGTCGAGCATCGCAGTGACCGCGTAGCGGCCTTTGGTCGTCAGTTTCATTGCCTTACCTCACTCTGGTGAGCATCCTACTAATTCCTACCGAATTAGTCAACTATTCCGGTCCGAGGTTCCCTCCCGCACATCCGTCTCCGCCGCCTCGGCATCCAGGCTACAGTGCAACTCCTCCACGGCAATCTCGCCGGCTCCCGGCTGGAGCTGCCGCAAGGCCTCCCGCAGCTGGGCAATCTCGGCATCCTGCCGGTGCATGTGCTCCAGCATGCACTCCACCGCCCGCGCCACCGGATCGGGCATCTGACCGCGTTGACCATAGGCATCGAACTGTGCCGATCCCGCACCCTTGTTGACGATCCGACCCGGTACGCCCACCACGGTAGCCCCGTCGGGCACGTCCTTGACCACCACGGCATTGGAGCCGATCCGGGCGCCGTCACCCACCCGGATCGGCCCCAACACCTTGGCACCGGCGCCGACGATCACCCCCCGGCCCAGGGTCGGGTGCCGCTTGCCCGGCTGCCAGGAGGTACCGCCCAGGGTGACCCCATGGTAGAGGGTGCAGTCATCGCCGATCTCCGCCGTCTCGCCGATGACGACCCCCATGCCGTGATCGATGAAAAAGCCTTTGCCGATGCGTGCGCCAGGGTGAATCTCGATGCCCGTGGCCCAGCGTCCAAAGGCCGACAGCAGCCGTGCCGGCAAGCGCCAGCCGTGAACCCAGAGCCGATGTGCCAGCCGGTAGATCAGCAGGGCGTGCACACCAGGATAGGTGAGCAGGATCTCCAGGCGCGTGCGCGCCGCCGGATCGCGGGCAAAGATGGCTTCCATTTCCTCACGCCAGCTACCGGCCATGCGTTTTCACTCCCTTAGCCTGCCCTTGCCATCCGCGGTCATCGGAGCATTAGAGACGATGCCCATCGCCCTTGTCCATCTGCGCCCAGCGCTCCACCTCGGTGAGGATGCCCCGCAGGATATACACTTCGTTGAGGTCGGGCCGGGCGCGATCGAAGAGCCTGCGCAGACGGCGCATCATGTGCGTCTCACGCGGTGCCTGGAGAAATCCCGCCTGACGCAGGACCTGGGCCAGATGCCCATAGAAACCCTCCATGGCGGCCCGAGGGGCCGCCGTCTCCAGCACACTCGGCGCCGGGTGCCGTGTCTCCCGCTGCGCCAGCAATAATTCATAGGCCAGGATCTGTACCGCCTGGGCGAGATTGAGGGAGCGGTAGGCTTCGGCCGTGGGAATCTGGATCAGGCACTGGCAAAGGTCCAACTCGCGGTTGCTGAGCCCGACGCGCTCGTTGCCAAACAGAATGGCCACCGGTGCCGAAGCACCCAAGGCCACGATTTCCGCTGCCGCCGGGCGTGCCGTCAACTGCGGCCAAGCGATGTGCCGATCGCGAGCAGTCGTCCCATAGACCCGCCGACAGTCTGCCAGCGCCGCGGCAAGATCGTCGTACACCTCGGCGCGCTCCAGAAGATCCTCGGCGCCCGAGGCCAGCGCCGTCGCCTGGGCATCGGGGAAACGGTGCGGCCGCACCAGGACCAGGCGCTCCAGGCCCATGACCTTCATGGCGCGGGCGGCGGACCCGATATTGCCCGGGTGACTGGTTTCCACCAGGACGATGCGCAGATCCGGCGCCAGTGGCGCTTTTCCGTGCAGGGATCCGTCTTCTTCCCTATACTCAGCCATCTACTCTCCATTCCCAGCCAGCGGAGTTGTCATGCAACACCCCATTCTCGTTACGGCCGTGCGCGCTGCGCGCAAGGCGGGCGACATCATCAACCGGGCCATCGATCGGGTCAACGAACTGCAGGTATCCAGCAAAGGGCACAACGACTTCGTTACCGAAATCGACCAGCGTTGCGAGGCCGTCATCGTCGAGACCATCCAGCGCGCCTACCCCGATCACGGTATCCTCGGTGAGGAGGGTAGCCGTATCGCCAATCGCGACTACGAGTGGATCATCGACCCTCTGGACGGCACTACCAACTTCATCCACGCCGTACCAACCCTCTGCGTTTCCATCGGGGTACGCCACTTCGACCGCCTCGAACACGCCGTCATCTTCGATCCTCTGCGCAATGAACTCTTTACGGCCAGTCGTGGCAGCGGTGCGCACCTCAACGATCGCCGTATGCGCGTGTCGGCGGTGCGCGACCTGGATCCGAGTCTCATCGCCACCGGTTTTCCCTTTCGCGATTTCAGCTATCTGGACGACTACCTGGCCATTTTCAAGGACCTGATGCAGCACACCGCCGGACTGCGCCGGGCCGGCTCTGCGGCCCTGGATCTGGCCTACGTCGCCGCCGGGCGCTACGACGGTTTTTTTGAGTTCAATCTCAAACCCTGGGACATGGCGGCGGGTGCTCTGCTGGTTCAGGAGGCCGGCGGTGTTGCGACGGACTTTCACGGCGAGCAAAGCTATCTGGAGTCGGGAAACATCGTCGCCGGCAACATCAAGATTCACGCCCAGCTGCTGGGCACCATCCAAAAGCATCTCGATCGTTCCCGCGCCCCGGCCTAAGACCCAAAACCCTGGCCCCCGGCCAAGGCCCGGGAGCCGACCCAGTGGCGTGCAAACTGCCGCGCCACCCGGCCACTGCGTGAGCCGCGCTGCAACGACCAGCGCAGGGCCTCGTCGCGCCACAGCGCGCTGTCGGCGTTGCTCCCCAAAAGGCGTAAGTGCTCGGCGACGATACGCAGATACTGTTCCTGATCGAAGGGGTAGAAACCCAGCCACAGGCCAAAGCGCTCCGACAGGCTGATTTTTTCCTCGGCCGTCTCCCCGGGGATGATCTCCTCACCGTGGCGATGGTATTCCTCGTTGTCGGCAAAGTGGCGCGGCAGCAGGTGCCGTCGGTTGCTGGTGGCGTAGAGCAGGACGTTTTCCGGCCGCGCCTCCACCCCACCATCCAGCAGGGACTTGAGGGCCTTGTAGGCGGGATCTTCACTGCCAAAGGACAGATCGTCGCAGAAGAGGATGAAGCGATAGCGTGCCTCTGGGTCGGCTACCGCCAAAGCGGCCAGGATCTCGGGCAGATCGAGAATGCCGGCGGCATCCAGTTCTACCAGACGCAGACCATGCGGGTGGAAAGCTCCCAGGAGGGCCTTGACCAAAGAGGATTTGCCGGTGCCACGCCCACCCCAGAGCAGGGCGTCGTTGGCAGGCAATCCGGCTACGAACTGGCGGGTGTTCTCCAACAAGGTCGCCTTGGCTTCATCGATGCCCAAGAGACTGTCCAGGTCGGGCAGATCGGCACGTCGCACCGCCTCCAGGTGCCCGCCCCAGGGGCGATGGCGCCAGCGTGCGGCGATGCTGTCGGCAAAATCGGGACCCGCAGCGGATCCCTGCCCCTCCATACTGTGCGCAAGCCATTCCAGGAACTCCCGACCTTCCACTGGGCAAATCCTCCCCGCTATGCTCAAATACGGACCTTAACCCTACAGCGAATCGCGGCGTCATGAAACTCCTGGTCGACTTTCTGCCCATCCTGCTTTTTTTCGTGGTCTACAAGCTCCACGGCATCTACACGGCAACGGAGGTACTCATCGTCGCTTCCGTTTTGCTCATGCTGTGGCAGTGGCGCCGTCAGGGAAGGGTGGAAACCATGACCTGGGTGTCGACCTTGCTGATCCTGATATTCGGCGGTCTGACCATCTATCTGCACAACGATCTCTTCATCAAGTGGAAACCCAGCATCCTGTATCTCCTTTTCGCGGCTGCCTTGCTGTTCACCCACTGGCGTGACGAGCCCTTGTTGCAGCGCTTGATGGGCGCACAGCTGCCGGCCACCCTGCCGGGGGCATTCTGGCGCCGCCTCAATGCCTACTGGATCGCCTTTTTCCTCTTCGGTGCCGTGCTGAACTTGGTCGTTGCCTACACACTGCCCACCAGCCTCTGGGTGGATTTCAAACTCTTTGGTCTGCTGGCCCTGACGGTGATCTTCGTCGTCTTTCAGGCCGTACTCATCTCCCGCGCCTTGCCCGCGGAAAGCAGCGACGGTGGCAAGTCCTAGGCGCGCCCGAACGGGGTCGTCCCGTCCCTCCCTGTGCTACCATAGAACCATCATCGCATCGCGCTGGAACCGACCATGTACTATTGCATCATCGGCATCGACAATCCCGACTCCCTGACCAAGAGGGCTGCTGCCCGCGCCGATCACCTGGCCCGGCTCCATCAACTTCAGGCCGAAGGTCGCCTGTTGACGGCGGGCCCTTTCCCGGCGGTGGACCGTGACGATCCCGGCAGCGCCGGTTATCTGGGCAGTCTCATCGTTGCTCGCTTCGAGTCCCTGGAAGAGGCCCAGCATTGGGCTGCGGCCGAACCTTACCTTGCTGCCGGTGTCTATGCCGACGTCAGTGTACGTCCCTACAAGGTGGTATTCCCATGAGCAAAACCCTGCTGGAAAAAGCCCTGCGCGAAGCGCTGACGCCCGAGCTCCTGGAAGTCCGCGACCGCACCGAAGCACACGCCGGTCACAGCGGTGCCAGTGAAGGTGGGCACTACGAGCTGACCGTCGTCAGTCGTCGTTTTGAGGGCTTGTCGGCCCTGGACCGCCATCGCCTGGTGTACGATGTCAGCGCCCGTATCCCGCACATCCATGCCTTGGCCATTCGCGCCTGGACCCCCGACGAGCACGCGCAACGCGCGGCCCGGCGCAGCACCGGGCGTAGCCGTCCGGTGGTACTCTAGGCAGCGCCCTGCCGTCCGCTAAACATGGCCGGTGAGAGCTTCGTCCGCCATTTTCGGGAATCCTCACCCTATATCCACCGCTTTCGCGGCCAGATCTTCGTCATCAACTTCGGCGGTGACGCCATTGCCGACGGCAGCGTCGCCGGCATTGCCCAAGATCTCGCCCTGCTCAATAGCCTGGGGGTGAGCCTGGTCCTGGTGCACGGCGCCGGGCCCCAGATCGATGCTGCGCTCGCTCGCCACGGTCTGGAATCGCAGCGGGTCGGCGGCCAAAGGATTACGACGGCGGCCATCATGGCCGCACTACGGGAAGCGGTGGGCGGGGCGCGCCTGGAGGTGGAAGCCATCCTCTCCGAGGGCCGTCTGGACTCGCCCATGGCCCACGCCGGTCTCGAGGTCATCGGCGGCAACTTCATCATCGCCCGCCCCCTGGGCATTCTCGACGGTGTGGACTACCAATATACCGGAGCCGTGCGCCGCGTCGCCGTCGAGACCATGCGTCGGCACCTGGACGCGGACGAGGTCATCCTGCTCTCCCCCGTGGGCGTGTCGCCGACGGGGACACTGTTCAACATCCGCGCCGAGGACGTCGCCGTGGCTGCCGCCTCTGCCCTGGGGGCCGCCAAACTCATTTTTTATACCGACGCTCCCGGCGTGGTGGATGCGGCGGGACAGCTCACCCGGCAGATCACCCTCTCGGAGATCGATGGCTTCCTGGATATTCCCCAGGCCGATCCCGCCGTCCTCGAGCATCTGCACAGCGCGCGCCGCGTCTGCAGCGCCGGTGTGGATCGGGTCCACCTCATCCCGCGGCGGGTGGATGGCGCCCTGCTGCGCGAACTCTTCACCCGCGATGGCCTGGGCACCATGATTTCCCGAGATCCCTTCGAGCACCTACGAGGCGCTCGGCTCGAGGATATTCCGGGCATTCTCGCCCTCATCCGTCCCATGGAAGCGGCGGGCATCCTCGTACGCCGCAGTCGCGAGCGCCTCGAGCAAGAGATAGACCGTTTCATCGTCATGGAACGCGACGGCAAGATCATCGCCTGCGTCGCCCTTTACCCCTACCCGGAATTCAGCATGGCGGAAATGGCCTGTCTTGCGGTGGACGATGCCTATCGCCGCCAGGGACGCGGCGAGGCCCTGCTGGAGTACTGCCTGCTACAGGCGCGACAACAGGGACTTCGCCGCCTTTTCGTCCTCAGCACCCAGAGCAGTCACTGGTTTCTTGAGCGGGCCTTTCAACGGGCCGACATCAGCGACCTGCCCATGCCGCGTCAGGCCTTGTACAACCTGCAACGGCGCAGCGCCGTGTTCATCCGCTCCGTGGACGAAACCTGAGGAAAGGGGTGCCGTCCCGAAAGGGACTTTGGATCAGTCCTCTGCACCGGCATCCAGTACGGCCTCCGCTGGCCCGGAAACCTCGCCATGGGCAACCCCCGACGAAGTCCCCGTCGCCGCTTCACCGACCGGTTCCGACGCCGTCTGCTGGAGTGTGGTCGTCTCGGCGGCATTGCGTCCGGCCTGTCCTGTGGGCAGTGGACGGCCGTCGTAGCGATAGGGCACGGAGCAGCGCTTGGCGACGAATCCACCGCGCTCCATCTCGCTGGGCTCGAGATCGAACTCCAGGACGATGTCGCGGCTGGGCAGATCCGACACGTCCAGATCGCGAGGCAAATCGGAGATATGCAGAAAGGCAGAGGCGTAGGGCGATTCCTCCTGGCGCGTATCCGTCACCCACAGGCGATCGGAAATCTGGCGCAGGAAGCGCACGAAACCAAAACCGCGTTCTTCCTCCCAGCGCGTGCAGATGCCGCGGATGCGCGAGCCGAATTCGCCCCAGGCCACCCGCGTGTCGCCGCGCACAGGCAAGAGGCCCGGGATCAGGAAACCGGAGTAGAAGGCATCCGCCTCGTGCTGCAAGTCCCGGGAGACGTTGCGAAAGGCCAGCACCTCGACGCGGCAACCGCGGTTCTGCAGGGCGCGCACCACCTGCAGAAAGTCCCCGTCGCCAGTGACCAGGAGTACCTGGTCGAGGCGCTCGGACTGCAGCATGACATCCACCGCAAGGTCCAGATCGGCATTGGCCTTGGACAGACGATTCCCCTCCTCGTCCGTGAACCAGCGCACCGGCTTCTCGATGATCTTCCAGCCCAGGTCACGCACCGCCTGCTGATAGCCGCGGATACCATCGCGATAGTCCGGATCCCGACGCAGACGCTCCTCATCGATGGCCATGTAGGTGTTCAGACGCAACAGGCGCGCATCGTCACCGCGACCCGCAAAGCGCCGCAGTACATCGTAGCGCATGGCGTAGCCACCGTTGTAGCGGATGTTTTCGGCATCCACATAGACACCAATGCCCTGTCGCGACGCAGCACCCATTGTGCTCAGGACTCCAGCACGGCGCCCATGGCGGCATTGGTGACGAGCTTGCGATAGCGACGCAGCCAGGGTGAGGTAAGGGGTTTTTCCAGGGGTTGCCACTGACTGCGCCGCCGGGCCAGTTCCGCCTCGCTCAGACGCACGTCGATCTTGCCCGCATCGAGGTCCAGAGCGATGATATCGCCGTTTTCGATGAGGGCGATGGGTCCGCCCTCGGCGGCTTCCGGCGAGATATGACCGATACAGGCACCGCGGGTGGCGCCGCTGAAGCGGCCATCGGTGATGAGGGCCACGGACTCGCCCAGGCCCATGCCCATGATGTTGGCCGTCGGCGTCAGCATCTCCGGCATGCCTGGGCCACCCTTGGGTCCCTCGTAGCGGATGACCACCACATCGCCAGGCTGCACCTGCCCCGCGAGGATCCCCTCCGAGGCGGACTCCATGCTCTCGAAGATGCGGGCCGGGCCACTGAACTGGCGCATTGCCGGCAAGACTGCTCCCACCTTGACGATGCTGCCCTGCGGCGCCAGATTACCAAAGAGCACCCGCAAACCACCCGTGGGCGAGAAGGGCTCTGTCGCCAGACGGATGATCTTGCTGTCCTTGACCCGCGCCGCCTCGACGATCTCGCGCAGGCTTTGGCCACTCACGGTGGGCTTGTCCAGGTGCAGGACCCGCGGGTTGCGGGTGTGCACCTCGTGGAGGATGGCCGGGATACCCCCGGCGCGGCCGATATCCTCGATGTGCACCGTAGACAACGCCGGCGAGACCTTGGCCAGATAGGCAACCTGCTGAGCCAGTTCGTTGAGACGAGCCAAGGGATAGTCGACGCCCGCCTCCCGCGCCAGGGCCAGGGTGTGCAGCACCGTATTGGTGGATCCGCCCATGGCCATGTCGAGGATGAAGGCATTGTCGATGGCCTCGAAGTCCACCATCTGCCGCATGGTGGGCCCACCCGCCATGGCCAGGGCAACCACCCGCTCGGCTGCCCGACGCACCAGATCCCGCCGCGCGCTGGCCGTCGCCAGAATGGTGCCGTTGCCCGGCAGTGCCACCCCCAGCACCTCCATGAGGCAGTTCATACTGTTGGCCGTGAACATGCCGGAACAGGAACCGCAGGTGGGACAGGCCTTGTCCTCGATCTCCTTGAGTCGCTGGGCGTCGATCTGACCGCGCTTGAATTGACCGACGGCCTCGAAGGCCGTCACCAGATCGATGGGCGTACCGTCCGCCAGATGCCCCGCCTCCATGGGCCCGCCCGAGACGAAGACCGTGGGCACATCGCAACGGATCGCGCCCATGAGCATGCCGGGGACGATCTTGTCGCAGTTGGGGATGCAAATCAGGGCGTCCAGGTGGTGGGCCTGAACCACCGTCTCGATGGCATCGGCGATGAGCTCGCGGCTGGGCAGGGAGTAGCGCATCCCATCGTGTCCCATGATGATACCGTCGTCCACACCAATGGTGTTGAATTCGAAGGGAACCCCGCCTGCCGCGCGAATCGCCTCCTTGACGATGCGTCCAAACTCCTGCAGATGGACATGGCCCGGGATGATGTCGATGTAGGAGTTGGCCACGCCAATGAAGGGCTTATCCATATCGGCGTCGGTCACCCCACAGGCCTTCAGCAGGGAGCGATGGGGAGTCCTTTCAAAACCTTTTTTGATGGTATCGGAACGCATGGGTACCTCGCGACGGACTGCGGGCCCGAGGCCCGCCAGAAAAACAGCACGGTGTTGGATTGTAGCGAGGGCTCCGAGTCACCGCAAAAAGCGTGACCCAGAGGCCGTCTCAGCGGCGCGCTTGGCCGCTGCGACGAGCCGCCGCCGCAACGGCCGCGGCCACGCGCTCGCGCAGGCGCGGGTCCAGAGCCTTGGGGATGATGTACTCCGGCCCGAAGCGCAGACTGTCCGGAGCCAGATCGTAGGCGGCGAGCACCGCGTCGCTCACGGGCTCACGAGCCAGGTCGGCAAGGGCATCCACGGCAGCCAGCAACATCCCGGTGTCGATGCGGCGCGCTCGACAGTCCAAGGCACCGCGAAAGAGGTACGGGAAACCGAGAGCGTTATTGACCTGATTGGGCAGATCCGAACGACCGGTGGCAATGACCGCGTCGGGACGCAGTTGCCGGACCCGACGTGGGTCGATTTCGGGGTCTGGATTGGCGAGGGCAAACACCACGGGACGCGGCGCCAGGGTTGGGAGTGCAGCCTCGGGAATCGCGCCCCGCACCGCCACGCCGATGACGACGTCTGCATCCGCGAGCATCTCGGCGAGCGTCCAGTCCTCGGGCGCCACCGCGAGGTCGTCGTGCCAGGGGCTTAGATCCTTTCGACCGCGATGCAATACCCCATGCACGTCGCTCAGGAAACAACGCTGAACCCCCATGGATTGCAGCATGCGCGCAATGGCCACGCCCGCAGCTCCCGCACCGACAATGGCCACTTTTACCGACTCTAGGTTCTTTTCCTGAACGATCAGGGCATTGCGCAGGGCGGCCGCGACGATGACGGCCGTGCCGTGCTGATCGTCGTGGAACACCGGGATATCCAGGCGCTCCTGCAGTTCGCGCTCCACGCGGAAGCAGTCCGGGGCGGCGATGTCCTCGAGATTGATGCCACCAAAGCCAGGCGCGATGGCGGTGACGACGTCGATGAGGTGATCGGCATCCCGTGCTTCCACCTCGATATCGAAGGCATCGATACCGGCAAAGTGCTTGAAGAGCACCGCCTTGCCTTCCATGACGGGCTTGCCCGCCAGCGGGCCTACCCGCCCCAGCCCCAAAACCGCGGTGCCATTGGTTACCACGGCGACGAGATTACCTTTGGCCGTGTAGTCGTAGGCAAACTCAGGATCCCGCGCAATCTCCCGCACCGGCGCTGCGACCCCGGGGGTGTAGGCCAAGGACAACTGCGCCTGGGTCGTACACGGCTTGGTCACCTCGATGGCGAGTTTGCCCGCAGGAGCCGCGGCGTGGTAGGCAAGGGCCCTGGAGCGCAGTGCTTCCGCCCGCTGCGCGTCGGCCGCTCCACCCCCGATATCCGGGGACCGAGCGGACTTCGCATCCGCCACGGCTTACTTGCCCGCGTTGGCGTAACGCTTGCGGAACTTTTCCACCTGGCCGGCGGCGGAAACGGCCCGCTGCTTGCCCGTATAGAAGGGATGACACTCGGAACACAGATCGATGTGCAGGTCACGCCCAGCGGTGGACCGCGTCTTGAAGCTGTTTCCGCAACTGCAGGTCACGGTGATTTCTGCGTATCGGGGATGGATATCGGCTTTCATGGCATAGCGCTCGTGAATTTTGCAAGCTGAAAAGTATAGCCCCCGAGCACCGGTGCGTCCAGCGTGAGGGCCACCGCCGGGGACCTCAGCGATTCATGGAGTCGTAAAACTCGGCATTGTTCTTGGTCGCCTTGACCTTGTCCAGCAGAAACTCCATAGACTCCAGAGGATCCATGGGTGCCAGGAGTTTGCGCAAGATCCACATCTTGCTGAGGATGTCGGCGGGGACCAGCAGCTCTTCGCGGCGGGTTCCGGATTTGTTGATATTGATGGCCGGATAGGTGCGCTTCTCGGCCAGACGCCGATCCAGATGCACCTCCATGTTGCCGGTGCCCTTGAATTCCTCGAAGATCACCTCATCCATCTTCGAGCCCGTCTCCACCAGGGCCGTCGCGATGATGGTCAGGCTACCACCCTCCTCGATGTTGCGCGCCGCCCCAAAAAAGCGCTTGGGCTTTTGCAAGGCGTTGGCATCCACGCCGCCCGTGAGGACCTTGCCCGAGGACGGCACGACGGTGTTGTACGCCCGCGCAAGGCGGGTGATGGAATCCAGCAGAATGACCACATCGTGCTTGTGCTCGACCAGACGCTTGGCCTTTTCGAGGACGATCTCCGCCACCTGGACGTGGCGGGTGGCTGGCTCGTCGAAGGTGGAGGAGACGACCTCACCCTTGACGGAGCGCTGCATCTCGGTGACCTCCTCGGGCCGCTCGTCGATGAGCAGAACGATAAGGTAGCACTCCGGATGATTGGCGGTGATGGCGTGCGCCACCTGCTGCAGGAGCACGGTCTTGCCGGTCTTGGGTGGAGCGACGATGAGACCGCGCTGCCCTTTACCGATGGGCGAGACGAGATCGATGATGCGCGGCGCCACCTCGCCATAGGGAATGTTGTCGGACTCCAGGCGCAGCCGCTCCTCTGGAAAGAGCGGCGTCAGGTCATCGAAATTGACCTTGTTGCGGGTGGCATCGGGGCCCTCGAAGTTGATGCTCTCCACCTTCAGGAGGGCAAAATACCGCTCGCCCTCCTTGGGCGGGCGGATCTGTCCCGACACCGTGTCGCCCGTCTGCAGATGGAAACGCCGCACCTGGGAAGGTGATACGTAGATGTCATCGGGCCCGGCCATGTAGGAGCCGGACGCCGCGCGCAGGAAGCCGAAACCGTCCTGGAGTATCTCCAGCACCCCATCGCCGTAGATGGCGTCGCCATTGCGGGCGTGGGCCTTGAGGATATTGAAGATGATCTCTTGCTTCTTGAGCCTCGAGGTGCCATCCAGACCCATGTCCTGACAGATCACCGCGAGCTCGGCCGCAGACTTCCGCTTGAGCTCGCTCAGATTCATGGTCTTGGCCCCGGGGGCGGGGAGAAAGGCTTCCTCTTCTTCTACGAGGATATCTTCATTGGGAAAGGACTTGGGCGCACGGGGCGCCTTGCGGCGGGGACGCGGCGTATTCAAAGTTGACTATCCAGAAAGGCCTGCAACTGCGCTTTGCTCAGCGCCCCCACCTTGGTGGCCTCGAGCTTGCCGTTCTTGAACAGCAGGAGTGTGGGAATGCCGCGGATGCCGTACTGCGGCGGCGTGGCGGGGTTTTCATCGATGTTGAACTTGGCCACCGTAACCCGATCGGCATATTCCTTGGCCACCTCTTCGAGGATCGGCGCGATCATCTTGCAGGGTCCGCACCACTCCGCCCAGAAATCCACGAGTACAGGCTTGCTGGATTTGAGGACATCGTTCTCAAAGCTGTCGTCGGAGACGTATAGGATGGCGTCACTCATGGGAGAAAACTCCTCGGATATCACTGGAGGGCGATGCTGGTATCGCCGAAGGAAAGATGGATGTGGGTGGCATGTGGGCCAATACCGCTGGATTTGAGGATAGACGGTGCAGTAACGCGTTTCAATAAGATTATGGACACGAGATTACCTCAGCCGCCCGACCGGTTCAAGGCTCTGCCATTTTCTCACGCATCCATTCGGCCGGTGACGGTGTCACGGCTGTGGTCGTCGGTCGAGCAAAGATCAGAAGTAACGCAGAAAGTGCCAGAAATGCCCAGGCACAGGCGTAAAAGAGGGCATTGAAGGCGAGAAAACTCGCGTGCCGACTGAGTTCTCTGGCCAATTGTAGCTTGGCAGCGGGAGGCGACAGTCCCCGCGCCAACAGTGCACGCGTCGCCGCCTGCCACGGGCGGGCCGATGCGACACCCGGCTCCACCAGGAAATGGTGGACCTCCTGCTCCACGCGCGCCAGCCAGCCCACCAGAATGGGAATGCCGTAGCCCTGGGCGGCAACCCGGAACAGGTTGAATACGCCAAGACCCCGTTCGGCCTCACTTTCCGACAGAGCACCCAGCGCCAGCCGGGTCAAAGGCAGAAAAAGTCCGCCAAGAAAAAAACCCAAGACAAACTGTGGCCAGAGCAAGGCGGTGTAGGAGGCGTCGCGGTCGTAAGTAGCGATGAGAAAACAACTCAAGGCCAGCCCAGCCAGGTCGACGGCGGCCAATAGCCCGGCATCCCAGTGCCTCAGCGCCCATTGGCTGATCAGGGAAGCGGGCTTGGCGGTAACGGCCATGGGCAAGACCAGGACTCCCGCAAGGAAGGCCGTGTAGCCCCAGACCAACTGCGCCTGCACCACGAGCAGCGCCATCATCCCCTGAAAAAGCAGGGTACCAGCAAACACACCCACCACTCCAAGGAAAAAATTCCCATGGCGAAAGAGTCGATACGCCACCAGCGGCTGCGGATGCTGCCACTCCCAGAGCCACAGGGTCACCCAGAGGATCGCAACGATGACCGTGAGGATCCAAAAGTGTGCGCTATGCCACCAGTCCAGGTAGGTCCCAAGGTCCAGGGTGACTTGGGTCGTGGCGAGAGCCGCTGCCAAGAGCATGAGCCCCGGCCAGTCCATCGAACGCACCCGCACAGGCAGGGACGGCAAACCCCGCAGGGCAAGGAAGACGAAGCCCGTCAGCACCAAGGCCAGCGGTCCGTCCAGATAGAAGAGGCTGCGCCAGCCCCAATGGGTACAGAGCCATCCGCCCACGGCAGGCGCCAGGGTGAAGGGGGTCAGGGCCGCCACGCCCCAAAGGGACCTGATCAGTCTTTCGTGGCCAGGGCGGTAGCGATGCCGCAATATCGCGAGAGACAGGGGAATGCTCAAACCGCCAAAAAAACCCATGGCGAAGCGGGCCAGGATGAAAGACCAAAACTCCGTCGTCTCGGCACAGCCCAGGGCGCTGATACCAAAGCCAGCAAAGATCAGGAGGAAGCTGCGCGACTCCCCCTGCCGTGCCGCAAGCCACAGGGACAGCGGCGCGGCCAACGCCATGCCGACAAAAAAATCCGTCTGTGGCCAGATGGCAAAGTTCGCATTGACGCCCAAGGCCCCGGCCACCTCGGGAATCATGGCGAGGTAGGCGCCCGCATTGAAGAGCACCAGAAAATGGGCAAGACCGATGGCCAGATTGAGCAGTAGAAATCGACCGGGAGGCAGGTCTGCAGCGATCGCCTCGATCCGCCGGCGGCCGGCGTCGATCCGGCTCACGCGCCCGCCCGATTCAGCCAAAATCCTGCCCTTCTGTGGCTGCGACAGTAGCGCTGGGAGGCCACACGCCGCAGCATCGCGGCGAGACCCGGGTCGGTGCGTACCGAACCTCGAGCACTCCGGCGCCTGCATGGACCGCACCCAGGCGCTGGATGGACAGGCGATGTGACCGCAACGTTCCAAGCATCATAATTCGTGTATACAAAGCCTTACACCTAGCTGGCACTCTCGGCCAAACGCTACAATCCCGGTCGCGGTACCCACCACACGACGGAGAAGAAACCATGTTGAAACAGATCAGTGCGAGCCTGCTGTCCCTGAGCTTCCTGCTGGCCGGTGCCGCCGTCGCGGCCGAACCCAACGCCGCTACCCACGGTGGCGCCATGGGGAACATGCCCATGACGCAGATGCCCGCCAAGGAAAAGGCGAAAGAACCCCATAAGCTCACGGCGCAGCAAGAAAAGATGCGCATGTGCAATCAGCAGGCCAAGGGCAAGAAAGGTGAGGAGCGCAAGGCCTTCATGCGTTCCTGCCTGTCCAAAAAGAAGTAAGCCGGAACTCTGGGGTCCGGCTGCTGCCTCAGCCGGCTCTCGTGGCCGTTCTCAGGCGTCCCCGCGACCCCACTCTGGCGGGCTCGGGACAACGCGGGGCCGGCATGGGTGCCGGTCCCGTGCCGATGAGTGGAGCCAACTCCTGCAAGGCCTGCCAGTACACGCGGCGCTTGAAGGCGATGATCTCGTGCACCGGCCGCCAATAGTCCACCCACTTCCAATCCTCGAACTCCGGGTGTGCCGTAGCGAGGTTGATGTCCTCCTCACTACCCTGAAAACGCAGCAGAAACCAGATCTGCTTCTGACCGCGGTAGCGCCGTCGCGCAGCACGCTGCCGTGTGCAGGGGACCTCATAACGTAGCCAGCCCCGTGTCCGCCCAAGAATGACTACCTTGCTGGTACCCACTTCTTCCTGAAGCTCGCGGAACATGGCCTGCTCCGGGGTCTCGTTGCCGTCGATGCCGCCCTGGGGAAACTGCCAGGCATTCTCGCCCACGCGCTTGGCCCAGAGCACCTGATTGTGGTCGTTACATACGATCATCCCGACATTGGGACGATAGCCATCTGCGTCAATCATCTGGGTATCTCGATGAGATTTTTTCCGAATATACCAAAAATGCGCGTCGCCGTCAGGCGTCAGCGGCAAGGCAGTGCAGGAGTTCCAGGGGATAGCGCTCTCCCGCGCAGTAGTCCGTAATGCAGCGACTGACCATGTCGCTGCGCCACTGGTCGCGGCGCGCTTCCAATTCCGCAGGGCTGAGCCAGAGTGGACCGATGATGCCGACGTCCAGAGGTCGCGACTCGTCCCGCGAGCCGGTCCGGCCGGCAAAGCAAAAACGCAGATAGGTCAGATCCTTGTGGGGATGCTCCCAGTGATAGATACCGACCAGGTACTCGGGCGTGAAGGCGTAACCGGTCTCCTCCAGGGTCTCCCGCACCACCGCCTGCAGCAGCGTTTCGCCGGGATCCCAATGGCCAGCGGGCTGGTTCAGACAGCGGCGGCCGTCGACGATTTCTTCCACCAACAAAAAACGACCGCGATCATCGACCGCAATGGCGGCAACGGTGACGTGCGGCGACCAGATCGGATTCATGGCAGCGAGGCCTCGTGGGGATCGAGCAGACGCCAGCTACCGGACGGCAGATCGTCCACCCGGAAAGGACCGAAGGCCTCGCGGTGCAGGGTGTCGACGCGATTGCCGAGAGCCGCCAGCATGCGCCGGACCTCGTGATAACGCCCCTCGCGCAGGGTCAGACGCAGATGTCGTGGCGCGAGGACCTCCACGTCGGCGGGCAGACACGGACTGGTCTCGCCAGCCAACAGCAGCTTGCCCGACCGCAACTGCGCCAGCGCCCCGTCGGTGATGGGCTCCGCCAGGCCGACGCGATAGGTGCGCGGTACCGCCCGACGGGGGTGGGTCCAACGATGCAGCCAGCCGCCATCGTCGGTGACCAGCAAAACGCCGCTGGTGTCGGCATCCAGGCGTCCCACCGTGTTGATGGCCGGACGCCGCACACTCCAGGCTGCGGGAAAATCGCCATAGACACTGCGTGGCTCGCCGTGGGCACAGACCTTGCCCCGGGGCTTGTGGTAGAGCAGGTAGAGGCCCTCGGGGTGGTCCAGGGGCTGGCCGTCGATCTGCACCAACTTGGGGTCCACACGCAGACTTGGCGAGCCAACGGGCCGCGACCCCACCGAAACCCGTCCCGCCCGCAACCATTCGCGCAGCTCCGAGCGACTGCCATATCCCAGGCGAGAGAAGAGTCGATCCAGACGTTCCTGTGGGGCTGCCATGGCCCTAGTCTAGCGCGCCGCCGGCTCTGTCGAAAAGCCAGCGAAGGCCGTATCATGGGATCCCCAGAGGAGATTACCATGACCTTTACGCTACCCGCCGAGTGGGCGCCGCAGTCTGCGGTGCAGCTTACCTGGCCACACCGGGACACGGACTGGGCAGAGCGGCTGCCCTTGGTCTTGCCCGTATTCACCCAGATTGCCTTGGCCATCAGCCAGCACGAGGACGTACTCCTGGTCTGCCACGATACCGAGAGCCTGGCTGAGGCGCGCGCACGGGTGCTGGATGCCGGCGCCAGTCCCGATCGCTGCCATTTCGTCGTGGCGCCGAGCAACGACTCCTGGGCCCGTGACCACGGACCGTTGACGCTGCGTGCCCCGGATGGCCGCCGCCGTTTGCTCGATTTCGGCTTCAATGCCTGGGGACTCAAGTTTGCAGCAGACCGGGACAACCTGCTCACACGGCGCCTGCACCAGGCCGGTGCCTATGGCGATCTTCCCTTGCGTACTCTGGGCATGATTCTCGAAGGCGGCAGTATCGACAGCGACGGCGCCGGGACCTTGCTCACCACCAGTGCCTGCCTACTCTCGCCCAATCGCAATCCGCAATGGTCGCGGGAAGAGATCAGCGCACGCCTGTGCGAGTATCTGGGGGCCGAGCGGGTGCTCTGGCTGGAGAGCGGCTATCTGGAGGGCGACGATACCGACGCCCACATCGACACCCTGGCCCGCTTCTGCAGCACCGACACCATCGCCTACCAGTCCTGCGACGATCCGGACGACAACCACTTTGCGCCTTTGCAGCAAATGGCGGCGGAGCTGGCTGGCTTTCCACGCGCCGATGGCGGGGCCTACCACCTCGTGCCTCTGCCCTGGCCCAGGGCACGCTACGACGAAGCGGGCACGCGCTTGCCCCTGAGTTACGCCAACTTCCTCATCATCAATGGTGCTGTGCTCCTCCCCACCTACGACGACGCTGCCGATGCCGTGGCCATGGAACGGTTGGCCGAGGTTTTTCCACAGCGCGAGGTCGTCCCCATCCTTTGTCTCGAACTCGCCCGGCAGCATGGCAGTCTGCATTGCGTGACCATGCAGATACCATCCTGATGGCTTGACAGGGCCATGGGCCTCGGCCATCTTGGCGCCAGCGTAAGGGGGCTACCATGCTGCACTATCCCGACATCAATCCCGTGGGCTTCCAGCTGGGGCCCCTGACCATCCACTGGTATGGCCTACTGGAAATCATCAGCTTTGTCATCGCCACCTTCTGGCTGATCCGTCGCGGTCGCCAGGACCACTGGCGCTGGCACAAGGGCGAGGTGGTGGATCTGGAGTTCTACGTTGCCCTGGGCGCCATCCTTGGTGGACGGGTAGGCTATGTGCTCTGGTACAACCTGCCCTTTTACCTGGACCATCCCCTCAAGGCCCTGGCCATATGGGACGGTGGCATGTCCTTTCACGGCGGCCTCCTGGGAGTGGTGCTGGCCTGCTGGATCTTTTCTCTGGGAAACCACCGGCACGCCTTCCTTCCGACCTTGGATTTCATCGCGCCCGCCGTGCCCATCGGCCTGGGTCTTGGCCGCTTGGCCAACTTCATCAACGACCAGCTCTTTGGGCGTGTCTCTCACCTGCCCTGGGCGATGGTCTTCCCGGCGGGTGGGCCACAGCCCCGGCAACCCTCGCAGCTCTATGAATTCCTACTGGAAGGCGTGCTGCTCTTCATCATCCTGGCCGTCTACAGCAGGCGGGCCCGACCCGCCGGTGCCGTCGGTGGCATGTTCGTTCTCTTCTACGGCATCTTTCGCTTCCTGGCGGAGTTTGCCCGGCAACCGGACATCCAGCTGGGCTTTGTCTGGGGACCCTTTACCATGGGGCAATTCCTGTCTGTCCCCATGATCGTCCTGGGGCCCGTCATCATCTGGTGGGCGTACCGCGGCGGTTTCGCCAGCAGCCCGCCCGCCGCCGACTCGGCTGCCGCTTCCGCCGCCCGCGAAGGGGTATGAGCGCGGCCCTCGCTGACCTCAACGGTCCCCAGCGGGAAGCCGTAGCCCGGGTGCACGGGCCCGTCCTGGTTTTGGCCGGCGCCGGCTCCGGCAAGACCCGCGTCATCACCCGCAAGATCGTCCACCTCATTCAAGATCACGGGGTCGAGCCTCGCCATATCGCCGCCGTGACCTTCACCAACAAGGCCGCGCGGGAGATGAAGGGGCGCGTGCAGCAGTCCCTGGAAGGGCGCTCTGCCTGCGGGCTGACCATTTCCACCTTTCATCGCCTGGGGCTCGAGATCCTGCGCCAAGACATCACGCAGCTGGGCTATCGCGAGAACTTCAGCGTCGTCGATCCCGGCGATAGCCTCACCCTGGTACGCAATCTCCTGCGTGAGATGCAGGGGCCCAGTGATCTGGCCGAGAGCATTCAGGCGCGCATCTCCAAAGCCAAGAACGACGGTCATGGGCCCGAGGATATGCCCATACGGGACCGTCTCGATGAACTGGCCCAGCGCGTCTATCGTCCCTACCAGCGCGCCCTGAAGGCCTGCAACTCCGTGGATCTCGACGATCTCATCCTCTTGCCTACAGAGCTCTTGAGCCGCTTTGCCGAAGCGCAGGAACGCTGGCAGGAGCGGATCCGGTACCTCCTGGTGGACGAGTATCAGGACAGTAACGGCGCGCAATACCGACTTTTGCAAAACCTACTGAAAAAAAGACAGAATCTGACGGCCGTGGGGGACGACGATCAGAGCATCTACTCGTGGCGCGGCGCCGCCGCCGACAACCTCCAGCGACTGGCCCAGGATTTTCCCGACCTGAGACTCATCAAACTGGAACAGAACTACCGTTCCACCGGACGCATTCTCCAGGCAGCCAACCACCTCATCGCCCACAATCCCCATCTCTTTGAGAAAAAACTCTGGAGCAGTCTGGGTGAGGGCGACCGCATTCAGGTCATCGTCGCCAGAGACGAAACCGATGAAGCGGAACAGGTCGTCAATGCCATCCTGCGCGATCGCTTCCAGCGGCAGGGCGAGTATCGCGATTACGCCATACTCTACCGCAGTAATCATCAGTCCCGCCCCTTCGAGACGGCTTTACGCAATGCGCGTATCCCCTATCAACTATCCGGCGGCATATCCTTCTTCGAGCGCAGTGAGATCCGGGATTTTTTGGCCTATTGCCGTCTCTTGGCCAACCCCGATGACGATGCGGCCTTTTTGCGGGCGGTCAACACCCCCCGCAGAGGCATCGGCAGTGCAACCCTGGAAACCCTGGGAGAACATGCCAAAGCGCGGCAGATGTCGCTCTTTGCCGCACTCTGGGAAGAGGATCTGGATCTCGCCGAACGCCCGCTGCTCGCCCTGCGCAGTTTTGGCGATTGGCTGAACCGGACCGCCGAAGCCTGCGCCAGAAGCGAGCTCATGCCAACGCTACGCGATCTCCTGGAAGAGATCGGCTATCGTCGCTATCTGGAAAACGAGGGCGATGAGCGCGAGGCTCGGCGCAAGTGGGAGAATCTGGAAGAACTGCTGGCTTGGATGGCACGGCTGCTGGAGCAGGAAGACGGCCCGAAAAACCTGGCGGAGCTACTCAATCGCCTCAGCGTCATCCACATCCTGGAGCGCGACGAGGACGACGAGGAGCGCGACGTACTGCGTCTGTCTACCCTGCACGGAGCCAAGGGACTGGAGTTTTCCCGCGTGTTTCTGGTGGGTGTGGAAGAGGAACTCTTGCCGCACCGCAACAGCGAGACGCCAGCCCAGATCGAGGAAGAACGCCGTCTTTTCTATGTCGGTGTGACGCGGGCACGACACAAACTGAGTCTCAGCTATTGCCGCCGACGCAAGCGCTATGGTGAGGCGCAGGCGCCCGAACCCTCTCGCTTTCTGCAGGAATTACCGCGTGAACTGCTGGACTGGGCGAGCGGTGCGGAAGAGCAGGAAGCCCTGAGCGCGACGGCGGCCTGTTCCCGCCTGCGCGCCTTGCTGGACGACTGAGGCGCCAAAACTGGCCAGAGCCCCCCGCCCCGCAAACGGCAGCAAGGGGCGCCCATCGGGATTGTCAGGACTGCGCGGTGCCCAGAGCCTTGACGCGGGCCGAAAGCCGGCTCTTGGTCCGCGCTGCGGTATTGGCGTGGACGATACCCTTGCTGGCCGTCTTGTCGATGATGGATTCAGCCTGATGCAGAGCACGGCGCGCCTGCTCCTGGTCGCCCTCACGCACCGCCTTCAGCACCGACTTGACGTAGGTACGCATACGCGACCGCAGGCTGGCATTGTGCCGCCGACGGTTTTCATTTTGCAGAACGCGCTTGCGCGCTTGAGCACTATTTGCCACGGAACCAACTCCCGAATCATTAAGCAACGCCCACGTGGGCGGATGAAGCTCGGCATTGTCGGCCGCTGTCGCCCCAGTGTCAAGGATCTGTATGCGTCCATCACCTTTGCTGCTGGGGCAATCTCGCAAGAAGCAGGGGCGGCGGTCGGTGCCTCAGAGCTCGATGACCTCCCCCTGAGCCGGCCTATTGACCTCCGTATCCTTCAGCAATGCGGCGAAGGTATCCATACTGTCGGGATCGCCGTGCACGAGAATGGTCCGCGTCGGGCGCAGCGCCTGCTGCCAAGCGAGCAACTCGCGCTGATCGGCGTGGGCAGAAAAGCCGTTGATGGTGTGCAGCTGCGCGTGAACGGGGATTTCGTCGCCAAAAAGACGGACCGTCCTGGCACCGTCGATGAGCAAGCGCGCCAGGGTTCCGCGGGCTGCATAGCCGACAAAAACCACACTCGAATCGCTTCGCCAGAGGTTGTGGCGCAGATGATGGCGCACCCTCCCCCCGGTTGCCATGCCCGAACCGGCCATGATCACCGCCCCGCCAACCAAGCGGTTGAGCGCAATGGAATCGGCCGTCTCGCGCACGAAGCGCAGCCCAGGCAAAGCGAAAGGGTCTTGGCCTTTTCGAAAGAGTGCATCCACCTCCTCACCGTAACACTCGGGATGATGTCGGAAGATTTCCGTAGCCGAAATGGCCATGGGAGAGTCCAGGAAGACCGGCAGGCGTTGCGGTAATTCTCCCTCCTCGATACCTCTGCGCAGGTAAAACAAGAGTTCCTGCGCACGCTCCAGGGCAAAGGTGGGAATAATGACATTACCCCCTCGCTGCAGGGTATCGCGGATCGCCGCAAAGAGCTCGGCAATAGAGGGCTCGATGGGCTTGTGGAGGCGATCTCCATAGGTGGTTTCCATGACCACGCTGTCGGCTCGCGGCGGGAGTTGGGGGTCACGCAGAAGGGCGCGCCCGGCATTGCCAAGGTCTCCGGAAAAAATGATGGACTTGGGCGCACCCGTACCATGCGCTTCGATGCGAATACTCGCCGATCCGAGGATATGTCCGGCATCGTAGAAGGTAGCTGTCAACCCCGGGGCAAGTTCCAGGCTCTGACCATACTCCGCAGTCCGACCAAAGAATTCCAGCGCGTTGAGGGCATCGAGGGTGGTATACAAAGGCTGAGCGCTCGCTTCCCCGTGGCGATTGGCATGGCGTTGGCGACGTTCTGCATCTTCCTCCTGCAGGTGGGCCGAGTCGAGCAAAACCACACGAGTGAGTTCGCGAGTAGCGGCAGTGGTAATGATCTCGCCGCGAAATCCACGCTTGGCAAGCAACGGGATCCGACCACAATGGTCGAGGTGGGCATGGGTGAGCAAAAGCAGGTCGATGGAGCGAGGATCGAAGCCAAAATCGTCGGCATTTTCCTCGTCCAGCTCGCGACCGCCCTGAAACATGCCGCAGTCGATGAGTACACGCTTGCCCCGAGCCTCGAGCAAGTGACAAGAGCCGGTAACGTTACGGTCAGCGCCGTGGAAGGAGAGTTTCATGGTATTGTCCTTTCGCTGTCGTGGGCCTTCCCGCGAGGAGTATAACAGACCTTCCGACACGCGCGTCTCGTGGTGCTCGAGTCCACCACTTTTGGTACTCGTGGCAATCTTGCCGGAGGAAGGATAGCGGTGGTCGTTGGCTAAATCGATGGTGTGGTCGTTCGGCGTAGTCGAAGACGAGCCAATCGGCGAGCTTTTGCTTGAAACGGGCGAGGTCGGTAAAGAGCAGGTCTTCGTGGTCGTCGACGAAGGATTCGTGGATGGTGCCACGGTAGCGTTCGGCAGGGACGTTCATTGTCGGCGTCTGGGGCTAGGTTTACCAAGGCGGGTTCTGCCGTTCCGTGAGGGTTTGGGCGAAGCTCGCCTCGAATTCGGAACCAGAGCGCGAGCAGAGGATTTGGCCGTCCATGTCGCCGGACTGCCGCCGTCCTCCTGGAAGGGCTTTTTCCAACGGAGAGCGTTCTGCGGCCCCCCGAAGGGGGCGTGACCGCCGGCGCTACTCAGGCCGTGACCTCGATCCTGAGCCCGAGAAGCGCTCGAACGAGCCTGAAGGTCATGGACACCCGGCAGAATAGACACACACCCTGTCGGGGGCCGCACCCGACCCTTTACCAGCCGGGAGGCGGTGGCGGAGGTGGTCCCGGTGGCGGCGGGGGTGGCGCTCCCGGACCGCCCGGCGGTGGTGGCGGGGGAGGAGCATTGTAGTAGCCTCCGGGGCCTGGCTGGACTGCCGCATAGCAGTCGGACAGGATCAGACCCAGGCCAAGCAGTAGTCCAAAGCGCAGACCACGGTAGCGCAAGCCCGCAGGGGGGCGCATTGAAGGTAAATGCATGGTCAATATCCTCTTTTCAGTACCCATATACGGAGCGGTCGTACTTCCGCTCCGCTCGATATACTCGGTCGTCGTATTTTCTCCGTGCCTTCCAGTAGCGGCGATCGGCCCTCTCCTCCTTCCTTTCCAGATGCCGTTTCCAACGCCCGTAGATGCGCAAGGCCTTGCGGCTGTAGCCGTAGGGATAGGGATACGGGTAGGGGCGTAGGTAATCGGCATCACTGACGCGGTAAGTCGGGGACACCGTGTTCGGGCCTGCAAGCTGCGTATACCGGGTTCCGCCCTCCACCAGTGCCGCGCTCGTGCTCAGCAGAGCCCCCGCCACCACCGCCAGAATCAGCCGTCTGGAGTTGCCAACCGACATGCGTGGATCTCCTTGTCACCCAAGTACACAGCGTTACAAGCAAGGTATGTGCCTACTGTAATTATCGGGCTTTGAGCCCCCCGGGTGGCTCGCAGGTGTTTCCTGGGAGCGACAAGGGTGAATTGGCGATGCGCACCATCGCGAACATCCATCCCTACCCCCTACCGACAAGCACCGGCTGTCAAGCGACCACAGCCCAGGGAGGCGGAGAACCCGGTACGAGATCCGCCAATCTGCCAACCCAATTCGGCTAACTTCAGGACCCTGGCTGGATCCCGTCAACGCCGGCTTGGATCCATTCGGGGGGGGGTGTTGCAAGCTACGGATACCGCGTTGCACCTGCAACGGCTTCTCGCCAATCCTATCGCAACCCGATTACTATCCTATTGTTTTTTTATGCTTAATACGATATCCCTAGCGTGGGAACGAAAGCTGCTTGAGCCATGCGCACGGGGCATCGTGCCCCGTCTGACAGATACAAGGAGAGTCAACGCATGGCAGAACTATTTTCGCCCGCATGGATGGAACGATTTGCCGCTGAGTGGAACCGAGAACCCGACCTGGCCCAGGCCTTGGGACAAATCGACTTTGCCTCCAACATCGCCTACGGCTTCGTGGAGGAGGAAGCGCCTCGCGGATTTCTTCAGGTACTCAAGGGGCAGGTGGCCAGTGCCGGCGCCTATCAAGGGCAAGCGCTGAACTGGGACATTCGTGCCAGCGTCGATCAGTGGATGAAGTGGATATCGAGCCCGCCCGGCATGACGGGCCTAGGTATGGCCTTCACTACCGGCAAGATCAGGTTCAAGGTGGGGGACTACAAGAGCATGTTGAAAGATCCACGCATGGCCACACCTTTCGTCAAAAGCTTTTCGGTGATGGCCCGGGTCTAGTGCCGCTGAAAAACGGGCAGAGATGACTCTGCCCGGAAAAGGGGACCCATTCCGCTAATATCTATCCTCGCTGCCGTAGCCCCGATCTTCAGGACTGTGCGCCAGCGCTTCCTGAACTTTTTGTGCCAAGGCAGGATCCAGGGTCCCAAGCACCGGAACCAGACTCGCGGCCCTCTGTTCCTGACCCTGCCGAATCAACAGCATGGCTGCGCGGGAAAAATTTTCCGCCGCCTTGTGCCGCTCACCGTCCATATAATAGACATTGCCCAATTCACCGTAGGCAAAGGCTGCATTGGGGACCTGTCGGATCAGTGCCCGATACTTCGCGATGGCAGCGGGAATGTCGTGCTGCCAATAGGCGGCACGTGCCGCCATGAGCTCCTGACGCTGCTCGGCACTGAGCCTAGGTGCCGCCTGCGAGCCTGCCGCCATGCCAGGTGCAGCAATGGGAGCAACGGTAAGGGTCTTTTCGGCGACTTTCGGGGCACTGCTTTTCTGGTGGGCGCTAATCCCCCAGATGAACAGCGCAATGATTAGGATGATCAGGAGGGCAACCAGGGCGGGCCATGAGAGCAGCCGGCTGACCGCGCTTTTTTTGGGTTGCCGAGGCGGCAGCGGCGGATAGCTCGTGGTGCCTCCGGGCGGAGTCGTACCACCCCCCGCAGAGCCAAGGGAGGGTGCCGTCGTGCCCGAACTCTGGGACGCAAAACTGGGTGCCGTGGTTCCCGTCGTGGGAGTCACCTGCGGCGCTTGCGTCCCGGATGGCACGGCCTCGCCCTCCGATTCCTTCCCCGCAGCCAGACGGGTGGCCTCGGACGCCGCCGTCTCGGACACGGCATCGCCGTGCTCGTGCACGCTGCGCTCGGCGTCGGGTCCTTCGCCAACGGACGGCGTCTCGTCCTCGCTGGCGTGCAGGTCCTTCTCATTGCTTGTCATGCTTCACTCCTATCGTGACGATCGAATGGGGGCCCGAGCCGACGGACGGGGTCCCCTGGCGGGTAACATCCTGGTCTGCCCACTCTGTCTCTGCGGCTCAGCGATACCCGTAACCATAGGGGTTGTAGCTGGGCGCGTAACCGGGATAGGGCTGGCCGTAACCATAGGGACCAGCGGGCGGCGCATAGTTTGGCGCCGGTGGGTAGGCCGGGGCGTAACCGGGTGCTGGCTGAGGATAAGCCCCATAAGCCCCTTGAGGTCCGTAACCCGGATAGGCGGGATAAGGAGCACTCGGGCCATAGGCTTGACCATAGCCATCGCCATAGGCACCGCCGTAGTAGCCATTGAATCCTTGCCCGTAGCTGCCATAACGACCACTGTTGAAATTCATCGGGCCACCATGGGGCCCGTTGAAGCTCATGCTGCCCATGTCCCAGGGTCCGCTGCTGCCAGTAAAGGGGCCGCCGTAGCCGCTGAAAGGGCCGCTACTGCCGGTAAAGGGATTGCTCACCCCGCCCCAGGGCATGCCGCCTCCCCAGGGCATACCACCCCACGGACCCCAGGCAAAGGCCGGCGCCGCGGCCAATAGGGCAGACACCCCCAGAACCGCGGCCGAACCAAACATCCACCTTTTCTTCATCTTCATGATTGGTGTACTCCTGCGCATAGTCGCCATCTTCTGTCGTTGTCCGGAGCGCCTTTTGCGCCCCTTTCGACACCCAGCAATCCCATTCCAGAATTACTGAGATGACGGCAAGCACAGTCCGTGCCAAATTATAACCCAATGTTTTTTCATTATATATTAGAGGTCGGACTTCTTTCTTTTTGCAACGGTATTACATATCGCATTGTTTTTATTATGCACTTGCGATATTACGCCTGTTGCAGCCGTTGCATGTGCAGCAGACGATTTCCGCGAGCGCGTAAAACCGTCTGAATCCACGATGATAATTGGACTCACACGCTATCGATGACCAAGAGTGCTGCAACGCAACGCTCCCCCTGCAACAGATCATCTCTTTGTTTTTCATTATAAACACCCTTCCGTCGTGCAACAGATCACCGATCGATATTTTATTATTGCATAGAAAACAATACGTTACTATTAGGCACGAACTATGCTAACCCAATGGCGAACATTCTTCAGGAACGTAGCCAAAATGACCTCTCGAAGCTTTACCGTAATTCGCTGGTTGCCCATGCTGGCGCTCGGCCTTGTGCCGACCCTTGCCTTTGCCGCACCGACCTTGATCGAGGTACACCAAGCGCCGGCTTTGGGTCCGGTCCTGGGTGCCCGTGCCATTCCTGGGCAGGTTGTGGTGTTGCGGGCGCAGACGGGCGGTCGCGTACAGTACGTTGCCGGTCCTGCGGGCACGCCGGTTCGCGGCGACGAGGTGGTCGTTGCGCTGGATACCGCCGGTCTGCTGGCACAACGGGCACAGGCGGAGGCTGCCTATGCGGCCGCACAGGTGGCAGTGGACAATGGTTACTCCCAGTATCAGGTGCAGCTCTACAACTACGGCGGCGCCAATCCCTGGAATCCCTTCGCCTGGTTTGGTCAGGCCTTCGCTGCCATGATGGGCAACCAGCAAAATCCCTGGGCCAATTATCTTGCAGCCCTGGACAATCGCCGCGCCGCCGCCTTGCAGGCGCAGGCCCAGCTGCAATCGGCGGCCTATCGCATTCGCGAAATCGACGCCGAGATCCGCAACGCGTACGGCGTCTCTCCTTTCTACGGGGTCATTTTGCAGAAGGATGTGAACCCGGGCGATGTGGTACAGCCCGGCCAGTCGCTTCTGGTCTTGGGCGGGGCTGGACCAGCGCAGGTCCTGGTTCAGGTTCCCACCAGCATGAGCGCGGGCCTGCGGCTTGGGGAGGCATTGGAAGTCGCCAGCAATGGGCGTTCCGTGGACGCGCGGGTGATACAGATCGCGCCCCAGGCCGATGCGCAGACCCATACCATAGCCGTCAAGCTCGCTCTACCGCCGGACACCGGTATTCGTGCCGGTGATTATGTGACGGTGCATCTGCCCGCTGCACGGTCGACCTCCCTTGGTGTGGCCATCCCGAAGTCGGCCTTGCTGCCCGGCCGTAGTCTGCCCTCGGTACTGGTGGACGTGCGCGGCGTCACGCAACTGCGCGTCTTGCGCTTGGGCGAACCCCTGGGTAACGGCATGGTGCAAGTGCTGTCGGGATTACGACCTGGAGAGATCGTGGTCAACGATCCGCCCGCCGGGATTGGCTCCGGCTATCGGCTGCGCACTGCTTCGGGAGCGGATGCATGAGCACCTGCAACGGCAGTCCCACTCCGCAAGCGCCGGAGAAGAAAAGCCTTGGTCTCGCAGGCAGCATTGCCCGTATTTTCATCAACTCGCCTTTGGCGCCGCTCTCGCTCGTGGTGCTGCTCGCCGCCGGTATTCTGGGCTTGGTTTCCACACCGCGGGCATCCAATCCGCAGATATCCGTGCCCATGGTGGACATCTTCGTGCCCTACCCTGGGCATTCGCCCGGAGAAGTCGCACGCATGGTCGCAGACCCCCTGCAGCAGCTGATGAGCGAACTGCCGGGCGTGCGCCACGTGTATTCGGTTTCCAATCAGGGCGAGGCCATGGTCACGGTGCGCTTTGAGGTGGGCGAACACATGGCCCCGGCTCTGGTGGCGGTGTACAACAAACTCGCCGCAAACATGGATCGTATCCCCGTCGGGGCGGGCAAGCCCCTGGTGCGCGCCAAGGGTATCAACAGCGTCCCCTTCATGACCTTTACGCTCTGGTCCGAGAGTGTGGGCCCGGGAACCCTCGATGAAATCGCCCAGAGCGTATTGAAGCGCTTGAAGGAGGTTCCCGACACTGGCGAGAGCTTTATCGTTCACGGCGCTACCGACGCGCTGAATATCGATGTGCAGCCAAGCCGTTTGGCGGCCTATGACCTGCCGCCCCAGGCCGTTGCCGAGGTGGTGCGCTCCGCCAATCAGGAGTCGCAAAGTGGCAGCGCCGAGGGTAACAACCAGCATTTGGCGATTCTGAGCGGTGGTTTCCTGCGCAGCCCACGGCAGGTTGAGAATCTCGTCGTCGGCGTCTTCCATGGGGCACCGGTGTACCTCTCCCAGGTGGCGAGCGTGCACTACGGTCCCATCGCTCCCCACAGCCTCGTTACCTACAGCACCGGTGCAGCGCACAGGGGCGAGCCGATTCACAACGCTCCAGCGGTGACCATTGCCCTGGCCAAGACGGCCGGCAGCAATGCCGTGAGCGTTGCCGAGGCGCTGATTGCGCGGATCCATTCCCTGGAGGGGTCTGTCATTCCAGAGAATGTCCACGTCAGCATCACTCGGGATGACGGCAAGACCGCCAACGACAAGGTCAACTCACTCCTCTTCAAGCTGTTGGTGGCCACTGCTGCCGTCAGCGCACTCATTTTTCTCACCCTGGGCTGGCGCGCTGCCGCCGTTGTCGTCATCACCATTCCGCTGATCTTGTTGATTACGGTGTTCGCGGCGTGGCTTTTGGGCATCACCATCAATCGCGTCAGCCTTTTTGGACTCATCTTCTCCATCGGTATTCTGGTCGACGACTCCGTCGTCATCGTCGAAAACGTCTATCGTCGTTGGCTACAAGAGAACAACACTTCGACGGAAACCCTCATCGACGCCGTACGCGAAGTGGGGAATCCCACCATCCTGGCTACCTTCACGGTCATTGCAGCCCTGCTGCCCATGGGCTTCGTGGGCGGCATGATGGGTCCGTACATGGCTCCGATTCCGGTGCTGGGATCCGTGGCCATGCTCTCTTCCTTACTCATCGCCTTTGCTCTGGCGCCGTGGTTGATCGTGCGCTTCAAGCCCAATCTGCGGGTGCTCGAAAAGATGCACCATCGCGAGGCACGGCAAGCGGCCTGGTTGCGCAAATTCTTCGCCCAGACCCTGATTCCGCTGGTACGGCGCAAGCTCTACGGCCGATTGTTTCTCGCCGGTATCGTCGTCGCCTTCTTCGGGAGCTTAGCCTTGTTCGTGGTGGAATGGGTGCCTTTCACCATGCTCCCCCACGATAATTCCGATGAATTCGATGTGGTGGTGAACATGCCCGCGGGCACTGCACTGGCCGATACCGCCAACGCGACCTACGCCATTGAGGAAAGGCTACGGGGCATGCGCGATGTCGTTGCCCTGCAAAGCTACGTGGGCACGCCGGAACCCTACGATTTCAATGGGATGGTTCGCCACTACTACCTGCGTAACCAGCCTTGGCAGGCCATGATCCACGTGCAGTTGGTGGACAGCGGCGATCGCTCTGCTTCCAGTTCGACTTTGGCCAAGGAGGCGCGACGGCGTATCGAAGCCGTGGCGCAGAGCTGGGGAGCACGGCTTCAGGTGGTGCAGACGCCGCCGGGTCCTCCGGTGTTGGCGCCCGTGGTGGCCGAGGTCTACGGTCCATCAGCAGCGGTTCGGGATGCGGTGGCCAAACATCTGACCACGGTCTTTGAACACAGCAGGAACCTGACGGACGTCAATAACACCCTGATGGCGCCCCACGACCTGCTTGCCTTCCGTGTGGATGCCACCCGCGCCGGCATGGCAGGAATCAGCAACGCCACGGTCAACGATACCCTGGCCCTGGTCATGGGCGGCTACGAGCTGGGGGATTTCCATCCCTACGGACAGACTCTGGCGGTACCGATTTTCCTGCAGGCACCTCTGTATCTACGCAGCAATGTACAGAATCTGGCCAACCTGCCGATTCCTTCGCCGCACTACGGGGTGGTGCCACTGTACAGTCTGGGCAATTTCCAGCGCGTCCCCGCAGAGGCGCCCATATACCAGCAGGATCTTCGCCCGGTGCAATACGTCATGGCGGATACCCAGGGACGTCTCGATGCCCCTCTGTACGGCATGCTCGAAGTCCAGTCCGCCCTACGTCACTACCTAGCGCCCACGGGCAAGGCTCTGGGAATCGACTGGATCAGTCAGCCGAGTGGGGACCGTGCCGCCATCAAATGGGGGGGGCATGGACGGTGACGTATACCACCTTCCGCGATATGGGCGCGGCTTTCCTGGTCGCCCTGGTGCTGATCTACATGCTGGTGGTCTGGGAGTTCGGCAATTTCATCATTCCTGCCATCATCATGGTCCCCATTCCATTGACCTTGATCGGGATTTTGCCGGGACACTGGCTCTTTGGCGCCAGTTTTACCGCTACTTCGATGATCGGCTTCATCGCGTTGGCCGGTATCATCGTGCGCAATTCGATCCTCTTGGTGGATTACTCCCAGCAGCGGGTCGCCGAGGGCTATCCCGTGCTCGATGCGCTGATCGAAGCCTGTGCCACCCGTACCCGTCCCATCGTCATTACCGCTCTGGCACTGATGCTGGGCTCGGCGGAGATCATCACCTCACCCATTTTCCGCGGCATGGGTATCTCCCTGCTCTTTGGGGTGATGGTGTCGACCATTCTCACCCTGCTGGTCATTCCCATGGGTTGCGTCAGTGGTCGCCGCGCTTTTTGTCCGGCCAGTATCGACCTGGATAACGGCACGATGAGGGGGAAGCCACCATTTCCCATGAGTCGCCGCAACTGGATCGTCGTCCATCCTGGGGAGATGCCCCTTACCCGTAGCGAAAAGGTGGACAGCGGCACCCGTCCGCAGCGGACGAAGCATCGCGGCGGCAATGGTTTTGCCCTGCTGTCATTGATCTGGCATAGCCTTTGGGAGGATCTCCGGGCTTTTGTCACCGCGTGGCGCCGTTTTCTTACGCGCCTGTTCACGAAGTAACTGCCTCGAGGAGAATCCGTATGTACCCTAAACCTTCCCCCAATCGCCTCCGAGCCCTGATGGCGCTCGCCGGTCTCCTCGTCGGCAGTGGCGCTGTCGCCGCGCCCTACGATGGGAATTACACCACCGTGGGCAGCGGCAGTACTTCCGGGATGATTCCCTGGCAAGGCGATACTGGTCCGTCCGCAATGCCCGCTCCCAGCGACGACTCCATACCGTCGCGTGGGGGGGTGCAGAGCGATGGCACCGCACCGGAGTGGAACGGTATCGCTCAAGCGCCCCTGGCCCCACGAGCCGAAGCCGTTGCCTACGTGCCGCCACCTCCCGGGCCCTACCCCGTATCTCCAGAAGAATTGAGTGCCGGCAGCAGCAGTCCGCAATCTGGTGGTAACGGCTCCATGGGCGGTTATCCCGCCGCATCCCAGGGTGCCCCCTACCCCGCCATGGCACAGCCGTACTGGACGGCGCCCGGAGCACAAGGCTATCCGCCGATGCCCCCACGTACCTATCCCCAGCCAGCCTACGGACCAAGGACGCCCGCTTACGGTCCGCCGCCACAGGGGCCATACCCTCCACTGTCCGCTACGCATGCGAGTCCCGCTGGGGGATGGGCCGGGGGATGGCAGGGGCCGATGGCGCCACCGCCTCCACCCATGCCTTATGGGGCTCCGCCCGGCTACGGCCCTGGCCGTCCACCCATGGGTCCCAGTCCCTACCCCGAGCCCTACGCGATGCCACCGGCCTACGGCCCACAGGCAGAGGCCTACGGTCCACCACCCCAGGGGCCCTATCCACCCCTGCCGGAGATGGGCGGGCACCCAGCCGGTGGATGGCAAGGACCGATGGCGCCACCGCCCCCACCCATGCCCTATGGGCCCCCGTCCGGCTACGGCCCTGGCCGTCCACCCGTGGGTCCTGGCCCATATGCGCCGCCGCCTTGGCAGTAGATCCCCGGGGATCGCGGTGATTTTGTGCTGGGACGCTCATCGTCCCGTCGATTCGAGAGGTGCATCGTCATGAAAAAAGTACCATTAGCCGTTGCTACGTTGTTGATCTTGGCCCTACCCGCTTCTGCTCTTGCTTGGGGACCTTGGGATGGTGGAGGAATGCCCTGGGGCGGAGGGATGCCTTGGGGCGGAGGCTGGTACGGCAGCCCTTGGGATGGTTATGCCGGACCTTGGGGTGGCTACGGGGGACCGGGAAACGGCAGTTTCGGCCCGTGGAATATGGGCAGCTTCAGCATGCAGTTTCCCCACGGTGGTCCCATGAGCTTTTCCGGTGGCCCATGGGACGGCTGGGGACAGCCTTGGTCCGGCTGGGGTAGCGGCACGCCCTGGTCCGGTTGGGGCAGCCCCTGGGGTGGCGGAATGCCATGGGGCGGGAGTCCATGGTCGGGTTGGGGCAGTCCGATGTCACCCTGGGGACCGATGTCTCCCATGGGTTGGTGGTGAGTGGAGGAGCGAATCGTGTTACGGATGAAATCGCGTCGCGCCGCTGCCCTCACGCTGGCAGCGATGACTGTGCTGACCAGCAGCTCTGCTCTTGCCTGGGGGCCTTGGGGAGGGTGGGGACCCATGGAGAATTTTGCCGGCCCATTCTCGGGCTGGGGTGGACCGTTTTCCGGCAGCATGGGTCCCTGGAGTATGGGCAGCATGCATATTCAGCGGCCAAGGGGTGGTCCCATGACCTTTAGCACCGGCAGCTATGGTGCCTACGATGGTCCATATGCGGCCTACTACGGCGGCGCCTATATGGGTCCCAGTGGATATCCTGCTCCCGCTTATCCAGCACCGGAGCCTGCATACCCGCCTGAGGGTGCCTACTATGGCTATCCCAACGACGCGTCGGCTACCCCACAAATGGCTACAGGTACCCTGCCGCCGCCCGCCGCCAGTTCCTCCATGGATGTGCCCCCGCCTCCGGGACCCTTCGTACCATGACGATGAAATCACCACCTCGGCAGGAGTCCTGATATGCGAGCTTTTCTGGCACGATTGCTCTTTCTTATACTTTTGGTGGCGATCGTGCTCATTGGCATTGCCATCGCCCAACATCCCGGCACCTGGCAACAGGACTGGCAAAGCGTACGCGCCTACCTTGCACGCCATTGGGCAGACTGGCGCGGTAAAACAGTCGAGCCCGCCGCGGTCCACCCGGCCCCTGCGCCAACGCCGGCGGCAACTGCCCCCCTGCCAACGCACGAGGCTGAGATACCAGGCCATGCGCCGACGACCACCACGAGTTCGGAAAATCGTCTCAGCGATCGTCAACTCACCCTGCTCATGGCGGCACGACAGGCGTATTGGCTGCGCGACTATGCGGTGGCCATTGGCGATTACCGTGCGTTGATCGAAGCAGATCCCGATCGCGCTGCACTCTACGGTGAGCTCGGCAATGTGCTCTGGGCTGCTGGGCAAAGAATTGCTGCTGGCAACGCCTACGGCCATGCCGGGCGGTTGTTATTGGCGCAGGGGCGCTACGCGCAGGCTGCAGCACTGATTCCTATCCTCACCCGATTGAATCCCGAGGCGGCCATGCAGCTGCAGGCAGAGCTGGCAAAATGACTGCAAGGAGTTTATCAATGGGAAAAATTGGGCAGATTTCCATAGTCACCATGGTCGTTGTTTTTGTCTTGAGCAATTTCCCTCCCGCAATCGCGGCAGATGCCGTGAAGGTAGAGCCGGCAAAAACCAAGACCGAGCGCTCTGAAAACAAAGCAAAACAAGCCCAGAACATCGCTAAGAAGGCGCCAGGGAAATCGTCTTCCAAGGAACAGAACGCGCAGCTGGACCGTCTTGCCATTCAGGCACGAGCAGACTATTGGCATGGGAATATAAATGGTGCCATAACGGCGTATGAGAAACTTATCAAGGAACATCCTCAGCCACGCTGGTATGGTGAACTCGGCAATATCTATTATCAGACCGGACGTCCGCAGCTCGCGGCAAAAAACTACTATCTGGCAGCAAAATCTCTAATCGCCGAGGGTCGTCCTCTCGAAGCCGGTGCTCTGCTACCGATCTTGCAGCGCCTCGACCCTCCTCTTGCACAGGAACTGCTCGCGCAGCAGACACGAACCAAGGAAAAGCGTAAATGACCCAAGATTCTCAACCGTCTTCTGCGGATCATCACAACCTCGCAGGACTCTCGGATCGCCAGCTTCGTCTGATCGTCTTTGCTGGCCTGACCGCTTTCATGGTGCTGGCAGCCTACGAATTCTATCTGGCCGTAGAAATGAGCCGCGACCTACGCGCCATGACCAAGCAGGTGCAAGCCCTCAGCCCCAATGTCCAACGGAATATGGACAGCATGGCCAGCGACATGCGCAGGATGACGGCATCCACCAACTACATGGCCCAGGCAACGGGGCAAATGCAGGCGGATTTTTGGAGTCTCAACAAGAACGTGTCGCCACCGTTCTCCTTCTTCGCCAGTATGGTTCCTTGGGCAAACGAGAATAGCATATATTCTGGACCTCCACGTCCTTTGCCATTACCGCCCAGCCGAGGCTATGCTGGTGAGATTGGATATCCGCCTCCCTATCCTGGGCCGGATTATGGGCCATATGGCTATCCGGGGGGCTACGGCCCTCCGCCGCAGGAGAACCAATGACTGACCTCGATAGCAAGACTCGGGACGTCCTGTTGGCCGTCATGCCGCAACTGATAGACAATATCCCGTTCGGCATGATGATTGCCGATCAACAGGGAAACATTCTGTATTTCAATTCCGTTGCGGATCAGTTCTTGGGGATCAATCGGGCCACCCATTTACGTGAGATTCCACATTTACAATTGCAGAAGGAGATCGTGCGGGCGTCCATTTCCGCTGGTCATGGGGATGCGGTAAGTCGTCCTGCGGAAAGTTGCGTCAGTTGGGATCGCGTGGTGACCAACGACAACGAAACCCGGATCCTCGCCTTGCGCACCCGCATGGTACGACAACGGGATCGAAAGTATCGGGTCTTTTTCATCGACATGCCTGTTAACCTTTCTCAGCAACAAGCCGGACCGGGATATGTTCCATACAGGCATTGAGCAACCTCAGGGGCAGTTCTGGCTCCCAGAAACGGC